>Ga0209542_10006419_pt1 | contig 22891 bp, 20 predicted proteins | sample RifCSPhighO2_01_FD_184028 | JGI IMG/M metagenome (GOLD analysis project Ga0209542, IMG submission 184028) | Soil microbial communities from Rifle, Colorado - Rifle CSP2_plank highO2_0.1 (SPAdes) (version 2) | ecosystem: Environmental > Terrestrial > Deep subsurface > Rock core/Sediment ... | reverse complement strand
AAAACCTTTTGTACTGCCAGTCGTGAAAAAAGCTATTACACTATTATCTTATACAAACTTCAATTATCTGCCTATAAACGGCGATCCTGTATTTCTTACAGAATCGCTGAAATTAATATTAGGAAATGAATTATATACACTATTTCAAAATAAAGTAGCACAACAAGGAGTATCGGGAGGCACTAATGGGCTTTTTATGTGGGGAAGTCTTATAAAACAAGACAAAAAAAGACCCTCTATTATTTTAGGTAACCCGACATGGGAAAATCATAAAAAAATATTTTCCTATCTTGGATTTAATATCATTCCCTACAATCATATTACATCTCATAATGAATTTGACTTTGAATCATTGAAAAAAATTCTTTTGAAACATACTCACACATATATATTACTGCATGGTGGATCAACGCATAATCCAACAGGGACTAATCCCAACAAACAACAATGGAAGACTCTTATTAGTTTACTGAAAAAAAATAACCATTCAGTGCTTTTTGATTTTGCCTATATGGGTCTTGGTAAAAGCATTGACGAAGATTGTTACCCCATCAGATTAGTGATACAAAATAGTATTCCGACCTCAATCATTGTTTCTTATTCTAAAAATATGACTCTTTATCAGCACAGAACAGGAGCACTTTTCATGTTAGGAAAAACTGAGAAAGAAAAAACAACTATTGAAAGTCATTTAAAATATCTTTTCAGAATAATAAATTCAAACCCGCCTGCATTTGGAGAATTGATTGTAAAAACCATCCTTACTCACCAAGAATTAAAAAAAGAATGGATATCCTCTCTAAAAGATATGACGCATAGTTTATATATGAGAAGAAAAATGTTTGAGGAACAAACAAAAGGAAAATTTTCTTATATCATTGATCAAAAAGGACTTTTTAGTCTTCTCAATTTATCATCTACACAAATAAGTGATCTAAAGAAAAAATATGCCATCTATCTTCTTTCAAACAGCCGCATCAACTTCGGCGGTATTGCTTCAAATCAGATTCCAAAACTCGCTCAAGCAGTTTTAAGTGAGACAAAAGTTTTGCATAATGCTTAACCTTCTTAACCTAATGATAAAAAATAACTATTTATGTTAGACATACTTACAAGTTTTTTTTGCATTGAAGAATTTAAAAAAGAATGTACTTCTTTTTTAGTCGGTATAGCAGTAATATTCCCTAATCTTGTACACTCCAATGCGGCAACAGCATTTGAGTATCGTGCGCATTCATACAAATTCCAACCTTGAGTAATTCCATATACAAATGCGCCTCTATAGACATCTCCAGCTCCAGTAGTATCAATTGCTTTTATATCTATTGCAGGAATCAATTGGGGCTTTATACCATCATAAACCATACTCCCTAATTCTCCAATAGTAACGATAAATGGCTTTGCACATATCTTATAAGTGATTTTTAAACACTTATTTAGTCCTTTATTTTTTGCAATATGTAATAAAGATTCTATTGGTAGAATAGGAAAATCAGCATATTTCATCATATCTAATGTGAAATTAGACACCTCAGTGGATGGATCAATTACTATTTTTGCAGATGACTTTTTCTTGCGGATGATTTCATAAAAAACCTTCCTTTCATGTCGATCTATAATAATAAAATCAAATTGTCTAATAAATTGAATGGAAATATTATTAATAAAAGAATGTTTTACACTTCCTCGAAACTTTCTACGCTGACCATTTTTAGGATCAATGATTATTGAATTGATCTTAGTTTTATGCTGTAAATGTTTCACTAATTTTACTTTCTCCTCTTTTAACTTTCTCTTTATAAGTTCGCCTTCATGATCTTTTCCTATACTTGTTAAGAAAGTGCAATCAAGATTAAACCGAGACAATAATATAAGAGCAGATAAAACTGGTCCTCCTATATGCTGGCTTTTTGAATCAGTGATAGATTGTGAATCATTTTTTTTATCATTTTTGATTATATATACATTGTCTATCACCGATTCACCTACCCCAAGTATTTTCATAGTTTAAAACCATGCTTGATAAAATAAACTTTTTTCATGTATATTATATATGATATAATACATGAATAAAACACTGTGAAAAACTTCAAAAAAATTAAAGTTTCAGATTATATCATAAACTTTATTAGTAATTTGGGAGTTAAATATGTCTTTCTTATAGCGGGTGGAGGTAATATACACCTTATCGATTCCATAGGAAACAATAAGAGACTTCAATATGTGTGCAATCACCACGAGCAAGCATCAGCAACGTGCGCTGAAGGATATGCAAGAATTGCAGGGTTTGGAGTTTGTATTGTGACAACCGGTCCGGGCGCAACAAACGCGATTACTGGAGCGCTTGGAGCATGGCTTGACTCAATTCCTCTGTTAGTCATCTCTGGACAAGTAAGGCGAGATACTATTGGAGCTGGCAGAATAACGAGACAATTAGGTGATCAGGAAATAAATATTATTGATATCGTAAAACCAATTACCAAATATGCAACAACGGTAATGAACCCTGAAGATATACAATATCATTTAGAAAAATCAGTGTATATCGCCAAAAACGGAAGACAAGGTCCAGTGTGGCTTGATATACCGCTTGATGTACAGGGATCATATATAGAAAAAGAAAAACTGCGACAATTTAATCCAAAAGAAATATCGTTTGAGTTTGATAACGATCAAAAAAAATTAAAGAAAATAGTTTCAGATATCATTCATAGACTAAAACAATCTCATAGACCCGTGCTTTATGCTGGAAATGGTATTCGGTTAGCACATGCTCACAAAGAATTTTTAGAACTTGTTGATTATTTGAAAATTCCTGTTTTAACAAGCTACGCTGGATATGATCTTATTCCATCCAATCATTCATATTTTTTTGGTCGAGCACATGCATTTGGTCAAAGAGCTGCAAATTTTATCTTACAAAATAGTGATATATTATTAGTCATCGGAGCACGACTTGATATTCGTACTATTGGTTTTACTTATAAAGCATTTGCGCGAGGCGCATATAAGATAATGGTAGATATTGATAATAAGGAAATAAAAAAACCGACAGTATCTATTGATCTGCCGGTAAATTATGACGCAAAAACATTTATGAAAGAGATGATTCAACAATTATATACTGCTCCTCTCACTCTTAACATAGAAAAATGGTTGCAGTACGGCAAAGGACTCAACGAAAAATATCCAGTTATTCTCCCACAATTTTGGGAAGAAAAAAAGTATGTTAATCCATATTGTTTTATAGATACAATTAGTAAATATCTCAATAAAGAAGAATATATTGTGGTTTCAAATGGCGTCGGACCTTTAAATTGCATGTATCAAACATTTCAGGTAAAATCTCATCAGCGAATCATTCTTAATAACGGATGTGCTCAGATGGGATACGGACTTCCAGCGGCAATTGGTATCGCGTTTGCGACAAATAAACGAAAAAGGGTAATCTGTTTTGAAGGCGATGGAAGCTTACATCTCAATATTCATGAATTACAACTAATCAAACATCATAACTTAGATATTAAACTTTTTGTCTATATAAACGATGGATATCTATCAATAAGAAATACACAAAAAAATCTTTTTGCCGGGAAGTATACCGCAGTTGATTCAAAAAGCGGCCTTACTTTCCCTGATTTTACCAAAATAGCAAAAGCATATGGTATATCTTCAATGAGAATCAATAACCATAGCGATATGAAAAACAAAATAAAAAAGGTTTTATCTCATAAAGGTCCTATCATCTGTTACATAAACTCTATGAGAGAACTTATACTTAATCCAAAACTGACTGCAAAAAAACTACCTAATGGTCAATTTATCTCTCCTCCTCTTGAAGATATGGGACCATTTCTTTCCCGAGAAGAATTAAAAAAAAATATGATAATACCATTATGGAAGGAATAAAATATAAAACAGTGTTTTTAACTGGAGCTTCTCGCGGTATAGGATATGCTATCGCCAAAAGACTTAAGGAAGAAAAATATAATATAATCTCTCCCAATAGACAAGAACTTGATCTTGCAAGCGACGTATCTCTGTCAAATTACTTTGAAAAAAATAAAAATATTCCCGTAGATATTCTTATCAATAATGCAGGAATTAATAATCCACAATGGATCCATGAACTTGAAGATGAAAATATCACACGTACTTTTGCTGTTAATTTAATTGCTCCGCTCAAACTTATTCGAACATACTCACACCATATGATTCAAAAACAGTGGGGAAGAATAATCAATATCTCATCAATGTTTGGAATTGTTGCTCGTGGTAAACAAGTGTCCTACGTTGCATCAAAACATGGTATGTGCGGTCTAACAAAAGCGCTGGCACTTGAATTAGGACAATATAATATTTTAGTTAACGTCGTGTGTCCCGGATTTGTAAAAACTGATTTGACCAATAGAAATTCCAATGAAAAAAATGATATACTTGCAAAAGATATTCCACTCAAAAGATTTGCCAAACCTGAAGAAATCGCAGAGGTAGTAGCATTTCTTATCTCAGAACGTAATACCTATATCAACGGCGCATCAATAGTTATTGATGGTGGATACACCTGTAAATAATTTTTAAAAACTATATGAATGAGTTGACAATAAAATCTCCTCTTAAAAACTTTCGAGTATTATTTGTTGATGATTTATCATTCATTAAGGAACTTATCGCTTTACCTAACTCTATCATTATCGTCGGATCAGTCTTATATAAATTGTATAAAAGTAAAATTTTCCGACAGTTCCCAAAGGAACGGGTCATTATCATCCCTCTTGATGAAAAACGAAAAACACTCGCAACAGTACAAAAACTTTATAAAAAACTTATTCCTTTATCTGCTAAAAAAAATCTGGTGATCATCTCATTTGGAGGAGGAATTAATCAAGATGTGGTTGGATTCATAGCCTCAACGCTTTATAGAGGAGTTAATTGGATTTTTATACCAACTACATTGCTTGCGATGACAGATAGTGCAATTGGCTTGAAAACCTCGCTCAATTTTAGCGAATATAAAAACGTTCTTGGTACATTTTACCCCCCGTCAACAATATATATTAATGTAAATTTTTTAGATACCTTATCTCCTAAGGACTTTTATAGTGGCGTCGGAGAAATAATTAAGTTTTACTTGATGAAAAAAAATCCCTTACAATCGCTCTCTCAAACTATTACTACCATCAATAAACTTGTGAGCAATAAAAATAAATACCAGATAATCAATATTGTCAAGGAAAGTATTCAAATTAAATTAAGTTATATGGAAGGAGATGAATTTGATCAGGGTCGAAGAAATCTTCTCAATTACGGACACGAACTTGGACATGCTCTTGAATCAAGCTCCTCATTTGTCATTCCTCATGGGATTGCAGTGATCATAGGAATGATATTTGCCAACCTTATTGCAGTAAAAAGAAGATTATTAAAGAAAAATGTCTTTCATCAGATTAACAATCATTTATTGATTCCACACATCCCAAAAAAAATAATACCGCTTAAAAGGGAATATTTTTTACCAGAAAGACTCATTACGTATTGGAAAAAGGATAAGAAAAGAACTTCTGAGAATTCATTACCACTAGTACTTCCTACTGAAAATTTTTCTTTAGTAAAAATTTCTGATTTGAGTTTTCAAGAAGCGCAAGCAGGCATACAGGAATTAGCATATACTTTGAAACTATCAATATAATAAATTATAGTGTATACTATTTTTATTAACAAATTATCAATTAATTTACTACACTTATGAATACTTTAGAACAAAAAATGGTAGCGTTTCTTAAGACACTTAAAAAAAATTTCGGCGTTACTGAGATAAAAGCAGAATTGGAATCGGAGGGAAGTCGTATGAATGAACTGATGAGGTTAAAAGAAATAATAGATAAAGTTGATCTTGGGTTAGTTATAAAAATTGGTGGAGCTGAGGCAATAACAGATATGTTTGAAGCACAACTTATTGGTGTCACAGGACTTATCGCCCCCATGATTGAAAGTGGATATGCAATGAAGAAATATCTGGAGGCGGTTAAAAAGTATTTTTCAGATGATGTTCGAAAAACTATTCATTTTGGTGTAAATATAGAAACCTATCTGGCGCATAAAAACCTTGATGATATTCTCAACCAACCTCTTATTGATCTCGTTGATACAGTAACTCTTGGGAGGGTTGATATGTGTGGATCGCTGAATCTTCCTCGCATTGATATTAATTGCGATCAAATATATGAAATTGCAGTTGAATTATTTACAAAAGCAAGAAAAAAGGGAATGCGTACGACTATGGGAGGAGGAATCGCTAAGGAAGCAATTCCTTTTATCAAAAAATTAACGTCACAAAAACTGCTTGATAGATACGAAACAAGAAAAATTGTATTTAACGCAAATAAAGGTGTTGTTCGAATTGAAGAAGGAATTGTTGAAGCAAATAAATTTGAATTATTTTGGCTTGAGAACAAAAAAAATTATTATACTCATATAAGCATTGAGGATGATTTAAGAATTGTTATGCTCAGAAATCGTATTCCACAAGATCAAGCATGAAAAAAATTGTCTCTATTATAGTTCCCGTATTCAACGAAGAAAATAACATTCTCTATGCATATAAAAAAATAAAACAAATATTTTCAAAAATTTCGCACTATGATTACGAGATAGTGTTCGTTGATAACTATAGTAAAGATAATTCAAGAAAACTGATTAAAGATATCGTCGTCAACGATAAAAAAGTAACAGCTTTATTTATGTCCCGCAATTTTACTTCAGAATATTCTTCTTATGCGGCTATGAGACAAGCGATTGGCGATGCAATTATCATATTAGATTGCGACCTTCAAGATCCTCCAGAACTTATACCATTATTTATCAAAGAATGGGAAAAAGAACATGATATTGTCTTAGGTATTAGAGATAAAATTAACGATACCTTTATCACCGCTTTTTTTAGAAAATTATTTTATGTTATTTTTAAGCAACTTGCCCATATTGAAATGCCTATCAATGCAGGAAGTTTTTGTCTTTTAAATCGTCGGGCAATGGATATAATTAATAGTCTTCCGGAAAAAAATCGCTTTTTTAGGGGACTCCGTGCTTGGGTTGGATTTAAAGTCGCATACGTTAAGTACGAAAGAAAAACAAGAAAATTTGGTAAAAGTAAAAATAGTTTCTTTGACTATATTCGAGATGCACAGCGAGGATTTTTAGGTTTTTCCTTTGTTCCTTTAGATATTATGACTTCGTTCGGGTTTTTACTCGTCGTTATATCATTTTTATTTATCTTTTTATACTTAGTTGCGATTGTATTTTTTGGCAATCCTATAAACGCCTCAATACCTATCCTTCTTTCTGTCTTTTTCTTTGGAAGTATACAGCTTCTTGCGATAAGCGTTGTTGGAAAGTATATACAAATTATTTTTGAAGAAGTGAAACAACGACCTCCCTATATCATTGAACAAATTATCAACAATCATCGTGTTAAAAATTTATACTAATTTTGTTTATTTAACCCCTTTTTCTAAAAGATTTATTTCAGTAAACATCCCACCCAATTTTCGCTCATCAAACGATCCGGATAGCACCCTGGATGGCTGATAGCTTTTATCAAAAATAAAATGTACATCATTGATTCCTTTTTTTAGAAAATTTTTACTGATAGACAGGGTGTATTTGCTCATCGCCGTGGTTACATTCATACGCGCAACTTTACGTTTATTCACATATATGGTGATAGGCTGATTGGCATGAAATGATGCAGTCATAAACTCAAAATTCATATCACGAACCGTATATAACTTAAACATTACCGCAGATCTCCGTGCTGACCATCTAATTTTTTCTTCCTGTGGATACCAACCTAAACCAAGAAAAAGAGAGTTGCTTGGATCTTGCATATCCACTTTCAGAAACTCTGTTTTTTGTGGTATTCGCACAAGAAGGGTGTGCTTATTTTCAATTAACTTTTTATTATAACCAATATTTTTTAACTCCCTAAGTAAATCTGTAACATAAGACATATCATTCTTTAAGATGATATATTTTATGTCAAGAAAATCAGCGGTTTTTTTACTTAATGCAATGTTAATTGTTTGCCATCGTAACAAGTCCTTTTGATTGATGATAGGATTTCCTTCAATACCCCCGTCTATTTTTCGACCGATGTATCCAAAAAATGGATTTTCCTGATAATAGTATTTGATATAGTCAGGAATACGTCCAGCATATCCGCCAAGAACTGGTTTTTTGTGAATCTGTTGACCAACAATCATAGAAATAGCAGATAAGTCACCAAAATAGGTGAAACCGTCGCGAACGGTAAACGGAATCTCAAGTACGTTAACTTCCTCGGGATCATCTTTGATGTTATTAAAAATAGCATGAGGATAAATATAAGGTTCAACAAGTTTGCCTTCTGTATATCTATGATCAATAATAAAAATACTAAATAATATAATAAACAATATATACCTCATTCTGATAGATACTCTTTTCATCGTATAAGTAATAAGGTATGCCACCACAATATAGGCGAAAAAAATAAATCCTACAATCAACCTACCCGGTGCTCTAATATTGCCTAGAAACGGAATATAATGCAGTATGATAAACGGTAAGGGAAATACAAGTTGAATACCATCATCTACTGCAAGCTTCCATCTTCCAGCTATATGCAAAAATGGACCAAGAGTAAGCACCCAAAATACGAGACTCACTATCAAAAACGGTTGTATCCTACGTTTCAGTTTTACAGAAATTTTCTTTCTGTAATAGACAAAATATGTAGTATATACGATGAGAATGATGATGCCCGGATAGGTAAAATTTTCATAAATGATTTGAACAAATTGAACGTCTTTAAAAAGCGCATATATAAGATGTGCATAATACCTATTGTATCCGCTTGGAATAAAATAATTCAGTAAATCAGAAGAAAATTCAATTGCACCTCCCCATCCGAATGTACGAGGAGTTTCGGAAAAAAGATACGTTTCATAGACTGCTTTTAACCATGGAAGTAAAAATAAAAACATCAGCAAAAAACAACATATAATATAACCAAAATTTGTCCTTAAAAAGGACAATATTACTTTCCTATGTGCAAACAAAATATATATTCCCAATGTTAATAAAGATATGAGTAAAATGATAAAATAGTACATATTCATCCATAGTGTTAAGACAAAAAATAAAGCCACTCCACATACTGATAGTATTTTTTTATACTTTGAACCAACGCGAAGAAATGAAAAAACTGAAAAATAAAACCATGGGAAAACATAATGCATAAGATAGTTAGGATGACCACTCTGCACAGTAATAAAAGTCATATATCCATACGCGAGAGAAACAATAAGAGACACAGATCGTAACATCCACAAACGTCTCAGTAAAAAATACATCCCTGTATTTGCAAGTAGAATAAGTAGGATAACAAGCAGTGCGAATGACTGATGTAATGACAACCACGAACGAAATAACAGAAAAAAGAATCCTGAACCCGGATCAGCGGCTACGATATTGATTCCAAAAGGGTAAAGCATCGCAGTAATCGGAGTAAACGGATTTTTACCGGAAATAAGTTTCTCATATATTTGTTCAGACCCCCACTCTACGCCATATACTTCCCCTGTAACCGAGCCGTTTCTTGAACTATCATGCCAAAGTTCACTCCAATATGAATGATAATTAAATAGTAGATTAACTGCAAAAAAAATGATAAAAACTACTATACACCAATGTTTTGATGTATATATCGATAGTTTGCTTAAATATTTCATTATGAATAATGGATCGTTTTTAAAAATTTATTTTTTCTTTTATTATCACAAAAGGTTTTTTGCGTACTTGTGAATGAATAGCACCGATATATTCTCCAATAACACCTAAAAAAAATAGTTGTATTCCTGAAAAAAATAAAATGATCAAAATCGTTATAAGGTTCCACCGAACATTACTTTCCCAATAAAATATATTTAACAAATATACTATCAGTGATAATAAGGTTACAGTTACGAGAACTAGTCCAAAAAATGTGCAAAAACGTATCGGCGCAATAGAATAACTGATTATAGCATTCAAAGTGAAATCAACAAGATAACTAAGGTTGCTCTTCGACTTACCTTTATTTTGGGGCCTTTCTAACCGCTTATATTCAATCTGTTTATGTTTAAATCCTACAGTAGTGATAAGTCCCCTCAGATAAGGTTTATAATCATCAACATCTTTTACTGCATTCACTATATTTCTATCAATTAATGCAAATCCACCGAAATATAAAGGAAGATTTTCAGTTGACAATAGGTTCACTATCTTATAAAAACTTCTTCTCATAAACGCAAGAAAAATATTATCTGAGGTTTCTTTTCTTGTTCCATATACGAGTTCAAATCCTTTTTCCCAATAGGTAATAAACTCTGCAATTAAATCAACAGGATCCTTCATATTGGCTTCATAGAAAATAATACCATCACCCGAAACATGTTGTATGCCAGTAAAACCGCTTTTGATTGGACCAAAGTTTTTAGAATAAGAGAGAATTTTTATATTTACATCATGGGTAGCAATTTTCTTTAAAAGAAAAAGCGTGTTATCAGTACTACCGTTGTCAAGAAATATATGTTCATAATCATATTTTTTTAATTTCGTAAAAAGTTTTTTTATAGACATATATACATCACGAACAATAAGTTCCTCATTATAGACACCAGTAATAATTGAGATTTTTTTCATTTGACGTCAATCATCATTATAAAAATAGTATATTTCCCTTATAATGATATTTTTCTAGAAGAATCTGTTTAATTTCCTGACTATGAATATATGTAACAATAAAAACGGACATCTTTCTACTTTTTAATATATCGGGAGAAACAATTGAAATACCATTTAATTTTTTACCGTGTAGACTGGGATCGCTATCTACAAAAGCTTGAATGTTTGCTGACTTCAAATTAGTAGTAGCAAGAAGCCTGGATGTAAGCGACCCGGCACCCCATACAATAATTTTCTCTTGAGTTTTAACCAAACTATTAATAATAGCAATTACCTTTTCAAGTATTTTTGAAGATTTTTGTATATAATTTGTAATTTTTCTCTTACCTAACATATCATGTTTTATCTGCTTTTTTGTTCCAGTTTTCCTCCATAGTGAATCTAAAGCATATCCTCCGTAAAGCTCAACGGCAAATGAATTAAATTGTAGATTTGAAAAACCAAATTTACTCACAAGATTAGTTAGACTTCTTTGCGTAAAATAATTGATATGTTCAAGAGAAAATTCAAGAAAGGGCTCTGTAAGTAATGTCCCAAAATTTTCTACGTCAGGAACCGAAATAAATAAAATCCCATCATCTTTAAGCATCAGAGAGGCTTTTGTTAAAACTTCATTTAGATTACCTATATGTTCTAAAACACTCGCAAAAATAATAAGGTCAAAAACTAAGTCTGTATGATAATGAGAAAGAGAAAGTGGAATAACTTGAAGTCCATATAATTTTTCTGCATTGAAACTGCATTCAGGTGCTGGATCAATTCCTAACAAAGATTTATATCCTCTTTTCTTGAAATTATTCAGCAGATTTCCGGAAGCACATCCGACATCAAGAATGTTAAATTTTGATTTATCAAAATTGTTGTAACTTTTTCTAAGAAAAGAGTCAATAAATAAAAAAGAACGTCTATGCAGATATTGTGCGTATCCGGGCAAATTTCCTTTTTGAGCGTGATATGCGTACTTAATATTTTTTTGATAAAATTTGTCCAATTTTTTTTGTGACAATGCGTGTGATGCAAAAACAAACCCACATTTTCTACAACATACTACATCATAGTGAAAGGGTAATTTTTTTTCGGGCAAAAAAAATTTTTGTGAGTAGAACATTGCATAATTTTTTGAAGAACATATTTCACAAATTCTTTTCATGATAAATATGTATGATAGTATATAATATTTGGAAATCAAATACTATGGAAATTGCTTTAATCATACCTGTGTATAATGAAGAAACCACTATTAAAAAAGTAATCACGGAAGTATCTCAATATATAAAAAGTATCATTGTTATAAATGACTGTTCAACTGATAACAGCAAACAAATATTAACTACATTGCCAGTCACTCTCATTAATAATAATGAAAATCTTGGATATGCTAAAAGTTTGGAAAAAGGAATGAAAATAGTCTTTCAACAAAATATTGATTATGTAATCACTTTTGATGCGGATGGACAACACGAAGCAAAAGACTTAACACAGTTTATTTCAGTTATAGAAAAATACAAACCAGATTTCATATTTGGCAAACGCTTAGTACGCAATAGATTTATGGAATATATTTGGAGTTATTATGCAAAAAAAAAGTATGGATTTTCTGATCCGCTCTGTGGATTTAAAGCCATTAAAAAAGAAGTTTTCCTTCAGTATGAATATTTAGAAAAACACTATACTATTGGTCTGGAAATGATATTTAGTCAGTTAAAAAAAGGCACGAATTTCAAAGAAGTAACTATATCAATAAATAAAAGAAAGGACAAACCACGTTTTGGCAACGCAATAAGTGGAAACTGGTTAGAACTAAAAGCTTTGCTCACTATACTTACTCTCAACGAATTAAATGTTTCCAAGTAATATGTTCGCCTTTTTTGAGAGGTTTAATCAATCTTTTCTTTATAATTAGATTAATCTCATATGGCGCAATACCATCACTCGGAATGGGACGTAATGGTTCTATATCTCCTATCATAATTGTCTTGCCTATATGCATATTTTTTGTTGCTCTTAACGACCTTCTTTGCACCACAACAGATTGCATCTCATTTCCTTCAATTTTTTTATTTCCGTCTCCAAGCGCATTCTCTAATTCTCTTGTTCTTTCAACCATCTCCTTCCATGTCTTTGGCGTCATTGAAAATGTATGATCAGGACCAACACGATCATTGTTATCTGTAAAATGTTTTTCCACAACCCGCGCGCCCAACGCAACAGCTCCCAACACGGTCGCATGACCTAACGTATGATCTGATAGACCAAGAATTGTTTGTGGAAATAACTTTATATATGTTTTTAACACATTCAGATTTATATACTTAAAATTCTCCAACGATGCGGTATAGTTTGTGTTACATTGCATTAGTACAATCTTATTCGTTCTTTTTAATAATACGTTCATGGCTCGTTTTACATCTTCCAATGAAGAAGCTCCTGTTGCAATAATTACTGGTTTTTCTTTTTTTGCTATATAATCTATAATCTCCATCCATGTAATATCTCCTGAACCTATCTTATACATATTCACGTATGGATTAACATGATCAACAGAATTAAAATCATAGGGACTCGTAAAATATTCTACGCCAGCTTTTTGACATGTTTCTTTAAGTATTGGGGTCCAATCAGTTTTAATACTTGCATCTTGATAAACTTCATATATTGATTTCTTCCATTGAGCTTGATGTGATAGTTTATTTTTCATCTTCTCAAATCCAATTTGACTGACTATTTTATGAGCTTCAAAGTTTTGAAATTTTGCCGCATCTACACCAGACTCAGCACAAAGATATATTAATTCTTTCGCTCGATTTAGATTGCCATCATGATTTGAAGCAATATCAGCAATAAAATAGGTTGGATAATTTACCCCAATTATTTTTTTTCCTACCTTAAAATTTTTCATACTAATTATGCCGAAAAATGACCAACTAATAATTGTATTGTATCTGGTACATCTGGTAATTTTCTTTGAGAAAGTGATTCGTATAAAGAAATATCAAGAGATTGATCATGTGATCTTGAAACATTAGATTTCATATCATTCAATTGACCTTTCTTCATTAAAGAATTGTCAAGATTTAATTTTTTACATAATCTAAAACCAAAGTCATATTTTGATGTCAGTTCACTTCCTGCAATATGTAATATATTCGGCATCAAAGTTTTATCCTGATTTTCTATCAACCACTCAAGTTCGCTGGCAAAATGCCATATAGTAATAGGTGTAAATAAAACATCTTCAAATAGTGTAATTTCTTTCTTTTTTTTTAATGAATAGACTATCCATTCAACAAAAGATTGTTTTTGACAATTGAGATTTTTTCCGACAATCGTTGTCCTTATTATCAGTCCGTTTTTGGTTTTCGCCTGAAGGTATTTTTCACCAAGCTCTTTGGATTTTCCGTACACTGTTGATGGATTTGTTGATATTCTCTCAGTTGCTAAATGAAAATTTACTGGTAAAACCGCATCTGTTGATAAAAAAATAAGTTTTGCATTAGGAAAAACATCATTCAATTTTCTTACAGATTCACCATTGATAAGCATTGCCTCTTTCTTATTTTTCTCACAATAATCCATATTGGTCAAGGCGGCACAATGAATTATTATATCAGGGTTAGTCCAATGAGATAGTTGTCTATATGTTTTCTCTTGAAGATCGAATTGTTTAAATGCGTAGGATGAATTGGGAGAAAAAAAAGATTTTCCTGTGGCAAAAATATCGTATTTCTTGGACGTTGACCATAGTAAAGCTAAATACGCACCCAACATACCAGAAGCGCCAGTAATTAATATTTTTTTCTTCATTTTTAATTTTATAATTGCTCAAGAATGGCAAGTAATTGTTTTTTATTTAACCACTGATTGTTAGTATTACTTGTGTAAAAAGCATCTTTCATCTTTTTCCCACTTTTCCATAAGGGATTTTTTGGTTCCCTAAAAATACTCATTGAACGAATGACATATTTGTCAATAAATTCATATGTATATTTTGCTTCATCTTCTGAAATTAACACTTCATGCAATTTCTCACCCGGCCTAATTCCAATAGTTTTGATAACGCATTCAGGAGCTATTACTTTTGCTAAAGCAACTATTTTCATGCTTGGAATTTTAGGCACGAACACTTCTCCGCCACTCATTTCATTTATACAGTTTATGACAAACCGCACCCCTTGTTCAAGGGTAATCCAAAATCGTGTCATTGCTTTATCAGTAATAGAAACTACTCCTTTTTTTTTCTGATATTTAAAAAGAGGAACAACACTACCACGACTTCCCACCACATTCCCATATCGGACACAACTGAGTTTTACTCCATCACTACTTGAATAATTATTTCCTTGAATAAATAGTTTTTCTGCGACCAATTTGGTTGCACCATACAAGTTAATAGGATTAACTGCTTTATCAGTACTTAACACAATAACTTTTTTTACTCCTCTATCAATAACAGCATTAATAATATTTTCTGCTCCTCGTATATTTGTTTCAACTGCCTCAATAGGATTATATTCACATGCAAGAACTTGCTTCAGCGCTGCCGCATGAACTACCACATCAATATTTACCATTGCTCTATAAAGTCTGTTCTTATCTCTTACATCTCCAATAAAAAAGCGCAATCGAGGATCATTGAAATCATGCATTGTTCGCATTTCCTCTTGCTTAAGTTCATCTCTACTATAAACCACCAATCGTTTTATAGCATATTCATTAAGCACTGTCCTAATAAATTTTTTTCCGAAAGAACCAGTCCCGCCTGTTATTAATAGCGTTTTTCCATCTAAGTAATGATGAACTTTTTTTGTTGCAATCATAGGTCAAATTTTTTTTTGGACAACTTTATTTTTACTTTTTGTAAATATTTATCAATCTTAATCGCAGTTTCATCCAAGGATAAAGATTGGGATAAATAATACCTATACAAATCTTTTATTCCTTTTCTGTATGACGTAAAGTGAAAATCTTGCTCTTCACAAAGATGTTTATTATTTGCTGTATACTGAAAATTATAACTGTCATTTTCAATTGATATTTTTGATTTATAAGTAGAAATAGTATTGATAATAAGTACGATCTCCTTAAGAGTTATAGATTGGATAGGAGTAATATTATAGACAGAATAACGAGCAGGTGAACGAAGAAAAAAATCCATAATAGGAATAAAATCTTCAATATATAAATAGTCAAAAATAACATTTTGTTTTATTTTAATCGGCATTTTTAAAATATTTTTAACAATTACGTTCGAAATAAATTTATAACGATAATCCTCATATTTTCCATAAATGCCAAAAAGTCTGAGTGTTACTATTTTTTTCTCGTGGCGAGCAAGCTGACTACAAATATATTTCGCCAATCCATATTTGTCAGCGGGAATATAATAACCAAAATTAGACTCTTTAATTTTTATTAGATCTCGTGTTTTCCCATATTCTGCTCCTGAACCCAGATGTATCATTTTTTTTACATGGGAAAGACAACGGGCAAGATTCAAAAACATACGAAGCGTTGTCTCAATAACATTTTCGCCCCCCTGTATAGCAGAATGGATGATGATATCAATTTTATTTTTTTTTATGTAATTTTCAACTTTTTCTCTATCAAGAAGGTCAAGTTCTTTTCTATTTGGAACAAAAAATGTATATTTATTTTTTAAACCTTCATATAGATTTCTTCCAATAAATCCAGTACCGCCTGTTAATAATATTTTCATAACTTTTTGGTTTTTAATTTTTGACTTTTCATTTTATCAAACATATGCATATTTTCCCATAATTCTTTTCTTGGAAGAAATGGGTACATATCCTCAAGAGGACGAGATTCAAAAGTCCCATCTTTCCGTCTGAAAGATGTGGATTTTGGCTCTCTATGGTGATCTGGTGATACCGTCAGTTCACAAAGAACTGGTCCCTCTCTATTTAATACTTTTTTTATAAAAGTAAGGATTTGTTTGTTATTGGAAATTTTTTCATAGGAAAAATCATACGCTTGCGCAATCTTTTTAAAATGTGGGTTTCCAACACCAGACCCTATGTCTGATCCGACAAATCGTTTATTAAAATACGTAGTCTGTGTTGTTCTAATTGATTCATATCCTTGATTATTAATAATGAAAATTTTTATAGGAAGTTTATAATCTTTGATTGTTTGTAACTCCTGTATATTAAATTGAATACTCCCATCTCCTGTAACTAAAATAGTCCTTTTATAACCATGTGCCACACATGCTCCAATTGATGCAGGGACACAATATCCCATCGCTCCAAGATTCGCATTAGTAAAAACTCGCTGTCCTTTTTTTACTTTATACGCCTGAAATAAACATACCGCATCTAAAGAATTTCCTGTGAGTATAATATCTTCAGAAGAAGTTACATCAGAAAGTATATCAAAAAATACGTATACGTTAACAGTGCTCTTGTCTTTAAAAAATGACGGTATCACTGAAGGATATTTTTTTTTCCAATGATTACACGCCTCGTACCATTTATTTGATGAATGAAAAGAAATTCCCTTGGTTTGCTGAAGAAATTCATGCACAAAATCTTTTGCATCAGCGAGAATTGGAACATCTATTTTAAAAGTTGGTTTGGTTAATTCTCCCTTGTCAATATTTATCACGACTTTTTTTGCTTTAGGAGCAAAATTTTTGAAATCAAAACCAATAGCAGCTATAGATAATCCTGCTCCCACGCTTAACAACAAATCAGAATTTTGTAGAGCAAAATTCCCTCTGCGTTGACCTACTGGACCAAATGTACCTATTAGTAAAGGATGATTTTCTTCTATAAGATCCATTCCGTTGTAATGAACAAGAATTGGGGCATTTACTTTTTTTATAAATGCATCTATCAAATCAATCGCCTTTGAAAGGCGAATACCATACCCAAGTATTAAAACTGGTCTTTGAGCTTTTTGTAATAACTGAATAGTGCTATTAACTGATTTTTTTATTGCTGTTGCATTATCGATTACTCTGTCAGGAAAATAAGGGATAAGATTGGTATCATCAATCCTCATCGCTTGAATATCAAGCGGAATATCAATCCAAACAGGACCAGGTCTTCCAGTCGTTGCAATAAAATAGGCTTTTTCTAATTCGTAATTAATTCTGGAAGGATCTTTTATTGTTGTTGTATATTTCGTAATGGGACGTACCATATCAATTATGTTTAATTCTTGAGGTCCAAGTTGTCGCAATTGAGAATAATCTGCTATTATCTGTGTTCTTACTTGACCAGATATAATCATCATTGGAATTGAATCTGTCCATGCACCTGCTACTCCAGTCATAGCATTCGTACCTCCAGGGCCTGTAGTAACTAAACATACTCCTAAATGATTTGTAATTCTTCCGTATGCTTCTGCCCCGATTGCCGACGCTTGTTCATGGTGATTAGATATATATCGTATTTTCTTATTTCTTCCAACAGAATCGCAAAGATGCATTATCCCTCCTCCGGAAACTAAAAAAATATCACGAATTCCTTTTTTTACCAAAAAATCAATCACATAATCGGATAGCTTTATCATAAGAATTTATTGTAGAACAGCTCTGCTATACATTACTAATTTATATTCTAAACCATATTATACCACTGATATATTTTCCGTATTGTTTTATTTAAATTATATTCCTGCTTCCATGTAATTGCTTTTTTCAACTTGTTACAATCAAGCGATTGATAAGGGATTTCGTTTTTTGCGATATTTAAAATGTGATATTTCAATTTTTTATTCAGGATTTTTTCTATTAATTGGATAAGCTCAATCACTGAAAGCGTTTCATCCGATCCAAAATTAAATGCTTCTCCTCGTGTTTTTTGAATATTTTTAGCAAGTAATATATACCCTGACACTACGTCTTTGACATAGAGATAATCTCGTATATACTTTCCATTACTCCTTATCTCCAAAATTTCATTATCTATCAAAGACTTCATACTACATGGAATGATTCGTGAAAAATTCAAATCGCCTTCGCCATAAATATTGCCAAAACGGGTTGTCACGACGGGAACGCTATAGGTTTTATAATACGAATAAGCGATAAGATCGGCGCTTGATTTTGACACTTCATACGGATGATCTCCTTTCAAAGCATCTTCTTCTGTATATTGTTTTTTTCCATGTTTTCCATACGCTTTATCTGATGAGGCGACAATCACGGCTTTTACTTTGGGAAAAAGTCGTGCGCTTTCCAAAACATTGATAGTGCCCAAAATATTGGAATATAATGTCCGTTTTGGATTATGATAAGCAACGTCAACTAATGGTTGCGCCGCAAGATGAAAAATATAATCAATATTAAACTTAGTTACGATATCAAACACCTTTTCATAATCACATACATCACAATTCACCATTGTTGTTTTTCTGTCAAGTTTTTGAGTAAAAAAATAGGAAAGGGGATTGAGCGTTTGAAAAGTAGTAATGATATTAACCTTTTGCTTTATTAATTCCTCAACAAGATGCGATCCCACAAACCCCGTTCCACCAGTAACCAAAACGTTTTTTCCTTTCATCTGATACTTTTAATTTTTAACTTTTGACTTTTGATTTAATTCATTTCCATATCTTCCACTTTGCATTACCAGATTTCCACATTTTATTGAGGTCTTCTACTTCCTTATACGTATCCATGCAAAACCAAAATCCATTATGGCGAAAAAGAGAAAGTTGGTTCTCCTGAGCAAGTTTAATAAGTGCGGGATGTTCAGTCTCTCCCTCATGAAGATACTGAAATATCCGTTTATCAAATACCATATATCCACCATTCACCCATTCACCCAATACGGGTTTTTCAACAAAGTTTTTTACCCGATGATCTGCAGACACTTTCACCAAACCGAATTTAGAACGTGGATGAACTCCTGTGATAGTTCCGATAGTCTTTTGTTTTTTATGAAAATGAACTAATTCAGTTATGTTTAAATCAGTTACTCCATCTCCATACGTAACCATAAAATATTTATCTTTTTCTGGAATATATTTTTGACAACGAAGAATGCGATCTCCTGGTTCAGTATCAACTCCTGTATCAATAAAGGTGATTTTGAATCCATCAACCTCATTTCTTTCTTCAAGGTAAAATTTCGTATGATGAGTGCGAGTATTTAAGGTAAAATCAGAAGTAAATGCTTTTTGATTAAGGAAAAAATCTTTTATATAATCTGCCTTATATCCAAGTGCAAGAATAAATTCGTTATACCCAAACGACGCATAAATTTTCATGATATGCCATACTACTGGTTTTCTTCCAATATACACCATTGGTTTTGGTTTGAATTCAGTCTCCTCTTTAAGTCGCGTACCAGTGCCGCCGCAGAGGATAATCACTTTCATATATGTCAAGTATTATAACCATGCTGATCTTATTTTGCAAGAAAGGTTATTTTTTATCGTATAATACCTTCTATGAAAATTGATCTGTGATTCCCGTCTATAATGAAAGTTTATTCATAGACGCATTCCTAAAGAGGTATTTTTATTTCTCTTTCTTCAATGGAAACTCTGCAAGAATTTTACGACAAGTGCAAAAATTACCTAATTGACAAAGATAGATTGTATCAACGGTAAATTTAATAGGCGACTGATCTGTCTGTAATTTACCTTCGGGTCCTGCTCCAAGCGTGATATGGGGATTGAAGTTTGCCTTACTATGATGAGTATTAAACGCACCAACATAATTGTATACAGCCTGCACTATCTCTCCATTTGACTCAGGAAGAAAAAATCTCGTCTCTGGTTTTTCAACTGAAACCAAAGCGTTATTGTCAACCAAAGACTCATGCAACTTTTGCAGTAATACATCTTTTTTGATGGTCAATCCATAAAAATAATGACTTTCAAAGGGTTTTGTCCCTCTTGAGATATTTTCAATAGTAATTGATAATGGTTCAACTCGAGACGCGGTTTGTTGTATGACCTGTTGTGCTGTAATCAAACTATCAATGTAACCCATTGATAAACTAATATGAGGTAAATAATCGTTTGGATTAAGAACAATAGGAGAACTTTCTCTTAGTTGTTCGCTTAAAGAAATAGCAAATTGACTCACTTCTCGTGGAGGAAGAATAACCACATCAACCGCCATGATTTCTGTTTCTTTTCGTTCTTTCATAAGGTTTTCTACATTCATATAAAAATGTACACAAACTTTTAATTTCTTTTGATCAAAAGTGTTGTACATCCACGCTTAAAAGGCACTTCAAGATCATTGCGTTCTGAATCACCAACAACAAGAATCTTTTCTGGAGCAGGTTGGTATCCAAGTTCATCCTGAATAACTTGAAAAACTTTTTCAAAAAAAGGAATAGTTGGCTTATCATACGGATCCCCAAAAACTGAAGTAGCAAAGGGAAACTTGAACTTTTCAAATCTTTTTTCTTTATATGCACTTGACATATCAGGATCATAATCAAAGGAACAGTCTTCTTTTACTTTCATAATACTATCGCTTCCACTCATCAATATAAGAGGAATAGATTTTTTATGTATCGTATCAACAAATACTTGCGCATCGGGATAAATCGCTTCAGCGTTTCCCACTGCATCCCAATATGCATCTCGTCCGTGCTCAATCAATTCTTTATTGAGAGATACACCTAGTAAATCAGCCGCAATCGCTATCTCTGCTTCACGACTGAAAACTTTTATTCCATACGTGTCTATAAAAGCACTTTGGAGCGCTTGTATTTTTTTTATTAAACTACTGTAAACCATCCTGTGTGACCATACCTCTGTTATCGGTCTACGCTGACCTTCAAGAGTAAGACGAAATAAATGATTAACTTCACTGGAAAAATTCTCGCCAAATATCCGAGCAAGTTCTTTTTGACCGTTTGCATGACCTTCATCAAAAGAAAAGAGAGTATAGTCAACATCAGAAAGCACCACATAAGATTTTTTGACTAATTCATCAACGATCGGATTTTCTTTTGGATCAAGCGAAGAAACAATATGTTTTCTTTCATCTTTTCGTAAATGTTCCATATTGAATTAGTATATCATAACATGACAGTATTTACACTACTAATCAAAACACTTTTCTTTCAAGATGCCCAGACACCATACCTTCAGCTTGTATCAATTGCGGCGATTCAAGTAAATGAAACTTTTCATCAAGTTTCAATTTCCATGCCTCTCCTTTTGCATATACCGCTTTCAGATTAAATTGTAACAATTTGTTTCATCTGTAAGCGGCATAACCCTTCGTACGCTGAAATTGCTTTGCAATTTCAACTACGATGGGTATAATACCACTCATCTCTTATGATACGTACTGGATTTTCACCAAGAATCGTCCCTATCAATGCTCTGGTCGTGTCACCGTGACCAACAACGCCAATTGTTTTACCGCGCGCTTCCTTCAATATCTCATTAAATGTGGTCTCTATACGACTCTTTATCTCTTCCACTGTCTCTTGATCTTCAGAGCGAAGAGGTTGTGAATAGACATTTCCACCAACTTTTTCCAATTCTTCCATAGTCCCTCCCATCCACCCAGGTGCCCATGCATCATGCAATCCTTTCCGTACTCTCACATGCGTTTCACCTAAAATAGTAAAAAGAATTTGTGTAGATTCTATAGCTCGAGTGAACGGACTAGTATAGAGCGCATCAAATCGTACTCCTTCCTTTTTAAGTTTTTGAGCTAAACGGGTAATCTGTTTTTCTCCCTCATGGCTCAAATACCCATCACGTCCATAAATAAGTTTTCTTCCTTTCGAATCATACTTATATTCAACCTCCCCATGACGGATAAGGTATACAATCGTATTCATATTTACTTATATAAAATACTTAAATGTGCTGGTATTATATCATAAAAAAATAAATTAGATTCGCTTTTTATCTGCTATACTCATAGCATGTCATCTTTCAACCCTTCAACCATTGCTATCGCAACTACCACTTCATATCCCCGATGGTATCGCGGAAAACTTCGTAGTATCAAACACACTGATAAAATAAGAGGCGACTTAGCTCTTATATTCGTACAGAAAGCAACTGAAGCAGAATATCAGACTATTGTCGCAGATTGGAAAAGCGCACACACCTTCAGAAAAACACTATCTTCAATAGAAAAAATAATACTTATAAAAAGAAGGTCTTCAAAAAG
>Ga0209542_10006418_pt1 | contig 22900 bp, 21 predicted proteins | sample RifCSPhighO2_01_FD_184028 | JGI IMG/M metagenome (GOLD analysis project Ga0209542, IMG submission 184028) | Soil microbial communities from Rifle, Colorado - Rifle CSP2_plank highO2_0.1 (SPAdes) (version 2) | ecosystem: Environmental > Terrestrial > Deep subsurface > Rock core/Sediment ... | reverse complement strand
GCACAAACCACAGAACGAGATCCGGGTCATACTTCGCGGCGCGGGTCTTGAAACGCTCGACCCCATAGGCAAGGTCGTAGCCGGGAACCCCGAAGTTGAGGACCTCGAAATGCGTACCTTTGCATGTGGGGCTTGTGTTGAGCAGCTTCTCGATCTGGGAGGGATAGTTGTCTTCAGTATTCACGAGGTACCCGAATGTCCATGAATCGCCGAGTGTGACGATACGGAACGTCCTCGGCGGCTTTTGTACCGGATAATCGACGGGATTATTCATCCCTTCCGAGTTGATGGTGTAGCGGGGTTTGGACGTGAGCCATGAAGGAGGCTCGGGAGTTTCGACTCTGCCCCCGGGTGTCGCCACCGGTTCCATAAAATGCTTCAAGGTCTCCGTCTGACTGAAGGAGAAATTCTCTCTCCGGAGTATATCTACCGACGTGACGAACCGCGCCCCTTGTTTTCCGTATATGTACATGCCGAGGGCCGCGATGGCGAGGATCAGAAGCGCTACCGTCGATACGAGTACCGTGACGCTACGATTCATACGCTCATACAATACATCTTTATCTTTGTTTCCGGTCTGTTACCTGCCGCACGGGACGAGACCCTTCGACGTGAGGTCATCGAACAAACCCTGTGCGACGACGCGGTAACCCTTCTCGTTCGGGTGAAAGTCGGGCAGAAAACCGTCTACGGTTTTCAGGTCTTGCGATAATTCGTGGTAAGAAGATGCGTCACGTTGCGTGACAAAACGCTCGAGGGTTTCCTCGACCGCCTGATTAACGTCCACAGTACTCCCCATATACGGATATTTAAAAAAGACAAGAGGCCCCTTGTAGGCGTCGTCGAACGCAGAGAGCTGCAGTGCTCCATACGCCATCATCTCATCAATGCTCCACTCCTTGGCAATATCGGCGGCCGCACGGATTCCCGCGCTGATACTGTTGTTCATTCGGGCGTCGGCAAAAAAGGGTTCGCCATCCTTCACTTCTTCGTACCGGATACCTCCCCCGTCGAATTTGAGGACCATGTTGTGCTTCTCTCCCGACTTCTGCATTTCGGATTCGTATCGTGCTTTTCGCTCTAGGATAAACTCATTTGGCTGGTTGAAATCGTCTTCGTGCACAAACCACAGAACGAGATCCGGGTCATACTTCGCGGCGCGGGTCTTGAAACGCTCGACCCCATAGGCAAGGTCGTAGCCGGGAACCCCGAAGTTGAGGACCTCGAAATGCGTACCTTTGCATGTGGGGCTTGTGTTGAGCAGCTTCTCGATCTGGGAGGGATAGTTGTCTTCAGTATTCACGAGGTACCCGAATGTCCATGAATCGCCGAGTGTGACGATACGGAACGTCCTCGGCGGCTTTTGTACCGGATAATCGACGGGATTATTCATCCCTTCCGAGTTGATGGTGTAGCGGGGTTTGGACGTGAGCCATGAAGGAGGCTCGGGAGTTTCGACTCTGCCCCCGGGTGTCGCCACCGGTTCCATAAAATGCTTCAAGGTCTCCGTCTGACTGAAGGAGAAATTCTCTCTCCGGAGTATATCTACCGACGTGACGAACCGCGCCCCTTGTTTTCCGTATATGTACATGCCGAGGGCCGCGATGGCGACGACCTGCACGGCAACAATAAATAGTATGAGAGTGACTCTGTGCTTCACCCGTGCATGCTATATATCTTTGTGTCCAAAGTCCACGGCACGGCGGCCGCGCCGTACAACTCCGGCTGCGAGCCGACCGTGGTATAGTATATTTTTATGCTCCCGTATCGAGATAGCAGGTTGACGTATATCGCACTCGCTATTTTCTTTCTCATCGTCCTCGGCTACGCATACTACGAGGCGCGCGGTCTGCTCTTCGGGCCGACAATTACCGTCAATTCGTCGATAGCGGAGGTACACGACCCGTTCGTGACCATAAAAGGGCGCGCGGACCGGATATCTTCCATCTCAATGAACGGCAAATCTATTCCCGTCACTGAGGACGGGGTATTTGAAGAGCCATACCTCCTCTCACCCGGCTACAACCGCATCGTACTCGACGCAAGCGATAAATACGGACGCACCCGCAGGCAGGCTATCGAGATCGTCTACACGCCATCGACGACAACGACGAAGACAAATCTCCCCACAGCGACAACGACGGCCTCATCCACCCCTTCGACAGGATCAGGGCAAGCTACCCCGTCCACTCCCACCCCTTGATACTTGCTACTTGATACCTGATACTTACCCAAATATGGTCGGATTCAAAAAGAAGGAAAAAACTCCCCCAAAGACGACGGGCTCGGGAAGCGACGCCGATATCGAGCGCGCTATCTCGCAGATAAAGACGAAATTCGGCGACGAATCCATCATGATGCTCGGCGCACAGCCGAAAGTGGATGTAAATGCGATTCCCACGGGCTCCATCGGCATAGATTGGGCGCTCGGCATCGGCGGGCTCCCCCGTGGACGCATCATCGAAATATTCGGACCGGAATCGTCCGGTAAGACGACCCTCTCGCTGCATGTCATCGCTGAAGCGCAGAAAAAAGGTGGTGTGTGTGCGTTCATCGACGCAGAGCATGCAGTGGATCCTGAATATGCAAAAAAACTTGGCGTGGACACCGCTTCACTTCTTATTTCTCAGCCCGATACCGGCGAGCAGGCGCTCGAAATCGTCGAATCGCTCGTCCGCTCCGGGAAGATAGACGTCATCGTTATCGACTCGGTCGCCGCCCTCACTCCAAAGGACGAGATAGAGGGCGACATGGGCGCACAGCACGTTGGTAAGCAGGCACGACTCATGTCGCAAGCGCTGCGAAAGCTCACTGCAATCGTGAGCAAGACGAAGACTGTCATCATCTTCATCAATCAGATACGCATGCAAATAGGCGTCATGTTCGGAAACCCGGAGACGACGCCGGGCGGCAAAGCGCTCAAGTTCTACACGTCGGTACGTATCGACATCCGCCGCATCGCGCAGATAAAAAAGGGTGAGGAGACGATGGGCGGCAGACACCGCGTGAAGATAGTGAAGAATAAAGTCGCCGCGCCGTTCCGCCAGACCGAATTCGACATGCTCTACGGCGAAGGCATTTCCAAAGAGGGAGAGGTGCTTGCCCTCGGTGAGAAACTCGGATTTATCCAAAAATCGTCCGGTGGAGCCTACAGCACGGGCGAAACTAAAATGGGCCGCGGCTACGACGCCGCACGCACGTTCCTACGCGAGAACAAACCGATACTGAACCAGCTCTTGAAAGACATCAAAAAGGGATTGAACGAAGGCGGTGGAGTCCAAGGCAAAAGCGCGCCGCAGGGAGACGAATAGACCGAAACAGATGGACAAACGGGTTTTTTTGGCTAGAATGCTCCCACATGTCCATGCTTGCATATAATGAAGTGTTGCCGAAAAGGCTTATTATCGTCGACGGCGAGCCGTACGAGGTGCTTTCGGCGTGGGTGTTCCGCAAACAGCAGCGCAAACCCGTCAACCAGGTAAAGCTCCGCAACTTGAAGACCGGCTCGATGGCGGAACAAACATTCCACGTCTCCGACAAAGTTGAGGAAGCCGAAGTCGAATCGCGCCCCGCTACTTTCATATACGAACGCAACGGCGAGTGGTTCTTCCACGAGGCCAAGGACAAATCGAAGCGATTCACGCTTGATGCGGACCACATCGGAGACTCGGGAAAGTACCTCAAAGGAAACACGGAGGTTGAGGTGCGCTGGTTTGATGAGAAGCCGATACAGGTGAAGATTCCCGTCAAGATGGACCTTAAGGTCACTGAAGCGCCGCCGAACACCCGCGGTAACACCGCGCAAGGCGGCAGCAAGGTCGTCATTCTGGAGACCGGCGCCCCCATGGATGTCCCGATGTTCATCGAAACGGGCGACGTCATCCGCATCAATACCGAGACAGGCGAGTACGTCGAGAGAATCTAAGGGAGAATACGCCTGCCCCTAAAGGACTGCGATTTGTCGTCGCGCTATGCGCGAACAAATCGGGAGCCCGTAGCCAGCGCGGAGCGCTGTGGTACCGGGGTCGAGCGGCTCTAAACCGCCCCGCGGGCTATATAATTGCCACCATGCCGGTAAGTATCGTGGCGGAAGGAGGCTCGATGCGCGCGGCCTATGTTGTCGGAGCGGTGAACGCACTTTTTTCACATTATGGTCTCAAGCGTGTTGATGTCGTTACTGCTACGTCCGGCTCGGCGCCGGCAATGACATTTTATGCCGCTGGCTCTTTCCCTTCCTGCTACGAAGGGTGGCGCGAGGAGGTCCCCTCTCCGAGATTGCTGGGTTTTTCGAATCTCCTACGTCACCGTCCCTACTTCGACATTGATTACCTCGTGGATGTCATTGTGCGCGAACGCGTCGGACTGGACGTCGCCGCCCTCAAACGCTCCCCTGTGCGACTTGTCTTACCGGTGACTTCTTACCGGACCGGGCACATCGAATATGTAGACTTCAGTACATCGAAGCTTGATGTATTCGACGTGATGCGCGCCGCAATGAGCATTCCGATAGCCTACAATAAGACCGTGCAATTGGACGGCAACGCCTACTTCGACAGTCACCTCGGAAATCCGCTGTGCCTCGACAATCCGTACATCGCAGGCACGAAGAAGATAATAATACTGACCTATCCGCTTGAGTACGTGTGGTCGCGCAGGAAAAAAATGCAGGCCCGGATTTTCCGTCCTCTCATCAGTCCCGTCGTCTACCGCGCGCTTCTGGCTTCGTTCGACAAACGTGCCGAGGCAATGCGACAATGCACCGAGCTTATGCAGACCGGGGACGTGGTAATCGCTCCGATGAAGTTGGAAGGCAGGTCACTCGATAACAGTTCGCGAAACATCAACTTCCTTATCCGACAGGGATACGAAGACACTCTGAATAGTCTGCCCCTCCGTGATTTAATTGGTAAGATGCGGACCTCACCGCGGGCAGACTTTTATTTCCCGACCCCGACTGTCGTATGAATATCAGCATCGTGGCGGAAGGAGGCGGCATACGTGGGGCCTATGTCTTCGGCGTAGCAGAAGCATTGTGGTCACATTACGGACTTCACCGAGTCGATGTTGTAGTCGGCACCTCAGCCTCTGCCGGTACCGTTGCGTATTATGCTTCAGGGCAACACCGCCTTGGCCGGCCGGTCTGGTTAAATGAAATTTCTTCGCCTCGTTTCATTAATGCACGAAATATCCTGCGCAACAGAACGGTCGTTGATATCGACTACATGATCGATACCGTCTTCAAACGACGTTTCCCGCTCGACCCGATTGCACTCAAGTCGTCCCCTGTCCGCTGCATCATCCCTGTTGAATCGTACCGCACCGGTAAGATCGAGTACATTGATGCAACGGAGTCACCATTCGACATATTCGAGGTCCTCCGGGCCTCAAGCGCCGTTCCCATCGTGTACCACAAACTGGTCACGCTCGGAAACGAAAAATATTTCGACCCGTATTTTACCGAGCCTTTGTCGTTGGAGAACTCGTATGTCTGCGGATCAAGAAAAATAATCATCCTCAGCAAGCCGCGGACACGCGTATCGCTGCGCAGCGCGCGAATAGCGGAACTCTGGCGACCGGCACTACCAAGAAGGATATACCGCACACTCCACGAATCGGACGCACGAAGGAACGCGATGATGGATACGTGCGACTCTCTGGAAAAAGACGGTGACGTCATCATCGCTCCCGCTGCGTTGTACGGAAAAAACCTGGACAACAGGCCCGCAGTCATCGCAGACCTCTTCCACCGCGGTTATGAGGACGCTCTCGCAAACGAGCCGCTGAAAAAGCTGATTGCTGAACTTAAGGCTCGACCGCGCAGCGATTTCTACTTTCCCGCATACCTATGAACATCGGCATCGACATTGTCCGTATTTCGCGCGTTGAAGAGATGCTACGCGACCCCGTGCGCGCGGGCGAGGTGTTCGCACCGGAGGAAATGACCGCAGATATTCAGACGATGGCCGGGCGATTCGCGGCAAAAGAGGCGTACTTCAAGGCGGTCGGCGAAAAACGAGATTGGAAATCGGTCCTGGTCCTGAAACACGAAGGGGGTATGCCGTATCTCGTCTGCCCCGAGGAAAACAGGGCAAAAGTGAGCATCAGCCACGACGGCGACTATGCAACTGCTATAGTTCTAATCGAATAGTATGAAAACCGAGTTACGGACAATCACCGACATTATTGGGTCGTTCGACGCAAGACGCGGCACCGCAATCATATACAAGAACGGCTTCAGAACCTTCCGCTATTCATATCCCCAACTCGCCTCTCTCGTCCGTAAGTGTGCGTCTCTGTACAATAAGCACGGTATACACGCCGGGGACAAAATCGCGCTCTGGGGACCCAACCGCCCCGAATGGGTCATTGCGCATCTGGGTGCTGTCTATTGCGGCGCCGTGGCGGTGCCGATAGACATACAAGCACTGCCTGAGGCTGCGGCAAAGATTGTCCAACATTCAGAGGCGCGCCTCATCGTCAAGTCCGCATCGCGCAAACCGTATCTCACGGATGTCCCGACGCTTATCATGGACGACCTGGAATTTGACCTCGACCTTCCGGAGGCCGCTCCTCGGGAAACGCGCGAGGATGAGCCCGTGGATATCGTCTACACATCCGGAACGACCGGCGACCCCAAGGGGGTGGTGCTCACGCACGGCAACATCATGTCGAACGTGCGGGGCATTATCGAACACCTCCGCGTCGACGAGCGGGACTCTATCCTTTCACTGCTTCCGATAAGTCACATGCTCGGCAAAACGTGCGGCGTACTTGCCCCGCTCGCGTCGGGAATGTCCGTTGTCTTTTTGGGAACAATGACCGCGGGCGCTATGTTTGCCGCATTCCGGCAGGAGCGCATTACCATCGTTCTTGCCGTACCGCGGATACTCCAGGGAATACGCTCCGGCGTCGGGTCGAAGCTGCAAAGCGGCGGGATAGGTCGGATGCTCTCCCGGCTATCAGTACTGACCGCGGGCGCACCCCGGGCCGTAAAAAAAATATGCTTCTTCCTCATACACCGGCCTTTCGGTTTTTCGCTGCGCTTTTTCGTCTCCGGTGGAGCCGCGATTGATGCGGCAACGGTCGATTTTGCAAACCGGTTCGGTTTTAAAATACTCCAGGGATACGGTCTCACCGAATGCTCACCGATTCTGACCGCGGAGCGCGAGTCGGAGGCTGGCGGCAAAAGCTCAGGAGTTGTTATCAGGGATGTGAAGCTCCGCATTGCTCAGGACGGCGAGATACTCGCCCGCGGGCCGAACATATTCACCGAATACTATAAAGACCCGGAACGTACCGCGGAGACTTTCAGAGAAGGCTGGTTCCTGACGGGAGACTTCGGAGAGCTTGACGCGGGCGGGCACCTTTTCATCAAAGGCAGAAAAAAGGAGACTATCGTGACGCCGGCCGGAGTGAATGTGTACCCCGATGATGTCGAACCCGTCCTGAATGCCGTGCACGGGGTCAAGGAGTCTTGTGTGGTCGGCATACCGCGCGAGGACGGCGAGGAGGTACATGCCGTCGTAATCCCGTCGGACCCCTCGGCCTCTGCAACAGATATCATGCACACCGCAAACGGCCATTTGAACTCGAGCCAACACATTCAATCATTGTCATTCTGGGCCGGCCCGGAATTCCCCAAGACGACGACCCTAAAGATCAAACGCGGACAAGTCCGCGAAAGTGTCAGAGAGGCGAGAAAGGGTCATGTTGCGGCCGCCGTCGCACCATCGAAGCTGCGAAGTCTGATATCCCAAGTGACGCGGGTGCCGGTGGAGGAGATAGCGGAGAATTCACGTCTTTACGCCGACTTGAAACTGGACTCAATCGGGCGTATCGAGCTCTCCTCGCTCATAACCCAGGAGTACTTCTTTGATTTCGAAGAGGACCATATCACCGAAACGACGACCGTTGCAGACCTCGAGAGAGTCGTCGCATCACGTGCGAAACTAAATTCATATTTTAACTTCCCCGGGTGGCCCCACTGGCGGATAATGGTCGTCGCGCGATTCTTGGGAATGGAGCTGCTCCAAGCCAATATCGCGCGATTTTTCGTCCGGGAAACCGTCCGCGGAAAAGAAAACTTGCGCGGATTGCACGGCCCCGTAATTTTCGCAGTCAATCACGTGAGCTTCGGTGATCATGCGGTCATATTTCGCGCCCTGCCCTTCCGGTACCGTTACATGTTCGCCTCACCCGCGTTCGCCGAATTCTTTTTCCTGGATAAGAGCAGGCCATTCTGGGAACGCGCCTGGAAGAAGTTCACGTACTTTTACGGAGCGGCGACGATGGCGCTCTTCCCTACATCGGAAGTCTATAGCTCAAAGCGCGCACTCGAACACACCGGCGGCATCATCGACAACGGCGAGAGTATTCTTATTTTCCCCGAAGCGGAACGAACGCGTACGCATGAAATGCTTCCGTTCAGAAAAGGCACCGCAATATTACTGAAGAACTTACGCGTACCAGTCGTCCCTATCGGCCATCGCGGGATGGAATATATTTATCCGCGCGACGCCGCATTCCCGCGCTTCGGAAAAGCGACGGTTAACATCGGCAAACCGATTACGTTCGGGAAAGAATCGATAGAGGAAATAACCGCCCGACTCGAGACGGAGGTTGAGAAACTCAGACATCTCTAAAAAATACATGCTACGCTTCCCATCATGAAGTCCCGGGAACGTGCCGCGATGTTGCTCACACAAGCCGGCATCACCCCCGACGGGAGCAATCCTTGGGACCCACAGATACATAACGAACACCTCTTTGACCGCTTGTTCGCGGGGGGTACGCTGGCACTTGGAGAAAGCTACATGGACGGCTGGTGGGACGTAGAGGATTTATCTGAGTTTATTTTCCGGCTATTTCGATCTGACAGCGCGCAACAAATGCTCCGCATAGGCATGGTCCCCCAGATTATTAAGTCGAAACTGTTCAACTTACAAAATCGAAGTCGGGCACGGAGGGTCGGAGAAGATGTCTACGACATCGGGAACGACCTTTATGAGGCCATGCTCGGGCCAAGCATGTCCTACACCTGTGGCTATTGGAAAGAAGCATCAAATTTGGACCAGGCGCAAGAAGCAAAGTTGAATCTCATTTGCCGCAAGCTCGGCCTGAAACCCGGAGACCGTATACTCGACATAGGTTGCGGATGGGGGAACTTCCTCGCGTACGCCGCCCGAAAGTACGGCGTCTCCGGCGTGGGTATTACAGTATCGAAAGAGCAAATCACCTTTGCCCGCGAAGTCGTGCGCGGGCTGGACGTTGAGATACGCTTCGAGGACTACCGTGACGCGGTAGGAAAGTTCGACCATATAATTTCAATCGGCATGTTTGAACACGTCGGACCAAAGAATTACCGCGTATTTATGAAAAAGGTGCGTAGTCTGCTATCCGACGACGGCCTATTTTTACTCCATACTATCGGACACAGTAAAGTATCGCGAAGCCTCGAGCGTTGGTTCAACAAGTATATTTTCCCCAACGGTCATTTGCCGTCGATAACGCACGTAGCCAAAGCGACGGACCAGCGAAACATCTTCGACAAGTCCGTCCTGACGATGGAAGATTGGCACAATTTTGGTGCTGATTATGACAAGACTTTAATGGCTTGGTACGCCAATTTTGAACATTCGTGGCCGGAACTAAAGGGAAAATACGACGAACGTTTTTATCGTATGTGGAAATATTATCTTCTTGTGTCTGCGGGAATGTTCAGAGCACGATACCTGCATTTGTGGCAGATTGTGTATTCAAAAAATGGCGTCGTGGGAGGATACACACCAACGCGTTAGGAGTTAGCGCCGGGCACAGCTAGCGGGCAAGCGCTTGTGCGGTAACCGCGACTACGTAAATGCCGGCGGTGTTCATGGTGTACGCGAGCACAATGAAGCTTCGCAGGCGTATGCCGGAAAGCCCCATCATGAGCAGCCCTATCTCATCGGGCAGCGGCGAAGCAATGACGATGGCGCCAAGGAGCGGTACGGTCCACCACAGCGCGCCCTTCGCGAGTACTGCCCCCATGTGGCGCAGTCGCGGACTGAAGGCGGCTCGGATGATGTAATTCGCCAGCGGGCTGTGGAGAAACCTGAATATCAAAATATCGCCACAGACCGCACCTGCACCGCCGAATACTGCGACCTTCCACGGTGCGATATGTTGACCCAGTTCTCCGAGCGCGACGATTGCGGGTGCAGTGGTAAGTATCGAGGTGAAGAATATGCCGCTGATGAAGCTGCTTATTTCCTCGAACGCCGCCGCATGTTCTACAAACGCTCCCATAGCATCGGTCTTCAGGAGCCAAATCGAAAGCAAGATGCTGATAACGAGCGCCCACGCTTCGCGCGTGATACCGACCGGAATTGCGTTCGGATGAGTTTTGCGGATGATGTGTACCATCCCGCGTATTATATCCCGCTTTGCTGCGGCTTATTTCTGAATGAAAGGCAGAAGCCTACATGTCGGCCCGCTGCTGCAGGCCGCACGTCGGCCCCGCCTCGCGATCCCAAGCGCCGTCGCGCTTGGGCCCCTCGCTCCGGCCGCTTCTGCCTCTTATCCAAAATTACTTTTGGATAAAGGGCAGAAGCCCCATAAAGCGCGCACGCTTGATGGCGGCTTCGACTGCGCGCTGTTGCTTCGCTGTGAGACCGCTCTTAGTGCGACCGACGATGCGGCCGTGCGGATTGATGAACTGCTTCAAAAGGTCGACATCTTTGTAGTCGACGTGCTGAATGTCATTTTGTGTGAGAATGTTGTTGCTCATAGTTTTATTGATACTTGATACCTGCTACTTGATACTTGATACTTTTCTAGCGAAGCTAGAATGGTATATCATCCGGATTTATATCATCTTTCGGGTACTCAATGCCACTTCCCCCGCCTGACGTGGTGTCTTCGGGTGGTGTCTGGTCGTCCCCGCTCCCGGCCGTCGAACGGGCGCCGCTTCCGCTGCCCTTCGGTCCGAATTGCACACGGTCGGCGACGACTTCGGTGCGGTACTTTTTCTCACCATCCTTTTCCCAGCTGCGCGTCTGGAGGCGACCCTCTACGTAGACTGAGCTACCCTTTTTGAGGTACTGATTGACGGTGTCCGCCTGGCGGCCGAAGACGACGACATTGTGAAATTCCGTCTGCTCCTGCTTCTTGCCGTCGCGGTCCTTATAGGTGCGATTGGTTGCGACGGAAAAGTTGACCACGTTCATGCCGCTTGGCAGCGCCCGGAGCTCGGGATCGCGGGTCAAATTACCGAATAGCATTACTTTGTTGATGTACATGATAGATAGCTTACAGCTTGTAGCTTGTAGGTCAACTCAATTACTCGCTTGTTATATCGCTCAGAGCCTTCTCCAAGTCCTCTTCCGAGACGGGTGCCGATACTTCCTCGACGCGTCGAGGAGCCTGCTTGATGACATCGGTGCGCTTCACTTCGCGGAGCTGCGGAGCCTTCATTTTGGCGCGCGTATCCTCGCGCACTGTCTGGAACACGAGAAAGCGGAAAAAGCTCCTGTTTTGCTTGAGGAACGCTTCGATGGCCTGCGCAGCCGCGATAGGGGCCTCGAATTTTATCCACCCGAAGTAGCCGCGGTCGTATTCAACGCTCTTTTCCCCTTCGCGGAGAAAGATGGGGTATGCGAGCTTCGTGAGAGACGGGGCGCCTTCGGCGATAAAAGAGCCGCCCCCCGCCTTGATAGCTTCGCGCAGAGTAGTGACGACTTTATCCAAGTCCTCTTCTTTTGTATCAGGAGCGATGTGGTAACCGACTTCGTATATGCGAAGCGCCACCGCGCCGGTTTCGTTCATTTCTACCACTGCATCATCTGCCATATGTTGGGGCACTCTAACACAGTCCTTAGCCACTAGGCAATAGCCACTAGAAACGAAAGACTCTCCGAGCGTTGGCTAACAACTGTTCTCTCACCATTTCAAAATCTTCGCCGCGGATGGCGGCTATTTGGCGGACGACGAGTTCGACGTAGGCCGGTTCGTTGCGTTTGCCTCTGTGTGGTGCGGGCGTGACGTACGGCGCATCGGTCTCGGAGAGCAGCATGTCGAGCGGCGCGTTTTTGATGACTTCGTCGTAGTCGTGGGTGAATGTAATGACGCCCGTGAATGAGAGCGTGAGCCCGAAATCGAGATACTTCTTGGCAGTGGCCCAGTCCCCCGCGAAAAAGTGTGTGTCCCCTTTTACCTTGGCATGCGCTTTCAAGATTTCGAGCGCATCGTCATATGCATTACGGATGTGGAGCATGAGCGGCTTGCCGAGTGAGTTGGCTAGCTCAATCTGCTCGATGAACATCTTTTTCTGAGCGCCTTTGGTGCTCTCGTCGGCGCGGTAGTAATCGAGTCCACACTCGCCTACCGCGATTGCTCGCGGCGACTTCCCGAGCTCTTGGTATGCGACCATATCGAAGACTTCGCCGCGCGATGTAAATTCTTTGCCGCCTTCGCCGAGCTCCTGCACGTCGTGATACGACCTCGAAGTGTGGATGGGGTGCAGTCCGATGGTCGCGTATACATTGTCGTATTTCTCTGCGAGCGCGACAGCGGCTTTGGAAGTATCGAATTGCGTCCCGACGACGTTCATCCCCACCCCCGCGTCCTTGGCACGCAGGATGGTAGCCTCGCGGTCATCGTTGTAAGCGACGAAATTCAAGTGTGTATGTGCGTCAAAGTATTTCATGCGGTATACAAAAGGATGATTGCCAGAAATGATACTACGATAGCAACGACTTTTCGAAGGTTGATGTGGTCGCCGTACCACCAGACCGATAAAACAATCGGAATAAGTATGTAGTGTGCGTGAATAGCATAGACAAGACTGACAAGCCCCGTGCTCAAGGCCCTGATAAGAGTATAAGCGGAAAAGAACCCGATGAGCGCCGCAATGAGTCCGAGCACAATATCGCGTCTATCGAGATGTGACCCCAACGTCAGGTGCGACTTTTTTTGTTTTATCAGAATCGCCACAGAGGAAACCGCCCCGGCGGTCTGCGACATTGCCAGTACGAATAGAATCGCCGCACCGTACGAAGTGGCCTGTTTCGTGAAAATAACGGACGCTGCAGTAAGCACCGTAGAGATAACGACAAATATCAGGCCTTGCCGGAGGTTGACTTGCCTATGATGCTCGGCGGCGGAGAGCAGAAGGAGCGGAACCGTAAGACCGAGTCCGATGCCGATATACTGCTGGAGCGTAAGCGGGTCGCCAAGCAGTGCTACGCCGGCAACAACAACGAGGAGAGGGCCGAGCACTTTGTTCATCGGGAAATACAGTACGCTATCTATGTATTTCAGCGCCTCAATACGCACAAAGTTGCCGAGTCCATGCAGGGCGCCTCCTGTAAGCGCCAAGAGGGTGATGATGCGCCAATCCGTCGGCAGCTCGTGCTGAATAAATAGTAGAACATATATCGCTACCCCGGAGACGCCGTACATCATGAGGCCGTTGAATGCCGAGTCGCGTTTTTCTTGTGCAACAACTTTCTGGAAGAAGAGCTGTATGCCACCCAATACGGTCGCTGCGATGGCCCAGTAAAAAGTCACTTGGTCCATGCGGGTGTTTCTTACTCTTTCCTCGGGAAGAGATTGACAGGCTTTTTGTTCGCGATGACCGCCTGCAGTATTTTGGCGCTCGTTTCCGGCATGAAAGGTTCGATGGCTTTTGCTATCCATGCGAGCTGTTTGACCAGGTTGATTATCATCTCCGCGCCGCGCATCTTGTCTTCTTTGACTACTTTGAAGGGCTGGTCCTTTTGGATTGCCTCGTCAATGCCGGAGACGGCCGCCCAAATGCTGCCCATGACGGCGTTGAGGTCGTATCCGCGCATTGATTCCTCTATCGCGGGTGAATATTTGAAGACGAACATCGCCTCGTCCGTGAAAACCGGTTTGTCGAGATTGGATTCGGCGAGCTGCATCACACGCGCGGCGAGGTTGCCGAGCCCGTTGGCAAGATTCGCATTGTAGGCCTCTTTGAATTTCTCCATCGTGAAATCAGAGTCCTCGAACGGGTGGACATGCCGCGCCAAAAAATAGCGCAGCGCGTCTATCCCATATTCATCGACGATGGCGAGCGGGTCGATGACGTTGCCGAGCGATTTCGACATTTTCTTTCCGTCGCTCGTAATGAAGCCGTGGTAGAACACCGTGTCGGTCACCTTGAGCCCAGCAGACATGAGCATCGCCTGCCACATGACGGACTGGAAGCGTACCTGGTCTTTGCCAGCGAGCTGGAGTGTCGTGCCGTTCGTCCAGAATTTCGCGAAATTACCGTCCGTATCTTCGGGCCACCCCAGCGTCGAAATGTAATTCGTGAGCGCATCGAACCACACGTACATCACCTGCGTCTCGTCGTCCGGCACCGCGATACCCCACGGCATCTTTTCTTTGGTGCGGGAAATGCTGAAGTCTTCCAACCCCTGTTTTACAAAATTAATCGCCTCTTCGCGGCGCCACTGCGGCACGATGACGCCTTCGCGCGAAAGGTATTCGAGCAACTTTTCCTGATACGCGGAGAGCCGGAAGAAATAATTCTCTTCTTCTATCTCGATTGGTTCCATCGTCGGGTGATTGGGACATTTGCCGTCCACGAGTTCCGTCTCTTTGACGAACGCCTCGTCTCCGACGCAATAGAGGCCTCTGTATTTCTTCTTGAAGATATCGCCTTTGGCGAGACAGCGGCGCCACATTTCCTGCGCGGCGGCTTTGTGATGCGGATCGGTCGTACGGACGAAATGCAGCTCGGGGGAAAGTCCGAGCTTTTCTTTGAGCGCACGGAATTTCGCCGCATATTCATCTACGTACGCTTGTGTATCCTTTCCCTCCTCCGCCGCCTTGCGAAATATCTTGAGACCATGCTCGTCGGTGCCCGTGTTGAAGAAAACTCCGTAGCCGAGGAGCGTGTCGTATCGCGCGATAACATCCGCTTGTACAATTTCGAGCGCGAAGCCGATGTGCGGTTCCGCATTTACATACGGCAACGTCGTCGTTAGATACAGTGGCTTGCCCATACCTTGCTCAAGCGTTGACCTGCTCCCGCAGGCGGCCGGTCTCGATGTCACGCACAAGCTCTTGTATCAATGCCGCCGCTGGCACCGAGAGTAAGATGCCGAGGAAGCCAGCAAGTTCCGCCCCGACTATGAGCGCCAGAATGATGAGAAGAGGCGCCACCCCGACGACGCGCGTGACGACGAGCGGATAGATGAGATGATTCTCGAATTGCTGGAAAATAATGTAGAGCACGGTGACCGCGACGCCTATACCGACACCGCCGCCCACGAAACCGATAAGAATCGCCGGGACCGCGGCCAGAGTCGGGCCGAATACCGGAATTATCTCGAACACTGCGGCCAACACCGCAAGTAAGAGCGCGTGTTTGACGCCGAGAATCGTGAGTCCGAGATAGACCAATACTCCCATGATGACCGCGAGGATGAGTTGTCCCTGCATCCAGAGGCCGATCTTGTGTTGCGAACGGCGCCAGAGGTCTATCACATACTTCTGATATCTCTTGGGCGAGATGACATGCAGGAAGTCGTCGACACCCGTCTCGATGACCGCAAAGTAGAACGAAAATATCACGATGAGAACGAATGAGAACACGCCGCCGAAGACCCTGGCGACGGCGCTGAATGCGTTGCCGAATGTACCGCTGATATCAAACGCGCTCCTGATGCCCGCCATGATGTCGTTCGCGGAAATGGCCGAAGGAGCCGGGACACCCAAGATGTTGGCGTACGCATCAAATGCGCCGGCCCTCGTGAAGGCTTCAAGATACGCCGGAAGCGACGCGAGAAATATTGCCAAATCTTCGAGTACCGAGGGGAGAAAGAAGTAGAAGAGTCCGAAAAATATGACGAAAAGGAAAAGGTAGATGATGATGACGGAAAGAATGCGCGGTATCTTACGGCGCATGAGCTGGTGCACGCCCGGCTCTATCGCAGAAGCGACCACGACAGCGACAACGACATCAAGCACGATGTGGCGCAGCACAAAAAGGAGCCAAGCGCCTATGAGGATAACGACTATCTTAAAAACCGTCCCGGCCGTGATGGAAATGTTGATAGAGCGGTCTTCCATGCGGCAATCGTAGCACCCCGTTAGAAATAGCGGAAGTTTGTCTTGAAAACTTTATTGAACCGAAATATATAGACTCCAACCGTTGGCACGAGCGCCGTTGTGTTGTTGGAAGCGCAAGCTTCCTATTTCTAACGGGGTAGCATAGGAGCCCCCAAAAAGAAGCCACCCCACAACACTCGAAGCTAGGCTATCCTGGACAGAAGACTTTCGATTGAAACCCGTTCCTGTTCTCCCGTGTCCCGGTTGCGGATAGTCACCGTGTCTTTGAGCTCTGTCTTTTCGCCGAGGGTATCGAAATCTACAGTGACGCAGTACGGGGTACCTATCTCGTCCTGCCTTCGATAGCGCTTGCCGATGTTGCCGTTGTCGTCCCACATTATCTGCGGCACTTGCTTCTTGAGCATTGAATAGACCTCGCGTGCTTTTGCCACAAGCTCCGGCTTGTTCTTGAGGAGTGGAAAGACAGCCGCTTTGATAGGTGCGACCGCTTTATTGAATTTCAAGTATGCACGCATCTCACCGCCGAGATCGTCTTCAGTGTAGGCGGAAGTGAGAAGCGCGAGCACGGTGCGGTCCACGCCGAAAGACGGTTCGACGACATGCGGCATGACGGGTTCCTCCCCCTCCGCGTCTATCATCTTGAGCGGTACGCCCGAGACGCCGGAGTGCGCAGCCAGGTCGAAATCCGTGCGGTATGCGAGACCGTACAGTTCTTTGCGGCCGAACGGAAAGTCAAATTCAAAGTCTATCGTGCGCCGAGAGTAGTGCGCGCGGTCAGTGTCCCCCACTTCAAGCTCATGTACCGCTTGCGCGAGAATACCTACTGCATCGTTGAATGCATGGACATTTTTGCGCCACTCCTCGAACGCGGCTTCCCACTCGCCCGGACGTACGAAATATTCGATTTCCATCTGTTCAAATTCGCGCGACCTAAAAATAAAGTCGCGCGGAGCTATCTCATTGCGGAAGGCCTTTCCAATCTGTGCGATGCCAAAAGGCAATTTTGGGTGGAAGGAATCGATGACATTCTTGAAGTTGACGAAAATGCCGCCCGCGGTCTCGGGACGCAGGTACGTGACGGAAGATTCATCTTCGGTCGCGCCGGTCTGTGTCTTGAACATCATATTGAATTGCCGGACATCGCCGAAGGAGCCGTCGCACTCCGGACACTTCCCCTCTACCTGGTCTGCACGAAAGCGACGTTTGCATTTCTTGCATTCAACGAGCGGGTCCGAAAATCCGTTCACGTGCCCGCTCGCCTCCCATGCGCGCGCATTCATGAGTATCGCCGCGTCCAGTCCGCACATGTCGTCGCGATCCTGCACGAACATCCGCCACCACAGATTCTTTATATTATTTTTTAACTCAACGCCGAGCGGCCCGTAATCCCACGTGCCTGAAAGTCCGCCGTAGATCTCCGACCCCGGATAGATAAAGCCCCGTCGCTTTGCGAGTGATACGATTTTGTCCATCGAGGCGGTCATAAGCGGCTCACTTTACCACAGTTGAATTGGCGGAAGAAAAGCCGAGGTCCCCCAGTATGTTCGTGGTCACATCTTTCACGGTACGCGAGACCGGCGCCTTAGTCGACTCATCCGTACCGCTGAGAGTAATCGACTGCATGAGTGGGGGTTCCTGACCGATTTGCGACGTCGAGGGAGTGAACCCGATAGCTATCGCGGCTTGTCGCGGCGTTGTCCCGTTGAGTCCGACACCCGGTGCGACGTCGCCGAGGTCCCACGTGACGGTGCCGTCGTTTTGGTTGAACGAAACGCGCTCGGACGAAGGGCTGTAAATGCCGACCCAACGCACATAGGGGGGCATGTGGGCCGTCACGCGCGCACCGGAGATCTTGCTGGTCGTGTTTGTCACCGTGAAGACGATAGCGTAGGTGGTCTCTGTACCCGCCTTCGGGGGCATCGGCCCGACACTTCCGAACGGATTCGAGTAATACAAACCTTGCGTCGTGAGCGAGAGAGCAGTCGCGAGCGAGATCCGCTGGGTCGCCGCCGCCTGCAAATTCTGCGGCACTCCGCTTTCCGAGACGCGCTTACCGGCTGCGTTGATGGAGATATCGAGGCGGGGATTCAGGATGTTCTTGAGCGCTTCTCCCTGCGGCATCTGGAACGAGAACCCGACCTTGCCGCGCGCTCCCGGCGAGAGATTGGCGAGCACTCCTTTGCTTGTAGTCTTGTCCCAGATAACGACATCGTCATTGGAACGGTAGAAGCCGTCGACCGAATGCACGGTCGCGCCGTCGATCGGGAAGCCCGAAAGCTTCGCCACGATGACGGCGTCGGTGATGGCGGTGGGAAGATTATTCTGCCAATCGACGGCTACGGATACGTTATCACCGGGAGAAACGACGATGTTCGAGCCCGAAGCACCCCCGACCGAGACTGCGAGTCCCAGGAACGGCTTGGATATCGCGATGGGAAATTCGCTGTTTGCTAGCGTGGCTTCAATTGCGCTCGATGTGGCGGTCGCATCCTTGCGCGTACCCGCAGAGAAGTGGAAAACGCGCATTTCACCCTGTTCGCCCATGAGCGAGCCCCGTATCGTCACGGTCCGGTTTTGCCCCGGCAGCAGATCTCCGAGCTTCCATATCGCGCTGCGGGAATCTTGCGATAGTTGAGGTTTCGCATTACTCGAAGATTCATTGACGGCTGCCGACTCAAGTTTGAAGCCGAACGGAAAGTTCGCATTAAAAAGTACGTCTTTCACGGGCGCATTGGCATTGGATGCGATCAATACAGTGATCTCGACAGGCTGGCCGGAGACCGTCTCTGTGTTGCCGGAGATCGTGAGCGAGAGCGGCGAGGAGCTAAAAACGACGTCGTAATCCGATGATGCGACAAAAATGGCGCTGGAGCCCCCGATGCGATACTCAAGTTCTACTTTAATGTTCGCGTGGTCACCTTCTTTACCGGCAAAGACGGCAGAGACAGTGCCTTGCCTCGTGCCGCCCGCTTCGATGATTCCGAGCGGAATGCGTTGACTCTGCAAATCGGTCGCGAAGTCTGTCGGAGAGCGGGTACCCTCCGGATACGAGACGACGAGGTCTGCGAGCTCAAGCGGTACTTTATTTCTGTTGGTGATGACCAACTGAAGCTCGGTCGGGACTCCCCCCTCAATTTGCGGCGGACCGGAGATAGAAATATTGATATTGCCGGGCGTCGCACCAAAACTCCCCCCGCCCAAAAGAAAGAAGTAGCCGAAATAGCCGACCGTAGCCAGAAAAAAGAGGACGGCCGCACCCAGAAGCCACCAGAGTCCGGTACGTGCGAACCCGATAACGCGAGGTGCGACTACAATGCCCGAGTTATCGGCTTCCGGCTCTTCGAAGTCCTCGCCGACGCGGGAAATTTCCTGCCCGAGAGCGCGCCGTTCGCGCTCATGCAAATTCTTCGAGAGCGACCGGCTGTACATCGCCCGGCGCAAACGCTCTATCTTCTCCTTCTCGTGCTCAGAGAGGTCCATTCCGCCAATAATACCACGATGGGAGCGTCGCCTGGTGAATGAGTCAGAGCTTCAGTTTGTACGGATTTGTCTCGACAAGCTCAAAACCGAGCTTCATGTAGAGATTGTTCGCGGCGGGACGATTGGTGTGACTCGTCAGGAAAAGCGTCCCGAGTTTATTCTTGCGGGCCGCGGCAATGAGGGCCCGCATGATCTTCTCGCCGAGCCCCTGCCCGCGATAATTACTGCTCACGACAACATCTTCAATATATCCGACCCGTTTTCCTATCTTGCCGACGATATAGAGCGTCCCCATCCCCACGATATGCGCATTATCTTTCGCGACGATGAGCGCCGCATTCTTATTCGTGACAATGTTCTTGAGATCTGAAACGGAGCCTTTGTGTTCGGAGGTGTCCCGGCGCAGTTCCGTCACGAGTTGGATGAGTTCTTTCACAGCACTTTTTGAGCCTTTCTTTAGCTGCGTAATACGTATCATAGGAAGAGCCTACACCCCAGTGAAATAATTGGCAATTTCACGGGGCATGCTTAGAGATGCGTTTCCGCAATCGCCTTATTAATGGAGGAAAGTAGCTTGTCGCGCATCGTCTCGGCCTCGAGCACGTGCTCACGTTCGTACGCGGTGTGAGTGAACAGTGCGGTCTCCAGCGCTTCGGTGGAGATATAGCCGAGCGCGTAGAGGACACGCGCGACACAGACGATCTCTATAGTAGCGCTTGCTTCGACATGCTCACGCATGAGGGCGTCGTGTGCCTCTGCGAGCACCGCGAACAGGTAGTCGTTCTTCTCCTCCCCGTGAACGAGGCGCACCGTCAACTCTGCGATACGCGCGAATACTCCGATGCATTTCCTGTCGCCGCTTGCGGACTTGAGTGCCGCCGCTCCGGCGAGCCGCCAACCGCGTTTACCTTTGACCAGCGACACATTCGCGCGTGAATAATCTTGCACCGAATACCGCATCTTCGAATGCTCTTTGCGGATGGACGAGGCACGGGCACGTACGAGTCCGAAGTCGCGAGTGAAGAGTACGATGACCCTGTCCGCCTCGCTCATCTCGCGATTCCCCAGTACGAGCGCCTCGGTGTGGTATTTCTGGTACATGCCTATTCGAATTCGATAATCGTACTCGTTGCTTTCTGTAACTCGGTGAGATGCTTTTCAAGAATTGCCCGGCTCTCCGGAGATACTTGGAGTCTGTGCGTGGCGGATTCCCCCGGCTTCATATTCTGCGATTTCCTGAACGCCTGTATTTCACGGGTTGTGTCACGTACAAGCCCCTCCTCTTTCAGTTCGTCCGTTATGTTCGTGTCGAGCGCGATACCATCACCCGCCCGCTCCACCTTCTTCACATTCACCTCGTCCGCGACAATGGAAAGATATTCGTCCGGTAGCTTCGATCTGCGCGGAATCGAAAGCGAGGCGAGCGGTTGGCGCACTTTAATCTTGGCGGCGTCGCGTGCTTCGAGCGCTTTCGTCACAATCGCACGAGCCGTTTGCATCGCGTCGAGAAGTTGTTTGTCTTTATTTGCCCCGCCGAAAAGTCGCGCAAGGAATCCGGTCCGCACAGAAACTTCGGGCCACATCGCGAGATGTACGCTCTCTTCGTCTTCACCCTCGCGTACCGACTGGAAAAGATGCTCCGCAAAGAACGGCATTGAAGGAGCCACCACGAGAGCGAGGCGATGAAGTACATAGCGCAACGTGGCAAGCGCTGCGGCTTTATCTGCACCTTCTTCTTTGAAACGGTCACGGCTTCTCCGCAAATACCACACAGATAAGTCGTCAATAAATTTCGGAAGCGGTCTCGTCGCCGAATCAAGCTGATAATTTTCATATCCATGCGTTGTCTCTATGACAAACTCATCGAGTCGCGCGACTATCCAGCGATCGAGAACATCTTCACTTTTCCAATCGCGCGCCGTCCCGTTTTCGTAGAGTTTGTAGAAGGCCAACACATTGCCGAGGCGGCCGAGGTTTTTCTTGGCGACCTCATCCACGCCACTCTCGGAAAAGCTCAGATTTTCCGCCTGCATGACGGGAGACGAAAGTAGGTAGAGGCGCAATGCGTCGGCGCCGTATTTCTCCACGATTTCCATCGGGTCGGGATAATTCTGGAGCTTCTTCGACATTTTCTTGCCGTCTTCCGCGAGTACGATGCCGTTGACGATGACATTTTGAAATGTGTTCTTTTGGAAAAGCGCGCCGCCGAGTACGTGCAGGTAGTAGAACCACGCGCGCGTCTGGTCGAGGCCTTCGGCGATAAATTGCGCGGGGAACGTCGCCTCGAATCGGTCCTTATGTTCGAACGGGTAGTGCTTCTCTCCGTAGGGCATCGAGCCCGAATCAAACCACGTGTCCAGCACATCCGGAATCCTGTGCATCTCACCCGAACACTTCTCACAAGGAAACACAATCTCGTCGACAATGTGCTTATGCAAGTCGTTAACCTTCACACCACTTGCTTTCTCGAGGGCATCCGCACTCCCAAAAACAATCTCGTGCCCGCATCCGCTTTTACTTTTCACTGCTAACTGTTCACTGTTCACTGTTCCAACGCATCGCCATATGGGAATGACGCTCGCCCAGAATCGCTGGCGGGAGATGGACCAATCGCGCGCTCCCTCAAGCCATTTGCCGAATCTTCCCTCTTTGATGTGCGCGGGTGACCAATTCACCGCTTCCGCATTCTTCAGCAAATTTTCTTTTATCTTCGTGACGGAGACAAACCACGATGAGGTCGCGTAGTTGAGGAGCGGCGTGTCACAACGCCAACAGTGCGGGTACGAGTGTGTAATGCTCTCTTTATCTCCGAAAAGAAGTTGGTGTTCTTTCAGATACTTAAGTACCGCTATGTCGGCTGCGAGCCGTACGGAACTGTCATCGGAATTTACCCGTACCTCCATGCCCGCAAAATCTTTTACTTCGGGCTTCATCGTGCCGTCCATATTTACGTGTTGAACGAACGGCAAATTCTCCCTTTTCGACAATTCCCAGTCATCTGCTCCAAAAGCAGGCGCTTCGTGGGCGATGCCCGTGCCCGCATCGGTCGTTATGAAATCCGCCGCGTATACCTTCCAACCGTTCTCATGATTCTTGAGCGAGGTGTCGCTGCTGTAGTAGTCAAACGGCGGTTCGTATTCGAGCCCGATAAAGCTTTTTCCTTTGAGGGTTGCCTCTCCATTCTGGAAAGTTCGGGCCAAAAAACCCGAAGTTCCGAAGTCTCCTCGTTTCCACATTTGTGTGGAAACGATATATGTTTCCGAACCCTTTATCATCGCGAAATACTCAATCTCACCGCCAACTGCAAGTGCCACATTCCCAGGAAGAGTCCAAGGTGTTG
>Ga0209542_10006417_pt1 | contig 22902 bp, 25 predicted proteins | sample RifCSPhighO2_01_FD_184028 | JGI IMG/M metagenome (GOLD analysis project Ga0209542, IMG submission 184028) | Soil microbial communities from Rifle, Colorado - Rifle CSP2_plank highO2_0.1 (SPAdes) (version 2) | ecosystem: Environmental > Terrestrial > Deep subsurface > Rock core/Sediment ... | reverse complement strand
AACTCGCCATTTTTTATATTAAATGAAACATCTTTAAGGACGCTGGTTTCTATATCACCGCTCTTATAAATTTTTGTAATATTATTGCACTGAATCATAGTATTATAGACCTCTTGCAAAATAAGCTTTTACTGCAAATTGCATATTTGGGCCGAAAATTTTCTATAATGTTGCGGCTTAGCAGAGCTAAACCTTAAAATTCTATCAAATTTTCATCTCCAAATCTTCAATTTTCGTAAAAAAGCTTATTTTGCAAGAGGTCTTATCTTGTTTGCACTCTAAATCCCCCTCCTGTACTGCCAGTATTCCTTGAACCACCGGTTGGGAATAAGCTATTGCCCTGGCTTGCAGTAGCACCAGAAGAAGTTGATATGGTTCTTGAAATTATAATATCTCCTTCCTGTAATCCATTTATCACTTCAGTAAATGAATCATTTGAAGATCCTATTTGAATTGTTTTTTGTCCGGGTAATTCATTTAAAGCAACACCCGTACTAGCAGATAATCCTGCAAGAAATTTGCTGGTATCAGATCCTTCCGGAGCAACTTGGACATAGCTTGAATTATTGGCAGATTTTACCGCAGAATTGGGAACCAAAAGCACATTTTGTTTGCTCTCAATAATGATGTTTGCAGAAACCGTCATCGCTGGCTTGATTCTCTCATCCTGAGTGTCAAATCCTATTTTTATCCCATAAGACACAACTCCTTGGCTTGAGGTACCTATTGAATCAACTTCTAACACTTGTCCCGTTATGGTTAAATCTTCTACTGCATCAAACGTGACAGTAGCTTTTTGACTAACCTTGATTTTTGCAACATCTACTTCATTTAATGTGATTTGGGCAATACTTTGTTTGGTAAACATGGTTGCTATGATAGTGCTTTGCGATACCGAGTCTCCATATTTGATATCTGATTTTGCTACGACCCCGGTAAATGGGGCAAAAATAGCATAATCATTAAGATGATCCTTGGCATCTTGAAGTGCTGCCTTTTTTTGGGATACGGTGTTTTCTTGACTTCTGATATCTGTGGGATTTGTTAAATTGGAATCCTCAATGGATCTTTTTGATGATTTAATTGATCTGTCGGCATTTTCAAGGTTTGAGATGATGTTATTTAGCTTTGAAAGAGCACTTCCTATATTATTTTGATAGGTGGTTATCTGTGAAGGTACTTGCCCTTTGCGCGATTGCTTTGCAGCAGCGTCATTAATGTTGCCCACCAAAGAATCTAACATGTTCTGCTCACTTTTTATAGCTTGAGCTAAAAGTTCAGTGGTTTTCTTAGTTACCTCAACCATATTAACAATCTCTTCTTTGGTAGCATCTAATCTTAAACTGCGATATGTTTGAAAATTAGAGTCATAAGCATCTTTGACAACTACGTAATCTTCCCCTGCTCTATTGGTCATAGTTTTAAATTCTGATTTGAAATCCGCATCGGCCAAATTACCATACGCGCAAAGATTATCACCGCAGACAGAACTTATGCCGGAATTATCATAGAGGATACCCCTTGATAACTCTATTAAACTTGGTAATTCCAAAAAGCCATCAGATATTCTATTGTAGGCATCTCTATAAGATCCACTTAAGTTATCGTTAGTTGTTTGGGTGGCAGTCTTTTGGCTGTGACGTAATTTTTCCAAAGATATTTCTGCTGACTCAAGACTTATTTGGGCGTCACGCACGGATTTTTGAGCATCTTTTGAATCCAAGTATGCCAGTGCTTGTCCCCGATATACCTGTTGTCCCGGATTTACTCCAATATAAGTTAATGTCCCAGAAACTTTTGGTTTGACATCTACTTGCTGCAAAGCACTGATTTGACCGCTTCCTGAAACGGAAGTAATGAGCGTGCCTTTCTCAATGCTGGCAAATACATACATCGCTTGAGCGGCATCGTTGCCCTTGAAAATAAAATACAACCCGCCCACCAAAACCAAGACCAGAATTCCTGATATTATTTTATGTTTTAAAATTACACTCAAAAGCTTTTTAAGCATATAATGATTGATTTTTTTTATTTTATTTTTAATTGAAAAGGCATTGGAAGATTTGGCGTAGCTGGCATCACCCGGATAAATTTAGCATCTATTTTCCCTTGATCGTTGGGGTTGCCTATAACCACAATATGCTCATCTGGTACAAGGTCTTTTATTGTAATGGCATCGTGAAAACGCCTAATATCAGTTTTTTCGTTTATGGTTATAATCTTTTCAACATTGTCTTTTCCTTTGATTACTAATTCTGAATCTGAAATGGCAATAATCAAACCAAAAGCACCGTGAGCTTCTATGAAATCACCGCCCATAAAATCTTTTGTAAAGCTCATTAAAAAACCACCTCTTGGTCCGCCAAAATTCTTATGGTAATTTTCTCCCCATGCGTAAGAAAATCTGGCTTTTCTATAGCCCACAGAAACGCCCAAGCTGAATGAGGATATTATAATGGCTATCACAAAAAGAATTACTATGATGAAAATCGCAGTTTTTGATTTTATGAAATCAGACATTTTATTTAGTTCCATAATTATGATTATATAAATAGTTTTAGCTATTTCTATATCTTTGTTTATTAATTAATTTTAAAACAGATGATATTTTATCTACTGCGAAAACGGTAAATCTTAGAAAAAGCATTAGGAAGGCCAGTGAAAAAATAAACCCGGCGAAGACAAATCCGGGCATTGACTCAGAAATTGAAAGAATGAAGCTATCCCAATATTTAACTACCATACCAGGATCAGAAAATATAAGGGAAAGAAAAGGCAAAAAATCCGATTCTTCCAAAACGCTTTTTACTCCTATAAAAGCAAACGTGGAAAGTATGATAAATACTAGTAATAAAACAATAAAAAACCTTACGTGTTTTTTAATAAGGGCTAGTTCTTTTTCCAACCCCAACCTTTTTCCTATCCTTGAAAAAAGGTCTTTGGGATATAAAGAATAATCATTATCCATATACCTGTAATACGCAAAAAGGATGCTTTGGGTGCATCCTTTGTGCGTATACGAAATTTATTTTATAAGAATCTTTAGTAAATTCAACCCACGTCGATATCTGCTCTTTACGGTGTTAGGAGGTTTTTTTAGGATATCAGCAATTTCTCTTAATTTTAGATCATCTTTTATATGCATATTTACAATAGAACGGTAATTAGCTGGGAGTTTTGATATAGCAAAGGCCAACTCTTTTGATTCTTGGCGCATTAAAATTTGCTCAAGAAAAGATGCTGATTTATCGGCTAAAGATTCTCCAAAATTATTTACCCAGTCATTATCAAGTGTAGAAAATAGAATAGCTTCTTTCTTTCTAAGTTCATCGATTGCAGTTCGCTTAGCAATAGTGAAAATCCAGGTTTTAAAACTTTTTGAGGAATCAAAACTTTTCATATTTTTCCAAACTTTCACAAATGTCTCTTGAGTAATATCGGCAGCTGTATCTTCATTACCGGTATATCTTTTTACAAAACCAAAAATACGAGGTAAATATCGCTTAATTAATTCCTCCAAAGCTAATTCATCCTTATCATTCAGATATTGTATAACTAATTGCTCATCAGTAACTTTTTCCATATTCTTTTACTTTTATAAAACTATTATACAAGTTTTCCCATATTAAGTCAAATAAACAAAAAATCGCCATTTTTATGCTAACGTTGCAGAATCAGGGTGCCGTGGAAAACTAAGGGCTCGTCCGTAAATAACTTCCCTATTTTTCGCCAAGATGTGCGTCAGATGTGTTCAAAAAAATAGAAAGCATAGTAAAGCTACGCTTACTATTTTTTAGGACACAGATGATGTGCAGATTGGATGAAAAAGGGGAAGTTATTAACGAACGAGCCCTAAAATGGTAGGCAGCTTTATTTATTGTTACTATTGATGTGCTTATTTTTTTCAACATTATGCTATAATGTACATATGCAATTTAATTAATTTAAATGTTTAATTTTACTTTTTATATTTCCCTTGGTTCTTTTATTGTCTTTTTCGGAGCCGGAATTTATTTTTTTACATGGTGGCTTAAAAGCAATAGGCACCATCAATTTCTTCTCTATTTTGCGCTTGGGTTAGGAGGTTTCTTGTGGTTTAAGATTCCTAATATTCTTGCAAATGCGCATATAGAAATCGTACAACAGGATTTTTATCTTTTTTTCTTCGTTACTCTTCTTGCGCACTTTCTTGCATACTTTTCTATTATTAAGGGACTCACTTTTTTTACGGAATTTTCTTACAAAAAATCCGTATTATATTATTTTGCAATATGGTTTGGCCTTGCTATATATTATTTTTCTCTGACTTTTTTTGTCCCGGGTTTTGATTTAACCTATGCCCCCGTATGGGCAAGCCACCTGCTGTTTTTCATTCCGGTTCAATTATGCATCCTATACGAATTGTGGCACATTGCAAAAAACCCTGTAAAATCTTTAACCGTTCCATTCCCTGGTGTTATGTTATTTGGTACTGGCACAGGAGTAATTTTCCTGATAGCTTCTTCCCTCTTTTACATTTTTGTACAAATTTGGCCGTATCCGCAAGAATTTTGGTATTTTGCAGTCACCACTTCTACTAATATCTCGTTTTTGCAAATTATCAGCGGACTCTTTTTATTTTTTGGGCTTTGCGTCTTATCGCAAAGCTACATCCGCGCAATTAAAAATTAGATAGCGTTTTTAATAAAATTAAAAAAACCGTTACGATTTGATAATTTTCTTGAGTCTTTAATCGATGGGTCTGGCTCAGGGGGCTATTTTGAAGGGTTTTGGTGGGTGTGTTCTGAATCTATTTGGGAATAGCTAATTTGCTTTTGAATTTTCTCAATCACCTCTCTTTCGTGATGTATGGTATTTTTTGGTAGATTATTAATTACTCTGAATTACGAAACCCCCATTTTAAAAGAGTTTCGGGGTCTTTTTCCAAAATTTGGGCTATAAATGTGCTATAATTTTTAGGCGGAGCCTTTGGCTAAGCCTAAAAATTCTATCACATTTCTATCTCCAAATTTTGGAAAAATACCTCCGAGGGGTTTCGTAATTCAGAGTAATTAAAAACCATTGTAAATCATCGCACTTTTCCGGCTCCATTATTTTTGGCTCTCCATCCCATTTCTCAACTATAAAAAAATAATCTGATCTGTCTCCAGTTTCATCATGAGCAGTACGATATAATGCATGGGCGAATTTAACATCTGTAGGATTTATATCAATCCCAACTTCTTCTTTGGCTTCTCGTACCCCGGCAATTGAGGGAAGTTCTTTGGCATCAACATGGCCAGCTGGCACCCCATACCAGCCATCATAATATCCCGTATTTTTCCTTCGCCCCAATAAAATTTCCTCTCCTTTCTTAAGGATAATGTAAACTGCCGGCACCGATTTATTTCTTTCTTTTTGCATAATTTTTAAATAATAGGTCTCGGTCGGACTAAGAATCTACTCCAATCCAATTAAAATGTCTTTATCTAAACATTCATAACACCAATCATCTACTTTGGTCTGCTTATTATAGTTTTCATCTTCCCAATCTCGTAGTCCCTTAATATCTTGCACTACTCTTGCAACAAAAGCATTCTGATATGTTGAATATGTTGATAGGTGTCTAGTTATAACTGCTTCAGAAGAAATTGGTATAAAATTTACATTTATGTCTTTAAAAATATCTGCTGCAAAACGCATTACCCTAGGTAAATGATAAAAATTTGTCATCAATCCTACTTTACCCGTAAGAAGATGCAATTTTTGGTTTTTTTGTAAAACTAGTTTTACAGCCCATAGATTACCCGTTGTATCTGGATCCGATTTTATACGAATAATTTTTGGACAATCTTGGAGCTTATAAGTTTCAAATTGTTTTTCCAAATAACTTTTCATATCAGTAACTTTTTTTTCACTACCACCCACTATGAAATATATTTTGACTCTTTCTGCAAAATCAACAGCCGCATCCATCCTCACTTGACCACCCAAGTAAATATTTTTCACAATTTCGTCAAATTGTCCATCAATATTAATCTCGCTTGCACAAAAAAGAATTACTATATCATATTGTTTATATTTTTTGTCTTGATTCATAAATCTTATAGTTCTCAATTTATCGATTTAGCTCATGCGTGCTGACCACTCCAGTCTAAAACCAAGATTTCAGAAAAAAAATGGACTTTTTTGTGTTCTTGAAACTTTGATTACTTTAAATAAGGATTCTTCTGCTTTAAATTATCTATTTGATTCTGAAGATTATTTATAATTGAATCATTTTTTTCCTTGTTTAAATCGTCTAATTTTTGGTTTATTAAATTGGTTTTACCGATCAATACCTCATAAGAACTACTTTTAAATCTATACGCATCTATTACCAAGCCAGAAACAGTCACCAAAAGAGTTAAAAACCCAAATACAACTACGATCATTACCCCAATCATATAAGCGTCGATTCTTTTGATTGAATCCATTAACTCCTTGGGCGTAACATCAGAATTAGTTGGTTTTTGAAATCTCGTAGCCATACTATCTTTTCGCCTGGTAAATTGTATATTCTAGATTCCAAGAATCTCCAACTTTCCGACTACGATAATTTAGTGCAATTTGTTTTTCGTCGTTCGTTTTTCCAATCATTAAAGGAGAAACATTACCAATATCAATGGATGAATTAAAATTAAATAATTTTAATTCAAGTTTTTTTGCGTCGGAGGTTACTTGGGTTTCTATTCTTGGATTTTTTGATTCATCATCATGAAAAGTAAAAACAAGACACAGATCATCTTCGGAACCAATAATTTCTTTTGTTTTAAATTTTATTTCAATTGGAGTTCTACCATAAGAAATCACACTACCGTTGGCAAGAACTTCATAATCTCCCGTAGTAATACTTATTGATGACATTTTGAGTAGATATTTTAAAATGTTACTTAATCACCTGACTTAGCATATGGCTTGCACTGAGCTTGCCGAAATGTTCCGGGGCTAGGATTCGAACCTAAATATTGGAGTCCAAAGCTCCAAGTCCTACCATTAGACGACCCCGGAATAACTAATTTGTCAAATAAATTCCTTCTGTCCAGCCTTGAATTTTTCTATTTAATGTCGAACTTTCTCTCACTCCAACTCTTAATAAACCAAAATAATTTTCTCCGATATTTTTCCTTTTAGTAAGTATTATATTTTTCTTAAAATACATATTTCCAAAACTTTTCGAGGTAAATCCTGTATGTTTTAGCCAATAGTTATTTACCTCCTGAATCCGGTGTTTGTTATTTTTATGCAATACAATATTGAAAGATATCTTTTCCTGCGGTAATTTGATAGCTTCTATGAGCCATCGTATAAATATTTTTATCATATAAGGATCGGAGTTCGAAAATAATACTTTGCTGGATTTACTCATCTTTTCCTTGCTCCCCTCTGCCCAATATAGTGCTATTCCAATCAGCCATAGTTCTCTCTTAGATAATATACCAATCTCGTCGCGTGCTTTATCTTTTATCTGTTTAGTAAGGATTATTCTTTGATCTCTTTTTCTTGCCCCTCCCCGAATTACGGCGGCGAGTCTTTTTTCAGTTAATCTTTGCGTCTGTCTTTTAGCTAATTTAACACTTCTTAACCACAAAGACAAGGATGATTTAGCTACGGGAATTTGTTTTAAAATTTCACTGTAAGAGAAGCCTTGCCGTCTTAATTCTATGGCTTTATTTTTTTCTTCTATTTTTGATTTCATATTCGAACTAAGCTTTAGTATAATTAATTATACTATCTTGGTTCAAATAAAACAAGCCACTATGTTTCTTTATAGGTAATGTCAACTACCGCTAATTCCAAGGGCAACTGTAGTATAGTGGCATATTTCATCTTGTTTTCTGCATCAATAAATAATTCCAGCATTTTTTGTATTTCTTTTTCCTGCAGTTTTTCGGTTTGTTCTTTCATTCTTTCAATTTCTTCTTTTGATAACCCCGACACTTCCATGCTAATTAATTCAGGATTTATTTTCAGTAATAATGATTGGCGCACATAAAATATCAGCGTTTTGGCAAATTCCTGCAAGTCCACTCCCCCATCAACCAGGGTGTTTAAAAATACCAAAGCCCCCTTAGTGTCTTTGGTCAAAAGAAAATCAACAAACTGCGAAATCTGGCTCACCTCCACAATGCCTAAGAGTTCTTTTATTTCCTGGGTGGTTACCAGTTTGTCGCCTCCGGAAAAACTGATGCATTTATCCAACAGCGATTCGGCGTCTCTAAAGGACCCCCGGGCGTTAAGCGCAATTAACGACAATCCCGATGGTTCAAATGTAACCTGCTCTTTTTTAGCTACAAATTCTAACTTTTTTATGATTTCGGGAACATGCAATCGTTTAAAATCAAATCGCTGGCACCGTGAAATAATAGTAGGAATCATTTTTTGGGTTTCGGTGGTGGCCAAAATAAATATGGCGTGATTTGGCGGTTCTTCTAAGGTTTTTAAAAGGGCGTTGGCGGCGGATTTACTCAATTGATGACATTCGTCAATGATGAAAATTTTGTACTTTGATTTTACCGGTGCGAATTTTATTCCCTCAATTAATTCTCTTACATCATCAACTCCGGTGTGGCTGGCGGCATCAATTTCTATTAAATCCATGGATTTGCCGGCGGTAATTTCCAGGCACGAATCACAGGTGTTGCAAGGTTTTGCTGTGTCCGCCGAAGCTTTAGTGGAGGAGGAACCACTTTTAGATTCACCGGGCACAAGTCTGCGCCCGGCTTCGCTTCGCTCGCAATTTACCGCTTTGGCAAAAATTCTGGCCATGGTGGTTTTTCCTGATCCGCGCGGCCCGGAAAACAAATAGGCATGCGAAATGGCCCCGGATGTTATTGAGTTTTGCAAAGTCTGGACAATGTGTTCCTGCCCGATAATTTCAGAAAAATCCTGCGGCCGATATTTTCTATATAATGCGATGTTATTTTCCATGGCTATTTTTATTTTTTATAACAAAAAACGGGAAGCATCACAATGTTGACAGTAGAAAATACTGTGATAACATTTAATGTAATACAAAACAATTCAAACAAAAGGGGGGTATTATGCGAGAATATGTTGATCCGACCGTTACAGAAACATGGAAAATGAGAACCGTAATACAGGATCAGCAAATTATAATTTCAAATCAGAAAAAAACCATTGCGGAAAAAGATAGGGAAATAGAAACCCTGAAAGCTGAAATTGAAAAATTAAAAAAACTCCCAGTTTGAGTTGTCAAAAGCCGGCAAATCCCCCCGGCTTCTTTTTTTATTCGTGATTCGTAAATTCGTAAGGGATTCGTTATTCGTTGATGCATTTACTTCTTAAATACTAAAAATTTATATCCTAAAAAATTCCATATCGCCGATACCAGCGCCGCTAGAATTACGCTTAATTTTACCCATAGTATTGTCGGCAGTCCAAAGCGCAGCCCCATAATGTTTGTAAAGTAATAAAACGATGCCACGTCAATTAATAAACCAATGATCGTGATAGCAAGAAATTGGAATAACTCTTTGATAGTTTCTTCTTTTCCGTGTTTGCTAAATGCCCAGTGCTTGTTTCCCCAATATTTTAACAAAGTCGCAAATAAAAAAGAAAGTGTTTTTGCCAGCAAAGGATTTATTAAAATGAAAAATCCAAATATCCAAATGAAAACCTCAAAAATTTTCAGATCAGCTACCGTGGCCGCCGCACCCACTAAAAAAAACTTTCCAGCCTGGAATACAAATGCTAACTTTTTGCCTATTACATAACAAATCCATAGGCCAAGCAATGCTAGCAAGGGAAACAACAGCCAAAGCGCGAGGGCTTGATAAAGGTTTAACGGGATTCCTAAATCTTTCAAAAAATCACTTATTACAAATCCCACGATTTTGCCGCAAATGAGGGCAATAACAATATCAATAATTTTCATGTGCTTGCTTTCGTAAGAATCCTGCGTTTGATTGAAATACCCAAAATCTTCTGCTATCATAAGCCTATGATAAATAAAAAAATGGTAATTTACAACACCCTATCAAAAAAGAAAGATGTGATAAAACCCATTAAAGGAAAAAAGATCAACCTCTTTGTATGCGGTCCCACAGTGTACGATTTTTCCCATATCGGCCACGCCAGAACCTATGTTTTTTTTGACGCTTTTGTAAGGTATTTAAGAGGCAGGGGTTTTACGGTTTTTTATTTGCAAAATATTACTGATATTGATGACAGGATCATCCAGCGCGCGCGCGAAAAAGGGGTACCGATAAAAGATCTGGCTGATGCTTTTACTAAAGAATATTTAAAAAATATGAAAGCCCTGGGCATTACTAGTGTGAATAAGTATGCCAAGGCTACCGATTATATCAAAGAGATTATAAGCCAAATCCAAAGACTCCAAAAAAAAAGGTACGCATATAGTTTGGATGACGGGATTTATTTTGACATTTTAAAATTTAAAAATTACGGTAAATTATCCGGTCGGACGGTGCTCGAATCAGAGGATTCGGTATCCCGCATAGATTATAGTAAAAATAAAAGGAATCGGGGCGATTTTTGTTTGTGGAAATTTAAAGTTGAAGGTGAACCTTTCTGGCCAGCGCCTTTTGGAGCGGGGCGTCCCGGTTGGCACACTGAAGATACGGCAATTACCGAAACCTTTTTTGGCGCCCAATATGATATTCATGGCGGCGGCCGTGACTTGATTTTTCCCCACCACGAAGCGGAAATTACCCAAATGGAAGCTATTTCAGGTAAAAAACCTATGGCAAGGTATTGGATGCATACCGGTTTTTTAACTATGGATGAGCAAAAAATGTCAAAATCTTTGGGAAACTTTATCGTCATCGACGATTTTTTAAAAAGGTATTCTCCTCAACAATTACGTTTTTGGATAACCAAGAATTTATGGCACTCCCCCATTGATTATTCCGAGTCCGTAATGATAGAAGTAAAAATGTCGTTGGAAAAAATTGAAGAATTTTTGCGAAAGTTAAAAGTTATAAAGTCAAAAGTTAGGGGCGTGACGGATGGAAAATTATTAAAAACGGCCAAGGATGATTTTTATACTGCTCTAGCCGATGATTTTAACACACCAAAAGCGTTTGCGGTTATTTTTGAATTCATCAAAGAAATCAATAAATTATTAGATCAAAACCTGGTTGGCAAAAAAGCCGCAAAAGATATTTCTGCATTTTTTGTAGAAATAAATACGATGTTTGATATCATCGATTTTAAGAAGTTAAAAACTTCCAATGTGCCACATGAAGTTTCTGAATTAGTAAAAACCAGGGAGCAGTATAGAAAAGTGCAAAACTGGGAAAAATCAGACGAAATTCGCCACGAAATAGAAAAATACGGATTTTCGGTGGATGATACCAAAGACGGAACGGTGTTAAAGAAAATGTAAAAAATTATGTAAAAAAAAGAAGCCGAAGTGAAACCTTGCGGCTTTTGTTTGCTACTCTATTCTGTTTTATTTTCATTATTCCGATTTTCAATTTCCGGTCTTTTATCCCCCCCTACTGATAAGTAGATTCCAAAGTGAAAGATTAAAATGAAACCTACGGTAAAGCAAGTAGCTGCCAGGGGAAACCATTGGGTATTTATCATTCCAGATAAGCCCAGGTGGAAAAGTAACAGGCTTAAACCAAAAATAATCAAACCGAAAATAAAAAGCAACCAGTTGGTAAGGTTCTCGTAAATCTTCATGGCATTCTCCTTATGAGGGGTGTGGGCAGGGAAGCAAACCTAAATTAATAATATAGTTTATATGGGATATTGTCAATGCTTGTTCCGCCCTCTGCTTTTTGGTATACAGATTGTATGAATTTATAATTCCAACATTCGTATTTTATTTTCTACTTTCTATTTTCTAAATTCTCAAATTATGTCTGACATGCCAATTAAAAAACCGCCGCAGAATATCGAAGCCGAGCAAAGTTTGCTGGGCTGTTTAATGTTGGATAAAAACGCCATCATTAAAGTGGCAGACTATGTAAATGCTGAAGATTTTTACAAAAATATCCACAAAGAAATATTTTCAACCATGACAGAACTTTCTTTAAAAACGGAACCGATAGACATTATTTCCGTTTCGGCAAAATTGCGGGAAAAAGGACAATTGGATGGCATAGGCGGGAGCGCATATTTGACTTCTTTGATAAATTTGGTACCCACTGCCACCCATGTGGCAAACTATGCAAAAATCGTGCGTGAAAAAAAAGTGCTGCGGGATTTAATTTCCGCTTCCGAAGAAATCGGCCTTAATGCCTTTGACGAATCACAGGAAGTTGACCAATTATTAGACAAAGCCGAAAAAAGTATTTTTTCCATCGGGCAAAAATCACTAAGCCAGGGATTTTTACCCATTAAAGATATTATCCCTGAAATATTTGAAGGGATAGAACAGCGTTCACAGCACACGGGGTTATATCGGGGCACTCCAACCGGTTTTAAGCAACTAGATAACATGTTGTCAGGATTGCAGAGGTCTGATTTAGTTATTTTGGCCGCAAGGCCCAGTATGGGAAAATCTTCACTGGCGCTGGATATTGCCCGCCATATTGCGGTCATGGAAAACTTGCCCGTCGGGATTTTCTCGCTTGAAATGTCTAAAGATCAACTCGTGGAACGCTTATTAGCCAGCCAAGCCAATGTTGATTCTTGGAGGTTGCGAACCGGCAAATTGCAAGACGGCCAGGGTGATAATGATTTTTCAAGGTTGCAAGTGGCCATGGGAAGTTTATCAGAAGCGCCATTGTATATTAATGATATTGGTATGGCTAATATTTTACAGATTAGAGCCATGTCCCGAAGATTGCAGCAAGACAAAGGTTTGGGGTTGCTGATTATTGATTATTTGCAATTAATGGATCATACCAACAAATACGCTACCCCTATCCAGCAGGTAACAGAAAATTCCCGCGCTTTAAAAATGCTGGCCAAAGAATTAAACGTGCCCATTTTGGTGTTAAGCCAGCTTTCGCGCGCCGTTGAACAGCGAACTCCCCACCGGCCCATGCTTTCTGACTTGCGCGAATCGGGAGCTATTGAACAAGATGCGGACGTGGTAATGTTTATTTACCGCGAAGACAAATACAATGAAAATTCTTTGGAAAAAAATATTGCCGAAATCATTGTGGCAAAACACCGCAATGGCCCCACCGGAGCCATAAAATTATACTTTGACGAAAACCGGGTGAGCTTTAGAAACCTGGAACAAGGAGATTATGCAACAGAAATTAGCGCAGATTAGTTTCTGGAATTCCCAACACCTAAATTCTAATTCCCAAGGTTTTCATTGGGAATTAGATATTGGGGTTTGGGGTTTTAACCATATGGATTCCATTAAAAAACTTGCCGATTTATTTGGTAAATTCCCTACGGTTGGCCAAAGAACCGCCAGCCGGTTTGTTTTTTATTTAATAAACCAGCCCAAAGAAAAAATTGATGAATTAATAGGATCTTTGCAAGAGCTAAAAAATAATATAAAATTATGCCGTTTTTGTTTCAATCCCTTTGAAAGCAATGAGGCTTTTTGCATTATTTGCCAAAACGCTTCGCGCAACAAACAGTTGTTGTGCGTGATAGAGAAAGAAGCAGATTTAATTTCAATTGAAAATACGAAAAAATACAACGGTCTTTATTTTATTTTGGGCGGCACGCTCACTTTGCGAAAAACTGACGGCAGTAACTTGCGCCTTCAAGCATTAAAAGAAAGAGTCAAAGAAGGAAATTTTTTAGAAATAATTATTGCTTTAAATCCGACGCCGGAAGGAAGGTCAACATCGGTATTAGTAGAGCGCGCAGTAAAAGAGATTTCCCAAACATTAAAAATAACTCATTTGGCACAAGGCTTGCCAGTTGGCGGCGAATTAGAATACGCCGACGAAGAAACATTAGAATCGGCATTTGAAGGGCGCAAATAAGAAAACGAGGCAAACAAAAACCGATTTTTCATCGGGTTTTTGTTACTTATAGTAAGCTCTGTCCTTGTATTGTAAATAAATATATTGGATACTTTTTCTAGCGCTTTTGGTGATTTGATTATTTAACAGAGTGTTCATTTTTGTGATTTGAAGATCAATATCTGAATTTGGATCAAAATAAATTTTCCAATTTTCAGAGGTGGTAACTATTAACGGATCCGATACGTTGACCTGGCTGATATCTATTTGGAAATTATTTTTTAAGTTCTTCTGTATTTTAGAAATGGCGTTAATAGTGGATTTTTCAATGATACCTTGCCCCAATGCCCATGTGGCATGTTCTGTTGCTAATATGGTAATAAAGTTGCCTTGAGCCGGTTCTTGCGGTTGAAAAATTACTCCGTTTTCGTCAAGTAAAAAACATCCATTGGTAAAATCCCGTTCTTGCGGACAAACTAGGGCATAGGGAGTCCTTTCTTTTACGGTAATAAGTATTGTTTCAAACAGACTTTTTTTAACCTCTGCATTTTCAATTGCGGGAAATGCCGCCAGTATGGCGGTATTTATTTTTTGGGTGTCGGCCAAAAAAATGGTTTTTGTTACAATTTGAAACTTGCCTAACGAAAACAGAGTAGTATTGCCCAAAGACCTCGCGATAGCACGAATGTCTTCCTGGTTGGTATTATTATTACCCGATATTTCAATATGTTTTATTTGAAACTGCGGCAACCATATCAGGGCGCCGCCGGCCGCCATGCATAGTAACATTGCAAAACATACCCAAAACAATGGTTTTTTAAAAAATACTTTTTTCTTTTTTAATCCTTTTATTTTAGGATGAATGTGTTTTTTCCGGTATGACATGAAAATTTAAAAAATTTTCACCGAGCACAAAATGATTTTTCATTTATGTGCTTGGTATTCAATATTTATAATCCCCTTTTAATCCTCCGGATAGTTTCAATCGCATAATTTAACCAATATTTTTTTGAAATAACTAAGTCTTGCGCCTTTACATATTCGTCTTTATATCCGCCAAATCCCATCTTAAATAATGTAGGGCCGGAATAAGGGTGCTTGGGATGTGTTGTTGGGTCGGAATATCCCCAAAAGTCATACATTTTGCATCCCCGTTTTTTAGCCTCTTTAATAGCTTCCCATTGAAGTAAATAAGATGCGGGAATTTTCTTATATTCAGGTAAAAGCGCCGCATGGTGGTAAAATGCCGCACCCGACCAAAAAATACCGTATGAAGCCGCAATAACTTTGCCATCGTATTTTGCTAAAAAAAGAGCTATTTGGTTATCGCCGGAAAACGCTAAAAATTCTTTTTTAAAATATTCCAAGGAAAATGGCACAAATTTTTGATGTTTTACTACTTCCAAATGCATGGCATTGAAAGTTTCCACATCGGCAATATTAAAACTTTGCACAACGGTTAACTTTTCATCTTTTTGCGCTTGGCGAATCAAATACCGGGTGGTTTTTCTCATGTGGTCAAGCAAATGTTCTTCACTGGGCGAAATATCCAGCTTCCAGCTTGATTCAGGATGGGTGTGTAGTGGGCGCAATCTGAATCCTAAAACCTTAAACAATGTTTCATTTTCCGATGATCTTTCCCAAATTGGGCTTATGCGTATAAAATCCGCTTTTTCTCCGCCAGCTGACGGATTTGCTAATTCTTTTAATTTTTCCAGTAATAGTTCCATCGCTTTCTTTTTCATGTTCCACGTTTCATGTTCCATGACGACCGGTCCGTGTGGAACTAACAAAAAGGATCCCCGCCTTGCGACATGCCTAATTGCCAGGGCAACCGAAATAAGGCGATCATCTTGATATATGCCCAATCGCCAAACGGGATTTTTAAGCGATTGCTGGAAGGCTCCCCAATTCCAAGACTGCAAGAATGTTTTTTCTTGACATTGCAAAAGAAAACTTTCCCATTCAGTTTTACTAATAATTTCTTTGATAATCATTATCATAATAATAACCATTATAATTCACCCGTATCCCACTAATCTCTTACATTTATTCAACGTTGAATAAATGTAAGAGATTATATTTTTTCTATTAAAAATACTTTTACGTATTCGTCCAGCGAATGTAATTGAAAAAGTTGTTCAGTTTCTCTTGAAACATCATAAGGCGTTACCCATACACTTTGTTGCAATAACTTATATCCTAGGTTGTGTAGAATACCCTTTAGTAGACTCCGTTTTGTGGTGTGGGTTTTTGGGATGTCGAAAATAACCATTATCCATTTACCGTCACTTCTTTTTACCTTATCATTTGCGGTAAAACTTGCCCTTAAAGCTTTTGATAAACCTTCTTTAGTAATCATAACCGCTTTCTTGCCCATTAGATTTTCAACTCTGATATAGTTTTTCCGTTTCAGGTAATGCATCATATTGCCAAATACTCTTCTATTCTTTCTGTCCTTATAAATTCTAAAAATGGGATTCTCTAGATCTAGTAAAATATCTAACTTTGCATGTAGCGGGCTTACCATTAAATCTTTTACTTTTCCGTTTTTTTCAAAGAAACTATATACATCCCATAAAAATTTATCAGTAATCGGTATTCTCATATAAATTATCTTACATTTTATCAACGTTGAATAAATGTAAGACTTATTGGTATTTTTTAAGAAAATCCGCTATTCTTTGGGCGTCACTTATTGCCTGCCCCAAGCGGGGTCGAAGGGAAATATTAATGTGGGTGGGTAAATTTAACGTTTTTTTGGCTAAATACTCGGCGTTTGGACATAAGCCTTGCCTATACTGCATTTTGTCTAATTGCGTATCGTCGGGAGCTATGACGCTGGTATACCAATCCCCTAGTAAAATATTTTCTTTGTACCAGGCATCATACAAAATTTCATGTGCCTTTGGATGAGTTATGGCAAATCTTAAGAAAATATTACCGTCCCCGCCCTGAGCGGAGCCGAAGGGTTTTTTAGGTAGGCCGAATTTGGTATCTTTTAAATTTTCATAGTAAAAATCGGCCAGGCGCTGACGGTGGTTATTAAATACGTCTAATTTTTTAAATTGGCAAAGTGCCATAACGGCCAAGGCATTGGGCAGGGCTTTGGGGAAATAATCCGGACGCTTGCCTTGTTTTTCCTGCCAGCTTACCGCTTTTGAAAGGATATGCAGCCATTGTGATAAAACTAAAAATATTTTACCTAAATCAAAAAAATGATACAGCGGTAAAATGAGAATATATAATAAAATAGGGTGAATAATTTGCTGGAAAACCCAAAACAACGGAGGTTGGCCAAACTTGTCCTGAGCTTGCCGAAGGATTCTGCCAATTTCATCATTGTTAGTAACTGCCATGCCGCCATACACGCTGGAAATCACTTTGTCTCGCGAGAAACTGAAGAAAGCCGCATCTCCAAAAATTCCTACTTTTTGTCCGTTAAATTCTGCACCTAAAGCATGTGCGCAGTCTTCAATAACTATTAAATTATTTTCTTTGGCGATTTTCATTAATTCATCCATATTTGCCGCTAATCCAAAAGTATGCTGAATAATCAATACCTCGCACTGCTTATTCTCACGAATAAGCAGTGCTAACTTTTTGGTATCAATATTAAAATCATCGGCACAATCAATGTAAATGGGATGCAAATCCGCCCATAATATCGGGTTTACCACCGCATTGCAGGTAAAAGCTTGTAGTAAAACATCGCTTTGTTTTGGCAGGCTAAGAGCTTTCAAAATGGCATAAAGCGAAGATCGTCCGCTATTAAAACTGACGGCGTATTTTACTCCTAAATATTTTTTAAATTCTTCTTCCAGTTTTTTAATGCCACCCCCTCGCTTCCATGCTAGGGGTAAAAAAAGCATCTTGCAAGCCAAAGCCACATCGTCTTTTTGGACATTAGGAGACAAGGAAATGGATATGGGTTTGAATTTTAAAGAAGAATACATATTTTAAACTTTTCCCAATAATGTAATTAATTTGTTTGGCACCCGGCCTTCCAATAATACCGCATCACCTTCTTTGCAGTTTGTAGTTATGTGAGCCAAAACTTCATCTGGATTGTCGCATAATAAGATTGCACTTTCCTGCATGCCGTTTTCCATGGCACCCCTTTTTAGATCGCCAAATCTTTCTTTGGTGGTAATAATAGCCAGGTCGCACGTTTTGGCTATTTTTTTACCTATTTGGTAGTGAATTACCGCTGATTTGCTCCCCAATTCAATTAAACAAGGCATTACAATAACTTTTTTTCCTTTAAAAATATTGAGATATTCCAGATCGGCCATGACTCCATCGGGATTTGATGAATACGAGGCGTCTATTATTTCAATACCATGAACGCCTTTTTTTAAGGCGATACCGGCTTGCTCGGGTTTGATATTCTGGCAAGCCCTGGTAATTTGTTCCAATGTCATGCCAAATTCCCTCGCTATCAGAATAGCCCCCAAAATATTTTGCACGTATTGTTTTCCTGGCACGGATACTTTGATATGGGCCAATTCTTTTTCTTTGGTCCTTGCGATAAACGACACGCTATTTTTTTCAACAACAATGTCTTCTGTCCAAATATCGGAGTCTATTTTATTTTTTCCAATCGTGTAAATTTGTTTTCCTACAGTATTGTTTATTTTATAGATATTTTTATACAAATCTACACAAAATGCATTTTCTCCATTTAATATAATCAAGCCATGTTTTTGCAAGGCATCAACCAGTTCCCTGCCCCCTTCGGCTGAAAGAAGATTATCTAGCGAACCGAATGTTGATAAATGCTGTTCATTGACCCCGGTTACTATGCCAATGCTGGGCTTTACCATGTTGCATAATAACTTAATGCCTCCTTTATTATACGCTCCCATTTCAACGATGAATATTTCATGGCCGATGTTTAATTTTTCTAAAATGGTTTTTGCAATCCCGATTTCCGAATTTTGGTGATCGGCGGTTGCCAGCACATTGAATCTTTGAGAAAGAATGGTAGTTAAAAATTCTTTAGTAGAAGTTTTTCCGTAGGATCCGGTAATTCCTATTACCGTTACATTTTTATATTGTGAAATTTTCTTTTTCGCTTTTTTTAATATATTATTTCTTGCCATGACAAAGAATGGCTGAAAAAATAACACGATAACGGAAACTATTAACGGAGTAAAAATATCGTAGATTAATATTAAAAATAGAAACCAAAAAGTATTTTTAATATAAACATATGAAAAAAATAGGTAAAAAATAACATCTAAAGATGCAACAATAGTTAAAAATATAGTTTTAGAAGTAAATACCGGCTTTTTATACTGTTTTTTTATTATCGCCAAGCCAAACATTGCAAATTCTGCAACATATACCAACAATAAGACATATAACGCTAGATAATAATTTATAAAAAGCAACATAAGCAAAATTAATTTTGCTATAAATAGGCCGTTGAAAAATATTTTTTTTCCTTTATGGGTTCTAAAATGGTCTAAAAAGCGCCCTGTGTGGTATGATTTTAATTGCCAGAGGAAAATCCAAAAAAGAACAAACTTAATTGTTCTTGCAAACCAAAAAAAACATAAGAGGGTTATCAAAAAAGACATACCGCTTTTTTTTATTTAAATGATATTTTTTAACGAAAGCATCTCTCCCTGAACGGCTATGTGCTGTAATATTTTTTCGGTTAACATTTCTGGAGATTCTATTTGTAATGCGTGCGAACCGTTTGCAATGACCGCTAATTTTGAGTGGTGTATTTTTTTATTGATAAGGTAAGCGTTTTCTATGGGAGTGAATTTGTCTTTATCCCCCCAAATAATGATGGTAGGCACTTTCACAAAAGAAATATATTGGGTTAAATCGTCAGAAATAACTTTAAGGTAAATGTCTTTCATAATACCTTGCACATAAGGATAATCACTTTTTCTTAAAATGAATTTATAGAAAATCTTTCTGGCTAGTGGATAATAGGGTAAAAAAGAAAATATTTTAACTATTTTGGAAATACGGTAAAAAAATGTTTTTTTGGCGGTTTTTTCCCTTACCAGCGCCGAAGCCACCAAAAAGAGCTTTTCAATATTTTGATTGTATTTTACGGTAAATTTTGCCGCCAGCGCTCCGCCAAAGGAATGCCCGAGTAAATAAAAACCATGAGAACATTCGGGTAATTGATCTGAAAAATCTTTGACCCATTCCACATAATCACTAAGGCTCCAGGTTGTTTTTGGAGTTTCGCTTTGGCCAAATCCGGGCAGGTCAGGGACGATCACTTTTACGCCTTGCTGGGCCAATAATTCACCTACCTGTTGCCACCGGCTTGAGTTAGATCCCCAGCCATGCAAAATCAACATTGGCTTAATTGTCCCAGATAAAGTTTCACCAAATACCTTGTAGCTAACAAGAAGATTTTTTACCGATATGTTATTTTCTATCACTTTTTTTAGGTTTTATAATGTTAAATCCGGTGTATTTTTGCAGTACTTTGGGAATTTTTACACTGCCGTCTTTTTGCTGGAATTGTTCCAATATGGCAGGAATTAACCGGCTAGTCGCTAAACCCGAAGCATTTAGCATATGCACGAATTCGTTTTTTTGCGCTTTTTCATCACGGTATTTTACATTTCCCCGCCTTGCCTGATAATCCAATCCGTTAGAACAACTGCTTACTTCTTTGTAAATATTCATGCTGGGAATCCACACTTCAATATCCACGGTTTTGGCCATGGCTGCGCTTGCGTCTCCTGCCGCCAATAAACTTGATTGAAAATGCAAACCCAATCCTTTAGTTAATTTTTCCGCATTGCCTAGCATTTCTTCAAACGCACCCCAAGATTTTTCCGGCAATGTAAATTGAAACATTTCAACTTTATTAAATTGATGGCCGCGTACCATGCCTCTTTCTTCGGTTCTATAGCTTCCCGCTTCGCGCCTAAAACAAGCAGAATAGGCAAAATATTTTAAGGGCAAATCTTTTTGATGTAATACTTCATCTTTATGGTAATTTCCAATCATCATTTCCGATGTGGCATTTAAACATAACTTATCTTGGGTCCAATATAAGTCATCCCTGAATTTGGGTAAGTGGCCCGAAGTATAAGCCGATTCTTCGGTAAGCAAAAACGGTGGCAATAAAAAGGTGTATTTATTTTTCCGATGAAAATCAATAAAATAATTCAGTAATGCCCATTCCAAAATCGCCCCGTCTCCTTTGTATACCCAAAAACCGGAACCTGACATTTTTACTCCCCTTTCATAATCAATGAGATTTAAGTCGGTTGCCAATTGTACGTGATCCTTTGGTTGAAATGTAAAGTTTGGCATTTTGCCAAAAGTGCGCAAAACTTTATTATTTTCTTTGCCGCCTGCTACCACGTCATCAGCGACAATATTAGGTAATTCTGATAATTTTTCATGTAAATTAATTTCTATTATGTTTAGCTGTTTATTAAACTCTTTTATATGATCTCCAAGGCGCTTCATTTCTTCAATAACTTCGGGATTTGGTTTTGTTTTTGAATTTTTATTTATTTCCGCCCGTCTTGATTCAATGCCTGTTATAATTCTTTTCCTTTGATCATCTAAAGCAATAATTTCGTCCAAATTAAAATCCGTCTTTTTTAGTCTTTTCAAAAGAGACTTTTTTACTTCTTCTTTGTTATTTCTAATTAAATTTATGTCCAACATAATTTTACTATGGTGCTCCTTGATTTTTATTACTACTATTCTCTAATTCTCACGAATTAGCCAGTTATGGTTTGGTAAAAAAAATAATGAACTCTTTAGGAAAATATAAATTATTAATTGAGTAAAATCTATTTAAATCCAATTGTTTAACATTTACTAATTTTGCATTCAATAAAACTGCTAAATGTCGAGAGGTACTTTTAAAAGATAAATGGATTAATTCACTAATTTGTCCCACGGTTAGCTCTTTTGAGCGAAATAAATGTTTTAAAATTAAAAATCTTCGTTCATTGCTTACTGCTTTAAAAATTTTCACTAAATTTTCGTCATTCATATTTAATTTCAGTCAAAGTATTCTCTAATTCTCACGAATTAGCCATTACTTATTATACGGTATAATTTGTTTATTTAATAGTGATGAATGATATTTTTCTGGCTCAAAAGCGTTTAAACGTTTAATTTCTATATTTAAGCCCATTTCTTTTAGCTTACCTTCAAGTTTATCTACGAAATGCGTTTGATCATATCCCAAACAAATAACATCGGGTTTAATTTCTTCAATCACTTTATAGGGATTATTGCCTTCGTTTCCCAATTGCGCTTCATCTACATAAGGGGCTTGCTGTACTACCTTTAGCCTTTCCTGTTCGCCGAGTTTTGGCAGCCGGCCTTTAGTTTTTATTACCGTAGAATCCCGGCCAACTACCACAATTAAATGATTTGCCCCGTTTAAATCCGAAGGATTTATTTCGGGGTCACCGAACTCTTTAGCTTGTCGGAAAAAATCCTTATGTCCTTCGTGAAGTCCGTCAAACGTTCCAAATACTAAAACTTTAGTCATAATTTATTTAATTATTGTAACAGAATTGTAAAATTCCAACAACTATTGACATTTGGTATTACTAAGTATACAATTAAGATCAGGGTAGATTCCCGCCCGACGGGCTCAAGCCGAACACTTCACTTCTTAAAATTTCTCAACATTTTTCTTAGCGCCTCTGGCGCTTTTTGTTTTCTGGATTTTGTCAATACTTCTATCGGAGTTAAATAATCAAGCACTGCCATAATTTTGCGTTGGAGTTTTTCCTCAATTGATTGGATAAATTCTTTTGAATATTTTGAAATATCACTGCCTTTTGGAATATCTTTTCTGATGTGGCCGTTGATGTTTTCTACCGTGCCCTTTTCCCAGGAATGATACGGATGGCAAAAGTATATTTTCACGCCAAGCAGTTTTTCCAAGGCTTTAAATTTTTGAAAAAGAATATCGTTGTCAGTGGTGATAGTTCTGATTTCGGGGAATCGTCGTTTGATTCTCAAAAATGCAAACTCGACATTTTCAATGGTG
>Ga0209542_10006416_pt1 | contig 22903 bp, 28 predicted proteins | sample RifCSPhighO2_01_FD_184028 | JGI IMG/M metagenome (GOLD analysis project Ga0209542, IMG submission 184028) | Soil microbial communities from Rifle, Colorado - Rifle CSP2_plank highO2_0.1 (SPAdes) (version 2) | ecosystem: Environmental > Terrestrial > Deep subsurface > Rock core/Sediment ... | reverse complement strand
ACTTGTAATTCCGAATTATTCAAAGCACGATCGAAGATCATGACTTCATCTATTGAACCATTCCAATGTCCTTCTCTGTTTCCAATGACAAATCCATTGGAATTTACTGATATAGGTGTTGTAGGAACATAAGCCTTTAAGGCACCATCAACAAAGATTGAAAGATGGGTGCCGTTATATATTCCAGTAAAAAAATACCATTGATTTAGATTTATCGCATTAGGGCTGGTCGCGCTTGTTCCACCATCAATAAATTCAGGTCTGCAAGAAACATAGTTTGTTCTAAGCTCTAATCTTCCTCCCCCAAAAGAAAATACCATCGGGTAATAGCTTCCCACAACCGGCTGTCCACAGTTTGCCAAGGAAACCCACGCAGTAACTGTCACTGCATTTGACGGCGGAAGAGTCATTATTTTTGGAAGATTTATACCATCATCTACACCGTCAAAGCTGTACGCATTATTAACCTTTCCAGCAGGATTCAATGTGGGACATCCATTTCCAGAACAAGTTCCATTGTTTCTTCCAGTCTCATCGATAAAGAAGGTTCCACTTCCTTGCTCTAATTTATACCAAGAGACTAAAGAATTAGATAACAAAGGTTTAAGATTAAAAGTTACGTTTATGCTTTGATTATTCTGAACAGTCACAGTGCAATTATTTCCAGATGGAGAAGGACACCCATTCCATTCTCCAAATGTTGAATTGTTTGGGGCAATCGCAGTCAGTACAACAGTAGTTCCATAATCGAAATTGCTTCCGCTAGGGCTGCTAACTATTGCCCCGCTTCCTCCCCCAATATTACTAACAGCTAAAGAAAAGGAAGGCAATCTTGTAGCATTACACGTCCCGCTATTTGCTCCCCCATCAATACCAAGGCATATCCACGATGACATTCCTCCAGGTACGGGATTGCCTGGGATTTGTAGAATTTGTCCCAGACGAACATAGTTCTCCAGATGGAAATGCCTCGCTTGAAGAATAAGTTCTAGCCGCCAGGCCGCAGACACCATCAACAGGGGTTTTAATACAGCTTATTTTCTGCGTAGCAGGGCATAAAGATTCTTTTCCGTCAGAATTCTTGATGGTTGCAGCAAGAGACATTTTTTGAGGAGCACTCCCTAAAGATAATGTAAAACTAGAAGATTTAGTCTCTAACGTTTTAGGAATATTGTTAGAATCGGCTTGTAGTTTAACACTAGTTCCATTAGCTAAGTCAAAGATTACATCCAATTTGGTTATATTCAATGCGCTTCCATCCTTTCTTTCATATAATGAGGTAACCAGATATGCACTTCCTCCCGCATAGGAGCATCTCGATGGATTAATTATGACATCTCGGCACGCAGTAGAACTTTTAAGTTCGGAAGAGCCCCTATTCACTAAACCCAGAACAATAACTCCGACAATAGAAATTGCAACGACGACAATTAGCAAGATTAGGACAGTAACTATTATATCACTTATTCCTCTTTTTTGTATCATCAATAACCCCATAAATTTGGACTTATTTATAAATTTACCCTCTCTATTCAACTCTAAACAATCATTGCCTTTCTAATAAATTTGTTAAAATTTCAGAATAATTTATAAATTCTTTATTTTCTTTAGTGTAAGCTTGAAAATCGCTTACTATAAAACCTCTTTCAAGAGGAGCATAAGAATTTCTAACTATAATTTCTGAAAGATTATTGTTTTTATCATAAAAACCAGCAATATCTTTCCAGGAACCATTTTCTGGAATCTTCACTCTTACATCAGCGCTATCAAATTCTCTTTCCATCAAGTAATCGCGAGCAAGTAATCCACCTAACCCTATGGCTGCAGATGCCAAAATAACAGTCAATCCAATTTTAAATTTTTTATCTTTCATGAAGTTAGCAATAATTTATTATATTTAATCTTTACCCTTTGCTCTTAAGAAAATCAGTTTTAAAAAGTAATCTCAAATTTTCCAAGTGTTTTCTCAAGAGCAACAAAGACTTCTCCAGAGATTGTAGTATTCAATTTACCTTTGCTTTCAGCAAGCGCTTTTTCTAGTTCTTCTTTAGTTGCAGTTGTAAATTTTCCACCCTCAATTTTTTTGATATCTTTTCCTTCGATTAAGAAGTTCTTTGTGCCAGTCAAAACAAGTTCAGCCTTTCTATTTTGATAAGTAATCTGCATTATTCCCTTTTCCGCAGATATTAAATCAGACCTTTGTCCATATTCAACCAAACTATTTAGCAGTTCTATCGCATCTTTTTTGACATTATCGGCTTCACCAGAAACTAACTTTCCAGCCCTAACTTTTTCTCTTGCATTTACAACATTTTTCAATATAGGCATAAACCTAGGAGATATCTTACCCTTGCCAACCATCTTCATTTCAAATTCCTTGATTAATTCTTTTTCTCCTTTTTGACCGAAAAAAGTAGCCAAGAGTTTGAAGATATTATCACACAATTCATCAATGCTTTTTCTGTGCATTTTCTTTTCGATTTTCTGGCGTAATGACTTTAGTCTTTTATTAAATTCAACACACTCATCTAGGAATATATCTATCTCCTTGCCAGAATATTCCTTTAACTTGCCATATTCATATTGCTTAAAAAGATGTACTGCTTTTTCAATAACTTTTATGTCTTTTTCAGACATGATTTTTTCTTTATCAAAGAAAACTTTTTTTGCCTCTTCAACTATAACTTTGGGAACAGGCGGAGCTTCTCCTGCAAGCATCATAAGCGCCTGTGTCGGAGTCACAATCCCATAATAGATATCAACCATAGCATCCAAGAGCCTTCTTTTGACAATTTCTACTGTCTGCTCTCCCTGCTTCATATACAGGTCTATTGCCTCAGTGCTTGGCTTTATTCTACCCATTTTAAGAAGCTGCTTCCAAGGTATGAACGTTCCCCGGTCATATAATGGGATACCATCTCTTATGAATGTGAAAGCAACAGGCTCAACATCTCTGACTCTCTGCCAAAAATCAGTTAACAAGGATACTTGAACATTTAATATATTTTTAACACCCGCAAGAGCTGTCGCTTCTCTTATGTAATCATATATAATTCCTCTTAATTTCTCTAGCAATTCTAAACGAGGCATTCTTTTCACATCAGTGTCATCAATAACGACAAAAACATCGACATCGGAGTCTTTCCCGGCTGTTCCTCTGACAAGGCTCCCGGCTATGAAATAACTGGCAACATATTTCTCAAACTTACGCAAGACCAGAGATTTATGTATGTTCGCTACTCTCAATGCTCCCAAGAATCCATTATCATGCAATGGAAAACTCGCAGATATAGCATCCAAGAACTCAAACTTGCTGTCCAGACCATAATTCCATAAATCCACAGGCGTTTTAATGAAGACCCATAAATTTTCTTTGGTCTCTTTTGCAAATTTGATTATCTCGGGCTTTATCTTGGGAACATTCTTATATTCTTCCTCAGGAATAATCATCATAATGTAAAGAGGTTTAGTATCTGAGACTTCCTTAGGAATACCTTCATCTTCTTCAATTAGAGGAGCAGCCGCACCAGGCATTATACTCAGGGCGACTGTAAAATTATATTTTTTTAGAACTTGTTTCTTAAAATTATCTAGCTTAGTTTTTATTTTGTCAAAATCAATAGCTTGCTGGGGGGCAGGAGGGTTTTGCTGAGCAGGTAAATTTTCATACTTATTCGAATTTGTCGATTTTACAGTTTCTCCAGCCAAATCGGTATTCTTTTTCTCAGGCATAACCTATCTTAATTTTATGCATATTTAAAACTATTTATTGCTTAGATTTAAATATCTCTCTTATTCTATTTATCGATGCTGTCAAGGCAAATTAGAAAAAATGAGAGGAAATATCTTCCGGAGTTCGTTTACGGAGGCATTGATGGTGCAGTAACTACTTTTGCAGTAGTTGCTGGGGCAGTAGGTGCAAGTCTGGGTCCTTCAGTAATACTTATCCTTGGGTTTGCTAACCTTTTTGCGGATGGATTTTCAATGGCTGTTTCTAATTATTTGTCAACAAAGTCGCAGACAGAAATCCATATAAGACATAAAGACTATCAGGATATTAAGCATCTGGGAAAACATCCTGTTAAATGCGGTCTTGCAACTTTCATTTCTTTTTTAATTATAGGATTCATACCTCTTTTTTCATTTGTAATCGCTCTTTTTATACCCCGGATTAATGATATAAAATTTGCCCTTTCTTTTCTACTTACGGGCATTGCTCTTTTGTTAGTAGGGTTTATCAAAGGAGAAGTTGTCAAGAAACATCCATTCAAGGCAGCAATAGAAACTCTAATAATAGGGGGAGTTGCAGCAATACTTGCATACATTATCGGTTATCTTCTTAGAGGATTAGCATAAAATATTGATAAATGATGGAAAACGCAAATTTCATTGATATTCAGAAAGAAGATAATAATTATCTAATATGTGAATCTTGCGGAGCAAAAATGATTGAACAAGGATGTAAGATAAGATGCAATAGATGCGGTTACTTTCGTTCGTGCTCAGATTTATTTTAAAAAGATATTCTTAAAAAGATAGAAAATCCTATTTCTTTATGCAAAGAACTTTAGAGAAAATAAGTGAAACTGCCTTTCTTGGTTTAGGCATTGTTCTGTCAGTAGTACCTGCAGTAATAATAAATTCTGGAATGTTTGTTTTAGAATTTCAAGACAGATTTTATACTTTGAAAAGAAAATATCTCTCACAGGCGTATAGCAATGATAAGTTTAGAGCCAAAAATAGGGTTAATTACGGCTTAAAATAAAATGGACCCAGGCAGAATCGAACTGCCGCTCCCTCGACGTGAACGAAGTGTTCTAACCACTAGACTATGGGTCCATGACCAAATCTATAATAATAAGTTTATAATATTATGGACAGGAATCATCTCTTTTCTTTTATAATTTGTGTCAGAATAATGCTTACTATTCCAGTAGTAAAGAGCTGAATCAAAGGGCTTAGACCAATACCTAAAATGTTTGGCATGCTGTCTGTATAAGCCCACCTTCCATGAGCCAATGAATAAATTTCTATCGGAGCAGCAATCAAGATTCCTAAAAAGATTATGATAAAATAATCAAATTTTCCGGGCTTCTCAATCCAGTCAATACTTCTTCTAAGAGCAGATATTATTGCAAATATAAGAAATACTAATATCAAGTCTGTGAAACTTGCAATTATCAAATGAGTAGTTGAAGGTATGCCTGTCAGGTCAATGTATAGCCTATAATGCAAAAACTCCCAGATTAAATTAAGGCAAAGAACAAATATGCCAAGAATAATAATCATAGATTTTCTCATAATAAATCACAGAATCTAGGCTATAAAATAATTATGGACCCAGGCAGAATCGAACCTCGGACTGCTCGGTGTAAATAATATTAACCTAAAGGTTCTAATAACTTAAAGATTGCCTATCTTCCCCATTGCCATTTAGGTTTCTCACCTTTCCAATAACCAAAGAAAAATATGATCGCAAGCATCAACAAAAATCCCATCACCACAGCACCAGGAGCATCATCAACTTCTCCGACATAAATACTAGCGACGAAAATAGATATGGCTAAAAGAACTACAAGCCAGCCTTGCCACTTAACCGGAACCCATCCCCACCCATATAATCTCCTCTTGAACCAATATCCTTCGGGATTATCTTTCATATATTCAATATAATTTATCCAGGTGTATTTTTTTACGCTCTTTTTATTTTTTCCTAAATAAGTTTGAATTAAATAGCCTAAAAAAGCAAATAATAATCCGCTTAACAATAAAGTAATTATCACTATTCCAGCCATGTCGTCTCCCGGATTAAGTTTGGAAATTATAAATAATAACAGAAGGCCGGCTATCACACCAAAAACGAAACCACCCATTGAACTTTTATTTTTTATGATTAGATAGTAAATGATAGCTAAAATGCCTGCGAAGATTAATCCAACAAATGGCCCGCCTTCTCCGTAAAAAATACCCCTAATACCTACAATTATAAAGAATATGAAAAATCCTAAAAATATTACTTGAAGCAAACGAAAATACCATTTCTTGTGAAATGTTTCTTTTTTCATACTATTATAAGGAAAATTGTTATTATAAAATTATCTTTTCAAAATATGGCCCATAGCAGACTTGAACTGCTCATTACTCGGTGTAAATAATCATATATGAAAGGTAAAAATTTTGCTAATAACATTTTTTAAATGCATTTAATGCATTTTAACACACTGATTTGTTTCAACAATATGTTCCTTTCTATGTTTATAAACATGGTCCCACGAGGAGTTGAACCTCGGAATACTCGGTGTAAACGAGTCAGTTTACCGCTAGCTTATGAGACCGTTAAAGATTATTATTGATAATCTCAAAATAACAATAAATTATGGACTTTTAAAGTTTACCTTAATGAAATAAACATTTTAGGTATAGTTATTTACATCTTATTAAAGATAGTTTGTTATAAGGTATTTCTACCTGTAGAAAACCCATCTTTTAACCTATATCTTATGTGCAATAACGTTTAATAACGAGGATTGATTTTATCTATTATGGTAACAAAACTTCCAGAATTTAAAGGATACACAGTAGATAATAGATTAAGACAATTTAGAAAAGTTGATAGAAGTAAACCAAATATAGAGTTTGTAGATTTTGACTCTGAAAAGGGTAAAGAACTATTGAATGAGATGAAGTAAGATTAACCTTAAACAGATATGTTTTTTACTTCCTTTCTTAACTCTTTTTCATTTATAGGTTCAGATTTACCTATTTTATCAAATATCTTTTTATCTAAATCATCTAAAAACCCTTTCTCAAATTCCTTTTTTATCATTTCAGAAAAACTATTTAGATTTTTATGAATTCTTGTTGCATCATCTTGTGATTTAAACACCTCAGAAAGTGATAACAGAAACTTATCAGTTAAGCAAACAACCTTAACATCTTTTATATTTAATTTTTCAAGTTCTTTAATTAACTTTTCTTTTACTTTATCAAAATCATTCTTTTGTACACCAACAGTAATATAGGCATAATATTTAAAATTAAATTTCTTATTTTTGAATGCTTTAATATAATATGTATCTTTAACATTGTTTGATTTTTTGCTCTTTGTACTATTCAATAAAGATGTGCTTCTAAGTCCTTTTGAATCCCATAGTATAGATTCATCTTCTTGGAAAAAGGTTATTCCATCAGGTAAATAAGAATTACTTAATGGTAAGGTTTCTTTGAAAATATAATCAAGAACCCCCAAACATAATCTTTCCCACAACTCTCCTTTTTTCTTACTACTCTTAATATTTGCTAACTTTATTTTTATACTTTTTATTTCATTATAACTCTTATCAAAATTATTTCTTAATGTTTGATAAATTTGTTGATTATCAATAATATCATTAATAATTGTATTAAAGTATTCCTTTCCTTTCTGATTCAATTCTGTAAATATAATTTCTTGTTTATAGTCTCCTATCTTTCTTTTTGTACTTACAAAAAAGAATGGAACTCTTTTATCTGAAGCTAAATATTGAATTCTTTTAGTATCTATATTCTTAGAATGATTAACAAAGAAAAATATTTTAGAATTATCTATTTTTCTCTTTAGTAAGAAACCATTTATCTTTATTCCCTCTTTTTTAAAGGTTAATTCTTCAAAGTTATAATTTTCACTTAATAATGATTTTATACATTCAATTACAGAATCATCTTTAACTGATATTTTATTTTTATCAATTTTTAATATCTTAGAAGTGTCCCAATTTTCAATATGTTGTTTATAATTACTAAGTCCATTAATTCTTTTTTTATTTACCAACATTAAGACCTTTTCATCTATAGGTTCATCTGTAAATCTAATACTCTTAGAAAATTCTATTTTTTCTTTTTTAAGTAATGTCTCAATTTCATTCTTTAATTCAATATTAGGATTCTTTGTTTGAATCTCTAATCTATAATTGGTAAAATTCTCTTGTTTCAAAGCAATTCTTATTCTTTCTTTAGGCTTAGTTTTTTTACTTCCTACTAAAATAGATTTTACATTAAAGGGACGAATATTTTTTATTACCTTAGTAATAATTGCCTTTACCTTTTTATTTATTTTTGATTTTTTAGAACCTGCTTTAATATATAATTCTGAAATATCTGATTCATTTATATTTGCAAACTCTATTTCATGTATTTCAATTTTATCATATTCTAATAGTTTTTTTAGAAAGTTACCCGTAACATCATTTGGTAAGTCATAGGTGATTAATACATCTCCAGCCATCAATTTTTCTGATAACTTTTGTCTGATGTTTTCTGCAATACAATAAAAACGATGTAATCTCTTATCTCCAATACATATATCACTTTTGTCACAAACATTAACTTTTTCTCCATCTTTATTAAATCCCTCTTTGAATTTATTCTTTATCCAAATTACAAAGTCTTGTCCATTGTAGGTTATTGAATTCTTAAAACTTGTAGTTACAAAATTAATTATATTCTCATCTAATGATGTTATACTTACCTCTTTTGTAAGTTTAAATCCATTTTGTTTAAAATATAAAAAAACCAAAGCTATTAGTAAGTCATTTAAGTTATTGTTATTATTTAGATTAAGTATTTTTATTGTATCTGTAACTTCATTAGTAACAAATTTGGTTTTGAACTTTCTATTAAAGTCTTTTAATACAATTTGCATATCTACCATTCATTTTGGTATAAAACGAACCTTTTAGAATTACCGATTATAGTTCTTTTATATCAGTCAATACTTCTTCAACATTGTTGTTTCCAACTAAGAAGAAATGTAGTTTACCCTTACCTAACTTCTCCCAAATCTTACCAACTTCTACCTTATATTCAGTATCAGAATTATCCTGTAAGTGTTCTCCTTTCCATTCTAAAGCCAATATGTTTCCTTTCTTTGTTACAGCAATAAAGTCTGGATAAAACTTATTTTTCTTCCATCCTCTAAGATAGAAACAATCATCTTTTTTCTCTCTGACTCTTATCCAAAACTTAATATTTGATAATGGTTTGTCTAAATCTAATCTTTCAACAAATCTCTGCTCCTCTTTATTCAATTTGTCTATCTTCTCATAATAACTCTTATTAAATTCTTGAGGTAGTTCTTCAGATAAAGTTATAGTTGGAGGAAATGCATCAAACTCTTTAACTTTTATCGTTCCTTCTTTAACTGCTTTATCAAAAACTTTCTTAGAATGAACTATTAAAATATTATTAATAATTTCATCTAATTTTTCCTGCAAAACATATCTGTTTATAGATAAATCTTGAATAGTATATCCTTTAATTTTATCAATTGCTTTGTCAATAAATTTTACTTTATCTTCTTTATCTAACATAGTAAATCTTAATTTTTTATCTAACCAATGAACAAGTTCCTTTTTTGTGCAATTTTTGTCTTTGTAATTTATATGTAATACACTTTGAGTAGAACTTCTTGACCATTTATCCCCTTCTTTTATATCTATAATTATTTTACCATCGTTATCATAATGAGCTTTAAAATCAATATCAAAATCTTGTTTAGACAATTCAAAATCTTCCCCTATAAGTCCTTCAAAGGATAACTCATCATCTTCATAAGCTATTATTGGAACTGCAAAATCTTCATTTATTCTTCTTTCAACTTCAAATTCATATTTCTTTTTACTATCAGTTACACTTACTAAATCATATTTACTAAACCCATTACTTTCAAGTCCAGAAATTATCTGATTAGTTGCTTCATTAAAATTCTTTGCAGATGCAAAAACATAACTCCTGTTTAAATCTTCATTCTCTTTTCTTTTAGCAAATGGCATTCTCATAATTCTACCAATTATTTGTTCTACTGCTACCTTTGAACCTATATTTGCAACAGAAATAAGCACATAAGCAAATGAACAATCCCAGCCTTCAGCTAAAGCATTTACTGTTATGATATACCTTATTTTACAATTTTTTGCAAATAAGTCAATGCCTTCTAACTCATTATTCTTAGATGTTTTAATTGCAATCTCTTCTTCAGGTATCTTTCTTTCTTTCATTAAGAATTCTTTGAGTTTACCAACAGTTATTTTATTATCATCTTCTTTTTCTTGTTCTGCCTGAAGCAATGCTATAGGTCTAACTTTCTCTTTTTTCTCTTTATTATATATCTTTTCTAATTCTTCTCTTCTTAATACTCCTTGAAGTACTGATTGTTGCCATTGAGTATGACTTTCTAAAACTAAAGGTAATTTAACCATTTCTTCTTCTTTAAGTTCTGAAGAATGTATATCAACTAACACATTACTTTCAACTCTTGGAGTAGCAGTATATTCAATAACAAAATTTGGATTTAATTCTTTTAAAAAAGTTATTGAAAGTTCTGTTTTTGTTCTATGTCCTTCATCTAAGACTATCAGTGGATTATTTAGTCTAATTACATTTGCTAAAGATTTGATAACTCCAGATTCATCTTTCTCTAAAGTATCATTTTCTTCAATGTTTTCAAAATGATTGATTAAAGCACCATTTTCTTGGTAAACTTTATATTTTGTTTGTATTGACTTTTCTTTTCTAAAAGCATCTAAACTTGAGATAATAATACACAAATTATCTTCAACATCCTCTTTTCTTATCTTTAAAGCTTCTTCAATAGAAAATATCTTAACATTATTATCAAAATAATCATCTAATATCTGTCTATGTATATCTTTTCTATCCTTAAATTTTCTCAAAGTTTGTGATTTTATTGCTTCAGAAGGTACAAACCACATAACAATACCCTTATCCATCTTCTCTTGAAGAAATAAATCCATAATGTTAGTAACTGAATGACATCCTACAAGAGTTTTACCTCCACCAGTAGGTATCTTAATACAAATAAAAGGTACTTTTTCACCAAAAAATTCTTCTTTGTAAGGTTTCTCTGTTATAGATATAAAAGCATGTTTAGGACCATACTTTTCTATTTCAGAGAGGTATCTGTTTACTTTATCTATTGCTTTTTGTTGATATTTCTTTAATTCCATTTTATAATTGATTTTTCTGTAAAGTCAATCATCTCCTTTAATATGGTTTTTATTTTATTAGGATTTTCTTCTTTATATTTGTCTGAAGAAAGATATCTTGCAGAATCTCTTAAATCACTTAAAGTAGATAAAGTTGTACTGAATTCTATTTTTACATTACCTAATTTTGCCCAATTATCAAATTTATTTATTCTATCTTTATGATTTTTTCCTTCTAATATCTTTTTATCAGGTAATGTTAGTAAAATACCTTTAGCAGACAACTCTGCAGAAGCAAAAGCATTCTCATAAAAAGGTCTTAATCTGCCGTTATCTAAACTATTTATTGCACTTTCATAAAATTCTTTTGAAGCTTCAATATGAGATTTTACTCTTTCTTTATTATATATAAAATCAAAAGAAATTACCCAATTATTCTTAAAAAGTAATAATGTAATATGCCCACAATTTGAATCTTCATCAGTTAATTCTACTCCTTCAATATTATCTACATCAGCTTCATAGACTATTTCTCCTTTTGTTATAGGTTTATTTATTTTAGCCTTAGCAATAGCTTTTACTTCTTCATTTAATCTTATTTCATTTATACCCTTATCTAAAGAAAAAACTATTTGCATTTTAGATATAATAACACCATCCTTAATTGTTCCCTCTTTTCTTCTTCTTTCTATCTCTGGAATTATAAAAATATCCATTACTTGTTGAAAGACTCTCTGTTTCATGACTTCATCAATAATTTGTTCCATTTAGTAAACCTTTACCTCATAGGGTATCTGTTTAAACTGAATATTGTACCTTTCTAATACTTTGCTATCCAACATACACTTATCAGCATACACTACCTTTTTCCTATCCTTCTTATGAAGTATTTTTAAGAAACTCTTGTTTAAGATATTTTTACCTTTCTCTTTGAAGAGTAAAAAGTATTCAATTTCATTAAATTCTCCTATTGAACTTCCAGAAATTATCTTTTTGTCTATGTTCGTATTAGTCTCAGTAAAATAAATATAAGTAGCTAGTTGTTCAAAAGTACATTCTTCTTCAATTTGTCCCTCCTCATTAAATAATGGTTTGTCAAGTTCACAATATTCAAATCCATCTTTATATCCTTCTTTTTTTATTGCTCTGTTTATTCTTTCAGCAGTAATATCCTTTGCATAATCTTCCATTTCTACAAGAATAAACTTTCTACTTCCATTATCCTCTTTATTCAAATCCAAGACTGCTTGTGCAGTTGAACCAGAACCTGCAAATGAATCTAAAATAATATCCCCATTACTTGAACTTATTTTAATTATGTGTTTAATAAGATTTATCGGCTTTGGAGTTTCAAATGTTTTTTCTATCTCAGGAAACAAATCTTTTAATTCACTCCTTGCATTAGTATTTAAGGCTACATCTAACCATATAGTCTCATATTTTTCTGATTTAATATTACCTTCTTCATCTACTGGTCTCTCTTTTGTATAAACCTTCCAACCTTCTTTTTGTTTTACAAATTCAACTTCTTCTTTATTTAAGAGTTCCAAGAAACTCTTCTCACCATATGCCCACCTTCCATCTTTTCCATCTGGACGAGTTGGATATATCTTGCTTTTATCTGGAGCAATAACAGCATAATACATAGTAGGTCTATCACTTTTTAAATCAGCAGAACCAGATTTTCTTAAATCCCTTCTTTTATAGTAACCTTTTTTATCTTTTAATGGATATCTTTTTATTATATCAAATTCATTTTTTATTTTATCATTGAATTTAACTTTTGTAATATCTTTTGCAAATGATATTATATAATCATGATTTGTTGAAACAAGAGTATTAGTATACCCTCCACCACTTCTTTTTTTCCAAATAAAATTTGCAATAAAATTTTCTTCACCAAATATTTCATCTAATGCTTGTCTTAGATTACAGTGTTCGTTATCATCAATACTTAAGAATATAGTACCATCATCACTAAGTAAATCTCTTAATAACTTTAATCTTGGATACATCATACAAAGCCATTTGTCGTGTCTGCATAAATCTTCTGATTCACCACCTACAACCTTACCTAACCATTTTTTAATTTTTGGAGAGTTAACTTTATCATTGTAAACCCAACCTTCATTACCCGTATTATATGGTGGATCTATGTAAATACACTTAACCCTATTTTGATAGTATGGCATTAGTGCTTTGAGAGCTTCCAAGTTATCTCCATGAATAATCAGATTTTCAGAACTTTCACTATGTGATAAAGATTTAACCTTCTTTAGTAACCTAAATGGAACTTCTTTATCATGATTTACAACCGCTTCTTTTCCAATCCAGTTTAAACTTGGCATATTAAAAGTAAGAATATGGCATTAAAAAGGCTTTCCTCTAATGATATTTGGTTTCAATCAGCACAATTCTTACACAAATATTTACCCTGTTTGATTAACTTAGCCCAGTTATGTTTACATACTTCACATTTATGTTTGATTATCTCTTTAAAATCCAAAGACGATGTCCCATTTCCTTTCATAGAAGTAATTTTACCTCTCGTCATCCCTCTTATATCCCAAGTAGTTTATTGACTTTTTTCTTTGTTCTTCTGACTTTTCTATTATGTGCTTTAATCAACTCTTTCTGTGTTTTTAGTTTATTTTGTCTCATAAAACGACGACAAAGCTTAGACTTAATAAACGTATTTACCGAAGACAGAATAATATTTATTAATAAAGTATAATATTATTATTTATTAATATAAAAAATTAATTTAAAACTATAATTTCATGCTTACTCATCAAAGAACTATTATTTACCTTAAATCCTTCTTTATTTAAAATATCTTTTATTTTTTTAAGTAAAAAAGACTTTCCACTTCCATTTTTTCCTATAGCTTGTATTGTTACTTGGTTTTTCATTTTCCCTCCTTGTCTTTTTTAATCAATCCCGTTATTTAATATCTTCCACACAACAAAAGTAGATGGATTCTTTTTGTTATTGCTTCTATCATAGTAGTAGGTTTGTTTGCAAATATCATTAATAGATAACTCTGGATTGTCTTTTTTTAGCTTTAAAACAGATTCAACTAATCTTTTGTTATTGAAAACTTCTTTCCTACCCCATTTATTTCCCTTATAACTTTCTGTTGGCTTTCCTTCTTCTTTTCTCACAGCATTCTTAACTCTGCCTGAACGTTTAGAGCTTTCATCTTCAGCCATCCAGCCCATGACATTTAACATCATAGAGAATAATATCTCATTCCAAGGTTCAGGTGCCTTGTAAACATCTTCTAACCAGTGTTGTCTAAGTGAATATATTTTGCACTTAAACATCTTGCATACTTCAAAAAAAGAGACTAACTTCTTTCTATTTCTGTATAATCTATCTAAATCCCAAACAATTATTATCTTAACATTGCTGTGTCTGATTTCTTTTATAACATTGTTAAAAACATCTCTTTTGTCATCGTTCTTGTAAGCAGACTTTTGTTCTTCTATGACCTCATAGTCTTCTTCTTTCAAGCCCAACTTAGTTATTACTTCCTTGCATCCGTTTAGTTGCAATTCAGGATTTTGTTCTGTTGTAGATGTTCTTAAGTAGATGATATTTTGTTTCATTATTTTATTATAGTCCTTTTTTGTTTAATTGAAAATTATTATTTCCAATTAATTTATTTATTGAATTGAATAATAAGAGTATAAAAATATTATTTAATCACCGACGATAAAGCAGTTCTATTGTAGTATACTAACTTTTTACCATTCTATTGATATCACATCCAATCTGGTCATCCGAACTTAATTAAATTCACTTCAGATATTTAATATATTAAGTTCATAACACAGCCTAAGTATTTTCTATAGGGGTATTGCTTTTTATTTAATATATTATAGTATCTCCGCACAGGTGTTAAAACTATAAAATTAATCCAAAAGACTTAAATATTACATATATATCTAATATATATGTCAATAAACACAAAAAGCGAATTAAAGCTAAAAAATATTAAAGGATTTTTAGAAAAGACAGTTACTCGATTCGGCACGGGGGCAAAGGTAGATTGTCCAAAAGAACATCTGGGAAAGAAGGTCTATCTTGTGATTATTGATGGATGAAAGCAAGTTAAGTTTTAATTTAGGGATTCTAAAACATTTCATCAATAATTCTCTTGGATTAAGTTATGAAAAAAATAAAATCACAGGTTTTGAAATTTTGGATTCAATTGTGGGTGCTTCTGCCCACAATACTTATGTTGAAACTGTTGGAGACAAAGCAGATACGCTTTATCGAAGAATAAAAGAATCTCCGATAAATATGACAACCTGCGCTTATCTGAATTATATAAAAAGAGTTTCGCAAAAATTTAAACTGAATGAGAAAAAAGTTATTCTTGCGTTTGATTACACTGATGAAGATTTTTATGGTGAAGTTGAAGGTTTTAATATTCACGGATGGACTGGAGAAAATGGAGTAACCGGAAAATTCAAATTTCTTACATGCAGTATTATTTCTGATGAAACTCCAGAAAAAATACCACTCATTTCGGTTCCAATAAATATCGGACATTACAAAAGTCACGTCGTTAAATATTGTTTATCAATGATTGAAAAATTAGTTGGAGAAATCCAACTAACTGTTTTTGATAGGGGTTTTTATGAAAGAGATTTGATGTTTGAGCTGACAAAATTAAATTATCCTTATCTTATTTTTGTTCCAAAAAGAAGGGAATACAAACAATTCTTTGAAGAGTTGGAAGAAGAAAAAACAATTTTTGTCCATGATTTTACATTCAGTAAGAACCAATCCGTTTATGATGGAGAAACTTATTTCACATTTCTAAAGCAAGTTTATGACCCTGATTCAAAGAAAAGTTATGATTGGATTTTTGCAACAAATGTTGAAAAAAATGCTTTAAGCAATTTGATTGAGACTTATAAAAAAAGATGGAGAATTGAAACGCAGTTCAGAGTTCAAGATGAAGCAATAATAAAATGCAAATCCAAAGACATGAAAATCAGATACTTCTTTTTTATGTTTGAGCAAATGCTTCAAACAATTTGGATTTGCTTTTACAAAGATGAGGCAACTTTTAAAGAATTTTTGATTAATTTGCAAATGGTCTCAAAAAGATATACGAAGGTTCAAAGATAGAGAATTTTCATGCGGGAATTGTGTCTTGCAGGGGAATGCGGCGCTTCTCTATTTTTTTAACCATTTTTGTAGGCAGAGCAATCAAAGATTGCTTGCCTAATCGGAGATACTGTATTAATAATAATATTTTTATAGTCCTAAAATTCAATCGCATCATGTCAAAGATACAGATAGTAAATTTTTCAATCCCAGATAGATTTATTCCAGTGTATGATAAATTTTTAGTAATGATTGCTAAAGATGAGCAATTCAAAGAAGTGCTAACCAATATGCCTGCCAGATACAATCACAAAAATAAGACTAATGTCTTACGGAGTGCCAAAATTCGTTTTATCATGGCTAGATATGTTGATGAAATAGAAAATGCAGAATTAGAAGCAAGACAGAAAGTGTTAGAAGCAGAAAAATAACTATTGTTGCTGTATCAATCCAGTTTGCTTTTTGAAGTTATTTTTCAGAACCCAAATCAAAATCAGAATAATAATCAGTTCACACAAACTGAAAATAGCCAAGCCCAAGATTAAATTTTCAATACCCTTATTGCCAAAGCAATCAACAAACTTAGGTACATTGACTAAAGCCGTGCTGATAGTTTGATTCATTTTTTAATCACCATTTTCATTAGTCCTTTTTTTAAAATCAGAACAAACCCGCTCCTGCACTTAGCACACACAGATTCTAAGTGATAATCTTTTATCAAATTTTTGCTATACACATTTTCATATAACTTAAACAAATTAGAGTCTTTGCAATAGGGACAGACAAGTGAGTTATTAATTTTCTTCTTCATAAGTTATATTCCTCCATACTAACCATACTAACCATACTTTCCATACTAACCATACTTTCAATGCTTCTTCCTTCATTTAACACAAGATTCATATCATTCATAACATTATCATCATCATTATTGTCATTATTCATATCATATTTCGTATTGAAACGATATGAAAGATATGAAAGATATAAATAAATCAACTTTCTATCAGGCTTTATTGAAAAATTAGTCAAGTGTTTATAATCATCTATGCCGGGACTAAAAAAATAAAAAATAAAAATAATAAGTGTCCTGTAGTCCCGACTCATCATATCTTTCATATTTTGCATATCATTCATATCCAATATTCTTAATCTAACAATCGTTGTGTGCGACTTACGGTGTTCTAATGAATTAACACAGTTTTTGTCAAAAATATTCATATCCATCATTCTAACCTCTGCTGTTCAGATTCATGTTTATCTACAGCCTTTTCCTTGTCTGGTTTTATTTCAATTGATAATTGTGGACACTGCTGGTCAGTTATAGAATTAAAGATAGGAATATCTATTTCAAAATAACTGCCTTTATGTGAATCAGTATCCCTGCAATCTTTGAAGCCTAATTTGTCTAGGTGTGAAGAAATTGTTTTATTAAAGCCAGATGACTTATTGTCAGAGTCAAAATGTATGTTATAACTGTTTCTTATATCATCTACATAGATTTTATTTTCTTTATTTTTTACAGCTAAACATTGTTTTAAACTGAATAAGACTTTATAGTCCAAAGTTCCATCACTTAATGCATCAGCCCTTCTCACCCTTGAAGCTTTTTCTGCAAATAACAGAATATCTTTATACAATTTGGAGTCTATGATTTTTGCAAGAACCAATAATGGCTTCCATATCTGTAAGTCTCTTTTCTTAATTGCATACTCTTTTCCATCTTCTTTAAGTCCGACTTGGAAGTTTAAATATTCATTATATATCAGCTTCCAGTTCTGCAGTGCAAATAAATAACATTTGTTCCTTATATCTTGCCACTTAATATTATCTTTATCTGCATCTGGCTCTCTTTCTCCTCTTTCATCCGTGTCTGGCGCTTTCATATGTATTTGTGTAATTGCTCTACTTTCAGTTTGTCCATATAAACCAGCAATAGAACTAATCATAGTTGGTGAATAGCAATGATATTTCTTTGTGATATATTTATCACCCTGTTTTTCTTGTCTCATAACAACCCCATCTCTTGAATACGAAGCATTAATCAATTCAACTCTATTATCTATTTCAACTCCACCATCTTTTTTCCATCTGACTAATCTTTCAGCCTCATCTATATATTTGGTTGGACGAATACTTTCTGTTTCTCTAAACAAAGTAGATTCAGATGGGTCAATCATAATTCTCGTTGCATTAAGTGTTATGTAAGAACTTACAACCATAGTTTTAGTTTTTGCTGTGCCATGCAGTCCTCTATTTTCTAATATTGGAAAAGCAGAAAATAGGTGATGGAAATAAGTGTCTATGTCCCACAAAGGATGAATATTATACCAAACTGGTTCTCTGAAGTATAGATAATATTCATACTGACTTTTTATAGAATTAAATAAATCTTTCCCTTTTATTTCAATATGTTTTGGATTTTGCAGATATTTTTCAATGTCCTCTAATTCCCACCGTAATTGCATCTCTGTAGGAACTTCTTCAAATTTGATTTTATAATCTTTCTCAAATGAAGTTCCATATATTAATAATCTTTTTTCAGAAGTATTTATTGAAACTGGTCTCCATACTTGTTTTTTTCCTATTATATTTCCTTTCTTATCATGAACATCTTCATCTCTCGGAAGTAAGAAGCCAAACCCAAAAATATTATCCGTTAGTAAGTGTGAACTGAAAACTCTATTTTGGATTATCTGGCTCTTATCAAATATGAAACTGCTTGAATCATTATTGTCTCTTTTTTCTATTCTTATTGGTTGTTCTGTTGGTATTGAAATATTATTTTTAGATTCAGCTTTATAAAAATCATCAAGTTTTGTCTTAGGTAAAAGCATTTTTAGATTAGGATAATAATTGTTGCACCAAAGGATTAATTCCCCGTGATTAATATCTTCAATGTCTCCTGCCTTTGCCTTATTATACCAGCCCATCAAATCACCAAAGCTCCATTTCCTTTCATCATAGACTGGTTTTATTTTGAACTTTAAATCCTCATCAGTATTGCCCATCTGAAAAAGCCACACACCAAGGTTTTTCAGAAGATTGTTATTTATTCCTGCTTCCTTTGTGCCTATTGTCACTCCTTCTTTACTTATACCAGCAGGCAGTTCATTATTTAATACAAATCTAAAAAAATCACTATACTTTTCTGGCTTAGTTAGTGGTTTTATATTTACTCTAGACTTTGTTCCTGCAATTGCACCTGCTACTGCACCTGTTCCTGCTACTGCTCCTGCACTCATCTCTGGAATTTCAATAATATTGTTTAAATGAAAAGTCAGTAGTTCCTCTATTGCTTCAGTTGTAGTTACCTGCTCAAAGTTATCATTAAGAAAAGTGCTTTTCCTTTTTGTAGCTAAATGCAATGCAAGAGGCAGTTTGACTAAGTTTCCATAAGGCAAAGTTTCGGATGTTTGCTCTTGCTTTGGAAATATCTCATGTGGCTTTACTCCTGCTCTATTGCATAAGTCCTCAAGCAAAAGTTTCATGTCCTTTGCTTCACAATTGCTAAAAATCCATATATGGCACTTATACTCACCACCACCGCTTAATTCAAATAATGGATTAAAGCCTAATTTACATGCTTCTGAATAAAGTTTTTTTGCATTTGCATAATCTTCTTCTGTATTCTTATCAAAATCTAAACAGCCCCACTTCAATCTACTGCCATTTAACTGGTAAACACCAATAGTTATAGCCCCATTAATATGTGTCTTAATCAGTGTAGTATGAATTGCACTCTCCCTTTTTTTATAAGCCATCCTGTTTGTATTTTCATCAAGATATGCTTCCCCATAAGCATTGTATCTATCTACAAACAGCTTTTCAAGTAATTCTGCTATTTTTGTTTCTGTTTCAGGAATATGATTGCCATTACTAACTGGCTTATTTTCTCTTTCAATGTTTGAATTTCTAAGTTCAACTTTTCCCATGTTTCTAAAAAAATTTAGGTTTTTGCCTATTTATTTATGAATAATATTATATCCACTTGCAACAAATCTGGCTGCTATTTTGCTAACACAATCTAAGCTACAACAATAGTAAAAATCTTTTCCAGCACAATGTGTAATCTGCTCTCCTAATAGTTTTGATATGTCTAATGTTTCTGAAGAAGAGACATAACTCAAAACGAATATAGGATTTTTCCTATTCACTTTTTTAGCTACTTTCGTTTCGCATCCATCTATGTATCCATCACATAACCATTCTGTACAATCACTGTCTGGATCAAAGTCCTTATCTTCTTTTAAACGACAATACCACTTTGATTTTTTACCAAATTCCCTTTCAAAGCTAGATTTCTTAATTTGTATTACCTTATTGGTCATTTTTTGTTTTACCTCCTTTCATTTGATTATCATATTTTCTCTCCATAAAATCTTTCCAGCACTCTGGACTACAGAAACTTATCATCAGTGATTCACCATCTGGCATTACATATACATTCAATATCCTTGCATCTTCTTTCCCGCACATATTGCATATCCTTAATTTATTGTCTATCATCTTCCACCAGCTCCCTTTGGAATAATCATAAGGATTGCATCAGGAGACACAGTAATAGTCTTCCCATCTTCACTTACAAATTTGACAGCATGCTCTGTAACACTAAGAATCCTGCACCTATACCAAAAGTTGCTCACAAGAGTAATATTAACATTCTGCCCCTCATATTGAATTATAGATTGATAGTCCATTTTCTAAGTCACCTATTGCTCCTGCAATTAAGAATATGAGCAGGCAACCAATGACGGCTACCTGCCAGTATTGGCTCAACTAAAAGGTTACTTTGATCCATTTTTAAGCTCCACTAATTTTTTCAATCTAACCGTATCATTATTTTTGATAAGCTCTGCTTCAACTTCCAAAAATGCAATTTTCTTTGCTTCTATAGTTGCTTCTGCTACTGCTATTGCCCGGCACTCAGCCATCATTGCATCAGAATTACTGCTCATATTTCACCGCCACTATTTTGTTTCTTTTACAATAGTCATCTATGATTAATCTCATAACATCTGTCAAATTAGCAAGATTCAAACTATTCCTAACTTGCATAAGTTGTGCTCTGACTTCAATTGGAAACCTACAGCCCACAAAACTCATTTTCTTATCTTTCAAATCTATTGGAAGTTTTTTAGTCATTTTATCATCAATTTTATGTTTTTAGTTAAAACTCTTTTTCAGTTTGGCTTTAAAAATATTATTATTTTTTTCCTAAATTTCCGTCTTATAATGCAATAGATTCATTTAAAATAATAAAAAGTCATTTTTCACATAAAATTGCAATTTTATGAAACTAAAAATCAATAACCAAAAACTCACATTTGTTACTATAAAGTTAGTATAAATAGATACAAATTTATTAAGAAATAATATTAATTATTATTTTTTTAGTTCATCCATAAGTTCTTTCTTAAACTTCTCTGTTAATTCTGCCATTATATTGGCTCTTATTTCTTTTACTAAACTCTTTTTCATTTCTTCTATATCCGTTTTAACATTTTCTAATTTTATACCCTGTAGTTTATTACTTTCTTTTTGTAGTTCTAAATCAGCTTCTAATTTTTTTACATTACTATCATAGACTTTCTTTTGTGGCTTAGCCCTGTCCAATGATAAATAATTAATATAATTATCAATGATTCTTGAAGATGGCTTATGTCCCAACCTTGCATTTACCTCATCTCTGCTCCAACCTTTCCTTAACAAATCACAAGCCATTGAACTTCTCAAATCTTTCCATACTACTTCCTGTCCTTCTGGTAATACTCTAACTCCTGCTTTCTTAACAGCTCTTTTTAAAAAATATTCAGCTGGTTTGTATGTAAACTTAAACAATCTATTTTCTGGATGCAACTTATTCAAATCTAAACCAACAACAAACTTATTAGCATATAATTTTTTCTTTAATGGCTTTACATTAGCTAAAACAATATCCAAGAAACTAACAGTATCTTGATAGTTAGTAGTTTCACTTCTTGGTGTTCTGCTTCTCTTTAGTTTTTCTTTAGATAAAAATACTAAATATTCTGGCTCTTTGGTGTCCTGATTAATTTGTTTCTTAAAATCCTTCTTTTCTAATTCTAATAATGATGATATGTTTTCACCGATGTCAAAAGCCAGCCACAGAAGACATTTTTGAACTGGATTCATAGCACAATCAACTATTTTTCTAAAAGCCGTTTCATCAATATACCTTACCATATTATTATTTTGTCTACCTTTGATTGAATACTTTCTCAGAAAATCTCTGGCAATATCATCTTTATCTACTATCCTGAACAATTCTCCCTGCATCATTTGATAGTATGCATCTCTATCAGCATATCTTGTCCCTTTTCTAGTCTTTATCTTTCCATCTTCCAAATCATCTATCAATTTTTCTATCTCTTTTTCTGTTAAGTCCTCAAATGGTGTATTGTTAAACCATTGATTCAATCTTGTCAATCTTCCCAAGTAATAAGAAAGTGTTTTGTAAGAACGTTCATCAACTTCTGCTAATTGAGTTCTTCTTTTTAGTTTGTGTTCTTCAAATACTAAGAACTCCCCAATAACCTTCCTATTCTTATGGTTAATACTAACATCTTTCAGTAGTTTTTCTTTATTCAGTAAATATCTCTCTTTATACATCCAAATATAGGATTCCTGTGTTTATAAATGTATTTACTCTTTTGGATAACTATGTATCTTATTGTTTACACCGAGTCGATTGCCAAATAACTCTTAGTTTATTCAAAATAATGGTTTAAACTATTTGGGTGGCTATCAAACCTTTAGTTGGATAGCCCCGCCCG
>Ga0209542_10006415_pt1 | contig 22904 bp, 19 predicted proteins | sample RifCSPhighO2_01_FD_184028 | JGI IMG/M metagenome (GOLD analysis project Ga0209542, IMG submission 184028) | Soil microbial communities from Rifle, Colorado - Rifle CSP2_plank highO2_0.1 (SPAdes) (version 2) | ecosystem: Environmental > Terrestrial > Deep subsurface > Rock core/Sediment ... | reverse complement strand
TACATAAAGGGTGAATTAAAACCAGTAGGAAACAATATAAGAAGACTTCTTATTCCAACCACAGCAGGCACAGGTGCAGAAATTACTCCGTTTTCAGTGGTTTATATTGACAAAACCAAATATTCCTTAGCACATCCAAGCATGTCCCCCGAATATGTTATTTTAGCTCCTGAATTAACTTTAACACTTAGCAAAGAAGTAACTGCTTCGACTGGTTGTGATGCCTTGGCACAGGCCATAGAAGCTTTTTGGTCCGTTAATGCCACTGAAGAATCAAAGAAATATAGTGAAGAAGCCATTCATTTAGCTTTGAATAATTTATCAAAGGCCGTAAATAATCCTAACTTAGAGGATAGAACAGCAATGTTAATGGCATCGCATCTTGCAGGTAAAGCAATTTCAATTGCAAAAACGACAGCAGCACATTCACTTTCATATCCTTTTACATCTTATCACGATATTCCCCATGGACATGCTGTAATGTTAACTTTGCCTTACTTTTTTGAAGTCAATGAATATGTTAATGAGGGAAATATTCAGGATAAAAAAGACTTTACTGTTGAATATGCAAGGAAAACTTTTGATGATTTATTAAAAGTATTGGGCGTCAAAGATGGAACAGAGGCAAAGGTTAAGCTGTTAAATTTGATGGGTGAGGTTGGTTTGGAGCGCTCGTTAAGAAAATTAAGTGTTAACAAAGAGGATTTTCAAAATATAGTGAATAATGGATTTAACCCACAAAGAGTTGTAAATAACCCCGTTAAGATTACAGAGAAGACTGTTTGGGAAATTCTTGAGAAAATTTTATAAACATTTTTCTTTAATGGCTTTTATATAAAATGAAAATTTCCATAAAAAAATATCAAAAGTCAATGAAGATAATGTCTGTCTTGTCCGAATTTAAAAATTTATCGCAATCTAAAGTTTTAGATGTGGGATGCGGCAAGGGGATGATTGCTTCCAACATTGGAAATTTTTCTAAAGAAATAACTGGGGTTGATGTTGAAGATAGGAGGGTTGTCAAAGAAGGTTATAAATTTCAATTAGTAAAAGATGAAAAATTACCCTTTAATGATAACTTTTTTGATATTGTTATTTCTAATCAGGTCATAGAGCATGTAAATAATCAAAATGATCATATAAAAGAGATTTATAGGGTTCTGAGAAAAGAAGGGATATGTTATTTAGCTACGCCCAACAGATATTGGATTATAGAGCCCCATTATTATTTACCTTTTTTAGGGATTTTACCCAACAGACTTGCTAATCTTTATTTAAGAATTTTTATAAATAAAGATTATGATGTGAAATTGCTCTCCTATTACAATTTAATAAAAAAATTAAAAAAATATTTTATAATTAAGAATTTTACTTTTGAAGTTATAAAAAATCCCAAGAAATATCACTTGGAAGATTGGCACAGAGTTATTCCAGCCTTTTTAGTTAACCATTCTATATTTGAATGTTTTGTTCCTAGTTTTATTCTTGTACTGAGAAAGAAATAATCATTTTTTCTGTTCGTTAATCAATTCATGATATGCTGAGTTTAATCCATTTATAATGTCGTTTCTTGTATACTTATGTTTTTTTAGCAATTTTATTCCGTTTTCACTTAATTTTTCTTTGAGTTTTTTATTAGTTAATATTTTTATTATTCCCTCTGCTGTTTTCTTTGGATCTTTTGGATTGACTAAATAGGCATTTTCCCCGTGAGTAAATGTTTCCTCTGTTTTCCCGGCATTTGTTAATAAGCAAGGTGTTTTTTTTGCCATTGATTCCTGGATTGCCACACTAAAATAATTTTCATCAGGGGATAAATTAACAAAAATGTCAGATGATTCCAGGATTATGTTAACGTCCTTCCTTGGTCCTGTAATAATAACATGCTTCTCTAAATTTAGTTTTTTAACCAATTTTTTAACATCTTCCAATAAAAATCCATATCCCACTATGAAGAATTTTATATCCTTTATTTTCTTTAAAACATAAGGTATTGATTTAACGAAGGTAATTGGATCCTTGAAATTATCCATTCTTCCAAGAAATGTAACAATTTTTTCATTTTTTAAATTAAATTCTTTTTTGAAACTGGAAATATCATCCTTCTTGTCAAATTTATCATAATCATAACAGTGTTTAATGTCATAAATCTTCTTTGTTACTCCCAACTCTTTTAAATATTTATTAAAAATTGGAACTGGTGAAATTATTCCATCGCAGTATCTAAAAATAAACCTGTTTAACCATTTTGGCAATAATCTTACGTCTGCTCCAAGTAAAGAGACTATAATCGGTTTTTTATAAATAATTTTTAAAGGAATTGCAACAAATGCTGAAGGTGTCCAGTGTGCGTGTACTACATCACATTTTCTGCCATATTTTAATGTACTTAGCATAAAAGAGAATATGAAAGGAATGGATTTTAGTTTGGAGATTATCCCTTCTTTGAAGCTTGTTGATAGACCTCCCGTATAAGTGAGAGTTTGATATCTTTTGATGAAGTAACCAAAACGATAAATCTTTACTTTCCCCCTTAATTCAAATTTTTTTGTATTTGTTCCGGCAGATGAGACAACAATAACCTCATTATCTTTGCATTTTGATAGTTCCCTTGCTTCTACATCTAAACTCGGGAGCACCCAATCATCCTTAAAGCGTGGAAATGAAGTGGATAAAAAACATATTTTCATAATGTGCTTATGTGGGAAAAGCTTATAAAATTTTTCCAGTATTTTATTAAATATCTAATTTTGTCTGAATGATGGAAAATAAAAAAGGGTCAAATTGGGAAGAGGGGAGCTTTGAAGTATCTGGGCATGAAAATATATTTATTATTCAGTTTGGCAGTAATTCATTTAATATTGAAAGGTTAGACTGGGATTCAAAATTATTGAACTTGAATGTGTATAGAATGAATAGTATTAGGCTAAGTTCAAGAGAAAATCAAAATACTATCAGGAGTTTTTTAGATTTTATAAAATTGAAATTTGATGGAATTGACTGTTTAACTTATAAGATTGATTCTACTGAAATGGGATTGGTACAAGATTTGCAAAAGAATGGTTTTATTTTAGCAGGTGCGCCAATCAGATTGTCTAATAATCTAAAGGATGTATCTGTGTATAAAGAAGATGGCATAAGACTATTTGAAAGCCGAGATGTTAGATTATTATTGGAAATTGCCAGAAATACTTTCTTAAATGCCTACAGATATAATGACCCTAATTTTGATAAGAATAGAGTTGATGATTTGTACAGCGAATGGATAAAAAATTCTTGTAATGGAAGATCTGATGCTGTTTTGGTTTATGAAGAAGGGGGCATTCCTTATGGGTTTATAGCCTGTAATATGGTTAATGGCATTGGTTTGATAGATTTAATTGCTGTGTCTAAATATATGCGTGGTAAAGGAATTGGGAGAAAGTTAGTTTTAAGTAGTCTTTCATGGTTTAAAGAAAGGACAAATGAGGTAAAAGTTAATACTGAGGCGATGAATTATCCATCCTTAAATATGTACCTAAAAACTGGTTTTAAAATAGAATGGATGGGTCTTAACTTAAATTATTGGTTTAGATAAAATGAAAAAAATTTTGGTGACTGGCGGAGCAGGTTATATAGGGTCTGTTTTAGTCAGAGACTTATTAAATAAAAATTATTCTGTCAGAGTTTTTGATTCTTTGTACTTTGGAGATGAGTCTTTAAATGGGTTAGAAAATAATTCTGATTTTGAATTAATTAAAGGAGATATCCAAAATCTTAGTAATTTTCCAAATTTACTTGATGGAATAGATGCGGTAATACATCTGGCCGGAATTTCAAATGATCCATCCTGTGATTTAGATCCTTACTATACAAGAAAAGTTAATGTTGATGCGTCAAAAAAGCTTGCAATAATGTGTAAGGAAAAGGGCGTGAAAAGATTTATTTTTTCATCTTCATGCAGTGTTTATGGAGCAGGCATAACAACGCAGTTAGATGAACACTCTCCGAAAGCCCCGGTTTCTTTATATGCGAAAACAAAGCTTGAGTTTGAGAATATGCTATTAGAGCTCATGGGTGAAAATTTTTATCCAACTATTCTAAGGAATGGAACTGTTTTTGGTTATTCCCCTAAAATGAGATTTGATTTGGTTGTTAACCTAATGACCAAGAATGCTATTAAGGATAAAAAAATTTTTGTTTTAGGAGGAGGCAAACAGTGGAGACCTCATGTCCATGTAAAAGATGTGTCAAAAGCGTTAATTAAAGTTTTGGAATCTCCAATAGAAAAAGTAAAGGGAGAAACGTTTAATGTTGGAAGCAATGATTTAAATTTTCAAATATACAAAATAGCTGAAAAAGCTAATTCAATAATCCCTGATGTAAAAGTAGAGCATGTTACCTCTTCTGATCAAGATGTACGAGATTATAATGTAAATTTTGATAAGATAAATAGTATTTTAGGATACACAACTGATTTTAAGGTTGAAGATGCTATTGGAGAAATATCTGAAAAAATATCAGATGGAACAATTAAGGATGTAGAGGATATAAAATATTATAGCATAAGGACAATCAAAGATATTTTGAGCAAACCTGCTATTATTACTGGTAGACCCATAAGATCCACCTTCCTTAACTTTTCATTACCTTTAATAACGGAAGATGAAGAAAAGGAAGTTATAGATACTTTGAAATCAGGTTGGTTAACCACCGGTCCAAAAACTAAATTATTTGAGAAAAAATTAGTGGAATATACTGGGGCTAAATACGCTGTGGCCTTGAATTCTTGCACGGGTGCTTTGCATTTGTCTTTGTTGGCTTTGGGAATAGGAAAGGGGGATGAGGTCATTACAACTCCTTTAACATTTGCTGCGACTGCTAATGTAATTGTTCATGTTGGTGCCAAGCCTGTTTTTGTTGATATTAACAGGGAAACTTTGAACATAAACCCTGATGAAATTGAAGGCAAGATTACAGATAAGACAAAAGCGATAATTCCAGTTCATATGGCAGGACAACCCTGTGAGATGGATAAGATACACGAAATTGCCAAAAAACATAATTTATTTGTAATTGAGGATGCTGCACACGCAATTGGAGCTGAATATAAAAATAAAAAAGTAGGGGTATCATCAGATGCAACCTGTTTTAGTTTTTATCCTATTAAGAATATTACAACTGGAGAAGGCGGCGCTGTAGTAACAAATAATGAAAAGTTAGCTGAAAAAATAAGGATACTTAGCTTACATGGCATTTCAAGCGATGCGTGGAAAAGATATGACAAAGATGGACCTAACACTTGGCATTTAATAGAACCGGGATTTAAATACAACATGACAGATATTCAGGCTTCATTAGGGATACACCAGATTGGTAAGCTAGATTATTTTATCGATATAAGGAAAGCTTATGCGAATGTCTATAGGAAAGAATTTTTTAACCTAAAGGGTATTATTTTGCCAAAAGAAATTGACAATATAAAAAATGCATATCATTTATTCACTTTAATTTTGGATACGGACCATCTAACTATAAACAGAGACCAATTTATTGAGGCGCTGAAGAAAGAAAATATAGCTACCGGAATTCACTTTCCTCTGTTAATCAAGGGGTATTATGGTGAAGTTTACGGTTATAGGGAAGAAGACTTTCCTAATGCCTCTTTTGTATGCAGCAATATTGTTTCTATTCCATTGTACCCCAAAATGAGTGTGGAAGATTTGAGAAGTGTTGTAGATTCTGTTAAAAAAATTATCAAATATTACCAAAAATGAACGTTCTTTTAGTTACTAGACCGTTAGATTATCCCTGGAATGAGGGAAGTAAAAATTTAGCTTACATGATTGCCAAAAACGTAAAAGACCAGAATATACATATTCTTGTAAGAAAAGGCTTTAATGAAAAAATAAACAAGAATGTGATTTTACACGAAATTTATCCAAGCAAACATAAATATGATGTATCCCGTTTTGAAAAATTAAAGTTGTTTTTCTTTTTGTTAAAAGTTAAAGATATAGATGTTTATCATTTTATTTATACCCCTGAGAAATACTCTTCTATTATTAATAATCTATTGATGAAAATTAAGTCAAAAAAGTCAGTTCAAACAATCCCAACTAAATTAAAGAAAGTTTCTAGTGGGCTGTTTTTTGCAGATAGAGTCGTCACTATCTCAGATTTTACAAAAAATTTACTTTTAAGACATAATATAAAAAATGTTATTAAAATAGATACAGGGGTTGATACCAATTATTTTAAACCTTTTAAAAAAAAGGGATTAATAAAAAGATATAATATAAAAAATAAATTTGTTGTGTTATTCCCTATAGATTTGGAAAAAGGAAGAGGTTCTAGAATAATACTAAAAATAATTAAAGATATGAGTAACTTCAAAAATGTTTTATTCATAGTTTCTTATAGGTCAACAAAAAAAAGAATTTTAGAAGAGAGGTATTTAAAAAATATTTTGATTAAATTAAATTTGTCAAAGAAAGTTGTTTTTATAAAAGATCCCAAAGATGTAAGGGAATTGATTAATGTTTCTAATGTAGCTGTTTATCCCATAGTTAACTCTTATGAAAAACATGAAATTCCAATGATACTACTAGAATGCATGTCTATGGAAAAACCAATAATTATAAACGACATTCCCCCCATGAATGAAATAATAAATGATGGTGAAGGCATAAAAGTAAATGGTTATTTTGAAATGAAGAGTGCAATTATAAAATTAATTGAAAGTAAAAATTTTTCTAAAAGAATGGGCAAATTGGCAAGAAAAAGAATTATGAGCAATTTTAATATAATTAAAACCGCTAAAAATTATAGTGTTTTGTATGATAAACTAAGTCGTTTTTAAATAATCTTTTTTTTCATTTAGAAAATTATAATTATTGTACACTTTGTCTTTATAATCTGCAATAACCCCTTTGTTTAGCATGTCAGAGATTTCATTTATTCCAATTTCAATATTTTTTCTTGGTTTGAAGTTTAATATTTCTTCTGCTTTATTGAAAGAAACTTTATAATTTCTTTTGTCTTGAGATTCTCTATCCACTTTTAGCTCAGCATTTGGTATTATTTGCTTTATTTTTTCTCCAACTTCAATTAATTTATGATTGTGATTATTCCCCCCAATGTTAAATACAGATCCTTTTATTTTGTATATCGGCGCTTCTAGACATTTTATATATGCTTCAGCAGCATCTTCCACATCCATAAAAGGCCTCCATTGTTCCCCACCAAATATTGTAATAGTTTTATCGAAAATTGCTTTGGCTGTTAAAACATTGATTGCTAAGTCAAATCTCATTCTGGGGGACTGACCATATAATGTTGCCATTCTGAATATTGTAGGAGAAAAATTGGAATCAGTCATTTTTAACAAATCTTTTTCAGATCTGATTTTTATTTCAGCATAAAGGGATACGGGATTTAATTTTGAATTTTCATCGAGTAACTCTTCTGTTTCTGTGGCACCGTATACACTGCAGCTTGAAGCGAAAATAAACCTATTTATCTGATTATACTTACAAATTTCTGCCAAACTTTTTGTTGCAAAATAATTTGATTCTAAAGTTTGTTGCGGATTGATTGAGCCTGCAGGATCCCCAACAATTGATGCAAGATGAATTACTGCATCAACCCCCTTTATCGCTTCAACTACCTCATTTATGTTTCTTATATCTCCCTTTAGAAATTCAAAATTTTTGTTGTTATATAACTCTTTTATTGGTGAATCTCCATAAGTTAAATTGTCTATAACTTTTACCTGATACCCTTTATCAATTAATTTCCTGACTAATACCGAGCCAAGATAACCTGCTCCTCCAACAATGAGCACTTTTTCTACATAATTTTCTTTTTCTACTTCTTTTTCTAATTTTTTATTAATATTAATTGATAATGATAATATGTTTACTAATCTTCTGTACTTGTTTAAAACAGGGATTTTTATAACACCTCCCTCCGGAAATTTTTTTATTATTTCTGAATTTTTATATATCTCTTCTTCATTACTCTCTTCTGCATAGAATGGATTATTATTCATCACTTTTTCTACTTGACAATCTGGACTAACCCCATTTATAATTGCTGTTCTAATGTCCCCTGAAGTGATAATTCCCAAAAATTCCTTATTTTCATCAATTATTATGGCTATCCCTTTTCCTTTGCTATCTAAGACGTTCATGGCTTCTCTTAGGGTTTCCCCCCTTGTTATGGATATGTCATCATAATTCATAGTAAATTATCCTCTCCTTAGTGTTTATATATATTTATAGGATTTATTATAATATTCTTATTTTAGTACAATAAATTTCATTGTGACTTATTTTTGAGGATTATTTTTGTAATCCTTTCTAACCCTCTTCCGTCAACCTTTTTCTTTCCTTTTTCACTCATTTCTTTTAGTAAAACTTCATCTGATAATAGACTGATTATAGTTTCCCTTATTCTTTTTGTGGAAATTTTTGGAGCATAACCTAAATTTATTCCAGCTCCAATTTTATCCCAAGCTCCAGCTGTTTTTAATTGATGGGGAACAATGCATGTATAAATTGCAGGAGTTCCGATGCAAGCCAATTCGTAAGTTGTGTTTCCTCCAGAGGTTATTGCTATATCTACATTGTACATCAGATTGAGTATATCATCTGTCGCGCTTAATATTTCAAAGTTTTTTGGTAGCTGCATAAATTCTTTTTTATAATTTTCATTGGAGTTATTACCTAGCAAAATGTATACTTTTCCAATATTTGATATTTTCATTAATTCATGAGAAACTTTGAGTAGAATTTTATATTTGTCTTTACCCCCTCCTATTGTAACTAGTATATCCTTTTTTGATTTTTTAAAATTTTTCTCTTTTTCGTGCAGGGGAATAACATTTTCACGTATCGGGAAAAAGTCGGGACCTAAACAATATTCGTTTTTTTCACTTTTATCTAATTCAGCAAACCAGTTTATTAAATAATTAAATTCTATTTTTTTAGGAATTTTATTAAAAAATGAAGTGGTTATCACCGTTAAATTTGGAATTTTATTTAAACTTTTTAAAAGACTTTTATTTAAATTTTTCGAATCAATAAAAATTAGTTCAGGTCTGTTTTCAAGAATAAATTTTTTAACTTCTTTGTTACCTCTTATATCATTTATTTTAAATTCCTTTCTTTTTACTTCGTTTCTTCCAATTTCATATTTTGGATTAGAATTTTTCATAAGAAATTCGCACTTTAAACCTTCTTCCCTTAACTTACTCGCTATTGTAGTGGTTGTATAAATGTGGCCCATCCCCATATCTAAGCTACCATCCACCCTAAACAAAATCATTTTTCTATGTTTATATTCTTTATTTTAGGATTTTTATCTAAAAATTCTATTATTTCCTTTAAATTGTAACTATCTTTATCCTTATAAAATCTAAAATAAAGTATTTTTAATAATTCCAAGTCTCTTCTAGTATCCAAAGCTAATCTTATATCATTTCTTTGTAACCATTTAGGTATATCAAAATTTTTTATTTTGAATTTATTCTGATTTTCTAATATGTACTGAGTTATGTGCTCTCTTTGATGTTTTTCAGTCGCATTTTCCCACATAATTTTAAGGGCTTTTATGCTTAAAACCTCTGATACTATTCCATTGGGAGTGGGATGACCATATACATCATTGACATAGTCATATTTTTCTTTTAATGCTATATCTATCATCTCATCCATAACTTGAAAATTAAGAAAGAGATTGTCCGCACAAAGCCTCACAATAAAATCTACATCATATTTTTTGGTTGCTTTGTAAATTCTATCTAATACATCTTCTTCACTACCTCTGAAGAAAGGAATGTTGTTTTTTATTGCAAATTTCTCAATGATGTCATCCTTTTGACTGTCAGATGTGGCTATTACTATTTTATCTAATTTTTTGGATAATTTTATTGATTTGATGACATGTTCAAGAAATGGTTTCCCATCTATCTCTGTCATTGTTTTACTGGGCAATCTTGTAGACCCCATCCTAGCTTGAATTATTCCTACTATTCTAGACATTTTTTTATAGTGTATGAACTTCCTTTTAAAATTTCACTTTTTTATTAAATCGTCCCAGTTCAATAAGTTTCCTTTTTTAATATCTCTGATTACCCTATAACCATTATCTATAAACATCCTATAATATTTTGGAGCTAAACCATACCCCCCTTCCCCATTTCTAAGAATGATAATATTTTTTTCCGTTATTTTTTCTCCGCTTTTGATATCCTCTGAAATGAAAATGCTTCTATAGGCAAAATTTCTAGTGTACTCTTCAATTTCAGTTGGCTTTTTCTCAGAAGAACCCAGTAATATATGATCTATGTCTATTTTTTCGCCATTTTTTATTTTTTCTTCAGTTGCTCTTATTGACTTAACCATTTGTTTTAGCTGTTCTGGGTTTACTGCAAATCTTTGATCTGCCCCTTTCATATTTTTATCAAGAGTTATGTGCTTTTCAATGATTTTTGCTCCTTTAACAACTGCCGCAACTGGTGCTTTTATAGGATCCTCTGTATGGTCTGAATATCCAATTATGAGATTAGGATATGCCAATTTTAAGGTTTCTAAAACATTTAAATTGCAACATTCTAGTGGTGCAGGATATTTTGTTACACAATGCATTATCATTAGCTTATCATTGTATTTTTTAATGGTCCTTACAGCTTCGTCAACTTCACTCAGATAAGCCCCCCCTACAGACATAATTATAGGTTTATTTTTTTTGGCAGTGTGTTCCAATAAAGGAATGTTGGTAGTGTCATAAGATGTTAATTTGAATATATTCATTCCATATTTTTCCATGATATCTACCGACCATGTGTCGCTGACGCTTGAGAAGAAAATTATTCCTTTATTTCCGCAATATTCAATAAGATCGTCTATCCATTCCTCAGGAAGCTCAATTTTTTGCATAACTTCATATATGTCTAAAATATTGCCATCGGTTTCATATGTTCCTGCCTTTTTTGAATACATAAGATTTCCCTTAAATGTTTGAAATTTAACAGCATCACAACCAGCTTCTACGGCTGCGTCTATCATTTTCTTTGCAATATTTATATCATTGTTATGATTTATTCCAACTTCAGCAATTATAAAACAAGGAGAATCTTCACCTATAGTCTTATTTTCTATCTGGATTTTCATGGTATCTTACTGCCGAATAATTTTATAAATGTTATTGATAGATTTTTGATAATCTTTAAATATGCTTTTAATTTTTAGTGGAATAATGGATGTAAACCTATTTTCAAAAAGAATGGTCAAAGGGGCCATTATCGTATTTTTTGGAATGTTGCTAAGCAAAGCTTTGGCTTATTTGTATGTAGCTTTATTGGCTAGACTGGGAAGTTCAGAATATGGATTATTAAGTTTAGCTATATCTATTGTATCTTTTATATCTATTTTTTCTCTTTTAGGTCTGAGTACAGGAGTGATAAGGTATATTTCTTACTATAAGGGTAAGCGGGATGATAGGAGAATCAAAGGAACTATCATTTCATCTTTGAAGCTTTCTTTACCAGTAAGTTTAGTTTTAATGATTTTATTGTTTTTGTATTCAGAGAAAATTTCTATATTAATTTTCCATAATTCTGAGTTGATTCCAATATTAAGATTGTTTTCATTAACTTTGCCATTTATGTCTTTGTCTGATATATTTTTAGGGGTAATTATTGGGTTTCAAAAAATAAACTACAAAGTTTTGGTTAAGGAGATTATTGAGAGTGTTATAAGATTAGTATTCACTTTTATTGTAATTTATCTAGGTTATAATTTGTTGGGAGTTGCGGTTGTATATTTGATATCTTTTGTGATTACTTCATTTTTATCTTTTTATCTTTTACAAAAAAGAGTTTTTCCTTTTTTTAAAACAAAAGTAATCCCTATACTTTTTACTAAAGAATTGTTTGTTTTTTCTTTTCCATTTATATTTGCAGGGGTATTAACATTAATAGTAAAATGGACTGATGTTTTTATGATAGGATTTTTTAGAACGACTTCCGAGGTGGGAGTGTATAATGTTGCTTTGCCTACCGCAAATTTATTAGTTATTGTCCCTACATCTTTGATGGCTTTATTTATGCCAATAATCACTGAATTTTATAGCAAGGGAAAAATTAAGGATATTAAAACATTGTCTAGGATAAATTCAAAATGGATATTTTTTCTTAATTTTCCTATATTTCTTTTGATATTTTTGTTCTCTAAAAATATTTTGGAAATAATGTTTGGATCTGAATATGTAACTGGAAACACCGCTTTGTTGATACTAACAGTAGGTTATATGGTTTTTTCATTAGTTCATATACCTAATGCCATTCTCATTATGATGAAAAAAACAAGGTTGATATTTTACATAAGTTTAATATCGGCGGGTGTTAATGTTGTATTAAATTATTATTTAATCCCTAAATTTGGAATAGTTGGGGGAAGTATTGCCACCTCTTTTTCTTTGGTGTTGATATTTATACTTACATTTAGAAGCTGTTATAAATTAACTAAGATGCAACCTTTAAGATTGAGCTATTTTAAGTCTATAGCCTCCGGAATTGTCTCATTATTAATAATTTATTTCATAATACAGCTTATAGGAAGTGTCTCATTTATTCTGTTTATTTTATTAAGCATAGCTTTTTTAGTTATCTATTCTGTGTTGGTTTACTTATTGAAAGGTTTGGACAAGGAGGACAAAGAAATAATGAGAAGTTTTTATATTAAATTTAAAAAATCATTTTGAATTAAAATGTAGTTTATTTCTTATCTTTATCTTATTCCAAACGTTTTATTTTGTAAAATAAATCAGATATTTTCATGTGTTCGCTCATTTTTCTTAGAGTTAGATTGAGATTTATATTTTTAAATTGATTGATCTCCTGATTTATTGTATTAAACTGATCATCAGGTATATAAAATAAATATCTTATTGGTTTTTCCGAGTGATAATCTTTTAAATTCCTTTTATAATTATCTTCTTTCCACTTTAATATATCATAATTAAACTCACCAAATTTTTCCTTTTCCATAAAAAATTCTCCATCTAATTTTATTTCTTTAAAATTGATTTTTAATAATTTTTCAAATTTGATAATTTCATTAACTTCGTTAACTTCATATATTTTATTCTCCATTATTTTTTTTGTAATATGAGCGATATATTCGCTGAATTCATTTGGACACTCTATTAGTATTCTAAATATGTACTTAAAATTTAATTTTCCGAATTCACCTTTAGATATCTTTTCAAACACTTCTGGTTCGCTGTAGTGACTTACTAATTCCTTTACGCTACTAAATAATTCAGACCTCGAATCATTATTAAAATCTTCAATTAGTCTTTTAACTTTATCAGGAGCTTCTCTTGTATTGTCTAGCAGATAAATTAAAAAATCTATTAAATTAACATCAAATGTGTTAAGATATCTTATTAATCCGTAATGATATTTGAAATTCCATACATAGTAAATAAGCCAATGTAATGGTCTGAAAAATAGAATGTCTTCTTCTGATATAGCGTTCGTTGACGTTACCATCTCTTCTGTCTCAAATGACAGAAAATCTTTGTATTTTCCGAAACCTTGATCAACCAACCTATATTTAGTTTTTACATTATATCTTTCCCTTTCGGATGAGAGACTCATTTCTGCACCTTCAAGCATACGGCAATTGTAACATACTATCTGTCCAACATTTAATTCCGCCACCTTCATCAAATCATTTAAGTGGCTTTCTTTTGTTTGTTCGGATAACCCCAGAATAAGCTCACTGTAAGACTCTATATTTTTTTCATTAAAATAATCTATAATATCCCTGTAAGTTTCAGTACTAATATTATTTCTCTTTATCGCTTTAAGCACCAATGGATCTAAGGATTGAAATGATGCAGTTACAGATGTTAAATTTCCCAGAGTTTCTGCTATTTTGATAATTTCCTTGCTTTTATTTTTGGCCCACGATTGGATAATATTTCTTGGGTATCCTTTTTTTTCATTAAGAGATTTTAACATTTTGGAAATTTCATAATCTCTTTCGCTATAAATTCCGAAGTTGGCGTCACTTAAATACAAGATTGTTGTATTCTTGACATTATCAGATATATATTCAAGTTCTTTTTTTAATCTGTCTAAACTGAATTTACTGATATGTTGAGTTGCGCTTCCCCAGTCACAATATGTGCATGTATAGGGACATCCCCTGTTAGTCTCAATATTGGGAATTTGATTACTTTCAAAAAACTTATCCAATACCCCCTCCAAATAAGGGGAGGGAATTATGTCTAAATTCTTTATTTCTGGACTTTTCTGTCCTTTAATAGAACTCTTTTTATGATTATCATAAAAAACCACGCCTTCAATTGCTGACTTTTTCATAGACCTTATATCCTTGTCTACAAAAAAATATCTTAATAATAAATTTAAAAATCCTATCTCACCCTGATCAAATACATAAAAGTCCAGAAAATTTCTTTTTTCAAAGAATTTGTTCAAGTCTTCCTGATTTTGATGAATATTTGGACCTCCCATTATAGTAATGATATCCTTGTACTTTGATTTTGTAAATTGTAGCACTTTATCGTCTATATCGGCATTCCATGTGTAGTTGCTAAGGCCCAGAAAATGAGGGGGGTTATTTTCTATTTCGTCCAGTAATTCTTCAGGATGTTTAAAAAGTTTAAAGATAATATTTTTTCCTTTTATATTTGCTTTTGTAAATGTTTCTAAGTATCCTATGTTTATTGGAAACATAAACGGACCTTTTCCAATGTAGTTGTGAACTAAATCCCCTAAATATATTAAAATTGGCTCTTTTTTATCTGTATCCTCTATCATTTTAATTATCTTTTTTATTTTTGGCAATTATCCATAAATGTGATGAGAGTAGATTATCCGCTAAGAACTTTTGAAATGTTTCTTTATAAATCTCCCATTCATCTATTAGTATTCTTTTTAAGAAAGGTTGTTTGCTTACATCAAACTCTCCATTTAAAATTGATTTTCTAACGAGTTCAGCATCTAACTTCCCTGGTGTTGACTTTTCTATAACTTCAAAACCACAATTGAATAAAAGTTTAGAAAGAGAATTGGGATTAAAATAATTTAGGTGTTCTCCGTCAATGCTGTCTGATAATCCATTTAGAGTGAGTATGTCAAATCCCATTATGTTTGGACATGTTATTACAATAATCCCATTTTCAGAGAGTATTTTTTTGCATCCTAACAGAAATTCCTTTGGAGAATAAAGATGTTCAATAGTTTCAAAACTGGTCACCGCGCTTACCTTATTTTTAAATTCTATTTCCTCAATCGGTTTTTCTATGACCTCTAAACCTTTTTTTCTGCATGTTTCAGCAAGATAGGGCGTTGGTTCTATTGCTATTATTTTGTTAAAAAGATTGTTCTTTTTAATTTCTTCACAAAATGTGCCAAAACCTGCACCAACATCTACAAGGGTATTTGTTTCTACATTATATTTTTTGCAAATTTCAACAATTCTCTCTGCCCTTGGCCTAAAAATTTTTGTTTTTCTTATTTCTTCGGAAGATGGAAATATAACCTCATTCCAATATTTATAATTTTGAGAAGTGGCATAATACTCGTTCAATATTTCCGGAGTTGGTCTTGGATTTGTAAACATTGTGCCACATTTATTACATGTGACATAAGATAAATCATATTTTACCAGACTTTTTTTGTAATCTTTTGATTCACATGCAGGACAATTTACTTCAACAAATTCATTTTTTCTTTTTAGCAGGTTCTTTACATCCTCCATATAGATTTCTTTCTGTTTAATCATTACCTTCTGAGGTCTTATTTCTTCTTCCTTCATTTTTTATGATTTTCCCAATATTCTATCCTTTCCCTTTCCTTTCTTGTATTTTCCTCTGGAGAGTCCCAGATATTAATCTTAGTCCAATTTCCTTCTTTATCTTTCCACCAAACTCTTTTATCTCTAAATGTATCAGCAATTTTATCAAACTCTTCTTCACTAGTTCCTGTATACTCATACCATCTCTTCAAATCTTTTGGTTTAACATGATCATATTTCCTGACCATTTCTATTCCTTCTTTTCGGGTCATATAACCTCCCCTTATATCCTTGCATGCATGATCGCTGCCCCGACCATAACCAAACTTAATATACTTTAAGTAATCATGACCTCCATTTTCATGCATATCGTCTAAATTGGATATCTTTCTATATGTTCTATCAAATGGTTGTTTTGCCTCTTCCCAATTATATTTCTCTTTAATTAGATTGGTTTGCTTATTAGGGTCCCATTTGATGTAATTATTTAAATAAATCCCCCTTATTTTATTATTTTCTAATTCTTTATCGCTAGGATATTTGGCCCATAATAAATCCTGTTCGGTTATTCCTTCATCATTATCGATCATATCATACCAATCAAAACCTCTTTGGGCATGTTCAAGCCTATATTTGGCAGTCATTTCGATAAAATCATTCATAGAATACATCCCCCCCAGATCAGTAAATCCATGCTCTCCCCAAATTATTAATGGTACTTTGAATTTTACTGCAACTTGAACAGGATAGGTAAATATTCCACAATGGGCGTGCCAGTTCATGTCCCCCATTTTTTTAAAGCATAATCTATTCATTTTAATTAATAATTTTTCACTTGGTCTGAAGATTATGTGGTCTACATCAAAAACTTTTCTCATTCTTTGTAAATTTCTTTTACCCTCTTCAGTATAATTGTTGCCGTGATAAGTGACTAAAAGAGGTTTTAGACCTAATATTTCTTTCACGTAATATGTTTGGAAATAGCTATCTTTCCCCCCACTAACGGGGATTATGCAGTCGTAATTATCTTTCTTTTTGTATTTGTTGACCAATTCTTTGAGAATTTTAGCTCTTTCTTCCCAGTTTATCTCTTTCTTTTGTTCAGATACTCTGCATCCACTACATACTCCATTCTTATCAAATGTCAATGGGACTGCTGATGCACTGGGATAAACACATTTTGTACAATATCTCATTTTTTAGTTCCTCTTATATTCTGACATCAATATTATTTTTTTTCATTAATTTTTTAGCATTGATTGTGCTTATTTCAGTAAAGTTAAAAATATTTCCTGCAGCTACTGCAGATGCTTTTCCTATTTTGATTCCATCAACAAAATCTTGGAATTTTCCTACTCCACCACATGCTATTATTGGAATATTAGTGGACTCTGAAACCATCCTTATCAAATCGAGATCGTATCCTGTTCCAGTTCCATCTTTATCAATAGAATTTAAAAATATTTCGCCTGCTCCAAGCTCTTCTACTTTTTTTGCCCATTCTACGGGATGCATACCCGTACCAACTTCACCAAATTTTTTATAAACTTCATACTCATTTTTGTGATTTTTCTTTACGTCCATAGATACAATTATACATTGACTTCCAAAAACTTTTGAGGCTTCACTTATAAATTTGGGATTTTCAATTGCTGCAGTATTAATTGTAACCTTATCTGCACCCTTTTTTATTCTTTGTCTTATATCCTCAATAGTTCTTATTTTTCCTCCGAATGTCAATGGAACAAAACATTTCTTAGAAATTTCAGATATGATCTCTAATAAACTATCTTTATCTTTAACTTTTAAATCATCTCTTCTTAAATCATAATAATCTTCTCTGCTGATATCGATGTATATCAATTCGTCTATGGCCCAGTCATTATATCTTTCTACCTGATGAATAGGATTACCAAAAACCTGATGGAATTCAAATTTTTCACTTCTTACAACTAACCCATTCATTAAAAATAAACATGGAATTAGCCTTTTTTTTAACATTTCTTATATCCTATAAAATTTTTTAAAATTTGTAATCCTGGTTTTTGACTTTTTTCTGGATGAAATTGTGTTGCAAATATGTTATCTTTTTGAATTGCTGCTGTAAACCTACCTCCATAATCGCATGTTCCTATTATTATATCCTCGTTAGTAATCAAATGGTAACTATGGACAAAATAGAAAATTTCGGATTCTTTTAGATTATTGGACAATAAATTTTTATTTTTGAAATGAACCTCATTCCATCCAACATGAGGGATCCTTAAATTTTTTAGGTTAAATTTCTCTACTCTCCCTTTGATATATCCCAGTCCTTTGTTTAAACCACCTTCATGCCCCTCTTCTGCTAGCAGTTGCATCCCTAAACATATCCCGAGGAAGGGTTTTCCTTTTTTAATTACTTCTTCATTTAACACATCTATTATTTTCAAATCTTTGAGGTTTTTCATTCCATCACCAAATGCTCCCACCCCCGGTAATATTATGTAATCCGCATTTTTAATGTCTTCAATCTTATTTGAGATTGTTGGTTTTTCTCCTATATACTCAATAGCATTGGCTACAGAAGTTAAATTTCCCATATTGTAGTCGATTATAACAATCTTTTTACCCATGGCTTTAAAATGTCCAGAACCTTTTTATACCTTGCTGTTTAAAATTAGATTAGACATTTTTTTATATGATTTTCCATCAATTAGCACATAGTCCTTAAAATGTTTTTCATACTTTTCAATTAATTTGTCACTATTTTTAATAGAATTTATTATGCATTCTTTTAATTTATCTTTGTCATTTATTCCAACGCACATATTATTTTCAACAAACGGAACTATTGGTTTTTTATTAAAAAAGTTTGCTATTAATATTGGTTTCTTAAAAAACATGGCTTCCAATGTAACCGTAGAACCCATGCTAATAATCAAATCCGATTGTTTCAATAAAGGTTTTAAAGGGAAATATTTTTCCAATATAATTACATTATTCGCTCTTTCTTCCCTTAAAATTTCTTCAGGTAGTCTTGGGTATTTATCTGAAGGATGTAGTTTTATAAACAAAATGAACTCCCTCATTTTTTTTATTGTGTTTAAAAGAATTCTGTAAAATTCGGTTAATTCCTTATGAGAGAGGTGACATATTAAATCGTTATTTGCTTCCGGTATGAAAAAAACTATTTTTTTGTCGTCTGAAATATTAAATTTTTTCCTTATGTCAATGGTTTTTTTGTCTTCAATATAATCATCAAATTTCATTGATCCTGTTACGATGAGATTTTCCTTTTTTAATCCTTCTTTGATCATCCACTCTTTAGATGTACTTCCCCAAACGAACATCTTATCAGCCAACATTTTATTTTTTATTAACGGAAAGAAACCTTCACCTAAGGTGGTATACCCATGTTGAATAACATAACTTTTCTTTTTATGTTTTTTTAGTATTTTTATTATAAATTTGTTCAAAGTTCTTGTGTCGTTAGTTGTTACGACAGCATCCACATAAGGTTCTATCTTGTAGGCCGTGTCTATCCATCCCACAAGAACTTTGAAATGAATATCAAATAAATAATTCAGATTTGGCAAAATTATGTTACAGAATGAGTATCCTTTGTATTTCATTGAACCTAGGTTTTTAATGATATCAGACTTGTATGGCTTGAGATTTTTGAATTTTGGTTTGTTCCAGAATGTTATGTAATAATCCTGATCCTTATTTAAAAATGCTTGTCCTACTTCTGCCCCACCCCTTGTAATTTTAACTTTTCCAATCATATCTTTTAATAGGGGCAAATAAGCATTTTTTCCCCCCACAAAAAGAATGTTCGTTTTTTTAGATTTTTTTAGATTCATAAATTTAAAATGGGCATTTTGTAATGCCCCCAGAATATTTATTAAATGAGCTTTAAGATTTTTATTCCTGAAATATTTCTTATTCTTTATTAATTTGATTTTTACTGGAATTCTTCTAACTGAGCATATCTCTTTAATAATTGATATAGCTAGTTCTGGATTATCTAAAAATTTATTTTCTTTTTTTGGTTCATTGTATCTTATTAATATTTCCTTAGGTTTATTCTTTTTTATGACATAATCTAATATATCTACATACTTAACGTACTTAGAAAAGTATGAGAATAAGTGATTTTTAATGATGAAAAACAAATCTATATCCCTATATACAACTTTTTGGCCTACAATTTCATAAAATTCATCAAATAATTTTTCGTATCGTTTTTCTATATTTTTGAGTAGATTGTTTGGGAAAAATTCTTCTATGTTAAACTTTTCAATCGATTTCAATGATAAATCTGAAAATTCTTGCGGAAGATAATCTAATAATATTATATTTTCTTTATTGGTATTATCCAATTTCTTGAATTCTTCGATATCTAGAAAAATTAATTTTTTCATATTTTTTGTTTTTTTGTTATAAACCCCTCCCAAAATCCAATTATTGTTATTATATCCTTACTTATTTTGAAGAAAGGAAGCAGTATGACCTTCAAGTCTTTTTCGTATCTTAATACATTTATCATATAACTGACTAGCAGGATTGTGATTCCAATTACTCCGATTATTCTTGCAGGAGTTAGTAATGTTCCATATAGAATTGTAGAACTTATTGGATTCCAGTATTTGTTTCCTAGACTTTTGTGGCCATGTTTTCTGTAATTTACCCCTATAGCTTCTGCGAGAGGTAATGCCTTTTTGAATAATTGATATCCCAATGAAAATTTATGCATACCATGTAAATGTAACAGGCTTTCATCGGAGTGTTTTATTTTATAACCTTTCTCTATTATCCTCCATTTTAAATCCGTATCCTCTCCCGCAATCCTAAATGTTTTGGAGTCATATAATCCCACTTTGTCAAAAACATCTTTTTTAAATAATGCAAGTCTCCCGTCTCTATCTTTTTTGTTTTTACTATTCTTGATATCCTTTAATAAGATCACTTTATCCCAAAAACCATATTTTTTCCATAATTCTGTTGGGATGATTAATTTTGAGGTTACAACCTTTACATCTTTTGATTGATTAATGACACCCACCAAATGATTTAGCCAATTATCAGTTTTTAGGATGCAATCCCCCCAAATAATACTTATCAATTTGTATTTGGAACTTTTTATTCCTTTATTGAGAGTTTTTGCTAATCCAAGATTTGTTTTATTTTGTATTAGCTTTACTTTTTTAAATTTTTTAATTAAATTTATACTGTTGTCCATGCTACAATCATCGATTGCTATTATTTCTATTTTACCTTTATATTTTTGGTTTAGAATTGATTGAATAGATTTCCCAATAGTTTGTTCTGTATTATAGCTTGGTATTATAAATGATACATTTTCCATGGGGAATTAAAATAAGATTATTTTATATTTATTTCTTTTTTGCAAGATTTGCAGAAGAAATTTTCATCGAGCCTATTTCCGCAGGTACATACATATCCCTTTACTCTGGCAGGATTCCCAGTTACTAAGGCATGATTTGGGACATTTTTTGTTACAACTGAACCGGCGCCTATCAAAGCGTACTTTCCTATCTCTATTCCACATAGAATAGTTGAATTTGCGCCTATTGTAGCCCCCTTCATTATCAATGTTTTTTTTAATCTTTCTTCGTTCCATATCTCCGCTCGGGGGTATAAATCGTTTGTAAAGCATGAGTTAGGGCTTATCATTACCCCATCTTCTATCGTCATTCCATTCCAAATGGAAACACTATTACCTATTTTCACATTATTGCCTATTTTGGCATTAGCATCTACATAGACATCTTTGCTAATAGTGCAGTTATTCCCTATTTCAGCAGTACCCCTAATATGGGCAAAATGCCATATCTTTGTGTTGTTACCTATTTTTGCTCCTTCCTCTACAACTGCAGTTTCATGTTTGAAATGATTCATAGTTTTATTTATTTTAGAAGAATATATAAATATTATTATGTTATTTTTTTCTATGATTTTGCGAAATAAGCATATTGTTGTAACTGGTGGTGCCGGTTTTATAGGAAGTCACTTGGTGGATGCTTTGATAAAAGAAAATCCGGAGAAAATAACTGTTATGAGCAACTTTTTTGTTGGTTCTAAAAATAATTTGGCTAGAGCTGAAGATACTTTTCCTAGTTTGGAGATATTGAATCAGGATATAACCAAATATGAAGAGGTTGAAGATTATTTTAAGAATAATTCGGTTGATACTGTGTTTAATTTAGCTGTCATACCTATTGTTACTTCTTTAACAGAGCCTGCGTGGACTTTTAAAAATAATGTTGAAATGTCTTCTGTTTTTTGTGAGTTATTGAGGAAAGATTATTTCAAGAAATTAGTTCAGTTTTCTTCTTCTGAGGTTTATGGGACTGCAAAGTATGTTCCTATGGATGAGAATCATCCTTTAAATCCCGAAACCCCTTATGCTGCCAGCAAGGCTGCAACAGATCATTTGGCATTGTCTTATTTTAGAACTTTTGGCTCCGATATCTCTTTGGTTAGACCTTTTAATAATTATGGTCCAAGGCAGAGTGCCACTAAATTTGTTGGTTTGGTGCCAGGAACTATTCTAAGAGCAATGAAGGATGAAAATGTAATAATTCAGGGGGATGGAGAACAGACAAGAGATTATATTTTTGTTGAAGATACGGCTGAGGGGGCTATTAAAGTTGCTAAATCCAACAATACCAAAGGCAAAGCAATTAATATTGCAACTGGAAGAGAGATTTCAATTGGGAATATTGTTAATGAGATTTTAAATAATTTTGATTATAATGGGAAGATAGTTCACACAGAAGCTAGATTGGGAGATGTTCGTAGACATTTGGCAAAAATTGATTTGGCCAGGGATTTAATTGATTTTGAAGCTAAGACCTCTTTAAGCGAAGGGATGAAGAAAACTGTTGATTGGTATAAAAAGAATATTAGTTTGTAATTCTTGAGTGATGTTTTTGGAAAGCTTTATATTTTTTATTATATTAGATTGTTTTCAAGATGGATTTACAAGAGAGATACATTTTGTGTGTAATTCAAGATACAAGAATTGGTCGACTTAAGTGAGAAGTTAGTAAAAGATCAGAAAGACGTATTTTAACTACCATT
>Ga0209542_10006414_pt1 | contig 22906 bp, 20 predicted proteins | sample RifCSPhighO2_01_FD_184028 | JGI IMG/M metagenome (GOLD analysis project Ga0209542, IMG submission 184028) | Soil microbial communities from Rifle, Colorado - Rifle CSP2_plank highO2_0.1 (SPAdes) (version 2) | ecosystem: Environmental > Terrestrial > Deep subsurface > Rock core/Sediment ... | reverse complement strand
CAAGAGTCAAGGGGCTGTGAGGGCTGTCAAAGGATGGCTGGGGGATAACAGGAACGTCGAAACGCGGGCGACTCTCGCCGCCCGCGCTGTTTTCCTGGAGGTCTACCTCCTCTTAAGAGGCATGATACCCCGACCAGAGACGGTCAGGCTGCGTGGGGACCCACGTCGGGCGTGCTTGCCCACGAGGAAGGCGAGTGAGGATAATCACCGGCAACTGACCGCACCGAACGGGTTCGGTATCGTTTGCAGGTGCCAGTTCGCAACTCGCCTGATCGCATTTCTTCATCGAAATTTCCTCCAGTTCAAGCCGCGTCTCTCGAAAGTGCATGCGGCTCACATAAGACTGTATGCCTCGCAGAGGCGGCCGTCAACCCCGCTGTCCCCCGCTGTCCCCTCTTCCACTCCTCAATCTTCGCATGATGGCCCGACTTCAATACATCCGGCACCTTGTATTTCTTCCCTTTCCACATCAGCACCTCCGGCCGTGTGTAGACGGCAGGAGAAGCAACACGTTTTTCTTCAAGCGACATAATGTCGCCAAGGACGCCTTTTACATGACGCGATACCGCATCAACAACGATCGCCGCCGGCAATTCCCCGCCAGTAAGGACATACGGGCCGACGGAGATCGGTTTCGCCTTGAGAATCTTCTGCACTCGCGCATCCACGCCTTCGTAATGCCCTGCGATCATCACAAGATGTTTCTTTTTTGATAGTGATTTCGCCATCTTCGCATTGAATTGCTTCCCCGACGGCGAGAAAAACAGTGTCGTCACATCTGTGTTCTTTGTTTTTTGTTTTCCTGTTTTACTCAAAGCCTTCTCCGCCGCCTTCAAGACCAGCTCTGGTGCAAGTACCATCCCAGGCCCCCCGCCATAGGGCCGTCTGTCCACCCGTTCCTTCCTGTCCTTTGTAAAATCCTTCGGATTATACAAACTGACTTTGATCTTCCCGTCTTCCTGTGCGCGCTTCAGCATCGAGGCATTGAAATACGCCTCGATGGATTCGGGGAAAAGTGTCACGATATGGAAATGCAGCATACAGGTTATAGGTACTAGGTGTCAGGGGCTAGGGTAAATCCCGTTCAATGAATTCCCTGGAACTTAGAACCTGGCCCCTATTGCTCCCCCTTCAAGTCCGCGATGACGTCGTCTACGGAACGGTCCTTCGGCGCTTCCTTGTCGAACCGGCGTTCCGAGCCTTCCGGCTCCTCGATCTTGAGATTGACGCGCGCTTCGTTCTTCATGCCGACGACGCGCAGGACGGTGCGGATCGCCTTCGCCGTCGCCCCCGAACGTCCGATGATCTTACCCATATCATCTTTATGCACCGAGAGCGTGAGAAGGACGCCCATCTCATCCACGGTCCGATTGATCTTCACATCATTCGGATTGTCCACCAATGCCTTTACGACGTATTCGAGAAACTGCTGGTCTTGATCCATATGGGATAGCTTGTAGCTGGCAGCTTGTAGCTAGTAGTAATGCGTAAAGAGTACAACAAGAAACGCGATAATTAAAACACGTTATGCACTCGTAGTCGTCTCTACCGATGCTGGCGCTTCCTCGGCCTTCGGCTCTTCAGGAGTCTCGGCTGCCGGAGTTGCCGCCACAGGGGCCGCTTCCTCTTCCTTTTTCGGTCCGCCGGCTGGCGGAGTCTTCTTCGGAAGCACGTTTATCTTCTTGCCGGAGATGATGCCGGCGGAAATGAGCATATTGTGCATGGTGCCGGAAGCCTGCGCGCCCTTGGAGATCCAGTACTTGATGCGCTCTCCATCGAGTTTACGCTCCTTGCTCTTGGGATTATAGAAACCGACGACCTCGGTGGCCTTCCCAGCCTTGGGGCCATTGGTGTGCTCGGTAACGACGACACGGTACGAAGGGTCGTTGATGCGGCCGATACGCTGTAATCGAATCTTTAACATGTCGCGGTACTTTACTAGAAAATATGTCGTTAATCAAGTACGGCCTGCAAGGAAGAATTCCCCCTGCAGGCCGCTGCGAGCTATGTCCCGCTACTGGAAAACGCGCTGCCAGATCGTCCTCCCGACCGCGGTCTTGGCGAAAAACAGATACGCCACAATGATCAGGAGTAGGATCGGGAACAGATAGTACGCGCTCCAGAAGACGAGGCAGGCCATCGAAACGACGGCCAGTCCGAAGAGAGCCACGAAAAACCCGTACCTGATCCAGATGATGGCCAGTACGATCAGCGTGACGCTCCAGAATGACAGATCCACTTCTGCCTCCCTATAAAAGACCAGGATGGAAGCATCAAATCACATTCCGGCTATTTCGCAACCCTTTCTGCATCCTCAAGTTTTACCGAGAGAATCTTCGAGACTCCGTCGTTGCTCATCGTGACGCCGTACAATTCTCCCGCAGCGGCCATGGTTGCGCGGTTGTGGGTGATGACGATAAGCTGGCTGTGCTTCCCCAATTCCATAATCATATCCGCATAGCGCTTCGAATTCGCCTCGTCAAGCGCGGCGTCCGTCTCATCTAACACCAAAAACGGTGGTGGATTCACCTGCGACATCGAGAAGATGAGCGCGATAGAAGTGAGCGCTCGCTCACCACCCGAGAGCACCTCAAGGCCGCGTATCTTCTTGCGCGGCAGCGAAACATCGATAGAAAGCCCTGCGTATAACTCCTCTTCTTCGTTACTGATTTCTTCAGCTTCTAAGCCCTCCTCCATCTCAAGGCGACGCCTTGAGATTCTCCGAGGCTCTTCAACCTCCAATGTTGCGCTCCCGCCTCCAAAAAGCTTCTGGAAAAAGGTCTTCAGCGCCTCGTTGATATGTTTGAGGCCCTCGGTAAACCGCGCATCGATTGTCTTCTCCAACTCCGCAATGAGATTCTTGAGCGACTGCGCGGATTTCTCCAAATCCTCAAGCTCTTTCGCAAGATAGGCATCGCGCTCAACGGTCTGGTTATATTCCTTAACAACTGCATCGCCCCCGCCCACACCGGCCTCTTCTATTTTTATCTTATACCGCTCGATCTCCCGGCGCCGCTTCTCCTGTTCCCTCCTCTCTTCCGAAAGCGCGCCCGGCGGCACTTCTCCGCCAGCTGGCGGACTGTTCCACCTTTGAAACGCGAGACCGAGAAGCGCGATGCCCTCGCGCACCTCTTCTTCGAATCGCTGCTTCTCATCCTTGATATGCTCTTTCTCCGCGCGAAGCGCCATCATTTTCGATTGTGCCTCGCGCAGCTGCGCTTCGAATTGCACTTCTTCGCGCTCGGCGGCAAAAGAAGCGTCCCGCGCTTTCGTTATCTCGCCGCGTACTTTCTCCGTCTCACTTGCGAGCCGCGATTCTTCCGCCTCAGCGTTTGCGAGTGCCGTAGTCAGACGCGCGACATCCTTGCGCGCCTCCTCGTTCGTGATCGGCGCCGCACCCGAGAGTCCATCAATGAAAGCTTTGATGCGCCCGCGCAACTGGGAAAGGAGCGCGCGAATGCCGATGATATCATCCTGCGCTTCGGCCCGCTCGATCGATTCCGTTATTTCGCGGACGAACTCGCGCACATGCGGCGCGGGCACGAGATGCTCCACGGTAACCGCCGCGGCTTCCAGAGTGCCTTCGGCGCGGCCCAACTCACGCACGATCTCTTCGCGCTTCCGGCGCGCTTCACCGAGCTTATTCTGCAGTTCCTGCAATGTTTCCAGAAGCGGTGACGGGCTTCCGGTTGCTGCACCGCCCTTTGCCGAACGCGCTTCCTTCAACTTCGCTTCTAAAGAATGGATTTCATGTTCACGTTCTTTCGCTTCATCGGAAAGCCGTGCTGTCTCGTGCGATATCCACGCATTCTCGCGCGCGAGATATTCCGCAAGTTTCGACGCAAGCTCTTCTTTCATCTCCCGCGCTTTCTCGATCTTCTCGACTTGTACCTGCAAAAATTTCAAATGCGGCGCTATCTCGCGCCGGAGTGATCTCGTCTTCTCGATATTGACCGCCGTTTCTTCGAGCTTCCGCTCGCTCTCCGCCTTCTTGTGCTGGTATAACTTCAAACCCAAGGCATCCTCCACCATTTCGCGCCGCTCTTTGGGCGACGCGTTTAAGATGCGATCCGCTTCGCCTTGGGAGATTATCTGGTAGCCGGAGCCGCCGATATTCGCCCCGGCCAGGAGCCGGATGACATCCTTGAGCCGCACCTGTGAGCCGTTCAAGAGGTATTCGTTCTGCCCGTCACGATGCACGATGCGCTCGATGACGACTTCCGAGAAATCGATGTCCAAGAGCTTCTTCGAATTATCAAAAACCACCTTCACCACGGCGCGATTCATGCGTGGCAGAGCCGGCGAGCCGCCCCAAATGAGGTCCTCCCCCCGCTTCGAGCGCATGCTTTTCATCGACTGCTCGCCAAGCACGAACCTGAAGCCTTCCGCAACGTTGCTGTTGTGAAGAATAATGCCATTTCCTACGAAGTTATGTGTGCCTTCCACTTCAATGTCCCATACATCCTCCATTCCAACCGGCGTTATCGACCGTACGTTCTCCCACGCTACCGGTTTCCCCACCCCCTTCATTGACAAATCATCTCGGCGGCCGTATGATTGTTGTACAACTCCGGGGGAGAAGTCGTCCGTAGACTTGCCTCCAACTGAACGCCGATGCCTTTGGGCATCGGCGTTCTGCGTTGTATCCCTTGCAACGATCGATCGGATGTTTTCAAGAACGATCCGGGCGCTGCCGTGGAAAAGCTGCTTTAATTCGTGCGCAGTGCCTTTTGACGCGCCCACAAGCCACACGCGCTCTTTTATCGTCTTAAGATGCTCGAGCACCCAATAGAAATCGCCGTCGCCGGTGAGTACAACGGCGCGATCAAATTCCTTCTCAAGGCGCATCATCTCGAACGTCATTCGTGCGTCGACATCCGCTTTCCGTTTGCCGTCGGGAAACGTCCGCGTTGGCACGAGGCAGATCTCGTAACCGATGCGCCGTAAAAATTCGTGGAACTTCACTTGGCCCGGATTTTCAGGCGCGATACCGCCAAAATACAGCATCTTCGTAACCCCTAATCGTTCTCGAAGATAGCGGGCGAGTTTTTCGTAATCAATATCCCATCCGAGACGCTTGGTCGCGTAATAGACATTTGAAGCATCGACGAATGCATAGGTACGGAGTTGGGGGATAGCGACAGCCGCGCCCGTGTGCAAGTCGCGCAGTGGTCGCCAGCCCTCGCGGGTCAAGAAGGGATGATTGTCGGAAGCGCGCACAGATCGCCCACCGATATGAACGTGATATGTCTTTTTTGTTCCTGAATAGAGCAGTTGCGTTACGCGGCTCCACACGAACGTTTCGGCCGACTCATCATACGACATCACTTCATCACCCGGCTTCAGGGCAACAAGTGGGGTCTCATGATGTTCGTCAGTGCCTGTTCTTCGTGTACGCACCAACGTATCCCCCGTGACGCACTTCCCGCTCCCATTCGGCCCCACAATCCCAGAAATCCGCGACCCGAAAACCAACTCGGTCTTCTTGCCAAAAGATTTGAAACCGCTCAATTCAATCGACTTAAGATACATTCTCACTAGCTTAAAGCCTTTCTCCCCATGCAGCTAGGAAAATGAGCGGAAAACTGCTTTTTCTTATTGTTTTGCCGCGAGTTCTGCGACGAGCCGCTTGTGCTCCGCAAGGCCGTCTTTTGCTGCCTGTGTGACGACTTCCTCCACATTAGGGACATACTGCGCGACCAGCTTCTGGATACCCGCCCCATCTTCCGCTTCCGTGAGCGTATCAAGCTCATCAAGTTTGTCCTTCGGGATCCGCCGCATCACTTCGAACGTCGCCCGCTTCAAGAGCACTTCACTCACCTTATTGATGACCGTCTCCTGTTCCTCATTGGTAAGGTGTCCGATGTTGAGCTCGGCAACGATCCGCTTGCGCAATTCTTCTTTATCAATGGGTGCTACTGCTACCATAAATATAAGTATAACCTAATAATGGATGTTACCGTCCACGAATGCGAAGTGTAAGGTCAGCGTTGGGATTACTGGTGAGCGCACCTCGTATCGCTTGCAATTTCTCTACAGCTGCCGTATTTCCTAGATCCTGAGCCCGTTCGATCATCTCGTCTAATGGGACAATACCGTGGTAGTTTTTGTTAAGCACGCTGTAATCAAGCTGGGTGCCGTTGAATGTGCGTGCTAACTCCTGAAAGGTGTCGCCGGCTGAAATCTTTTTCCCAAAAAAATCCGCCCATACTGTTTTAGAAGCACTATCCTCCATGTAATCGTCGAAAATGTCTTGAGTGAAATCATCAGGCGTCTCTCCGACCCTTTCCATAAGCTGTCCGAAACCGTCCCAAGCGGTCGGAGCACTCATCTTCGAATCAAAACCTGAAAACTCAGCGTGGCCCGCTCCTATGTCGGGACGAACAAGCGTAGGTGGAGGCACGTCTATGGTCGTTACTTCGAGGCCTTTCGGCGTTGTATCCTCAAGATCAGAAAGACTTGTAGAAGTATCTGGAAGTTTATCCACCATTTGGCTCGCCTCAAGATGAGTGAATGCAGAAGCCTCGGGTAGAATGGGTACCAAGGGCTTTATGTCCATATTATATGCAAGAGCAGGTTGCTGACTCGCAGCTTCAACCGCTGCCTGTGCGGCAATTCCAGATCCCAAATGCGAATGAATGTCAGTATGAGAAGAGAGAACGGGAGTCGCGACTTCGTGTCCACCGGTAGACGGAACTTGACACACGGTTCCCCACATCCAACTTCCAAGCCCTGACCACCATGAAGGGTCGGTGCCTTTCTTCCACGCATCATGGAGCGCATTTGTAATATGCCGATCGTCCGGTGAAGCAGTGACAGATTCATATCCAATAGAACCGCCCGCGATAGATCCGGCAATGCCGAGCAGTAACGCACCCCATGATCGTTTCTTACTGATCGCTTCAACGCGAGCCCTTATTTGAGCATCGTTCCACTTGATTTCCCCGCCTGAACGACGTGCTGCATAATCGAGGGCGCGTATTTCTTTCTCCGCCTTGCTTGCAGTCCGACCGGCGGCAACCGCACGATCGACGACGTGAAGTCCAAGCATCCAACGAGCAGCGAGAACGGCCGGAACACCGATTGCCATGCTCCATAATATCGCCGGCAGAACGCCTGTCGCGGTAAGCCCACCATAATAGGCTGCATTTACAAGGGCCGCTTTGCCAATGAGTCCTCCAAATGCACCGTTCGTAAGAATATATGTCCCACGTTTCCACCATCGATCCATCCATCTTGGACTGACACCAAAGGTGTCTTGTACGTGCGTCTTGGTTGTCTGTATCGCCTGTTCCGCAGCGCTCGTATGCACTGCCGCAGGAACCGTTGGTACTTCAGGTACCCGCGGCGCTTCCACCGCAGCCGCCCTGCGCGCTGGTTCTGGAGTGACTCGCGCTACCGGTTCAGAGGGAGGAGAATCCGTCAGAACAGTAGCTGCGGCAACAGGAATGCGTCGCTCGCGACCGACATGTTCAGCACGTCGCAAGCGTCGCTCGCTGCTGCTTAGTATTTCTTCTACCATAGTAGGTATATAGAATTATACACCGCCTCGACCCAATTCTCTTCGCAACCGCACGATTTCTGCTTCCACTTCCGCGTTGGTCATGCCAAAAAATTCTGCTCTTTCAAGGAACTCTGCGTGTCGGCTTCCCTCGCCCGTGCCTCGTGCATAGGCGAAAATACGGCGAATAAGTGCATTTGCGATGCGCCCACCAAGTTGCGTCTTGAGACGAATCTGCACTTCGCGTTCGCTCCTGATATCAGTCGCAAGTACATACCACAGCGCATTCGTAATCTGTACTCTGTTGATTCTCGGGCCCAACAAGCGGCTCATAAATCCGCCGCGACTAAGAATCGCGAGAGTGTCTTGTATAAATTGATCATCCTCCTCTCTTCGCCATGTATTGAGTGTCTCCGGAAGCTGCCGTAGTAGTGTAAACACGTCTGCATCCCGACGAATGAGAGTGATGACGAGCTTCTTGCCAACAGAGCTCGGCTGTTTCCCTTGGGCAAGTGCAATGACCGCATTTGTAAATTGATTAATCTCACGAGGATTTTTGACTTCTTCTTGACGTAACCCTCCGTCGACTACCGCCCTTACCACTTTCTCTTCATACCGTACCATTGCATCCCGAAGCCCCCGCTGTATCGCTGCTCCTTCCGCGCCAAACATCGCATGCAAATCATCTTCAAATGATTCTGTCGGGGTCTTCCTTTCGCGTTCTTCGTCCTCGTCCGCCTTAAAATCTTTGAAATCTGAAAAGTCCGTCTCCCACGCAGCAGTTCCGCGCTTTCCGCCTTTTTCTACTCTATATCTTTTCTCATCCTCCAAGGAAGTCCACGCACCAGCTTCGAAGATTTCGTACCGTTCTACATCGCCCTCCTTCGTCGTTCGGATCCTCCGGCCGAGTCTTGAAGACTCCTTTGAACGACGTTCCCCTTCATCTCGATCGCCTTTTCCAGATCTCTTCCTAAACAGTGCCTCCATTTTCTCCTCAAATCCTCTGAGCATCTTTTCAATTCCGACCCGCCCCTCTTCTTTCGGCTTCTTTGTTTCTCTTGGTGGCACGTTTTCAGATTTTACCTCTCTCAACCGTGCCAATTCTTCGGTCAATTGTTTCCCTTGAGCCCGCAATGCCTCCAGATCCTCATCCTCGTCAGGAAATTGCGAAACGGATTCCTCTTTAGCAGTTTGCGATGCGCCCTTCTTTTGGGAAACATCTCGAATCTCAGCTACGACACCAAGTAATTCTTCTGAATTTTTTGCCGCTTCGAGCTTCCTACTAAACAGGTCAACTTGATCTTTCTCCAAATCATCAGTGACACTTTTAAGAAAATCTCTGAAATTTCTCTTCTGTTTTGCGAGTCTGTCTCTGCCTAATTTAGGAGTTTCTTCTCCATTATCGGCTGCATTTTCCTCGGTTTGTAAGACACGATCAAGTTCCACTCGTTGAGCCTCAGATAGATTTGCTAATACTTCTTCTTGATTGACCTCTTTCCACACTTTGCCCTGAAGGTGTACTGGTAGATTCTCGAGCACAAAGGCGGGATCAGCTCCACGATTTATTTTTCCTACCGCTTCAGTGCTGTTGGCTTCTTCCTCCGCTTGGTCAAAATATTCAGCGGTAAATGGGTTAGAAGATTGCGTTGGCGCAATAGCTTGACCGCCGACAGCCTCATGTAAGCGACTGAGCTCAGCTTGGATCCGTTTTGCGTCATTTTCTGGACTAAGAGACCTAGAAATGTTTTCTATTTCATCTCTAATTCTCTTGAGGGATTCGGGTGTTTCTGGGTCGCCTGAAGATGACGTCTGCAAGATGTTTTCGATTTCATTTACGCGATCAGTCAACACCTTTTGTGCAAGTTCGGAGCCGTCTATCTCCTCATTGATTGGATTGGTATTGTTGGAAATCCCCTCTTTCATATTGACTTAAAATTGTAACATTGACCTACAATGCTTCCTGGTACTGAAAGGAGTAGTTGCGGATAAGTGCAGTATAAAAAGAACCCCGCGATATCGCAAGATATCGCGGGGGCACAAAGAACAGTCACAACACGGTGTTAGCCTTTCGGCTTATCCGCAACTCCTGGCGAAGCCAGGGCCTGGGCGGCGGGCGCTGCTGCGAGTCTGGGCTTTGCGGGCACCTTGTCGCAGTGGACCTCGAACTTCCGTATCTTCGGGACTTTCGTCCCGGCCGACGGGTTCTTGGCCTTGAACGCCTTGAGGAGACGCGCCTCAGCGAGCATCTCCTTCATCACGGGTGCCATCGGGTCGGTCGGCAAGATACCAAAGATGACCCGATTTGACGCAACCACGTCCTTCTTCCAGAGAAAATCCACCATCACACCCTGAATGTCCTTGTGGTCAGACAGGATGTCGGCGACCTTCGCTGGCGAGTTCGCGATCGAGTCCAGTAACCCGAACTTCCCAAGCTCCTTCACGCCGCGCAAGCACGACATGAAGAGTTTGTGTTCGGCACCGTTGTCGGGCGCCAACCACGTGCGGTGCTCAGGGGCCCAACCGGCGAGCCCATTGAGCAGATCCATGTCATGCCACGTCCTCTGCTTGGCAGTCAACAGCGGGTTGAGGGAACCGCTATTGGTCGTCGTAGCGACTGTACCAGCCATGGGTACAACTCCATGCTACCGAGTTACCCGACAACCCCTATGGGTAGCGCACAGGGCGGGATCAGAAACATGGTAGCATATTCACAACGTGTTGTCAATACCTTCTGAAAGGCTTAATATTTGGTAGTATTTTGCTACATGAGTTCAATTGAAAACCCCGAAGACGTTGTGCCGACGGAAGATCCGGCAGATGTCAAAAAAGAACTCCGTGGACTCCTTATGAAGTTCCATCCTGACCGCGTTGCTCGTGCGCAAAAAAAAGCAGAGGAGCTATCGAAAATACTCACCGCACTGCTCGATGCGGCGGATGAGGGGCGTGTGATTCAGGGGTGGAATGATCTTGCTGTTGGTGCGGAATCTGCACTGTATAAGGAAGGTGATCTTGTGCATTTTATTCGCCAGGATAATGATGGCAATATTCACGATGCTGAATTTCGACTGCCCAAATGGGTCAGAGCATTCAGACAGGGCCTCGCGGCCTTCGCAGAAGGCAGGTCAGATGATGATGTACAGAACATTCTTGATTTTGATCCGCTTTCCGCTGACCGACGCGCTCAACGCGCATTAAAAGCGCGCATTGACGTTGCGCGTACTGTTGATGATCTGATCCGTACACAAGAAAATATCCAGCAATCCAAGTCCTTACTCGAAAAGTCGCGACGAAAATTATTACGAGAAATTGTGGGAAGGATCGCAGGCGCATATTCGCCACTGGCGGGACAGGCGACGAAACTAGGTGAACTTACTTCCCTTTCCAAGGATGTGCGCGATTTGATAGATGATGCTTCTCATGCTGCACAAGAGGATAAAGACTATTTTTTAAACATTCTTTCGATGATTTTCGACGCGCGTGCCGAAGTCATCGGATTTACGATGGTAGAAAACAAGGAGGATGGGGAGAAATTGGAGAAAATTGGAAGTTACATCACCGCTATTCAAGCATTTCCCTTTGCTGACCGAGTCAAAAAAGAAGAACTGATTCGCAAAGGCAATGAGTTGGCACGCGCGATCTTCATGGAAAGCATGAAAAAATCTCGCAGTGAAAGAAGTTTGGAACGATTACACGAATATGTGTATCACTTCCCTTTTTCTCCCGACGACGCAGGAGAGGCTATTCGTACTGATGTCCTGACATGGATAGAGAAAAAGTGGTCTTCGTACTTTTCCCCAGAAGCACGGGGGGCACAGAAAAACATTGTTCGCTAATTTATACTTGGGATCCTTTCTCTCGTTCTAGTCGTTCACGAAGAATTCGATTCTTTTCAACTTGAATATGTTTTTTGAGTTCAGCAATGTGAGCTCTTAATTGCACGCGCTCGTTCGATGTTTCAGTTGATTGTTCTTGTGTATGAACACGGGCAGTCTTGATGTGCCGCTCAACAGTCTCAACAGGTTGTGATGTCGTATTCATTGGTGCATCTTTTCGCGGAAGATTTGTTCGAATATACGCTTTTTCTTTGTCCGACCAACTTCGTATTCGATCGTGCATGTTATCAACGAGCCACTCTCCCCACGATATCTCTTTCTTGCCTTTCTTGCTCACCACGACTCGCTCCCCATTTTCACGTACTTCGCTTTTCTCCCACATCGCCCGAATGTCGCGCAAAAGTTCCGTAGCGCGTTCACTGGGGCTTTCTTCAATCACAGCCTGCGTATCGTACTTTGATAATGAAACACCGCCCTTATATTCAGGTGCGTGAGAAAGAGTCGGCGTAGGTGTAGTCTCCTCTTTTTCTTCAAGAGCTATCGCGAGCTGTTGTTGCCAGTCCGCTTCTCCTGTAGCCGTCTGAACAGAAGATTTAACGTGAGCTCGGTCCCCGCGATGACGACCCCCACACGCACGATCATACGTAACTTGCGCACGAGCTGCCTCTACAAATCGCTGTCGGAGCCGCCACGCCGTTTTCCGCCGCGCAAGCTGCGCTCGCTCCTCCTCATCCATTTTCCACCTCTTTTTCGAGCTGTACCCCTGATCGGTTGTGAGCAAATTATCGAGATTGTTGAGTGCCTCATCGTATGCAAGATGTTGCAGGGGCTTGGTACCTATTTCTTTCAGCAGTTCTGAGAGATGTCGAGTATTGGGATTATCTTGATCTGCTGAGACGAGCGCGTGAAGTCCTTCGAGTTGTTTCCGTACCGACGTTGCGATACGCCGCGCCATCCCTGTGTGGCCGAATGATTTTTCATATGCATCACCCTGTTCTGTCCAATATATAATCTCCTGAAATGCATTATCCCACTCGAGGCCGACGATGAGTCGCGGTAGATGCTCCCGGGGTTGCCCCAACGGACCGTGCTCATCGAACGTTTGCGTACTCATACGTCCTAACGTCTCGACAACGGTACGAAAGAGCTTCGTGGCACGTGCGTTGGAAAGATTGGGGTCGATCTCGTCACTACCTCCCTTCAATACTTCCTGCGCATCTTCACTGATCCGCCCTTTTTTCATTTCCTGTGGGATTTTGTCCTTCATGCGTGCATAGGTAACGTCGATCACCAGCACCATCGGTGAGCCGTCTGAAAAGTATTTTTGATTTCCCTCCGCATCTTTAAACTCCACAATCGTGTCGATTCCGCCCGCAAGATCATCAGGGAGTCCCGATAGGTATACATTTACGTTCTCATGATCTAGCGCCGCAAATGCACCCTTAAGCATGGGGACCGCAACGACTTCCAGTGCATCAGCAAGCTCTTTCTGCTCTTCTTGAAATCTGCGCTTTTTTTCCATTTGCTGACGCTTCCATGACTGTATTTTCTCAGAATCACCCTCCTGTACTATCCACTCGGGATAGTCCTCTTCTCTAAATGGAAATTCAAGTCTTTTCCTCCCTATCACATACAACCGTTGCCGTTCGTGCGGTTGAAGCTCTTTTAACCACTGATCAAGCGTGCTTTTCGGGATTTCGAGTGTCTCCTCTATGGGTGCCATTTTTTCATCTCCAGCTGGTTCTTGCCATCGCCTCATCGTGACCGTCACCGTTTCCGGCAGTGTCTTAAAACGGTTGCGATCGTATGCTCCGGCGCGCAAAAGGATGCCGAGACGCCATGCGCGCTCGCGCAACCACAACTCGTCTTTCGCCTGTTCCTCGGTAATGTCGCCGTTATCAGTTCGGGCGCGGTTCTTCCGCCACGCCTCAACGCGTTCGGAAGGCACGTTCCATACCGTCGCTTCCGGCCGGTGTGCTTTCGTACCCCGTCGCTCGGGTGAACTTCGAGCGCGACGTCCTCGTGCAGCATGTGCTTTTGTGAGCCGATCATCTGCCGCCTTCTTCTCTTTTTCTTTTCGTACCGCTGCGATGGCGCGTTCGCGCACTAGGGGGCCTGTTTTCGGACGCTCTTTAAGTATTGGTTCTTCGGTGAGATTTGGCTCATTTACTTGCCTTCCTGTGCGTCGAGCGCGCCTGGCACGAAATGCTTCATTCTGTTGATGCGCCAAATCGTCCGAATATTCCGGGGTGCGCTTCCGCTCTTCGGCGAGTCTCCGAGCCCATTCCGGTTTCGGTTTTATATCTCCTTCTCCCATCAAGGGTAATTTTACCCTGTATTCGGCAAAGATTCGGGATTGGATGGGATAAGGGCACCAACAGGTTTACCACCACTTCGCCGCGAGAGCTTTCTGGGCCGCATCCCAGCACCGAAGTTTGGCTTGGTTGAGAAAGACTTTTATCCTTTTCACATTGCAAATAGAATTGCGCATGTGGCTTCGATAAGCCTGACGCGTCTCAACAAACAAATAGAAGCCAAAGTTGCCTGCCCCGTACCAAAATCGACGAAATCTGCTGTACCTTTATCCTTTATGACAAAGAACTACGCAGGCATGTCGCAAAACAATGGCGCGCTGAGATTTTTGGTGTGGGGGTTCATGGACATACCTGCTTCGAGCGACCTTCGCCCTGGGCGACTTTTTCGCGGCCAAGGTAGGCCGCGCGGTGACGAACAGTTTGTCCGTGATCCGGGCCTCTTCATTCCTCTGCGGCAAGATCGAATTCGCTTGGGTTCTTTATGACGCGCACGGCGGCTGCGGCAAATGTTTCGAAATCGCCGAGATCTTTCGTGACAATGCGATAGAGCTCTTGCGGTGTAATTTCATCGTAAAAATGCACCATTCTATTCCGATATCCTGCCATATCAGAAAGCGGCCCTTTGGCAAATACTTTCTCAACAACTGTTAGAGCAAAGCGATTAGTGCATCTTGTGGGATTCTAGCGGGCGTTGTGTGATTTTTTCGCGGCAGCCGCTGCCGCAGCTCTGCGCCATGGATGATCGGCGGGTGGTTTCCATGCAGGTTTTTGTTTCGTCAGCGCGGTGACGCGAGGACGTGCGGCCCGCTCGAGTTTGTTGATGAGCAAGAACGAGAGGTACGTGTCCTTGAGTCGGACGTGGATCGATCCGTCGAGTCGCTCCTCGATCGTCACGGTGTCTCCTCGATACACGGCGATCTGTTGGGTGGCGGCGAGCTGGAACCATTGATTCTTGAATCGAATGGTGAAATCGTTCGTCACCGTGCGCTCCGACTGAACCGAGAAGATCGACGGCAGCCGCTCTCTCAACTCGTCGGTGAGCTCCCGATGCGCATCTCCTTCCTGCCGCGCATCGATTGCGAAGCGCGCGTTGTGTTCTGGAAGATACTCGTCCGAAAGATATGCATTCGCGCTCCCGCGGTTCTTGATACTGCGAAGGCGCATCTCTTTGACGAGCCGATCCTGCAGCGTCCCGAAGAGGCGCTCGATTCGTCCTTTCGCTTCCGGTGAGTTGGCATTGATCACCCGGATATCGAGCTCCCGCATGGCACGCATGAATTGCGTCATGAGCTCCTCGTTGTCGATCGCGCTCTTGTGGTTGATCTTGTACGTACTGAATTTGTCGAGGTATACAGCGACGGGACGGCCGTGCGTCTCGACGTAGTGAGACCAGAAGCGGAAGACGGCATGGACGCCTTCGTTGTCGTCAAAGACTGCCCGTGGGACGATACTCGTCGCGTCGTCGATGCTTGCCAGCACGCAATGCTCTTCTCCGTCTTCGAACCACCGGTGGTACGAGCCGTCGAATTGCATGAGTTCTCCGTACATCGCTTTGCGCTCTCTCCACTGCCGGTGGATGGCAGGGCCGGTGCGCTTCTTTGCCTTCCAGAGATTGTTGCCGGCCATGATGGCACGTACCGTTTCGCGCGAGAGGGCGATCTTCTTTTGCTTGATCAACTGCTCCATGGCGAACGTCGGAGCAGAGTCGCGGTGATTTTTTCTCTTCAGGAATGCAACGACCGAGTTTTTGATATTCACCGGTGTGGCATTCCACGGTGCCCGCGAATGATTGCCATGCACGACACCACGCTCGCCGTGCTTTTCGACAGCGCGTTTCAACTTTTGTACCTGTCGGACTTTGAGGTGCAGTCGCGCTGCCGCTTCCGCGTTCGTGAGGTCGCCTTCAGAGCATGCGTGAACAATGTTGTACCGCTCCCGCTCTTCGGGGGTGAGCTTTGTGTCTGTCATGGAGCAAAAATGATGAGCTGCTATGCTCACCATCGTTGCTCATGAGGGGTGCACTAATCGTTTTGCGGAGGGTGCATTATTCGCTTTGGTATTACAGTATACAAATCAAGTTATCCACAAGGTCATGGCGAAACATCATATTGTTCAAGATAAATACCTAACACAGTTGCGGAAAACCGGCACGGAAAACCAACTCAATATCTATGTTATCTCTGAGAATGAACTACCGCGCAGCAAGCTGTCGCGGTATCTCATTTTTGAGAACCGTCGGTTCTCAACGTTTCGCTAGCTCGCTGCTCTCCTCCACGGGGAACCGAGCGCGGTTCCCCGACCCCCTCCGCTCTTGCACATTCATCCCCGCAGCAACCCAGTAGGTCATTCTGCTGAATGAGCTGCGGGGTATTCTGTGCAAGAAATAAATGCATAGAACGAGGGCCGGGCTGGAAAGGCTTTTGGAGAGATGACTTCAATGTAGGTACTTCAAACCAGTGAGGATGTTGCTTGAACATAGCTCTCAATTCGCGTATGCTTTTATCAAGATCTTTGAATTTGAGCCATGTTTTTGGTTCAAACTTCCGGACATCGCCACCGCAGATTGGAATTTCATGTATGACCCGCATCGTAATCGTCGACGAAAACGATACCCCAATCGGGCTTAAAGAGCGCGACGAGGTCGGGCCCAAGGATATTTCGCGCGGGAGCGGTATTTGGATTACGAATACAAAAGGCAATGTGCTTCTCGCGAGGCGCGCATTCACAAAGAAACACGACCCCGGGAAATGGGGTGCGGCGGTCGTCGGTGCTGTCGATGAGGGAGAAGAGTACGACGATAATGCGGTCAAAGAGGCATATGAAGAGCTGGGGCTTTCCATCGATATGCACAATCTCGTGAAAGGTCCGAAGCGCTTCGTGCAACTGCCAGGAAGGCAATTCTTCCTCCAGTGGTATTTCTACACGACTGACGTTGCGATCGAGCGTCTTTCACTTCAGAGCGAAGAAGTCGCCGAAGCAAAGTGGTTCACACGCGAGGAATTGAAAGAAGCGATCAAGACGAAGCCGGAATATTTTTTCGGGAACATCGCATCTTGGATCGAGTATCTGTTAGAAACTCCGTAGTTTTTGCAAGACACAAAACTGCTATACTGCATCCGTTTATGTCTCTCACGCGCTACATCTTCCCTGCCCTTCTCCTTTTCGCTCCCCTCACGCTCTTTGTAGAGTACACGCACGCGGCACCTTTGCTTGTCTTCGGCTTCGCCGCGCTTGCCATCATCCCCTTGGCGAAATACTTAGGTGAGGCGACAGAGCATCTCGCATCGCACACCAATCCCGCGCTCGGGGGCTTCCTGAACGCGACCTTCGGGAATGCAACGGAGCTCATCATCGCGCTCTTTGCGCTGAATGCCGGCCTCATCGGCGTCGTCCAGGCATCACTTACCGGCTCCATTGTCGCGAACCTGCTTCTTGTCGGCGGCTTTGCGATCTTCGTCGGCGGATGGAAACGCGAGAAGCAGACCTTCAGTCAGACAGGTGTCCTTGCGACCGGCATCACGCTCGTCCTTTCCGTCGTCGCCCTTGTCATTCCCGCGATATTCCTGGAAACGGCTCCCGGCGTCGATCCGCTTGTCGTCGAGCATTTGAGCATTGTCGTCGCGATCGGCATGATATTCTCCTACATCGCGAGCATCTATTTCACGCTCCACACACACAAGCATCTCTACGTGGAAGAGATCGCGCAGCAGTACAAGGCACACTGGAGCGTCCGTAAAAGTCTTATCATTCTTACTGCTTCCACACTTATCGTCGCATGGATGAGCGAGATACTCGTGGGCGCTATCGAACCGCTACTTGAGATATTAGGTTGGACGGAACTCTTCATCGGCGTCGTCGTGGTGGCCATCATCGGCAACGCCGCTGAACACTTCTCTGCCGTTACCGTCGCTCTTAAGAACCGCATGGATCTCGCGCTTCAGATCAGCATGGGCTCCGCCGCGCAGATCGCGATGTTCGTGGCTCCCGTCCTCGTCCTCGTCAGCCTCCTTTTCGATCAGCAGATGCATCTCGTCTTCAATATGTTCGAGGTCATCGCGATCGTCCTTTCGGTCCTCATGGCGAATCTCGCCGTCCAGGACGGCGAGAGCAACTGGCTCGAGGGCCTCCAGCTCCTCATCGCCTACTTCATCATTGCGATCGCTTTTTTCCTCCACCCGTAAGGAAAGCATGAGGAGCGTGGAATGCGCTCTGTAATTATCGGAATCCTTCAATATCGAATACCCGCGCGACCGCAGCTAGGTCAATGTACTTCTCAAAGTTCCCATCACCTCGATACTTGTACCTACCGAATCTCACATAGAGAGCTTGTTTGAGTTTACGAAGAGCTTTCATCTCTATTTGTCGTATACGTTCCCGACTAACTTTGCCGTCCGATAACATACTTCCGACACGTGCAGCCGTCTCTTCGAGCGTCTTCTCACCTTCTACTTCATTGAGACCTCCCAGCCCGTACCGAGCGCGGATGACTGCCTCCTCACGTGGAGTCAGAATCTGAAGCAAAAGCATCGAAAGATAACGCTTCGTGTCGGCAATCTCAGGTAATCTCTCACCACTCTCAGATCGGAGAGCCTGTCCCCGCATGTCGATAGCGTCTAAGCCGGCGGCGTCGATCTCAGAGATCGGTACAGTGTATGAAGAGTGTTCGTGGTGGGTTTCGCGACGTTTCTTATCCAAGAACGAAGTGATATCAAATGTATCGCCAAAGATGCGCCTGGCGAGTTCAAGCCTTCTTTCGGCCCGTGCATCAGGACTCAGCGCATACTGGCCACCATTTTCGGGTACCGTATCCGCTTTATCGTCAATGTCGTAGAGTTGGTTTAATGTGGATTGCACGCGTACCGGAAGGATAGCAAAAGACCGATGTTTCTCGGCATACCGCAACATCATCCCGTTGATATGGAACCGCGCATATCCGATGAAGGATGCAGGACCACTCTCCTCATACCGAGCTATAGCCCTATACAAGCCAAGCAAACCCTCTTGCATCAAGTCGTGCGGTCCGTACGTGGACGCCATCCGCACATCGCGACGCTTCAAGAAGCGCATGACTCGCCTGAAGACATATCCCGAATGGATCTGTATAACTTCCTTGATGGCCGCGAGAGAATCGGGCAGTCCGTCTGCATGGTCTCTCTTGTGGGTCGCGTCTTGCCGCAGCCGCGCTGCGAGGTCGTCCTCGCCTCGTTCTTCTGCAACGGCCGCGCGCCGTGAAAGATGGTCGGCATCCCACAGTAATTCTGCGGCAGGCTTGGCGCGTGCATAGAGTGCCTCAATCTCTTGGGGCGAGACTTCCGCGGCATCAGTGAACCCGTTCTTCCCGCGTCTGAAAAGCTTGCCATCCTTCCATCGATACTGAATCGCGCTGGTCGGTTCCAGTACCTCACCGAGCGGTTTTCCAGCCGGAACGCGCGTCCGATGGTCCTCGACAGACTCCTCTACATCAATTCCCCACTCAACGAACGCCTGATCGAGTGAGATAGAACCCCCCTCAAAACGTGACGCGGTATCATCTATCAGCACATCGAGTTCAACTGGATCATCTTCGGGCACTTCAACGCGCAGCGCATCCATGAAGTGTGCGCGCAGTGCGGGGCCGAGTTTCTGGAGCTGCGTCGAACCCTTGAGTGGAAAGCTACGGTGACTTCTTTGGATCAACGGAATGTCGTCGAAAGACTCTTCAACCGCAGCCCGCTCCATGAGGCTTTCGACGGCAGCATTCCAGTTATCACCCCTTACAGCGCGCATCTCGCTGTCCGGATCATGCCCCAGCACCAATCCAAGTATCTCAAGGCGCACCTTGCTGACCTCATCTGACACGACAAACTCGCGATCAAGCACGTCTATAGGCTGTGTACGTATTCCGAGATTCTCGAGGCAGGACTCTAGCTTGGAAAAGTCCCTTCCAACGATGTCCCCGCCTGCATACAGCACATATTCGGTCTTCGTCGGCCCTCCTTTACGAGCGGCAAATTTGTGGCGGCGCGCGCGAGGTGAGAGACGGGACAACACATCTCCTAAATTACCGAGGATTGCCTGCAATTCGGAGACGGAGGATGCGCCGGTATAAGGCAGCAACGCTTTGAGACGTTGTTCCGGAATTTCCTCTGGTTGCCATCTTCCTTCCAACGCCTCACGGGTACCAAGATGTTTGTCTGATTCATCCATACAAGAAACATGAATACTGCATTAGACGATCTTCTGTATCGTCCAATTGAGCAGCGAGAGCACGATAGAACCTAGAAGCGCGGGCATGAAGCCTGCGACATCGAATCCGGGGACGATGAGCTCCATCGCCCAGAAAAGGAGCGCGTTGAGGACGAATGAGAAAAGCCCGAGCGTTATCAGGGTGATCGGAAGCGAGAGTATCTGGAGAACTGGACGGATCACCGTGATGATGACAGACCATACGAGGCTGACGACGAGAACCGTCGTCCACCCGCCGGAGACGGAGATGCCGGGCACGATATTGACCGTAAGATAGACCGCAACTGCGGTGGCAAGAAAACGCAGAACGAAATGCATGGGATCATACTATCGCACACTTTTGCATTCGCAAAGAAAAATCCCGCCTGTAAAGCGGAATTTTTCGTTTTGCTATTCGGTTTCTTCTGTCATTTCACCTTCATCCTCGGATTCGCCTTCCTCTAACTCACCTACATCTGACGGAAAATCTTCTTCCTCATCTGCCATCATACAACGTCTTGTTAGCCTTCTAAACACCGCTATCGTACCGATACCACGAAAGCTTGCAAGCCCCCCTCACGATGACTGTGCATAACTTCAAACGTATACTATCGGAATGTCGCCGGATGATCCTCTGACCAAGCACTTTCGCCTCATCGCGACGCAAGAGAGCGCGCTTCGGCGCCTCGGCATCCGGACGATCCGCGACCTCCTCTACCATTTCCCCTCGCGCTACGAGCGTGCGGGTGCCTCCGGTACCACAACAAATCTCGTGCCTGGTACCAAAGTGACGCTCATAGGAACCCTCGGCAAGCTCGAAGCGAAGAAATTATGGAAGAGCCGACGACCCGCGACAGAAGGGTGGTTCACCGACTCGCACGGCCGTGTGAAAGTGATGTGGTTCAACCAGCCGTACATCGCGAAAATGGCGCCGCAAGGGACCCCAGTAAAACTCACAGGTTCCATCGGCGGTTCAGCTGAACGTCCCTACATCTCAAATCCAGAAATTATACCCATTCCGGCCGGCACCGTACTCGAAGAGGGTCTTTTTGAATCCCCCACCAGCAACCAGAAACTAGTAACTAGTAACCTGTTTCCTCTCTACCCCGAGAGTCGCGGCATTACTTCGAAGTGGTTTTATCACGCTCTGAAGCGGATTTTCCAAGCGCATGTGCACGAGAAAATTGATGACCCGATCCCACACGAGGTGCGCGAGCGCTACCATCTCCCTGAACTCTCGAAAGCACTCCTGTGGGTACACGCGCCCGAAGACGAGCGGCACTCGATCGCGGCGCGCAAGCGATTCTCCTTCGAAGAGATATTCTCGATGCAGATCGCACGCGCGAAAGAACGCGCCGAAAATGCCGCACTTCCTTCCTTCGCGATCACTAATGCCGAAGTGCACGCGAAAAAATTCCTCTCTTCGCTCGACTTTGCCCCGACACACGCGCAAGAGCGTGCGATTGCGGACATTCTCGCCGACTTCACAAAACCTCACCCTATGGCACGCCTTCTCGAAGGAGATGTCGGTGCCGGGAAGACCTTGGTCGCAGCAGCGACCGCCTACGCAGTCGTGAACTCCCGGCCGCCGGGGCGCACGTCAGGCACGCTGCAAGTCGCGTATATGGCGCCGACGGAAATCCTGGCTGGGCAGCATTTCCAATCGTTCATCGAATACTTTAAGGACCTTCCCATCAACATTGCGCTCATTACCGGCTCTGGCGCGAAGAAGTTCCCTTCGAAATCCGCCAGCTGGCGGAGGCAAGGCAAGGCGACTGATATCTCGCGCGCGCAGCTTCTGAAGTGGGTTAAAAACGGTGAGATCGCGATGCTTATCGGCACGCACGCACTCATCCAAAAGAAAGTGGAATTTCAGCACCTCGCATACGCAATTGTGGATGAGCAACATAGGTTTGGGACGAGGCAACGCCGTGCTCTTGCACACAAAGGTGACGCAGCACCTCACTTCTTAAGCATGACGGCCACTCCAATCCCGCGCACGCTCGCGCTCACGATCTATGGCGACCTTGACCTCTCGATCCTTGACGAACTCCCGCCCGGACGCGCGAAAGTGACGACAGAGATCGTCACGCCGAAAGAGCGCGAGCGCGCCTATGAAAAGGTGCGCGAGGAGCTCGCGAAAGGCAGGCAGGCATATGTCATCTGCCCGCGCATTGAGGAACCCGATCCGGCGAAATTCAATGCCCTGCAAGCAAAGAGTGCGAAAGAGGAAGAGAAGCGCCTGCAGAAAGATATATTCCCCGAATACGAGGTCGGACTCCTCCATGGTGGTATGAAAACAAACGAAAAAGACCGCGTGATGGCACGCTTTGCCGCGGGCGAGATCCATGTACTTGTCGCGACGTCGGTCGTCGAGGTCGGCATCAACGTCCCCAATGCGACGGTGATGCTTATCGAAGGTGCCGAGCGATTCGGCCTCGCGCAATTGCATCAGCTTCGCGGACGCATCCAGCGCTCGTCGCATCCGCCGTTCTGTTTCCTCCTGCCAGAGACTAAAGGAGAGATGGCGATGAAGCGGCTGCGCGCGCTTGAAAAAAGTAATGACGGCTTCAAACTGGCCGAAGCTGATCTCGAAGCGCGCGGCGCGGGCGATCTCCTCGGCTCGCGCCAGTGGGGCATGTCGGACCTCGGTATGGAGGCCCTGCAGAACGCGCGCCTTATTCGCGCCGCGCGCGAAGAAGCACAAACACTCATCGCCGAAAACCCCACATTCTCAAAATACCCCGCTCTCGCGGCCCGTGTCGCACGAGTCAGCGTCACACATCACCATGAATAGCCGCGGCTACTGTACGATCGTGACCGACGCGGTATCCGTGTAATTGAGCGAGGCGCCGCGTAGCAGAGTGATCGTGTACGTTCCCGAGCCAGCGTAGGTGTGTGAGAGGTCTTTCGCCACCGTGCCCGAGGAGCACGTACCTTCCGATTGCGTCGCGTGCGCCGTGCCGTCTCCCCAGTTGAGATCGTAGCGGGAGCATGAGGAGACAAGATCGAAGAGCGCCCGTACTGCCAAGGGGTTCCCGCCCGCTGCGCCG
>Ga0209542_10006413_pt1 | contig 22909 bp, 31 predicted proteins | sample RifCSPhighO2_01_FD_184028 | JGI IMG/M metagenome (GOLD analysis project Ga0209542, IMG submission 184028) | Soil microbial communities from Rifle, Colorado - Rifle CSP2_plank highO2_0.1 (SPAdes) (version 2) | ecosystem: Environmental > Terrestrial > Deep subsurface > Rock core/Sediment ... | reverse complement strand
GCACTTATTATTGTGTCAACTGTTGCGGCATGTACCACTTTAAACATAGGCACCAAGATAATCAAAAAATAGCTAAGATATTTCACCCATTCCATATTTTTCTTTTGTTTCATTTCGTCAACCCCCCCTCACAAGTCCTTCTAGGATTTTAGCTGAGAAGCATCTTCGTCTTCGAGCTCAGCTATTTTCTCTTGCAGTTTGATAAACCATATAGGCTCAACTAACTGACCCTTGTTTTCCTCAATTCTAACCACCCCCTAAATTGGTCAAATTGTAATTTATTAGAAATCAAGCATAAATTTATATAGCTTGTAGGACTTTTGTGACCACATTACCGACGACGTTTTGATGCGCAAGGTAATGCCGGAAGTGTAGGGTTCCTGTCCTCCGCATTAATTATTTTTTTGGAATTATTCTCTCAAATTTTTTAATCTATTATTCTTATTTGATAAAATGTATTTTTTGTTTAGAAATCTAGCATCCCAAAAAAGGAGGCATTGTAAAATAACAGAATAATCAAATTAGCCCTGAACTACTTTTTTTGCTCTTCTTGTGGTTTATTTTTGTGACTGCGCTTCTTTACTTTCCGCACAATCAGCCATCCAATTCCTGCCAGAATAAGAATTAAGATAACCCAATCCCAGGGAATAGGGTGAGTTGTCAGGAATGGGAGGTTTTTTGGAGGCACAGGTTCTTTTTCCCATGACGCTTCAATGACTTGTGGCGTGCTGCTAAAGCTAAATGTCTTGTAGATTGTTTGCATTTCATTCTTGCCTACAGTCATTTGCGCTTTTGGCCCAGTCATTGTTGCAAGATATTTATGATCCTTGTAAGGAATCAAGCTAAAAATATAAAACGTTTCGCTATTTGAAATAACTACTTCCTGAACATTTGTATAATTAGCAGAACTTTCAACTTTGCCGCTTATTTCGCGTGCAAATTTTTCATCATCAATTAAGGATCCCTGGCTTGCTCTAACTTCTAGGAATAAATCACCTTTAGTAAATGCCTGCCTGCTGCTTATTTGCTCGAATACATCCCAGCCTTTCGCGTCAAATACAAGATAGCCTTGCTGGTATGCCAAAATGCTTGGAAGCATCAAGAGCAATATTAAGATCCCATAAATTTTGTTAGCCATGATCCTGCCCATATTATCAAGTTCTCCTTTAGTCCGCCGCTGACATCAAGACTTCCATTGTCCCAAGCCTGCTTTAGATCAATTGTTCCACTCATTACTCCAAGGAATGTTTCCTTATCCATAGTTACCGAATATGTTGACGGCTGTATTTTGCCAATATTTGAATCAACTAGTGAAAAATCCTCCAATGCAATCCACGCATAAAATTCCTTGTTCTTATTATCATACTCTCCAGCTTCTGGAACAATTATCTGGATTGTTGTCTTTTTCCCAAGCAGCATTTTTTGGAAGAAAACATATTTTCCTCGGCCTTTGATATCACCCGTAAGTTTGCCAATTCTTACTGTGTCTTTTTCTTCTTTCTTATTTTCTTCCTTTATTGCATCTGCGTACTCTTGTGAAATTTTAGTTGCTTCTTCTTCGCTAAGTGATTGGGCCCTGGCAAGATAATGAATAGCCATCTTGTTTAGATTATCCAGCCATTGCTTGTCTCGCTTGTCATGATTGATTTCTTCGACAATTTTCATAACTTTGTCAAGCGTTTCTGGTTCACTTGCCATTGCCATATGCCCAAAGTTAACAGTTTGAGTATTTGAGGCGCTGCTCCACGGGAATCCTTTTCCATGGACAGTTTCATCTCCTTCATTGGTATCAACTCTGTCAAGCCTCCTTATGGTAAATTGGAATGGAGCCCGTAATTCTTCCGATCCTTGATCAGTTAAAATATATTGTCCTGTACCATATGAGTTAAATGATGTATACAATTCATTTCTAACCTTAAATTCCTGCGTAGTCACTTGATTATCTCCATGTATAATCTCCACCCTTACCGAAGGATTAGCCTTAAGGGCATTAAATTTTGACCGAAACTCCTTTGTTTGCTTCCAAATTGTTGGAGATAAACCACTATATTTTTCTTCAAGTTTTTTGGTCACTTCTTCCGGCTGGATTATTTTTTGAGCTTCTAGTTCGGCAAAAGCTTCACTTGGAATATGGCCTGCTTGCTGGAAACTAATTCCTTTACCAAATGTTTCATCCAAAGAAATTTGATTCCCATTTGATTTAACAAATTGGTGGTCGGGAGAAAGATGGTATACCCCTTCCCAATTATGGCCAATCTCCCAGACGTGTGACTCTGTGATAAGCTTACCAGCTCCAAAATTATACCCTTCAGTTAAAGATTGAAAGCCCCGAGGAGCACCATTTAATGGGCTTGATAGTAAAATTACTGCCCTCACTTTTTCTGGGTGTTCTGAAGCATACATTTTTGACTGTAAACCACCCATGCTGTGGGCAACTAGAATAATCTTATCTGATTTTGTATGTTCTAATATTTTTTTAATGTCATCATCCAAACTTCTTTTTCCATCGTACAGTTGGTATGCAGTTGGCCTTCTAAAATCATAAGGGTGGTCGAAGTAAGCTTGACCCATATAATCGCCATTATCTGTTTTTCCATCAAATTTGTAGGGCGTGTTGGTATCCATGTAAGTATAAAATCCCTTATATATTCCAGCACCCCAAGCTGTCCTAAGAACGTGCGGCGCTATTATATCAGAACCCTCAACTTCTACAGTTTTCCCGTCATCTTTTAATGCAAGTTCCATCCGGTCTTCGTGAGGATTTCCTGGCCATAGATTATCTGACATGGTCCATCTGTTGTTATCATCTAACGCTGAACCCATTATCCCTGGAATAAAAAGAATCGGGGAGTGATAATTCGCAGTTGCTTCATAACTCTCACTTTGAACATACATGGAGCTAACACTCTGAACTAACAATAAGAATGTAACAACGAATAAAACCCCTTTCATTAGCAACTAGAAAAAAGTTCATCTTTATAAAATTTTGTTTTTATTTGCCTGGACCTTGCAGGTTAACGCATTCAACTGCCATTCCTTGACCAGGTCTTTGATATTTATAATTTGTCTTGAAAATTTTATTATTATCTTCGCCTTAGTACAAGGTGTTTAATAATGTAGATGCCTACAATCAACGTCAAGTAATGGTTAATAAAATTAAGAACATGCCACTTGGGCGTGTAATATCCGCTGATTATGTATCTGATCTCCAAAAGAATTACAACTATAAAAGTTATTAAATTATTTTGGGCATGTTTGCTTAATTTTGTCTTTTCAAAAATGTAAAATAAAATAAACAATATTATTGTTGAAGAAACTAATTTTGATATTGCATAATTAATTAATGCTGACTGTATTCCAAAAAAGTGGAGCGGATAAAAATAAATTTCCAATGGCTCATAAAAATAATGCGCAAGTGCGTCCAATAAAGTAAAAATCACGGAAATTAGAAGTGATGAGAGCAAAATCCATCTCTTTTTTACTTGGAATTCTTTCATTGCAAATGCAGATGGAATTTAAGTATATAATACTTACCATTAAGGATTATATAAAATTAAATATAAAATGAGATTAAGAAATTAGATTAATTAAATTTACTTATGATTTTACTTTCGTTTCAGCAACCTGTATCATACAAGCGCATGGAAGCTTTTTTGAAGCTCTTTCCAAAGCCTGTTTTGCAACTCCAAGATTCTGCTTGTCAACTCTCACCTGAAAAATAGTCTGTCCTTTTCTTACTCTCGCTGCAACTCCAATGGGCTTGCCAAAAGGGTGCGCCATTCCTGAACTGAACCTGTCAGCGCCTGCGCCTGCTGCAAGAGAATGCTCCCTTAATACGTGATAAGGATAAACTTTTACTTTTAAATGAAAGCCCTTAACTCCAAGAAATGATTCAAGGAGCTTGTTTGACGTCATTCTCGCGCTCTCAAGTGCATTGTCCCTGATATTCAAGTCAGCTTTTGCAAGAAGGTTTAACGTGTACGGGAAAGCTTTGCCCGGATCGCCGGTGTCAAAACGGACTACTTTGACGTTAGGCGTCATTCTGATATAAGATTTTGCCTTGAACTTCGAAGTTCTCGTATAAGGCCTTTTTAGATTCCTGTAAGAAACAAAAGTTCTTAATTTTGCCATAATAAAAGGATTTTTGGCTGGCTTTTAAATGTTGCTATTCATTATTTTGATTTCCACAACGCAAATTTTTCGCAGAATTTGTAAGTTTGGGAATTCTTTGAAATTCCAATTTTCGAAATGTTTATATATGAGTGCTGTAAGAGAATGCCTGTATCATAATTTTTCCTGTTAAAAAAAGAGGTGAATAGATGTCGTTTAATAAGAGAGCTTCTCTCGAGATATCAATACAGGCAATCGTTATTGTCGTTCTTGCTATGACTATTTTGGGCTTAGGGTTAGGATTTGTTAGGGGATTATTTAAGAACATAACTAGTACAACTGAAGATGTGACTGAGCAAGTAAGACAAAAGATTCTAGATGATTTGATTACTGGTGATAAAAAAATAGCATTTCCAAAAACCGAAGTTTTAGTTGATAGGGGCGGTTCAACAATTCTTAGCGTTGGAATCAGGAACAAGAATAACAATGATCTTGATTACAAATTAAAATTTTGTGCTGTTTCTGCTCCGGATACCACGGGAGTGATAATTCCTACCAATGACTGCGATAAATTTGCATCATGGTTCCAGTTTGACACGACAAAGGTTTACAAGCTTAGCCCTTCCGATTCAACGATTAGGAATATAAAAATTACATTACCATCGGTTGCAACATCCGGCTCATATTTTTTCACATTCGAAGTGTCTGACGACGTACTTGGCGCGCCATATGACCAAAAAGACTTTTTCATTGTCGTGAGAGGCTAAAAATGAAACGAAGATTATCGGAACAGCATGAATTTGAAATCATGAAGTTGGTTCTAGACAAATTCTTATGGTTGGGATTTGGCATAATGGCATTTGGCCTCTACCAGATTTTCAATAAAGGGTTGCAGGAAGGGATGGTGTGGATTGTGTCTGGAGCGGTTCTTCTCCTAGTTTTCACATGGATGATTGTGAAAGAGTATGAAGTGATTAGATAATTTTATTCTTTTAATTCTATTTTTCTAAGATTAATGTTCTTGGTAGTCTTTAGTGAAGAAACTTTCATGATGCGCAATCTGTAAATTTATTCACCGTTCACCCGCCCTAGATATGAATCAATCAGGCGCAACGTGAGTTGATAATAATTTACTTTTCACAATCTTTATATATAAGCAAAAAAATTAAAATTTAATGAATCCTGACGAGGACAAATTTGAAAAGCTGCGGAAATTTTCTGTGGTCAGCGAATGTCCCAGATGCGGGCACTTAAGCTTAACATTCAAAAATAGTATGCTGCATTGCGCGAATTGCGGCTATGCGGAAAAAATACCAACATTGAGGTGAATTTATGCCACTACATTACGAGAATCAAAGAGTGGGAGTTTTTGTTGATGTGCAGAATATGTATTATTCTGCAAAAAGCCTTTACAAAGCAAAAGTCAATTTTGCGCAGATATTGAAAGCTGCTGTGGGTGACAGGAGCCTTATAAGGGCAATTGCGTATGTAATAAAAGCTGATGTAGGGGAGGAACAGAATTTTTTTGATGCCCTCGAAAAAATCGGTTTTGAAGTCAAAGCAAAAGATCTGCAGGTTTTTGCAGGCGGAGCAAAAAAAGGAGACTGGGACATTGGACTTGCGATGGACACAATTGAACTGGCGCCGAAACTTGATACCATAATAATAGTAAGCGGAGACGGGGATTATGTCCCTTTAGTGCAACATTTAAGGCATGCACTCGGATGCAGGATTGAGGTGATAGCCTTTGGAAAATCAAGCGCGTCTTCTCTAAGGGACGCATGCGACAGTTTTATTGATTTGGAAGCTGACAGGAAAAGATATTTGATTTACAGATAAATTTGAATAATTCATTATTTTTATACCTTTAATTCGAACTTATCTTGTAGAATTTCGAAAAAATTGATATTTTTTTTGAAATTCACTATAGGTAAAGACAAAAATTTAAATAATGTCGGAGCTTATCTGAAATAAAATGATTGAACTTACAAAGGATAATTTTGATGAAAAAGTACTTAAAAGCAAAATGCCAGTTTTAGTTGATTTCTGGGCTCCGTGGTGTGGGCCGTGCAGGCTGGTTGGGCCTGTACTTGACAAAATATCCAGCGAGTATACAACAAAGCTAATTTTTTCAAAGCTAAACGTTGATGACAGCCAGGAAATTGCAGCAAAGTTTGATGTGAGGGGAATTCCATGCATGATTATTTTCAAGGATGGGAAAGAAATTGACAGGATTATCGGTGCATATTCTGAGCAGCAGCTTCGGAGCAAGATAGATATTATTTTAAGCAAAACTTAATCGTAGTTACTTTTAAGTAATTAAAACCAAAGTTTTAAAAAGGGAGGGTTCAATAATGAAGCAATTAAGCCCGTTTTTAGAGATAGGTGAGATTGCCCCGGATTTTGAATTCGAGGCGCAGATTATTGAAAGGAGCAACAAGGAAGCTGACATGCTGATTAAGAAAGGCTATAAAATCAAGAAATCTGTTTGGTATGGCCTCATTGCTTCATAATATCAAAAATGTGAGCATTTTTGAGATGCTCAAAAACCAACACAAGTAATTATTATTGACGGTTTTTGACATGTACAAGGGAAAATTATGGGACGAGGACAAGTGGAACATTCATTCAGAGGGCTATAATTCTTCAAAATATAATACTGGCGCTGGCAAAGACGAGAAAAAGTATCACGAGCAGACTTACGGCTCGAAGGAAAAAGACCTGTCATCCGATTACATCAAGAAAGAAGACTCAAAGGAAAAAGATGATAAAAAGAAAGAAGAATTATTTGATGCAGTAGAAGAAAAAAAGAAAGAAGAAATAAAAGACGAAGACATACCTTTTAGGGCTGCGAGGCAGGTTTTCAACGAGATGCAGAAAGAAATGAAAAAGCCCGCGCAGAAGAAAGATGTTAACAGCATAGAAGACGCCATCAAGAAAGCGATTGAAGAAGAGAAAAAAGTAATAGTCATGGATTGAGATGAAATTTATCAATTTTTTAAAAGTTTTTCTGATTCTTATCCTACCGTTTCTGATTTTTCTTTTGGTTTTTAATTTTGCCAGCCTCAGTGATTCATTCTTCACAAAAAAGTTTTCAGAGTATGGTGTCAATAACAAATTCCCTGACGCCGGAGCAATGCATCAGAAAGTCATTAATTTCATAGAGGGAAAATCCGATGAACTGCCCTCAGATTTCAATGACAGGGAAAAACAGCACTTGCTGGACGTAAAAAAAGTTATTTCTGCATTGACAATTACTCTGTATATCATGGTAGGACTTTTTTTACTTCTTCTTGTTATATCTGCCTTCACTTTAAAATTCAACAGCTACATAATAAATTTTGTCGGCAGAGTCATGGTGTGGGGCGGTGTCTTAACTGTTGCGCTTGCCGCGCTGCTATTCTTGTTTATCACCTTTGATTTTGGCTCGACTTTTGAGTCAATGCACCAAATGTTTTTCCAGAAAGGAACTTATATGTTTGACCCTGCAAAGGAAGCCATGGTTAATCTTTATCCGGAACAGTTGTTTATGGATTTAGGCATAAGAATCTCCGCCTGGATTATTATTAGTGCGATTTTGATTATTTTAATTGGGTTGTATCTTGTTTTGAGAACTAAAAATCAAAAACAATAAAAAGGAAAGATAATTAACTGGAAATCATAAAGACTAAAAATAAAACCCCCGAAAATGAAAAAATTAATTGTTGCAAACTGGAAGATGAACAAAACGGTTGCTGAAGCTGTGTCTACAGCTGATGAGCTGAAAAAATTGGCAGGAAAAGAAAAAAATGTAGATCTCGTGATTTGCCCAGCTTTCACGGCGCTGTATGCTGTTGCAAAAGAATTGATAGGGAGCAATATTAAATTAGGCGCGCAGAATATGCATTTTGAAAGCGCCGGAGCTTATACCGGGGATATTTCACCCCTGATGTTGAAAGATATTGGCTGTGAATATGCCATTCTCGGCCATTCTGAGAGAAGAGAATTTTTCAAGGAAGATGATTCTTTAATAAACAAAAAAATATTGTCGGCATTAAAACATTCAATAAAACCAATCTTATGCGTGGGTGAAACGTGGAATCAAAGAGAAAATAACCAAACTAAATCCATCCTCGGAAATCAACTAGAAAAAGGCTTGAACGGTGTTTCATCAGCGCAAGTGAAAAATATCACTATTGCCTATGAACCGGTATGGGCGATAAGCAGGGGCAATCCAAACCAGAAAGCCGCGACGCCTGAAGATGCTGAAGCGGCTCATGATTTTATAAGAAATGTTCTTGAAAAAATGTTTGACAAAAAAATTTCTACTAACTCAAGAATTCTCTATGGCGGCAGCATGAAGCCTGAAAATGCAAAAGAATTATTATCAAGAAAAGACATTGACGGCGGCCTGGTTGGCAACGCTTCCCTGAATGCAAAAAACTTTTACGCGATTATAAAAGCTGCAAAATAATCAGTTTGGAACTTCAACATACAATTTCTGTATTGGAGTATATTGGGCGCCATTCTGACTTTTAATCTCAACGTTTAAGATATAAATGCCCGGAACAGGATTGGGCTGGACCTGCACTCCGATCCCAATATCTTTCTCCTCGTTTTGAGATATGCTTACCGACCTTGAGGCAGGGTTAACAATCAGCTGCGGACTTGTGAGGGGTATTGGTGTGTTACTGTAACTTATCCCTAATTTATCTGTTGGAGGGTTTACAGTTATCTCAAAATTCTGAGTAGGCAATACATTAAAAATCTTGATGCCAAAAACATCAAACTTTTTTTTATGGATAACTTTCTTTTCTGTTCCGATGCAAACCCTGTCAAAACCTTCGCACACCAGGTTTGCTATTTTTTGATCTAGCTCTGATGCAGTCAGCTGAGTTAAATCTGTGGCCGTGGCAGACAGTTTGGCTATAAAATACACACCGAATCCAAAAATAACTATTGAAATTATTATTATAACGAGAAAATTAACTGACAGCTCTATCGCCCCTTTCTTGAGCATTTTATTCACTTCTCACAAAAAAGACCTGCTTAGCAGGAGAATTAAATTTTTCCCTTACTAATTCCTGCTTGTAAACGGGAGAGCCATTTAGATTCTTGCCTATGATTACATTTTTTATATAGTTGTAATCCAAAGTAAATCTCAATGAGCCAGTTTCTTCAATTTGCTGGGGCCTATAGTTAAGATTCAATGGTATGCTCAGGCTCGTTGTGCCACCAATCAGGTAAATTTCATTTTCCAAATTCTTATCTGCTATTAAAAGTTCTCCCCTGGAATATTCGGTGCTTAATAATACTTTAACACTGTTAAATTTCACAGGCATAATCAAATCCTTGTTCCCATCATCAAGAGTTATTTTAAGCTCAAAAGTGTCCCTGCTCATGTCAAACGGCTTGTTGTATTTCATTATAGCGCTTGCCTTGAAGTACCCCGCAGTAATGACGTCAAGGAAATTTTGTGAAGAAACATCCTTGCTTTCCACACCCATCATACATTCATTGCCGCTGGTGCAGTAGTAATGCGCATAGGCCGCATCCACCATTTGAGAGCCCTGCTTAACTTTGCCTTTGCCCTCGCAGTTGCCGTAATCCTGTGGGCAGGTGCACTTGCCTCCTGGCCTTCCGTTCTCCAACAAATCTTTAGCGCCATTTCCGCAGCAGTTTGGAATTGGATTGTAAATACATTTACTGCTGTCGCATCTTTGAGTAGAACATGCTTTCTGTACGCAGTCTGCGCTCACTTTACATTCAGCCTTGGTGCATGAGCCTATTGCGAGCACTGCAATTATAAGCAAAAGGAACAGTATTGTTTTATTTTTGATTTTAATCCACTCTTTTGCAGAATTCTGATTTAACTTATATAAAAAGATTGTGAATTACGAGCTTTAAAAATTAAAATCAATAATGAGAAAAGTTTATATAAACAGAAATTAATAGAATTGAGAAAGAGGTGGAATGATGCTATCAAACTGCAATTATGACAAGACAAAGCTCTTGGCAAAAATTTCCAAGCTGGTGGGCTTCATTGACAAGCACGCTGCCAAGGATGCTGAGAAAGACGGCCACCCATTATGCGGCGAAGAGTACAAGGAACTGAAGCAGGATTTGGAAAGGCATGCTGAGAAGCTCAGGGCGGCTATAGAAGGGCTGTCGAGAGAAGGAAAGTATAATTAAATTGTTTTAATTTTAATAATTCTGAGCAGAGTAATTGGTATTGTTGATCTTTTAAATATTTTTTGTTGATGAGTGTTCGAACTTTGAAATAAATTTAAGAAATTGATGTACCATTCGTAGCTCTAATTATTTTTCAGAAAACCTTTTAAACAATTATCAAATATCCTGATTCTCATTGGGCCTCTAGCTCAGTTCGTTATTTTAAATTTCTAACATTTTGTTTTTCATCATAATTTTTAAATCACTTTATAATCGTTTCAACTATCAAATTATGATTTGTATTTTCTAAACTATATGTTAGATTAGCACTGGACATCTTCACATGAACTATTTAAAGCAAAATCATTTAGACGGTTTTCAACTAAAAAGTGAGGATTTGAAATGATTTCAACAAAATTAAACTCAGAAAGTTTCAAAATAGACGAAAATTTAGCTGAGTTTTATGGAATTCTTATAGGCGATGGCTGTATATCCAAATTTAAGAATCAAGGTCGTACGCATCATGCCATTAGAATAGATGGCAACTCTTTGACCGATATCCAGTACTACAACAATCATCTAAAAAAATTGGTTGAGGGAATTATCCACAGAGAAGTTAAGATAAAGTTCAGAAAAGTGGGCAATTGTATTTTCATCATGTTTGAATATAAGAATTTCGCCGTTTTTCTAAATAATTATCTGAAGTTTCCTTTTGGGAAAAAGGGAAATATTTCAATCAATGAAGAGTTCATAAAAAATCAGCAGTTCCTAATAGCCATACTTCGTGGATTATTTGATACGGATGGCTGCTTGTATTTCACTAAGAATAACTCGAAAGACCGCTCTTATCCGATAATAGAAATATCTACACACAGCAGCGCTTTGGTAAATCAGCTGTATCAAGTTTTTTGCAAGTTTGGATTCAAGGTTAAGATAAGCCATTTCAAAGATTCTGTGAAGCTTCATGGAAAGGATAATTTAATAAAGTTTATGAAATTCGTCGGCACGAACCACCCAGATAAGCTATCCAAGTTTAACTACTGGAGAAAGTTTGGTTACTGCCCTAAAATAGATGAGTTAAACTTTGAAAGTAGGATGAAGAAGCTCAATTCGGGCCCGTAGCTCAGGCTGGTTAGAGCGCCGAGTTCAGAAATGAAATCTGGATGCGCAAGTCTTATATGAAATTTTTGGGCACAAAGTAAAAATCCAAAAATTCTCGAGGCCAGCCGGAGGTCGCCAGTTCAAATCTGGCCGGGCCCATTTTATTTATAAAGAGGGTTCAAATCCCTTGAGGCCCATATTTTCATTTTTTCTTTCTATATCTTAGTGTTAGAAATACCACTATAAAATTTGCTATGGAACCAAATGCCTTATAATTATAAAAACTAATTCCTGTATTTCAAATGCATAAAACAATACCACCAATCCTGTTGTCAGCCACAGAATCCACGCAATTAAGCTAACCCCTTAGAACTTTTTTCCTTTACCTTGTGAAGAATCTGGGGGATGTAAGCAAGGGCTCCAACAATCCCAGACAATAATGCAAGAAGCGCAAGAATATTTTCCATTACTTTGAGTGTTTCTTTAAGAATTTAAATGTTTGTGAAATCATAGTTTGAAATCATTAAATTTAAAAACCACGTGAAAATCTATTCTTTTATTGCTCCCGTAGTGTAGTCCGGATTAAGGAAATCCACATATGTGGTTGTTCTTTAAGGATAACCAATCATTTCGGATTTTCGATCCGAAGACCTGGGTTCGAATTGCTACGAGCACATTTTAGCACGCATTTCCCGGCGGGAGCATATTTTTTCTAATGGAATGCCCATGTGTTTGGGATATATTTATAAATTTAGTCAACTTATAGAATTACTATGGCAAACAATAGCGTAACATTACATAGAGTTCTTAAAGCAACTCCAGAAAAAGTATACCGTGCCTTTACTGAGCCGAATGCTATGTCATTTTGGCTTCCGCCTTATGGATTTTTATGTGTGGTTCATCAAATGGATATGCGTGCAGGCGGCAGCTACAAAATGTCCTTTACCAATTTTTCAACGGGCAACGGGCACTCTTTTGGCGGAAAATTCTTAGAAATAAAACCAAATGAGTTCATAAAGCATACTGATAAATTTGACGATCCAAATCTACCCGGGGAAATGACTACTTCGATTTGGCTCAAAAAAGTTTCTGTTGGCACAGAACTTAAAATCGTTCAAGAGGGAATTCCTTCAGCTATTCCAACAGAAATGTGTTATTTGGGTTGGCAAGAGTCATTAGAAAAATTGGCAAAATTGGTTGAGCCCGAAATTCCGGATGCTTAATTTTTTATGCTTGAAGTATCGGCAGTAAGCGGTAAATTCAAATATCGATTGCATATATCAAAAAAGATACAGAAAAATCAACCACTATAATAAAATCACAGCTTAAAAACTTAGTAATAATTTCTTCTAAAAAACAATAAAGATATTTTATTTCCTGTGTTTTCTTTTGAACTTTTTCTCATACGCCTTGATGCCTTCCCTTATCAGCCTGTAAGCCGCCCTTCTTTCCATGAAACCCAGGACTTTTACTTTCTTTCCTTCAAGGTTTTTATAAGTTTCAAAAAATTCCTTGTATTCTTTGGTTGTATGCTCGGGCAAATCCTTAAGGTCATTTATATTGGCGCATCTCGGGTCTTTAACATAAACGCCTATTATTTTATCATCACGCTCGCCGGTGTCTATCATTCTCATCACGCCTATTGGCCTAAAAAGTGCAATCGTCTGCGGCAGCACAGTGCCGTTGGTATAAACAAGTATGTCCAATGCGTCGCCATCACCGCCATAAGTCTGAGGTATAAATCCATAATCTCCGGGATAATGAACTGATGAATATACAAACCTGTCCAGCATCATAAGGCCGTGCTCCTTGTCAATCTCATACTTAGTGCTGGAGCCTTTTGAAATCTCAATAAGAACATTTACTTCCCGGGGTACATTTTCCCCCAGCTTAATGTCATGCCACTGACTGATCATATTTAATCACCTTTTTTATATAGATTACATCAACACCTATCGGGTATATAAACTTTATTTATGTAATATGAAAAATACGCGCAAATCGCAGGCTTAACTGCAAGATTTTAGAATTTTAGTTTAACTTTTTCAATTTATAAACCTTTATAAACTCAATTTTATTCCTACTTACTAATGGCAAAAAATTATTCAGAGCTTGAGGCTTGGGGCATTTTCGCAGGAGCTTTAGTCATAGGAGTTGTACTGACAAGCTTATTCTGGGCATATATCACCATATCTCCTGAAGATAAAATTCTGCAAAATAAAACTGAAAATCTTACAAAATCTTTCAATGCCGAAATTCCCACTAATTTTGTGAATTTCTGCAGCGAAGTGGATGGGAATTCCAGCTGGGACAGCACAGGATTCAAGCAATGCGTAGTGGCTGAACCTTCAGAAAAAAATTTGGTAGTAATGCAATTATTATGCAAGAAGTTCAACTTGACATTAAGCTACGGCTCATTCGGTGTTAAATGTGAAGGAAAAGTATGAAGAAAAAATTCTTTGTGAAATCTGCAATAGTGAGATGATTGAAAGGCACTGCAAGATTCTCTGCCTGAACTGCGGGTTTATGTGGGATTGTAGTGATTATTGATTTGAGGTCATAATATGATAAGACGTAATCTTGAAGAGCTTTCGGGTGGGGCATTAGATCATGTAACAAAATGGAACCTCCAACCTGGTGAGATTGCTAAAATTTTAAGGAAGCTTCAGCCCGGCGAATATTATGAAAGGCCGTTTGATGTACGATTTAATCCAAAGTGCACAAATGGATTAACAAAATATATTGATGCCCTAAAAAATGAAGGGTTGGATATTGGTGAAGAGTCTTCTCAATTTGGATATGAAATGCCGAGTCCGGCAACGACAAGAGGAAAAGTTAGCGGGATAAGATATTTGCATATCTATAGAAGATATAAATAAATTTTATGTGATTAATTGAATACTATTTTATATTCCATTCATAAAACTTTAAATACACTAAATTTTTTCTCCTTGTGCCAAGGTGGCAGAATCCGGCTATTGCGCTCGCCTCGAAAGCGTGTGCCCGCAAGGGCTTCTCGGTTCAAATCCGGGCCTTGGCGTTTGGGGGATAAATGAATAAATTTGCGAAAAAATGGATTAATAGTGTTTTGTTATTCATTGGTATATTATTTCTCCTCGGTGGATGCTCCACGAAAATGGGCCAAAACAATATTGATAAAAATTCTGAAATAACGGCGAGCATAATTGAAGACACGAGAGAAAATTGCAGGCTTAGCAATGAATCCGACTGCAGGCCTATAGAAATAACTAAAGGAGAGCCGGAGGATGAAGAGCTTGTGGATAATTTTACTGATGTGATAAGCATCAAAAATGATTCAGAAAATAAGATAATCATGCAAAACTCATTAAATCTAACAACTGTTTGCGAGGCTGGATGGAAATGTATTAAAGGCAAGTACACTGCTTATCAAGAGACTAATTGCTCATGGCATTCTTTGGAGCGCTGCATTTACGGCTGCGATGAAAATGAAATGTCATGCAGGACAGCGCCCGTATGCAAAGTTAATTCTTTAAGATGCGAAAATGATAATTTGATGATTTGTGGTGAGGATGGCTATGGATGGATACTTAACAAATCATGCGATAAAGATTGTGAAAATAATGCATGCACTGAAGATTTGGGCATCAATGCCACTTTGAATATAACAATTAATACAACAACAAATGACTACATAAAAGATGAATGTATCAAGGTCATAAATTTTAATTATAATGCCAGCGGACCTGACAACAGCTCCAACTTAAATGACGAATATTTTACTCTTAAAAATATATGCGCGTATTCAATCGATGTAACTAACTGGACTGCAAAAGATGCCTCAAATCATGATTTTAGATTCTCCACTTTTAATTTAGGTATTAATGCCGACATAACTATGCATACTGGTAGTGGGACGGATGACTCAATAAATCTTTACTGGAACATGAGTATCCACATATGGAATAATCTTGGAGACACCCTTTATCTTAATACTGCAAACGGAACATCGGTATTGATTTATAGTTATCCATAAAATTGGTATAAAAATGCAAAAACAATCAATCTCCTTATGCATGATAACAAAGAACGAAGAGAAATACTTAGAGCAATGCCTGAATAGTATAAAGGATATTGTCAACGAAATTATTATTATTGATACAGGAAGCATAGATAAGACAAAGGATATTGTCAAAAAATTCAACGCTAAAATCTTTGACTTTAAATGGAGTGATGATTTTTCTGAGGCGAGAAATGAAAGTTTAAAGCACGCAACAAAGGATTGGATATTGGTTTTGGATGCGGATGAAATTATTGAAAAAGATGGCTTAGAAAAAATTAGAGAAGCAATTGAAAACAATGGTACCTTGTCCGGCTTCCAGCTTGAGCAGAGGTCTTACCTGGAGAATTATTTTGAAGGCGCTTATGAGAATAAATCAAGTTTAGAGCAAGTCATGAAATATCCCTTTTACATCTCAAATTTTCTTGCGCGCCTGTTCAAGAATAAGCTCGGCATTCATTTTAAACACAGAGTGCATGAGCTGGCCGAGGATTCAATGAATGAGCAAAAGCTCAAATTCAGAAAAGCTGATATTGTGATTCATCATTTTGGGACGCTAAAGGAACGAGGCCTTATAAGCAGCAAAGTTGACATGTATTCAAAGATGATATTGCACCAGCTCGAGGAACATCCTGACAATCCCAGATATGCATACCAAGCTGCGAGAATGTATCTTGGAGGGAATGATTTGCCAAATGCCCTGAAATTTTTTGAGAGGACAGCAGAAATTAACCCGCATTACAAGCTTGTATTTTCGGAAATAGCCAAAATCCATATGAGAATGAATGATAAAAATAAAATTATTGAGAATTTCATGAAAAGCATGAAGTATAATCCGGACAATCCATCCCCGGCAAATAATCTTGCGGTGGTTTACATGTCAGATGGAAAATTCAAGGAAGCCAAAGAAATCCTTGAGAAGCAATTACGGAAAAATCCTGACAGCCCGGCATTGAAATATAATTATGAAGAATGCCTGAAGAATCTGGAAAAATAAATTTTTTACCTCCACTTAATCGAGCATCCAACTGCCGGCGTTAATTCAATCCCAACTTTTCTGTCATGCACGACAGCATCAACAGCATTTCTTAAGTCGTTAGTCTTAACTGATTTTTCATCTTTGTAATTATCATCTATCCTTCCGTGATATTTTAACTTGCGCTCGCCGTCAAAAACGAATGTTTCCGGGGTGCATTGCGCGCCATATTCATTTGCAACAGTTTGCTCTCCATCCCTCAAATATGCGAAATTTAATTTTTTGGTTTTGTTCATTTCTATCATTTTGTCAAAACTGTCATCTGGATAATTTACTTCATCATTTGAGTTTATTCCGACAACCTGAACTCCCTTTATTCCAAATTCACCTTGTATTGCCTTGATTCTTTCAATATAAGCCTGAACATAAGGACAGTGATTGCACATGAAAACAATCACTAAAACTTTCTTTGCCTTGAAATCATTAAGCCTATAAATTTTACCATCTACAGCAGGCAAACTGAAATCAGGCGCTTTGTCTCCGATTTTAAATTTTAAATTTTGCGTGTTCATTTCCATTAAAATCACCTTTGAAGAAAAATAATTTCAGATTATTAAAAATTTTCGGTTTGAAATAAGTGCCGAAGGGGAGACTTGCATGCGGCAAGCAGTGACTTGTGAGGCGAGTTCGTTTTCGACTCACTCGCCATTTACCCACTTGCCACAATTTGAACTCCCGACAGACACCTTATGAGAGTGTCACTCTGGTGCCCGCAGACTAAGCTGCACCAGGCTGAGTTACTTCGGCAACTTGGTTAAAAGAATAAGATGTGCTTTTAAAAATCTTACTAATAAAAATTTACAGAGAATTTTGAATGAAAATTAAAAAACTAGAAATTGTTCAAAATTCTCTACAAAAACTTTTTCAGCTTCTCAGCGTATTCCTTTATCTCACTTTCAGTATATTTTATGTGCGGCCATTTTATTTTCAGGCCGTCATTCTTAAATCTTGGAATTACATGAATATGAGAATGGAAAACAACCTGGCCAGCCTCAATGCCATTGCTCATAACTAGGTTAAATCCCGAACAACCCAAACCCAAAGACAATGCCTTTGCAACCTTTCTAGCTGCCCTTATGGACGCCTCTGCATCTTTATCATCCATTTCAGATAAGTTTCTCGAATGATTTTTTGGAATTACCAAGCAATGCCCTTTGTTTGCCGGGGCAATGTCGAGAAAACTTAATACTCGTTCGTCCTCATAAATTTTGGCTGACGGTACTTTTCCTTCAATTATTTTGCAGAATATGCAGTCTTCCATTTTTAATTTAGATTGAATGAAATTCTAATTTATCTCTTTCTGCATCTAGCAGAGCAACTGTGTAAGGATAAACGCGAAACAACGCGCCGGGATTTATAACTCTTGCTTTTCCTAATTTGTCATCTCTCTTAACATGAGTGTGGCCCGTTAAAACATAATCATACTTATTGCTTTGGATTGCATCATTCAGAATTTTTGATTTTGTTCCGTGATAGGCATAGAATTTTTTTCCTTTATGTCTGAACTCAATTTCATCCTGAATTTCATCAAAGCCAAATTTATCGCACATTAACTTTAAGCCCTCCCTCTCACCATCATTATTGCCGTAAATAAATTTCATTTTTAAATCTCTAAAATATTCAAGCATTGGGGGGCTTACTATATCTCCGCAGTGGACAACAAAATCAACATTTTTTTCTTTGAACAAAGCAACTGCCTTCTTAATTGCTTCCTCATTTTCGTGGGTGTCGGAAATTATGCCAATCATTAATGTATAGAATATTTCAGAATATTTAAATTATTTCAATATAAAGTGGACCGGCCGAGATTTGAACTCGGGGCAACGCCCATGCCATGGGCGCATTCTAATGCCCATTGAATTATCAATTCCGGGCTGAATTACCGGCCCATCCAATTTTAATGTGTGAGAAACAGTATTGTTTAAAAGATTTTCTTAAGAACGCATTAGAATCGATCTTAATTTTTTGCCGCCAGCCTTACGTCGCCTTCGTGGACCGTCTTTCTGCCTGCGTGCTTCGCTATCTGCGATGCTCTGGAAGAAATCTTCACTGCAAGGTCTGTAAGTACCTCTGCAAAAGTGTCTACCGCACCAGAAGAAACTCTCTTGGCTCCCGCTTTCATCAGAATCCTTGCAACGCTTGCCTTTGGAATTGTAGAAGTTTTTCGCCCCATATGTCCCCTAATCAAGGGAGAAAATTTAACAAGAACCCCTTAGTCTTTGTGATTGAGTTTTCTGACAGGAAGTGGTTTATATAGTTTTCGATTCCCAAGGCAAATCGTATGTTTTAAATATTCAAACTCTTAACTATCCGTATATGGACCCCTCATTAAAACAAACAATCACAAAATATGCCCTGCAGAATGCAATCAAATACAATGGCAAAGCAAATCCCGGTGCTGTAATAGGGAAAGTTCTTGGAGAAAATCCTGAATTAAAAGAAAAAGCGCAGGAATTAAGCAAGGAAGTTGTAAAAATAATTTCTGAAATAAATAAATTAGGATTGGAGAAGCAGGAAAAGAAACTTCAGGAAACAGCTCCCGAGCTTCTGGAGAAAAAAGAAAAGCCGGAAGAAAAAAATATTTTTGCATTTATTGGAATAAGGGAAGGGGAAAAAGTTGTAACTGCCTTTCCTCCGGAGCCGAGCAAGTATCCGCACATCGGGCACGCTAAGGCAATAATTGTTAATTATGAATTAGCTAAACACTATAACGGAAAATTTATTCTGAGATTTGAAGATACTAATCCTGAACTTGCGCAGGAAGAATTCTACAAAATTCATCTTGACAATTACGAATGGCTTGGAATTAAGCCCGACAAAATAGACCATGCATCTGACCACATGGATGAAATGTACCAGTATGCAGAAAAAATGATAAAAGAAAATCACTCTTATATCTGCTTGTGCGCCCAGGAACAAATCAAGGAAAACAGAAAAGTTGGAATTGAATGCGAGCACAGATACTATCAGCCCGATAAAAATCTTGAGCTCTGGAAAGAAATGTTCAAGGCAAAAGCAGGAAAAATGATTTTAAGGTTAAAAGGGCACATGCAAAGTCAAAATTCAACTTTAAGGGATCCTGCAATATTCAGGGTCATTGATGAGCCTCACCCGCGGCAAAAGAAAAAATATAGGGTATGGCCAATGTATGATTTTGAAAACGCAATAATGGACGGAATTGAAGGCATAACCCACAGATTGAGAAGCAAGGAGTTTGAACTGAGAAATGAGCTGCAGAGATTGATACAGACAGTTGCAGGCTTTCCTGAAACTAAAATTTATGAGTTCGCAAGATTCAACATGGAGGGAGTAGAAAGCTCCGGACGGATTATACGCGAAAAAGTCCAGAAAAAGCAATTGATTGGATGGGACGATCCGTCATTAACAACCTTGGTTGCTTTAAGGAGGAGGGGTTTTTTGCCTGGGGCCATTAAGGACTTTGTTTTGTCGACGGGATTAACCAAAAATGAATCGGTTTTAACGTGGGATGACCTGATTGTTCACAACAGGAGGCTGCTCGACAAAGAATGCATCAGGTATTTTTTTGTTGAAAATCCAAAAGAAATCAAAGTTGAGAATGCGCCAGAGCAGAATGTTGAATTAAAATTGCATCCCGAATCGAAAGAAAGAGGAATTAGAAAATTTAAAACAAAAGATAAATTTTATGTCACAGAAAAAGATTTCAAGGAATTCAAGGATGGCAAATTGATTCGATTAATGGACTGCTTAAACTTTAAGAAAAGTAAAAATAAATTTATTTTTGACTCCATTGAATATGAAAAATTCAAAAATCACGGTGACAAGATTATCCACTGGCTTCCTGTTTCGAAGGATTTAGTTAAAGCCGAAGTTTTGATGCCGGACAAAAAGGTTGCAAAAGGGCTTGCGGAACCGATGGTCAAGAATTTGAAAGTTGGCGATATTGTGCAGTTTTCAAGGTTTGGATTCTGCAAACTGGATTCAAAGGACAAAGATAAATTAAAGTTTTGGTATACACATGATTAAATTGAAATGATAAATCTTAATTATGTATTTTTAGTTGTAGGCTTATTTTTTATAGTAACGCTCATTATACTATGGGATCATCTATCAGGCAGAAAATCAAATAAATCTACACCTAGGCATAGACACGCCACATTTATTTGTCCTAGATGTAAAAGCACAGATGTAAAATATAATTGGCAATTGTCGGTAATAGGAAGGTCAATTTTTGATGTTAGAACCTGCAATAATTGCGGTTACACCTCGAGATTATTTCCAGAATTATGCTGATTCATATTTAAAAATAAGACGCCGCGGCTGGGATTTTCACTCATGAGGTTATCCATCAAAGGATTTGAACCCAGTGTGACTTGTGAGCGAGTTCGCAACGAGCTCACTCGCATGTCACACCTTTCAGACAGGAGGTTCTCAGTCTCCCGCACTTCCAGGTTGTGCGGCCGCGGCATAGTAAAATTTAAATAGTTGATATTTGCATTAGCTTATTGAGGTTCTCAGGCTCCTGTTCCGCCAGGTTGTGCGGCTTTTTTATTTTTATTATTGTATAAGTTTTCCTTTATAAATATCACGTGAAGATGTCCAGTGTCCATTGCTACTGGAAAATATATGTTAAAGAATAAAATCCAAAACAGAAAGTATTTAAGGAATAATAAAAAAATATTAATTTATGACAAAAAATATTATCGTTAAATCCCAAGTAAAAGAATTAGCAAAGATAGACGGCAAATCGCTCAGCGTGGCAGAAGAGTTCTACAAAGCCCTGGAAGATAAGAACCATCAGTTAGTTGCAGACGCATGCAAAAGAGCAAAGTTAAACAACAGGAACACAATTATGGCGAGAGACCTGTAATTAAGAATTATAATATTCGTCCCTGTCTATCTTTTTGTTTATTTTATTGTCAAGCATGTTCAATGTTCGCTGCCTTTTGGCTTTGTCTATGTGAAGAATTCTCATTCTGTGCTTAACTGCCTCAAGTGAATCTGACATCCCCTTAATTCTTTCATTGTTCTCACTCATTATCCTGTATTTTTCTTCCTTTTCCTTTTGGAGTTCTTCTTCAAGCGAGATTATCTTGCCTTTTAAATCCTTAATCTCGCTGTCTTCCGGCCTGAAGAATTTTGAATATTTTCTTTCCCAGTCAATTAAAATATTAATTTTATCTTTTAGCCGGTCAATATCCTTGTAGCTGAGGCTCATTCTGATAATTGATTTTCTCATTTTAGCAAGGTGAGACTTCACTTCATCTTCTGCTTTTTGTTTTTGAGAATGAATTTTGCTTATCAGAAAAACGTGCCGCGCAAAATGCCCCATGGATTTAGTGTTTTGCATTTTTAATTTATTTATTATTGAGATTTAACTTGATTCTTCCGGGAGGGAACCGGAGTATTGCACTTTCTGTGTTTTAGTCGCCCTCCACCCACCCAGTGAAGCAAAATAATAATGTGCAAAATCCTAAAAAATAAATTTATTTCTTGAACATTCCGAAAAGGCCTTTTTTCTTTTGGGTGTCATCTTCCATCGGAAAAGGCTCGTCCGGAAAATCCAAATCCGGCATTGGGACAGGCTCCATCGGAGGAAGCTGCATGCCAAAATCAGTATCCGGCGGTGCCATTTCAGCCGGCGACATCTGAGGGGCAATTGGCGGCGTCATCTGAAAATTCTGCTGGGACACTGGCTGAAATGATGGCGGTGCCCTTGAGCTCACAGGCTGAGGTCTTTGAATTGGAGTGTCGGGCTTCCATTCCGGCTTTGAAAATGATTTAGGCTCGGGTTTGGGCTTGAACATCGTAGCATCGTCTTCTTTTGGAAATGATGATTTTTCTTTTTCCGTACTCCCCATCTTTTCCTTGACAAGACCCACTATTGCAACCATCCCTTCCGCAATCGTCTTATTTTGATCTATCAGCTTATCAATCTTCGAAATAATCGCTTCGTGCTTTTTTGCTTCTGCCTCGTAGCCCTTGTCCTCAAGCTTCATCTGCTCCGCTGCTGCGCCGAACACTTCGAGCATTCCACTTACGGTGTCGGCCAGCCTATGCACAGCCTCGTAGAGATTTTTGGGAGAAACATCTTTCTTGTCCTGTATGTTCTCCAGCTCTTTCCTTAAGTCAGAAATATTCTCATATGAAACAAAGCCATCATTCTCATCAGCCATCTCAATCAACCTCTTTTTTTACCTAACCAGCCCTATAATGCAGAAGTAAAAATAATGATATATAAAGATTTCTATTTATTAAAATAAATTAATTGTCGTTACTTAGCAAAAGTAAAAAATAGAAAGGTTTAAAAATAGTGATTAACTATAGAATTTAATAGTTGTCAAAATTAAAATGATATTAAATGACCTCCTCTGCGGAATAAATTCCGCAGTATCCATTCAAGCTAAACCATGGTGCTTAGCTTGGTTCAAAATGTACAAAGCTGTGTCGCTAAGCTGATTGTATCCGACGGTAACAGCAGTTCCGCCGCGGCT
>Ga0209542_10006411_pt1 | contig 22911 bp, 21 predicted proteins | sample RifCSPhighO2_01_FD_184028 | JGI IMG/M metagenome (GOLD analysis project Ga0209542, IMG submission 184028) | Soil microbial communities from Rifle, Colorado - Rifle CSP2_plank highO2_0.1 (SPAdes) (version 2) | ecosystem: Environmental > Terrestrial > Deep subsurface > Rock core/Sediment ... | reverse complement strand
ACATCGTCGCTCCGTGAAGGAGCGAGGTGACCCCTCGGGGGTCAGGTACTACATTTGCGAGATCAAGCCGCCGTAGGGGCAAGTCCCGCCGCGGGCGATGGATTTCGAAGGCATGTCGTTCACTTTTGGAGCTTTTTCTTCGCTTTGAACAAAAGAAGTTAGACCCGGGGTGTTCGAAATACTTTCAGAAATCCGTGGCGCGTATGCACCTTCACATCTCCTTTCAATTTATAGTATATCATATATTGAAATTAAAGTCAATAGAAATAAAACCCTTATTTTATAGGTATTTCGGGATACTAATTCATTATTTTGTATTCTAGCGGGACTCGTGGCTCAAAGCTATGTCTACCAGTTCGCGGGCTATCTTTTCCGCGGCACCGGGCTTGTTGAAAGCTACGGCGCTCCGCCTCATTTGCTCGTAGCCGGGTTTGTCTTCCGTTATCCTTTCGATTTCCGAGCTTACGATATTTGCGGTAAGATTCGCCTCTTCTATTACACTGCAGGCTCCCGCGCGCGCGTAATTAAAAGCGTTTTTTATGGAGTGGTCAGCATGCGAACTCTTGAACGGCACCAGTATGGACGGCACTCCCCACGAAGCAATTTCAAACAAGGTTGATCCTGCCCTGGAGACTATAATGCTCGCGGCTCCAGCCGCCATTTTCATCTGGAGAGGATTGAGGAAAGCGAAAGGCATGTACCTGGACTTGGATTCGTTGTCGGTCAGAATGACATCAGCCTGCCCGGCGGTTATAGAAAAGTTTTTAATTCCGGTCTGATGTATAATCTGGAAATTTTTTGTAAGCCTGGGCAACGCGTCCAAAATCGTGTTATTTATCAGTTCCGCTCCTTGGGAGCCTCCGAGGATTAAAATTACGGGCATTTCGGATTCAAGTTTGAAATATTGCAACGCTTCGCTTTTGGGCGCGGGATGCTCTATCTCCTGCCTGATGGGTTGACCAGTCCAGGCCGTGCGCCCTTTTGGAAAATACTCGCCGGCCTCTCCAAAGGATACAGCTACTTTTTTCGCAAAGTGTCCCGCCCAGCGGTTTACCCGGCCGGGAGAAGAATCAGATTCGTGTATCAAAACGGGAATCCCGAGAATCCTGGCCGCGAAAATAGTCGGAAAAGAGGCGTACCCGCCTTTGCCGAAAATCACGTCGGGGTATATGGAGAATAATTTATATATCGCATTAACGATTCCGAAAAAGCTCTTGAATATGTCCGTAAAATTTTTCAAAGAAAAATAAGTGCGCACTTTCCCGGCGCTTATTTCTTCGTACAAAAGGCCGTTTTCCGAGAGCACCTGCTTGTCATACGGGCTATCGGAAATAAAGTAGAGTTTCGCTCCGATAATATGCTCCTTGTCTATTATTTGGTTTACTTTCTGCACAACGGCGATGATGGGGTAAAAGTGTCCGCCCGTACCCCCGCCCGCAAAGACTATTTTCATAAATTTTTGATTTTGCGAAATCATGTCGCGCAACCGTCGACTAAGCGGGACGCTGGAATTTCGAAACATTAAACACGATGCCGACAGCCATCAGATATACCATAAGAGAAGTCCCCCCTTGGCTCATGAAAACCAGCGGCACTCCAGTAAGAGGGAAAACTCCCGTCACGGACGCAATGTGCATAAAAGACTGCACTGTAATGAGTATAACAATTCCGTAGACCAAAAGTCCACCGAATAAATCAGGAGCCCGCCCCCCTATGCGAAACCCGCGCAGGAGAAAAAGCATGTAAAAAAATATAGTTGCGAACGCCCCAGCAAACCCGAGCTCCTCTCCCGTAACGGCAAATATCGAATCTCCCTGCGGCTCGGGCAGGTAGCTGAACTTCTGGACGCTTTGGCCGAAGCCCCGCCCAAAAACCCCGCCGGAGCCGAGAGCTATGAGCGACTGCTGTATCTGATACGAAGAGCCCTGGGAGTCCTTTGCCGGGTCGATAAAAGTTTTTACTCTTTCTTGCAAGTACGGCGTAAAATAAACGAGAGTGGCTAGAAGGCACGCCACGCCTAGTCCCGCGCCGAAAATATATTTAAGCGAGACTCCGGAAAGAAAAAGCATGGAAATACCCGTTATTGTTATCAAAATGAAACTTTTTGTGTCCGGTTGCTTGAGCAAAATAAAAGCTATGACCGCGATCATAATCCCGAACGGCAACATCCCGAACCTAAAGTCTTCGACTCTCGTCTTTACCCAAGATAGCCAAGCGGCGAAATAAATCACGAAGCCAAATTTCAGAAATTCAACGGGCTGGAACGATACCGGCCCCACCTCCAGCCATCTTTGCGCACCTCCGTGGCTCCAACCGAAGCCGGGAATAAAAACCGCGGCGGTCAAAAGTATGGAACCTATGAATATCAGGAAGGAAAAATTACGCCAGAATTTGTAATTTATTTTTGAGCAAATATACATGAGGATGAGCCCAAGTCCGAGTCCGAGCACAAGCTGGCTGAAAAGTATGGAATAGAAAGTTTTTTCGTTTTTGGCCAACACCCCGAGGGAAGCCGATATGAACATGGCCACACCAAAAATTATCAGAATAAAAATTATTATTAAAAAAAATCTGTCAACTCTTTTTTCCTTCATCCCATTAGAGGTAGGAAATGCTTCTGCATTTCCGTAGTTATATTATTTTTAATCAAAATTTTCAACATCAATTATTTTTTCTACATTACTGCAAATAACAAACCATGTGACCTCTAACGGGATTCATTTAGCGGCTGATAATGACTAAAATTATACCGACCACCGCGAATATCACGGAAAGTATCCAAAAACGCATAGTGACTTTGTACGATGACCAGCCCATGGCTTCAAAATGGTGGTGAATGGGCGCGAGTTTAAAAATCCTCTTCCCTCCCCTCCACTTTTTTGAGCCCAATTGCAGTATCACCGAGGCTGAGGTGATGACCAGAGGAAATGCCACGACAGGCAGAACCAGGACGGAATCTGTCATAAAGGCTAAGGTCGCTAGAGTAATCGTGAGGCCCATTATGCCTGTTTCTCCCATATAAAACCTGGCGGGCGGGACATTGAACCAAAGGAAGGCAAGCAAGGCACCGGTAATAACCCCGGAAAAAGTGGCGATATCTATCTGGTTATTCGCAAAAGCGATAAAGCTATAAGCCCCGAAAATAGAAGCAAGTACCCCGCCGGAGAGGCCGTCTATGCCGTCTATCACTCCTCCGGAAAAAGTCGCCAGGGATACCAGCATGAAAAAAGGTATTATAAGAGCCCCAATATAAATTTCTCCCCCGAAAGGAATATGGAAAGAATCCATGCCGAGCTTGTAAAAAAACCAAATGCCTATCAGGCAGGACATTGCGGATACTAGGATAATTTTCCAGTTTCGCCAGGACTTGTCGTCGCGAGCGAACTTGCCATGGCCGTATATTTGTATCAGGTCATCCCATAGCCCGATAAGCGATCCTAGGAGTAAAGTGAAGAAAGGTATCAGCGTCTGCCCTCGTGACAGGAAATTCATTTTTGCGGATTCGGTAGAAGGAAAGAAATTTGCTACAAAATAAAAAACTAGCGTCGTTATGAGAACCGACAGCCAGATGATAATGCCTCCTACCCGGGGAGTTTTGAGTTCATCTTTTTCGTTATGAATTTTATGGAAATCATCGGATACTACTCCCCCGTTTCTGGAATATTTTTTCCACATCTTATATTTATAGAAAAAATGGGTGGCAATAGGGGTGAGCATCAGGCCCAAAAAAAAGGCAAAGGCCGTTGGTATCGAAATTTTAACAAGATTCAAAAGCATTTCTTAATTATAACAAATTTATCCCCACAAGTCAGACATGCGGCAAGAAACCTCAATACATTTCTGCCTGGTAGCATTTTTCGCAGTAAACAATCAACTGCCTTTCAGGAGCATATGGAGTTTCAAATTCTACCTCACACTTCCCTCCTCCATGAAAATGATTTTCCTTATTGCACATACATATACGATGCCAAAGCCTGAAGGGGTTTCGCCACGCGAGCCGTGCCTTATGACGACAATAAAAACACTTTCTAGGAATTGGAATGCTCATTTTTTTGTAAAAATTTAATTCATTTTGAACTATTTTATAATTTCTACCGCACTCTATACAGGCCAGGATTTCACTTAGTATTGATTCATTAATATTATCAATGCTATCGGGAATACTATCCGCTTTTAGGGTTTCCTTGCCGGTGGTAAGCTGAGTATTATCCTGCCAATTATATCCTTTGGCTATAGCCTCTTTTTTTTCAAGCGGAAAATATTCAAATGCAAAAGTTTCGTTATATCCGAACGGCGAAAGTTCTGTCGGGAAAAATTCTCCGTACTTATACACATTGCCAATTTTATCAATATAAGGTATTTCATTCATTTGTTTGATTATTCTGGGAACTAGTTTCTCGTATTTTTCTTTTGTATATTGCTTATTAAAAATACAGTGGTTAGCATTCCGGAGTCCAACACATCCAAAAACATGCTTGCAGTTGTGGCAATGTTGAGTATATTGGATATCTTGGCTTTTAACGGAAAAAATCCCGAACCTGTTCATTTGAGAGTGGTCGACCACGTATCCTTCGTAACTTTCCGATAATATCCCAGACGTGGTAAGGTCGTATGAATCTTTAGTATCTACGTTCCAGTCAAGATACCTGCTATTTTCACTTTTTCTTGCTCCAAAAGAATTTTTTACATTCTTGCAACGAAAAATATTATTGCCTGTACAGTTTGGGGTGCTGTTGAATATGTCGCTATACCTTCGCGGCTGTTTTAAGACAAAATCCTCAAACTCCTTTTTCGCCTTTTCCACTCCGGAAAATGTATCTAGTTTATAACTCTCTAAAATTTTTTCATATTCTTCTTTGCTGTATTGTTTGTTTTTAAAAAAATATTTTTTACTGCGAAGACCAGTGCACATAAAACAGTTGGAGCAGTCTCTACAATCCAGAAGAAATTGCGAATCGATACAAGCCTTGCATTGAGTAGAATATTTTAAATTAAGAGACCGTCCCGCATTGGCACATTCATAGGCCCATTCCATATCCGTCATAATATCGAGGCAATCCATCATGTTTTTACCGGCAATAATATTAAAACTGTACATTATATTTTCAACAAACCATCCGCCAAAACACATGTAACAATTTTTTGAAAACCACCAATCATGTGCATACTCGCAGTTTAGGCTTGCTATACCATCATCATTTACTACTGACATATGCGGAACTTTACTTAAAAGTTCGCGGAACTGTGAGAAAAATGGCCGTGAGAAGTCGTAGTCGACACCATAACTTTTAGGATCCCACTTATCGCTCCACCAGCATTTATTGCAGTAAATGACTATATCGGAGTCTGGGGCGTAAATAGATACTACGGATTTTCCGCATAACTCGCATTTTCTAGAATAAATAGATATGCTGTCTTTCCATGAATGCCGCCTTATCATCCTGCATTCCGGGCAAAAAGTCGGCGGAGGTACGTTTATCTTTTCATAAAACCCAAAATCGTCCGGCTCGATCACAAATTCGCCTTTACAATTCTGACATTTTTTTGTTTCACTTTTATGTTCCATGCTGGTCTTTCCCCTTCTCCCAGAGAAGGGGAAATGTTAATAAACTTCCTGTTGATAACATTTTTCACAATACACGATCTCCGGACGGTCTGGGGCGTATGAGGTTTCAAATTCATTAGGACATTTGTCTTTATGCCCGTGGTTTTTAGTATCGCACATGCAGGATCTGTGCCAGAGCTTGTTTGGTCCCCTGTTTCTAAAACGCTTTACATGGCGACATTCCGGGCAACTCCTGGGAATTGGAATTTCCATCCTCTTATAAAAAGAAAGCTCGTCGGGAATTACCCTATAATTTTTATTGCAGGTAATGCATAAAAAAACCTCTTTATTTACGTCAAAATCCGCAGGTAAGTCAGATACTGAGTCTGGGAATGTTTTCCAGTTGATAGTTTCTTTGCCATAGGTTCCCCGCTCGGTATCTTCCCACTTAAATCCCTGCGTTATCGCTTCTTCTTTAGTGAGGGGAAATTCATCTACGCCCGATGATTCGTTGTAGCCAAAAGGAGATAATTCTTTTGGGAAAAAGTCGCCGTATATTCCTTCCTGTTTCATTTTCGTAATAATTTCCGCGCGTAATTTTTTATACTCTTCTTTAGTGTATTGCTTATTCAAAATACAGTAAGAATTTTTTATGAGGCCGGTACATCCAAAGCAGTTATTTGAACTGGGGCAATTAAAACAATATTCCATAAATTGTGAACCCCAGCAGAAAGAACAGCACGTAACGTTTGCGATCTGCTGTCCTTCATTGAGGCTATTATAGACAAGTTCGGCAGACCGCCCCGCGGTGTTGCAGTCCATGCAGTTTTTAGCTCCGCGCCATACATGCACCGAGTAAGCATTATCTTCGGCTTCATAGGAATGAAAGCAGTTTCTGTTGTTCTTTACATTGGTCATGTAGTTGCCGGTAGAGTTAACGGCGTTTGTAATTTCTGCAAATTTCCTTGGTTTTTCTTTTATAAAATTCTCGAATTCCTTTTTAAAATTTTCCACGCCGGAATAAGTATTTAATTTGTAAGATTTAATTTTTTTCTCGTACTCTTCTTTGGTGTACTGTTGATTAAAAATATTATACTTCTGTTCTCTTAAATTAATACAGCCGAGACAGCTCGTGCACCCCCTGCAGTTAAGTAAGAACGAACTGTCTAAACAGTTATAACAACTTTTAGAATAGGTTAGAGAATGACAATCGTAACAATCATCTACTTCGTAAGAAAGTTCCACCTTGTTGGTAAAAGAACAATCAACCAAATCTTTGGAAAGCTGAATCCAGTAACAATGTATGCAGTTCTCATTATTTGAACTTTCAATTATAAGGTAACAGTTTTTGTTGTCTGCAGCCAAATTAAGGTAGTGGCAATTGACATCTCTGGTAGAGACGAGCGCTGGTTTGGGAACTTTATGCCAGAGTTCGTTAAATTGTTCAAAAAAAGGTCTATTGGCATCATAATCCTGGGCATAATTTTTACCATCTAGTTTGTCGCTCCACCAGCACTCCGGACACCAGCTGGGATAGTTCTTGTTGGGACTAAAAGTGGATACAATATCTTTTTTGCAGTTATCGCACGGACGTTTATAAAAACTTCTTTCGTTCCTGAATGACAATCTGAGCTGAGCCCTGCAATCCGGACAGATTTTAGGGACAAGCACGTCAATTTTTTCATAAAATCCGAAATCGTCCGGCTCGATCACAAATTCGCCTTTACAATTTTGACAAACCACATTTTGTGATTTATACTCCATAAATTTTTTGTCCCGATGCCTTTTCTAAGGCATCGTGGATCCTCGACTTATTAAAATCGGGACAATTCTGACATGTTATAGTTTTTGATTCATACTTCATAAGCCGGAACTTGTCCCGTACTGAGCTTTACTCTGGTTCGGGATTATACATATAATATATATCTTTTTTGATTAAAATGCATCAGTGTGATATTGTTCGGAAGCGTGTCCCGTACGAAATATCACTAAATTTTCGTAGAGGTATAAGCAAACATTATTATATATTTTCGTATGGGATGCTAAAAAACACTTCAAAATTCATGCTTCCTTTGGTGCTTCTCCTCGTCGTGGGAGCCATAATGGCGTACTCGTCCGTATCCGCAACCCAGCAAAGAAACAAGGAGATGGAAGCGGAAAGGATTCAAGCGGCTGAACTCGCGCAAGAGAAAGCGAAAGAAGACGCGGAGAAGAGAGTTTACCTGCTCGGAGAGTTCGACCCCTCGGCAAGGGAAGATTTTGCTCCGGTTCCGACAGAATATAATTTCTCGGGCTATAAAATCTATTTGAGAAAAGAAGCACTCTATGCGTTCTTAGAAATGGCGGAAGCGGCGAAAAAAGACAAGATAGAACTTGCGATAGTTTCGGCTGCGAGAAATTTTGACTATCAAAAAGATATTTGGAATAAAAAATGGGGTGGCGCGACTTTGGTTGATGGAAAAAATCTAAGTAAATCCATCCCGGATGGACAGGAAAGATTTTTGAAAATTCTGGAATACAGCGCGGTTCCGGGTACTTCTAGACATCATTGGGGCACGGACATAGATGTAAACATGACTGTCCCTTACTATTTCGAAACAGAAAAAGGAAAACAGATATATGCCTGGCTTGTGGAAAACGCTTTCGGTTTTGGTTTTTGCCAAGTTTACACTTTAAAAGGTAGCCTCCGCCCGACAGGCTACAATGAAGAAAAGTGGCACTGGTCTTACCTGCCTCTCGCAAAAACATTTACGAAGGATTACAAGGACCTTATCACAGCTGCCGACATCGCCGGTTTTGATGGGGATGAATACGTACCTAGTCTAAATCTAATTAACGACTACGTGCTCGGCATCAACTCTGAGTGCCTGTGATTTTATTCTATAGTTCGTTAGAACATTAGAACTTAATAAACTTCTTTGTTATAGCAACTTTCACAATAAATTTTCTCCGGACGTTCCGGCGCATAGCTTGTTTCAAATTCATTGGCGCACCCTTCATTCATGCACTTTCGGTGCCAGAGCTTGAAGGGTCTTTGTAATTTCCAGCGTTCGTTGTTCCTGCAATAAAAACACTTGCGAGGAATCGGAACCAGGTGTTTTTTGTAAAACAGCAGTTCGTTTCGTACAATTTTATAATTCCTTCCACATTTATTGCATGAAAATACTTCGTTTAAAATGGAGTCTGAAATATCGAGAATAGAATCGGGGATTTCTTCTATTTTTATTGTTTCTTTCCCGGTAGTTTTTTGTACTTTATCCCACCACTTAAAGCCTTTTTTAGTTGCTTCTTCTTTTGACAAAGGGAAATAATTCTGCGCCATAGTTTCGTTGTAGCCAAAATGGGACATTGCGCTTGGGAAAAATTCTCCGTACTCCCCCGTTGTTTTCATGTGCTCTATAAGCTTGTCGCGCAATTTAAAATACTCTTCTTTTGTGTATTCTTTATTCAAAATGCAATATTGGCCGTGTTTGATACTTGAACATCCAAAAAGATGTTTGGATGAGTGACAATTCTCTACATAACTTAATTCCTGGCTTTTTAAGGAATATATTGAAAAATAAACTTGAAAATCATGGTCTGGCGTCAACCCCTCGTAACATTGTGAACCTTCTCCTGCCGGGGTAAGATCATAGCAGTCTTTTATTGCGGTCCCCCTCATCAAAAAACGCACGTCTTCGCAGTCAATGGCCCACGCACTATCTTTTACATTCTTACAATTAAATAATACGTCTCCCGTGCAATTAGTACTATTTTTAAAATAAGCGAACCTTCTTATTTGTTTTGAAAGAAACTCCGCAAATTCTTTTTTAGCACGCTCCATGCCGGAATAAGTGTCCAGCCGATAACTTTTGATTATTTTTTCGTACTCTTCTTTTGTATACTGCTTATTTAGAATACAATATTTTTTCTCTCTCAGATTCACACACATAAAACAGCTGGAGCATCCCTTGCAATCATAGCAAAATGAACAATCTGTAAGCCCGCTCGAGTAATAACAGTTTCGGCAGTTATAACAATGGTCTAGGCACACTGAATCATAAATAATTTCTGTGTAACCAAAAAGATCAAGCACATCTAAGCAATCGCGCGCTTCCGGTCCGTCAATGTGGTAGTAGTACATAATATAGTCGCCTTTCCACGACATCGCGCCCATATAACAATTTTTGGCAAATGTAGTGTTTTGGGTATATTCACAATTCACGCTGCCTACCCCGTCATCATTAAATAAAGCCGGTAACGGAACTTTATCCTGCAACTCCCTATACTGTTCAAAAAATGACCGAGAAAAATCAATATCCTTCCCGTAGCTTTTTGGGTCCCACTTATCGCTCCACCAGCATTTATTGCAATAAACGGTAAGGGGTTTTTCAGGATGATATAAAGAGATTATTTTCTTTCGGCATAAATCGCAGGAGCGGTTGTAAAAACTCAAGTCATTCCTCCACACCAGCCTGCGCTGCAATCTGCACTCCGGGCAAAAGGTCGGAGGCGGAACGTTTATCTTTTCGTAAAATCCAAAATCGTTGGGCTCTATCGTAAAGTCTTTTTTGCAGTTCTGGCAAGTTTTAACTTGGGAGTTCATTGTCCGCTTTTAATTCTTCCTCTAAATTTTTGGCCGCTACTTCGATACCGCTGTTTACTTCGCTCCAGTCCGGCAATTCCTCCACAGATTTCACTCCCATGAAAGATATGAGTTCCAGGCTGGGTTTATAGATATAACGTCTGCTGTCTTTCGTGTCCACGGTCTTCTCTACTAGTCCTCGTATGGATAGTGCGCGCAGAGTGAAGCTGGAGTTTACTCCTCTGATATAGTCTATTTCCGACCGGCTTGCGCCGTTTTTATAAAGCACTATGGACAGCGTCTCGAGTGAGGCCTTGGAAAGTTCTTTGTTTAATTCTTCTTTTTGCAAGTCTTCGATAAGCTTGCTCAATTCCGGAGCGGTACCTAACGCTATTTCATTTTCTTTTTCCACCAGCACTATTCCCCTGCCCGCCAAATTTTCTTTCAGTTTTTGAATCGCTTCGTTGATTTCTGTTTGCCCCGCCTTTAAAACTTCACCCAGTCGCTTGCGTGAAACGGGTTCGCCCTTGAAAAAAAGTATTGCTTCGATTTGATTTTCCAAATTGTTATTCATTTGATTGCAGGCTTATCTCCGTTATTTCAGTTTTCTCAATAATAATATCTTCAAAACTGTCGTTTTGGGTGGCGTCCATTATCCCCTGCCTGATAAGCTCCAGCATAGCAAGAAATTCGACAATGACAACTATCTTTTCTTCTTTGGTATATGGAGCGCCTAACTGCCCTGCCTGCGCAGGCCGGCCGTGCAAATCTCTGAAACTCATTTTCAGGGTTTTTGTGATTCTTTCGGTCAGGTTGTCTATCATCTCTTCGATGCTGATGACTTTCCGGACTTCCACTTCGGGAAGAAAAACTTTTTTGGGCATCGCCCCGAGGGTATCCTTGGCGAAAGCCATCATGGATTCCGCGGTAATTTGTTCGTCGGGCAGAAAAACTAAAACATTGTTTTTGCGTTCAAGCGGGGCAAAAATTATCCTCTTTCCGAAATTGCTTTTTATGTTGCCTCCCAGCCTGGTAAAAATCTCGTATAACCTCAGCCTCTCTTCCAGATTTTTTATGTCTCCTTCTTCCTCGGAAGTCAGGTCCAGGTTAGGCAAAAGTGATTTTGATTTTATCAGGAGCAGAGTGGACGCAACGAGCACAAAGCTGGAGACTTCGGCGGGACTCCGCCCGCCCATTTTATTTATATATTGCAGATATTCTTCGGTTACCTCCGCCAGGGAAACGTCGTTGATGAAAAGCTTGCGCTTCTCCACGAGGGCGAGGAGCAATCCAAAAGGACCCTCGAACCCGGCGGTCTTTATCGTGTAACTCTGGTAGTCGTTTTGGGTTTCCACCCTTATATGGTAACATTTCTTCATGCAAAAGAAAAATCCTGCCCGCCGAAGAGGCGGGGTCCGCCTTTCGAAAAATATCATTCCTATAGAATACGACATGGAGCTCCGCCCGGATCTGGAAAATTTCACTTTCTCCGGCATTGAGAAAATCACCATCTCTGTTCTAAAAAAAACGAAGTCTGTTACCCTGCATTCCAAAGAGATAGAGGTAAATACCGTGGACATAGCTGTGAACGGCGAAAAAATATTCGGAAGGATTTCCTATGACAAAAAGCGGGAAACAGTCACTTTTTCATTTCCCATTTTTGTTCCCGCCGGCAAAACAAAATTAACCCTGGTTTTCCGTGGAATTTTAAATGACAAGATGCGCGGGTTTTACAGGAGCAAATACACCACCGAAGGCAAAGACTACCACATGGCCACCACTCAGTTTGAGGCTACCGACGCCCGCCGCGCTTTCCCTGCTTTTGACGAGCCCGCGCACAAAGCGGTTTTCAAAGTTTCTCTGATAGTTCCCAAAGGAAAAACAGCGATATCTAACACTTTGCCCGTCACAGTCGGCGAACACAGCGCCGGTTTTGAAATTGTAAAATTCTCCCCTACCCCGAAAATGTCCACCTACCTGCTCGCTTTTATCATCGGGGACTTTGAACACCTAGAATCAAAAACAAAAAACGGCACCCGAGTCAGGGTGTACACAACCCCCGGCAAAAAACACCAGGCGAAATTCGCTCTTGATTGCGCGGTGAAAACTCTGGAGTTTTACGAAAAATATTTTGACATACCTTTCCCCCTCCCTGCCCTAGACATGGTGGCTATCCCCGACTTCGCCTCCGGAGCAATGGAAAATTGGGGCGCTATAACATACCGTGAGAGCGCACTCCTCGTGGACGAAAAGCTTTCTTCTGCCGGAAACAAGCAGTGGGTGGCGCTCGTCGTCGCGCACGAGCTGGCGCACCAATGGTTCGGGAACCTTGTAACGATGGAATGGTGGACGCACCTGTGGCTGAACGAAGGCTTCGCTTCATACATAGAATACCTAGCGGTAGACAAACTTTTTCCGAAGTGGGATATTTGGACGCAATTCTCCACCAACGACCTCGGCGTGGCCCTCAGGCTCGATGCACTTGCAACCACACATCCAATTGAAGTAGAAGTGCATCATCCGGACGAAATCGGGGAGATTTTTGATGAAGTCTCCTATTCCAAGGGCGCATCTATCATCCGCATGCTCGCGGACTACCTGGGGGAAGAAAATTTCAGGAACGGTCTCCGCTACTATTTAAAAAAACACAGCTATAAAAATACGGAAACCTTGCACCTGTGGCAGGCATTTGAAAAAGTCTCTGAGCTGCCCGTATCAAAAATGATGCGCAATTGGACATCCAAGCCCGGATACCCCGTAGTCAGAGTAGAAATGAAGAATGGAGAAATCACTTTATCTCAGGAAAGGTTCTTCGCGAGTCCTATTTCCAAAGCCAAAACGAAAGATAAAACAATTTGGAATATTCCGGTGCGAAATTCGTCGAAGGTGCTGTCTAGAAAATCTTTGAAAATAAACTTTTTAAGGGGTTTGGCGAACGGCGGTGAGCCAATTTCAGGGTTTTTTATGCTTCAAAAAACCCGTACCGGCAAAAAGTTTGATTTTCAAAAATCTTGGATAAAAATGAATTTCGGCGAAGCTGGATTTTACAGAACAGCTTATTCAAGAGAGTTACTGGGAAAATTGATTGCTCCCGTAAAAGATAAGGTGCTTTCTCCCCGCGATAGGCTGGGCATAGTCCGTGATTTATTTGCTTTGGCGGAAGCCGGGACAATCCCTACCACCGACACGCTGGAATTCTTAAAAGCCTACGAACAAGAAGACAATTACACCGTATGGGTAGAAATAGCGACCGGGTTGGCCCGCCTGGAACAATTGCTAGCCAAAAGTCCCTCAAAGAATAAACTGGAGAAATTATCTTTGGATTTATTCTCCCCTGTCGCAACCCGTCTAGGCTGGAATCCTGTCCGCCGAAGAGGCGGAAAAGGAGAATCACACGCGGATACGCTCTTACGCTCGCTCGCAATCTCCCGCGCCGGCCGCATGGGGAATAAAAAAATAATTGCCGAGGCTAGGAAAAAATTCAATTCCAAAAGTGTTTCCCCAGATATCCGCGGAGCCGTATATAGCATAGTCGCCACCCACGGAGGAATGAAAGCCTCGCCCGTAGGCTCTGGGCCGAGGGAATTCAACGACCTAGTAAACAGATACAAGAAAGAAACTTTGCACGAAGAGAAAAATAGGATTGGCGGAGCGCTTGGAGATTTTCAAAACCCTAAAATTTTAAAGCTTGCCTGCGAGTTCGCCATGTCCAAACATGTCCGCATCCAGGACACTGTAGGCATCCTCTCCGGAATCGGAGCTAACCCCCTCGGACGCGACATCTGGTGGAGTTTTATCCAAAAGAATTGGAAAACCCTCGTCTCCCGCTACGGCGAAGGCGGACTCACCCTAGCCAGGGCAATTAAGTCTATATCCGGGAGCGCAGAGGAAAAGCACTTCAAGGCCTTTAAAAAATTCTTCGCTACCCACCCCGCCCCCGGCGCCAAACGAGCCATAGAGCAAGTCCTGGAGCGCCTCGAAGGCAATATCGCCTGGCTGAAAAGAGATGGTGGGGAAATTGATACCTTTTTAAGTGAGTAATTTACACAAATATTTGATTATTTGTTTATTAAGTCTAAAATAACATCAATGGGTGTAATTATGGAGTAGCCGGAATTTTCTACGCTACTATTTTCATAGCCAAAATGAACACTTCTCAAAGTTTCAATAAAAGGGACAAAGCTGCTTATTATACCAATGGGGAAATTTTGTCTAGTATTGGGATCTATTTCCAAAACAATACCCCCACTGTTTCCTTGATATGATGGACAATCAAGTATTATTGTTCTTTTTATAATATTTTTCCCAGCAACAATTCCTTTTCTTAACAAAGGTTTTTTATAGTCAATTTGATCACTATTCCCCAATGAAACAGGGTAACCGAAAATTACTACATCGTTTGATATAAGAACATCGTCATATTTTTTAAAACGATAACTTGGGATAAAAACTAGCCCCTGAGAGGAATTGTCCTTGGGTTTTGCTAAAAAAGTATGCGCATTATCATATTTAATACTGTATTTGTTTTCGGTATTCTCCTTCTCTGTTAAAGAACCAATCTTAACAATCACCACGTCATAAGAATCAGATATTTTTATATTTGTGTTAGGTATTAAAGATAAATCAATTTCGGCGATATAAGGATCAATGACTAATATATTTTTATCGTAGGCAAAAATTTTAATTTTCTTCACATTAAGAACATACTTACCATTTTCTTCTTTACATAAAACATGTCTAGCAGTCACAATATAAAGATCTTTTTTATCAAAATTTAAGTAAAAACCACTTCCAGACGACCCATTATCTAGTGCTAGAAGTATAGGATAACTTAAATTGTCATCGGGTATGTATCGCATAAAAGAAGTATTATAACATTAAAAAATTCGTGGCTCTAGTTATATAAACGCTACTAATCGCACAGGCGACTCTGTGGCATCCTTCATTTTCATTGGCAAAACGAAGATTTTTGCCCCTGTGGCTGGAAGCATTTTGGCATTTGCGATATTCTCAATCAAATATTTATCAGCACCCAGAATAGCCCTGTGCACCGGGAAGCCTTCGGCTCCCGTATCACACGACAAAGTGTCGGTTCCTATTCCGGCTATATTTCTTTTCAAGAGCATCTCGGCGGTAGAAACATGCACCGCCGGAAACACATAGTCGTTATGATATTTTTTGGGAGTCCCCCAAAGTTTGTCCCAGCCGGTATAAAAAATCACCAGCGAGCCGGGTGGAATTTGCCCGTGTTCTTTTTCAAATTTTTCTACCACGGACGGCATAATTATGTATTTTTCATCCGCTTCTCCGCTGACGTCAATGACGACGCTATCCACTACCAATTCTTCCAAGGTTAGTTTGTCGGACGTCCGGCCGTTTTCGACTACATGCGCCGGCGCATCGATATGAGTGCCTATCCCTGCCGCGCATTTTATTTTGTTTGTCCGAAATGTATCCGGCGGGGTGCAATCCTTATAGTCAGTTTTAACTTCTAATTCAAAAGCGCTTTTCCCGCTCCAAAAAGGTATTTCAGGAGAAAGTGTGTGCGTCAGATCAATTATTTTAAAACTGCTATTCATCCCAAAATTATAGCAAATTAAGAAGAGCTTGACACATAGTGTATACTGAAACTATGAGTAAAGAAGTAAACGGCCGGAAAGCGGAATACGACGTAAATGACCTTTTTCTAAAAAGGCATTCGCCGAGAGCTCTTTCGGGCGAGCCTATTGCCAAAGACGAAATAATGACCCTTTTTGAGGCTGCCTGCTGGGCGCCGTCTTCTTTTAACGAACAGCCCTGGAGATTCATATATGCCGTACGGGGCACCTCAGAATTCGAAACATTCTTTTCTTTTCTGGTAAATTACAACAAATCTTGGTGTGTAAGAGCGAGTGTATTAATCGTCACGATTTCCAAGAAAAATTTTAACTACAACAACAAAGAAAATGTAAATCACTCTTCCGACACGGGCGCCGCCTGGGAAAATCTGGCTCTTCAGACACATATGATGGGGTTAGTTGCTCACGGAATGAACGGTTTTGACTATGGCAGAGCTAAAACGGAGCTCGGCATTCCCGATGATTACCAAGTAGAAATGATGATAGCTATCGGCAAGCATGGAAACATTGAAGACCTGCCCGAAGACATGCGCGCGGACGAAAAACCAAACGACAGACGCCCACTCAACCAAATAGTATTTGAAGGTAAATTCCGTGGCTAACTTAAAATTGACAAAAAATCCGCTATTGCTATAATTGCTCTATGGCTAGATTAGTAAAATCTTCTGTTAAATGTTATCTCCGCCCAACGGGACGGTTCTTTTTGTAACGACTAATCTAAACTTACTAAATTACAAAAAGCCGCCCGTTGGGCGGTTTTTTGTTTTCACTTATCTATTAATGTTTATTCAATAACCTAAACTAATATGAAAAATATAAAAAATGAACATGGTAAAGTGGTGTTTAGAAAATTTTCTGACGAGGAAAATGAAGTTTGGCGAATATTGTCTCAAAGACAGTTAGAAAACTTAAAAGAATCGGCCTCAAAACTCCGCGAGGAAGGATGGGAACTGCTTCCAATGGATACATCAAAAGTGCCGGACTTTGCGGCTTTAAGTGAAAAATTAAAAAGTTTGACTGGCTGGGAGATTGGCCTAGCTTTGTCTCAATACGAGGACACTGACACGTGGGCAAGAGGTCTGGCGAATAAGCAGATGAGAATTACCCAATTTATCCGCGAAAAGAAAGATTTGGATTACACACCATTGCCGGACATGTTTCATGATGCATTTGGCCATATCCCCTTTTTGGCAATTCCGCAGTACGCTAGAATTTCAGAAAAATTCGGTAAGGCTATGGTTAACGCTAAAACGCCGGAAGAACAAGCGAGGATTGCCAACCACTACTGGCACACTTTTGAGTTTGGCTTGATAAAGGAAAATGGAAAAATAAAAGCGCTAGGTACAGAGCTCATGTCTTCAAGTGGAGAGCTCAAACATGCTTTATCTGATAACGTGGATAAACTGCTTTACGACGTGGATGCTGTGGATAAATTTGACAGGAGCGCCCATGAGTTCCACAAACAACTCTTTGTTTTAGACAACCTGGACCAAATAGAAAAAGTCGTGGATCAATGGTTATAACAGTTATCAATAAAAAATAGGCTGCTTTATTCAACTAAAGTAGCCTATTTTGGGCTTTTTTTATCATTTCAATTCTCGGAATTTCTTTGCCGCTCGGAAGCTGTGTTCCCGTAAAAACAACTTTATTTGCAGTCTCTTCAAAACCCATTTTTTTATAAAAACCAATAGCCTGCGTATTATACACCACGACTTGTAATATAATATCCAAGTTGGATCCAAGCCATTCAAGAGCTTTTTCCATTAGTTTCTTACCTAGCCCTTTTCCTTGAAGTTCTGGCAAAACATACATTCCCTCTATCTCTCCGTAGCTACTTAATTTCAATGCTATACAAAATCCAACAACTTCATTTTTTTGATTTTTCAAAACAAAATTATGCACATCTTCTCGTTTTTCGTTAATTTCTTTTCTTCGCTTGTCTAATTTTTCCGGATTATACCAATCGATAGACGAAAGGTCTTCGATAGTAATGCCATAAGTCTCATTCGGGTAAAGTTCTAGCCAACTATTTTTTACAATAGTCCGCATTGTTTCCACGTCTTCCGGCTTTGCATCTTCTATTGTAAAGTTTTCCATAGTTTTTTCTTTTTTACCCCTTTTTACCCTATCGCGTCCACTTTGGCCGCGACGATAAAATCATTCTCGGAAAGGCCGCCTATGTTGTGCGTCCAGAGTTCCAAAATAACCTTGTTGTAATGTATATGAATATCCGGATGATGCCCTTCCATCTCAGCCACATCAGCCACGCGTTCCACGAAATTTATCGCCCCGATAAAATCCCGAAATTTATATTCTTTGGAAATTTTTTTGGCGTCCTCGGATAAAACCCATCCCGGCAATTCATCCACATAATCTTGCGCGTTTTCCCTCTCAAGCGGCTTGAGATTTTTATCTTCGCACGGAACGCATTTTTTCTTTAACAAATCTTTCATGATTAGATTATATAAAACTCCAGCTTAAAAAATCCTGAAGTTTTCTCTCCGCCGAGCTCAAAACCCCTTCAAAAGTTTATTTTAAGCGAGCACGCTTTCCCTCAATTTAGCAATTTGATAAATGCTGAACACTAGGACAAGCGAGGCGGCCCATTGGGAAATAGAAAGCACTGTGCCGTTCACGATGAAATCCAAAAGAATTGCTACGAACGGAAACGTGAGCTCAAGAATAGTGGATATGTGCACGGGTGTTTTCGCGAGTCCCTTGTAGTAGATAAGAAGAGCTACCATGCCTGTGGACACGGCTATGAGAGCCAGAAAGCCGAATTGGGAAATGTTTGGCATAGCAATCCCCGCTTCCGCTCCTTTGCCGAAAAAGAATAACACAGGCAAGGCGATCAATACTGTCACCAAAAACCGGTAGAAAGTGCTGACTTTAAAATCTATCTTGCTTAAAAACATTTTTGAGAAAGTCGTGGACGAGCCCCAAGCAAAAGCGGCTCCGAGCGCGTAAAGGGCGGCAATTATTGTTCCTTCGCCTGTCTCCAAGTTTACGATTCCGTTTGCGAATGTAACAAAATAAGCGGAAACAATCGCTAAAAGCGCCCATTTGATATATCTTTTGTCGAGTTTTTCTTTCAGGAAAATGCGCGCGGTCGTAATGGCAAAAATAGGCTGTAGTTTTTGTAAGAGAAATACAACAGATATAGAAATAAAGTGTACTTTACCAAGCGCGGTAGTAAACCACAACGTCCCGAACAGCCCGCTTAGTATAGCCACAAGGATAATCAGCCACCATTCCCGCGAAGTTAGCTTTGTCTTCAGCACGTATTTAAACACAAACGGGGACAAAATTATCAAACCAATCAAATGCTCAAAAAAGATTATCGTAATTGGCGGAAGAGCGTAAAGATGCTGGCGGATAAGCCCGTCAAACGCCCAGAGTAATGCCGCGATGATAATAAAAACTGGACCCGCGTATGATTTGTTATTTTCCATCCCAGTACTAAAATTTTAATTAATAATCTTTATCATTATGTCACGTAATCAAAAATTTAGTACGGGACAGGTAGGATATTAGTTTAGCACTTTTCCAAATCTTTCTCTATCTGAGCGATAAGTTCTTTTTCGTTTTTAAATTTTTTGAATTTTCTCAGAAATTTTTCTATCTCAAAAATGGCTTGCTTGCCGTAAGCATTGCCTTTGTAACCGAGCAGATGCGCTTCAACCTTAAGTAGCCCTTTCTTATCTAAGGGACCTATAACTATCCCTGCGTTATAAACTTTTCCGGACAAGGTTACTTTACCGCAATACACCCCGAAAACAGGTTTTTTCTTTAACGATAGAAAATCTTTTCTGTCTATGTTTATGGTCGGATAGCCGATTTTTCTACCGTTCCCTTCTCCCCTGATTACTTTGCCGGAGAATATGTATTCCATATAGTTATTTCCCAAGTTTTATACCAAGCTCCTTGAGCTGTTTTTCGGAAACTTCGGACGGTGAATTCATCATCAAGTCTTTGCCTTCGCCAGTTTTTGGAAACGCTATCACTTCCCGTATGTTTAGCTCGTTCTCGAGAAGCATCATCAGCCGGTCAAAACCCCAGGCGATACCTCCATGCGGCGGGCAGCCTGAACCTAGGGCTTCCAGCATGTGGCTGAAGTTTTTTTCAATCCGTTCGGAGGAATAGCCCATAACTTCAAAAACTTTTCTTAGCGCTTCGGGCTCGTGGTTTCTTATACTGCCTCCTCCTATCTCCGAGCCGTTTAGAACTACATCGTATTGAGTGGTCAAAATATTCCCGATATCATTTTTGCTCATCAGCATATCCATGTGCTCGTTTTGCGGACGAGAAAAAGGGTTGTGGGTAAAGGTCCACTCGCCTTCCGTCTGCGCGTTATCCGACTTGTCCGTGCGCTCGAAAAAAGGAAAGTCGATAACCCAGCAAAAAGCCAGGAGGTTTTTGTCTTCCTTGTCTTTCCTGAAGTCCGGCCTGTCGGTTCCGTATTTTTCCATCGCCTCCTTGTAGGTAATCCTCGGAAAAGGAATTTCCTGGATTTTTTTCTCCGGGTAAAGAGTTTGCACGATATTTATCAAAAGCGCTTCGTTCAGAGACATTACATCTTCCCTGTCCACGAAACTCATTTCCATATCGAGTTGGGTGAATTCCGGCTGTCTGTCGCCCCTGGTGTCTTCGTCCCGCATACAGCGCGCGATTTGGAAATATTTTTCGGCGCCGGAGGCCATCAATAACTGCTTGTACTGCTGCGGCGACTGTGGAAGAGCGTAAAATGTCCCCTGCCAAAGCCTGGAAGGCACTATATAATCCCGCGCGCCCTCGGGGGTAGACTTGGTTAAAATCGGAGTTTCAACTTCGATAAAATTTTCTTTGTCCAGGTAATCCCTGATGAATTTCACGACTTTGTGCCTGTGGCGGATATTTTTTTGCATGCGCGAACGGCGCAGGTCCAGATATCTGTATTTAAGTCTGTGTTCCTCTCCTATTTCATATCCTTCGGTCGTCACGTCAATCGGCGGAGTTTCCGCTTTGTTTAATACTTGAATGCCTGTAACCTCTATTTCCACGCCTCCTCCCTGCTCCGCGTTTTTATCCTTGCGGGCACGAACAATACCGGAAACTTTTATAACCCATTCGGGGCGTATTTCCTTGGCCTGAACAATGGCCTCTTCGTGCACTGGCAAAGTCACGCATTGCACCTTGCCGGTCATGTCGCGGATATCAAAAAAAACCATTTTTCCCTGGTCGCGCCTGACGTTTACCCAGCCGGCAACAACAATCTCCTTGTCAATATTATCTTTTAAGTCTTTCACGTAAGCTCGGTTTTTCATACGCCAAGTTTAGCACAAAATTTTTTCTAACTCTAGTTTGGTAAATATTATTTTCCGTTGTGCCAAAGTTTGGTAACAGACTTTCCGTTATGCAGATTATCAATGATTTGCGCAATCAATTTCGCGGTGGAAATAATTTCAAGTTTGTTTATTTTCCCCTTTTCCCCTTCTATGCAGGAATCGGTAAACCAAATACCGGAAAATGGGGCGTTGTTAAGGTCATTTACCGCATTGCCGGATAAAACAGCGTGGGTGGCCGTGAAATACACATCCTTGGCTCCGTTCTCCTTGAGAGCGTAGAGTGATTTTATGGCTGTGCCACATGTGTCTGCCATGTCGTCCGGGATAATGCAGTTATATCCTTTCGCATCTCCGATGACTTCCATGACTTCGTTATGATTGGCTTTTTTGGGGTCACGCACTTTATTTATAATAATAATATTTTCCGGAATACCGAGCTCGCGGGCAAGCCTTCTGCATGAAGGCGCAGCGCCCAGATCCGGGGCCACAATTTTGAATTTTTTGAGGTCAAACTTTTTGGAACGTATATGTTTTACGAGTAAATCGTCTACGTCCACATCCACTATCGGGATAGTGGATGGATGCGCGTTATAACTCGCCGGATTATGCAGGCGAAGCGTTACCAAGCGGTGTGCCCCGGCCATCTGAAGACGCATAGGCACTTTTTGCACAAGCACAGGCTCTCTATGGTTAGACGCCCTGTCTTGCCTCGAGTATGGAAGACAAGGAATAACCACTGTTATGCGAGTTGGCTCTCCTTGCTTTAACGCAAAAACCATAGACTCACATTCGTCCAAATCGTAAGAAAGTATTTCTTTGTTGCCAAAGCGAGGCTGTAAAATCAAATAAACATCACGGTCTCGAACTGAATCATTGTGATGAACTACGAAAGAACCATCTTTAAATTCTTTGTAAGTAGTAGGAGCAAGGGTCTTTTTCAGCATCTTCGCGACTTTTACAGCCAGACTATGCTTGACTCCGCTCGGGCTGCCGTAAAGTATGAGCGGATAAGGGTTGAGATTTATATGATTGTTGCTCGGCATATTGAGTTCATCCTAGCATAAAAAATTAAATTAAAAAAGAAAAAAGGAGGACTTATGCGCCACAATGGACACGGCCTCCTACCTACTAAACGATGTTGCGTCAGGCTTTGCTGACATATTTCCTCCTTATTGAGAACTTTTGAAACTGTACAAAATCAGGGAACGTACACGGCGGTGCACCATTTCGCGAGATCTGACCCTCGCGAGCTGCAGTCGATGCATTCGCCGTCTTTGGTGATATAGCGGTGAGAACCATGGACCTCGATGAGCCTGTCGCTCGTTTCGCTTTCCATTCTCATGCCTCCCCGCACGGTTTCGTCGAAGATTACGCCGTCTCTCTTCATTGTTCCTCCTCAGCGCGAACGGAGAATCCCGTACACGCAATCATGAGTATGGTTAAGCCACTTAGCGGTAACCGCCTCGAAATGCCTGATTTCATTTCCAAAATCGAGAGGTCCGCACTCTTCCACGAGATTGGTAATGAGATTGACGTGTTGATCCTCCGACCCCTCGCCTTCGTGGAGCATATGCTCGTTGAGGTAGGTCAAGTCAACTTTGCTTGTTGAAAGACCAGCGAGCGTCTGCCACTGAGCCACGAAATCGTGCAAGAGTTGCAACACATACATCCCTGTCTTCTCGATGAACGTGGCCGTTACCAGCGCCCGCACCAAACCGCCCTCGCGAAGCCGTAAGGCCCCCAGGTACTGCCCGAGCATCTCCTCGTCGACGGTAATGGGTGTAGTTCCCGGGGATAGCGAACTGAAGAGTCTCCGGAAAAGTTCGCTGTGCGAAACATTTCGATACCAGTCGCTCGCCG
>Ga0209542_10006408_pt1 | contig 22913 bp, 20 predicted proteins | sample RifCSPhighO2_01_FD_184028 | JGI IMG/M metagenome (GOLD analysis project Ga0209542, IMG submission 184028) | Soil microbial communities from Rifle, Colorado - Rifle CSP2_plank highO2_0.1 (SPAdes) (version 2) | ecosystem: Environmental > Terrestrial > Deep subsurface > Rock core/Sediment ... | reverse complement strand
AGGCAGGCGCAAAAGAAGTGCATTTCCTGGTCGCATCGCCGCCCGTCAAATTTCCCGATTTCTACGGCATAGATACGCCCAATCAAAAAAACCTCATCGCGGCCACAAAGTCCGTCCCCGAAATGCAAGAGTATCTCGGTGCAACGTCACTCCGTTTTCTCTCATACGAAGGGATGATAGCGGCCACGGGACTTCCCGAAAGCCAATTTTGTACCTCGTGCTTCAACGGCATCTACCCGATAGATATCAAAGAACGGGCGCAGGAAATCACGTTTCGCTAGAGCGTGTTTGAAAGTGTTTAACCGGAGCAAGGGGCGGGCTTCTCCGCGGTCTTCGCAGGCGCGGCGGCGCCGAGACCGAGCGCTGCATCAGCAGATGCAGATAGCAACCGTGGAGAAGTCTGCCCCGGACGCGTAGGTCTTCAAACATGCTTTGTAAGTGCTTTCATGATGAATCGTCTTTATGAATGAGGGCTTTTCCGCTATGGCGGAAATGTGCCCAAAATAGGCCATTACAAGGTAATCCAATAAAAATATGAACATCATTCGTAAGACCATCGCGGCAGCTTCAGGAGTTGTTCTTTCTCTCGGTTTCGCGCTCCCGGCTGCAGCGCTTAGTGTGGACAGCACGGTAAATACGGCTAATCAGGGGTCGGTAAGCGTCGGCAACTCTAGCGCAAACGCCAACGCTGATATAGACGTCGGCGTAGACGTCGGCGCGGAATCATCCAATCAAGACTCCGACGACAGCGCGCAGAGCTCCAGTTCTGCGGACGCAAGCGTCACGACGGAAGCGAACGCGGGTGTCACGATACAGCCGCTCATCATCACGCGCGGTGATGTCGATGCGGGCAGGGTAGAGGCAACAGTCTTGAGCCCGTCTGCGGTCAAGACGCGCGCCGAACTCTCCGGCTACGCGGCCGCAGAGATGAAGGCCGATTCGAACATCGCCTCGATAGAAGCCGCATCCGACAACGTCGCAGTTACGTACAAGCAATCCGCCAAGCTCTTCGGCTTCATTCCTGTCACGATAGATGCGACCGCGACTGTCGACGCAAACGGTAACGTAGAGGTCTCGTATCCGTGGTACGCGTTCTTGATGGTCACCAACAAGGCCGACCTTGAGGCGCGCATCCAAAATCAAGTAAGCGCCAATGTGGATCTCGATGCCTCGGCCAATGTTGAAGCAAACGCCGGTGCGAGCGCCTCTGCGGAAGCAGCCGCACAGCTCAGCGCCGAAGCTCAGGCGAGGATTGTTGCCGCGGTGAAAGCCGCAATGCAAGCGCAGCTCGAGGCTCAACTCAATGCTTCGGCAAACGGCAACGTGAGTGTCCAATAGTTACAGCTCTTTCTACTCGTGCAGAGTAAACAAAAGGCCGCGTGACGCGGCCTTTTGTTTTGCATGCAGTCGCAAGACGTAGTAGTCTGGGACGATGTCAGCAAAACCATATTTACCAAACGATACGATTCTAAAAAAGTACGCCGATGTACTCGTGAATTTCGCGCTCGGCGGCGGGAAGGGAATTAAAAAAGGCGACGTCGTGCGCGTATCCTGCTCCGAATCCGCAAAGCCTCTCTATATTGCGGTATGCAACGCCATCGTGGATGCGGGCGGGCATGTCATCGCTCATTACGGCCCCGACGATGAGCACGGCGACAAACGCCGCAATATCAGCGTCTCACGGCATTTTTACGAGCATGCGAAGCCGCACCAACTCGATTTCTTTCCCAAGAAATATCTGAAAGGTCTCGTGGACGAAATGGACCACTCGCTTTTTATTCTTGCCGAAAAGGATCCGCATGCGCTCAAAGGCGTCGACGGGAAAAAGATTATGCGCCGCGGCCTCGCACTCAAGCCCTTCATGGACTGGCGGCACGCGAAGGAGTGGAATAATAAATTTACCTGGACCATCGGCCTCTACGGCACTCCCGCGATGGCGAAGGAAGCGGGGCTTTCCGAAAAGGAATACTGGAACCAGATTATTAAGGCGTGTTTCCTTGATGAGAAAGACCCCATTGCGAAATGGAAGAGCGTGTACCGCGATATCGAGAAATATCGCAGCCGGCTCAACAAACTCTCGCCCAAGATTGACCGTCTGCATGCGGTCGGAGAAGACATGGATATTTGGTACACCCTCGGAGAAAAGCGCGCGTGGCACGCGGGTTCGGGGCGCAACATTCCTTCGTTCGAAATTTTCACGTCGCCTGACTGGCGTGGCACCAACGGTTGGATACGCGTTAATCAGCCGCTCTATCGTTATTCCAATAAAATCACGGGCATCCAACTGTGGTTCAAAGACGGCAAGGTGGTAAAGAGCAGTGCCAAGACCAACGAGAAACTTTTGAAAGAAATGATAGCGACTGAAGGGGCGAACAAGATAGGCGAGTATTCGCTTACCGACCGCCGCCACTCGCGTATCACCAAATTCATGGCGGAGACGCTCTTCGACGAAAACATGGGCGGGCGCTACGGTAATTCACACATTGCGCTCGGCATGAGTTACCGCGACACGTATGCGGGCGACGTATCCAAGCTCACCGACAAAGAGGCGAAGCGCCTCGGCTTCAATGATTCATCCGTCCATACCGACGTGGTCTCAACGACCGACCGCACCGTGACCGCGCATCTGAAAAACGGCACCACGAAAGTCATCTACAAGGACGGAAAATTTGTACTCTAAAAATGAAGACTATCTATTTTGTAAGACACGGTGAAAGCGAGGGGAATGCCGATCTTCGCTATCAGGCAAGTGAGACGCCGCTCAGCGAGCGCGGCCGCGAGCAGGCGCGACTCATTGCAGAACGCTGTGCGAGCTTGCCGATTGATGTCATCATTTCGAGCACGATGGCGCGCGCGCAGGAGACGGCCACGATAATCGCCGGGCGGACAGGGCTTCCCGTTGAATCCTCTGATTTTTTCCGCGAGCGGAGACTCCCCAAGGAATTAACAGGCCGCTTGCGTGCGGAAACAGAAACACATGAAATCGAACGTGCGTGGCAGAAGAGCCTCGCCGACGAAGGTCCTCGGGTGTCGGACGGTGAAAATTTCGAAGACATCTGTGTACGGGCTGGCAAAGGATTACAACACCTCGCGGCAAGGGCGGAGCACAACATTCTTGTTTCAACGCACGAATCGTTCCTACGCATGCTCATCGCGCGCGCGCTTTTCGGTGAGAACGTCACGGGCCAGGAAATGAAGGTTTTTATGCGTGCTCTCCGCATGGAAAACACAGGCATCACGGTGTTGCGATACAACGCTGACGACCCGTCCTTGCCATGGACTTTGTGGATTTGGAACGACCACGCCCACCTCGGGTAGCGTGATATCATAGACTCCCTATGCACTTCTCGATATCAAGCGGCACACTCAAATTCGTCATCGGGTGGACAGCGGTGTTTCTCTTCCGCCTCATACCCTTCCGTCCGCCGAATTTTGAGCCGATGCTCGCGACGGTGATGCCGTTCTCAAAACGCTACGGCATCCTCGGCAGTTTCCTTTTCGGTTTTCTCGGCATCGTTTTCTATGACGCGATTACGAGCGGGTGGGGGAGCTGGACGGCGGTGACCGCAATATGTTACGGACTGCTTGGGGTCGCGGCGCACCTCTTTTTCAAAAATCGCGACGCTTCGGTCAAGAATTTCCTGCTTTTCGGCATCCCCGCGACCGTGCTTTACGATGCGGTGACGATGATGATAGGCCCGGTCTTCATGCATCAACCGCTTATGCTCGCGCTTACGGGTCAGATTTCTTTTACGCTTATGCACCTAGCCGGCACGATAGTCTTCTCTGTACTCCTTTCGCCCGCGCTCTACCGGTGGGTCATAGAAAACGAGCGTTTTGAGCTGTCGCTTATGCACGGTTTCAATCTTGCGGAGGCGAAAAAGTAGCGTAGTATTCTACACAATGAAACACCTCGTGGAGATTCAGCAGTTCGACCGGGCTTCCATTCAGAAACTTTTCAAACTCGCGACCTCGTATGAGGGCCATCGCGACGAATCACTGAAAGGCAAGATACTTGCCGCTCTTTTTTATGAGCCGTCCACACGTACGCGTCTGTCTTTTTCTTCCGCCATGGTCCGGCTCGGCGGTTCAGTCATTACAATGGAAAGCGGCGGCACGTCTTCGCAGGCGAAAGGCGAGACACTGGAAGACTCCATCAGGGTCATAAGCCAGTATGCCGACGCCATCGCGATGCGCCACCAGGAGACGGGCTCGGCGGCGCGCGCAGCCGCCGTTTCTTCCGTGCCTATCATAAACGCGGGAGACGGCAACATGGGCCAGCATCCGACGCAGGCACTCTTGGACCTCTACACAATTCAGCGTGAGCTCGGGCGCGAGGATGGTATCCACGTCGCCATCGTCGGCAATTTGCGCTATTACCGTGCGGCACGTTCACTTTCATACATTTTGGGCAAATATAAGGATATGAGCATTACGTTTGTTTCTTCGCCCGAGCTCGCGATGGCCGACGACGTAAAGGCCTATCTCAAGCGGCATAAGGTGAAGTGGACCGAAACGCAGGACATGAACACTGTTCTCAAAAGCGCCGATGTCATCTATCAGACCCGTATCGCCAAGGAGTGGATAAAGAACGACGATGAGTATGAAAAGCAGCGTGGACGCTATATCATCGACCGCAAAGTCGCAGACTCAATGAAAAAGGGCGCAATCATCATCCATCCGCTGCCGCGCATCGGTGAAATCACCGACGACGTTGATACTTCCCCGCACGCCGTATATTTCAAACAGGTCGGCTACGGACTCATCGTCCGCATGGCGCTTCTCAAGACGTTGCTTAGCGGAAAGAAGAGCTAGGCGCGCCCTTCGAACTTCCTCACGAACAAGGTTCCGAGGTAGGCAAAAGCCGCGCCGAGCAAAAGGCCGCCCAAGACGTCCGTCAGATAGTGCACGCCGAGATACAAACGGCTGAACGCGATGAGGGCAATAAGCAGTGCGAGAGCGCTCACGGTCGCGCTGCGCAGAAATCCCGGCGGCAGCATGCGCCAGGCGAGGTAGATGAGGAAACCGTAAAAGGCCGCCGCAAGCGTCGCGTGACCGCTCGGGAAAGAGAATCCTGTCTCCGCGTACGCTTGATACATTTTCTCCGGCCGCGTGCGCCGGAAAAATTCTTTTATAAGAAGGACGACGGTGCCCGCACCCAGAACGCTCACTGCGAGTGCAAGTGCATAGACGACTTTATGCCGGAGTGCGAGATAAAGACCGATGCAGAGAGCGACTCCGCACACGAAAACCGTGCTGCCGAGCTCCGTGATACCGATGAAGGAAAGCGACGTGGTGATATCGCGGTGCAGGGCGAGGTATTGCAGCACCGGCAAATCGAGGCCGGTCAGATAAGCCGTCATACAAGAGCGAGAACGTACGGCAGGAAAATAATGACTCCAATGGCGAGCGCCGCGAAAATGACGAGGAGCGTTGCGCCCGAGCCCAGGTCCTTGACCTTGCCGATATGCGGGTGTTGCTCGGGCGTAACATGGTCGCACAATTCCTCAAGCGCGGTGTTGAGCGCCTCAACCGCGAGTACAGTACCGATGACAAGAAGGAGCATGAGAAATTCGTTTCGGGTGACTCCGAAAAGGTATGAAGCTGCGAGGACAACGACTCCGCAAACGGCAAGAACTCTGAAGCTCAACTCCTCGTTCCACAGCAACATGAGGGCGCGCCACGACGGGCGGACATTTTGCAGCTTTTTCTGTAAGGACATGCTCTATAGTATACTTGAATCGTGAAGTTTCAGGTACAGGGGCCCGCGCTATCACTCCACCATGCTTGAAATACTGGCCGCGTCGTTTCTCGTCATGCTCGCCTCGCTTTCGGGCAAGCTTGTCATGTGGCGGCAAGCGGGGCCGCTCGTCGAGCGCCATCTGCACTTCCTCATCAGTTTCGCCGCGGGCGTGCTCTTGGTCGTTATCTACAACGTCTCTCTAGAAATAGTCGAACACGCGGGGTCTCTCGCGGCAGGGCTGCCGTGGGTCGTCGCAGGCGCCGCTCTCGTCTTGCTCGCATTCAGGTATCTTCCGCACTTTCACCACCACCACGATGCCGCGGAAGCGGACCACACGCACTCCCGCATTGATGCAAACCGCATACTTATGAGCGACGGGATACACAACATCGGCGACGGTGTTGTCATCGTCGCCGCATTCGCCGCCTCACCAATCCTCGGCGTCGCAAGTACGATGAGCATTCTTGTACATGAAGTGCTTCAGGAAATATCGGAATTTTTTGTTTTGCGTGGAGCCGGTCTTTCCGTGCGCGCGGCGCTTTTGTACAATTTTGCCGCATCTTCCGCAATCCTCATCGGTTCGGTAGGCGGGTACTTTCTCCTCGGACAATTCGCCGCCATCGAGGTCCCGCTGCTCGGGCTTGCGGCGGGTTCGTACCTCGTCGTCGTATTTCACGACCTCATCCCGCACTCTTTCAGTTCGGCGCGCGAGCGGGGTCACTACGGCAGACACGCCGTCTTTTTTGCCGCAGGCGTCATTCTCATGGCGGTTTTCGTGACATTTCTCCCGCACGCATAGGAAGCGCCGAAATAGGGTCGGGTTGCCCTCTGATACAATTATTTGATGTCTTCACTTCTCCAGAATTTCTGGTTCATCCAGGCAATCGGAGTAGTAGCGCTCGCAGCAATCGTTTTCTCGTATCAAGGCAGGACTCGGAACCAGATGCTCAATCGCCAGATTGTCAGCTCGCTTATTTTCATCGTTCACTTCGCACTTCTTAATGCTTGGACCGGAGCTTTAACAAACGCCATCGTTGTCGGAAGAAATTGGGTCTTTGCAAAAAAGGGGATACACGCGTGGGCCGATCACCTCGGATGGGTTTTTCTTTTCTGCGTTCTCTCGCTAGCGGCGCTGTACTTTTCCTGGCAGGGAGTAATAAGCATTCTCCCCGTGGCGAGCATCCTTCTCGGTATATATTCTCGCTGGCAGGAAAAAGCCGCTCAGATACGGATGTACGGACTCGTAGGTTGCGCCCTTATGCTCCCGTACACGATTGCTGTTCATTCCTACGCGGGAACAGCAGCGCAACTCGTCGTTGCCGCGGGTATCATCTACGGGATAATCAAGCACGACAGGAACGCGACGGCGCCCATCATGGAATAGACGTCTTTATAGAGGAAATATTGACACAGGCCTGAAAATAGGTTAGGGTTTGCACCTCGTATGCACCCAGAAATGCTCATAATTAAGGCTGTTTTGCTGATACGGCGCGCCGGTCCGCGCGTAGTGGAATGGCTTTCCACCATAGGCTGGGCGAAGGCGGGCGCGAGCCTTGCCGCGTTCGTACTGGTAATTGGCGGCGTCGCGTATGTCGCCACCCGTTCGAATCCCCAAATTACCCCCGAAGTTCAAATACATAGTGTCGAAGTCAAAAGTGTGGCCGAGCTTTCTTCCGCAGCGACACCGCTTTCGCTCGTCGGCTCGGTAACCTCAAAGTCGGAGGCGACGGTTCGCGCTGAAAAATCCGGACAAGTCATTCGTATAAATACGTCGCTCGGCGCGGGAATTTCCGCAGGTGCGGTCGCAGCGGAAATAGAGAACGCTTCGGAGCGCGCCGCGGTGCTCCAGGCGGATGCGGGGCTCGATGCGGCACAGGCAAATCTCGCGAAAGTTACGGGCGGCGTGCGCACCGAGCAGCGCTCCATTCTGGAAGCGAATGTTACGGCGGCGGCCTCGGCGGTCGAATCCGCCCGCTCGAACGCGCTGTCCGCGCTTCTTTCCGCCTATGCGACTATGGACAGCGGAATACACGCCACTACGGACAAACTTTTCACAAACCCCGGCTCCACGAATTCGCGGTTCAACATCACCACGTCAGACGCGCGATTGACTATCCAGATAGAAACCGCACGGGATGTGCTCACTCCGTATCTCGCGCGCGAGGCATCCGTTTCTGATTCGCTCTCCGCATCGTCCGACCTTGCGGCTGAAATTGCGACGGCACAGACGGAAGTCCGCGCCGCACGCAATTTTCTCGACCTCATCGTTAGTGCCCTCAATAAAGCTATACCGTCGCAATCCGCATCGACCGCGCAAATCGCAACATACCTCGCGGAAGCGACAGCCGTCCGCACTGCGCTCACCTCTACGCTTACTGCGCTTTCCGCTTCTACGCAGAGCCTATCTTCGGCCCAAACCGCGCTTGATGTGGCGCGTACGAATCTTGAGCAGGGCGTGACCGGCGGTCAGCCGGAAGACGTGGCAGCCGCGCGCGCCGCCGTGAAGCAGGCGCAAGGGGGCCTCGCCGCCGCGCGCGCGAATCTGGAAAAGACCATCATCCGCGCACCTATCTCCGGCACGGTAAATTCGTTTTCGCTCAAGCGCGGCGATTACGTCCAAATGACCGCGCCCGTTCTTACGGTAGCGAACAACGGTTCGCTCGAAGTGGTCACCTACGTTTCGGAAAATGACGCGCGGGAAATTGCGGTCGGTCAGTCCGCAACGATAGAACAGGCTTCCGGCGTGGTCACACGCGTCGCACCCGCGCTCGACCCCCTCACGAAGAAAATCGAGGTACGCATCGGTGTCAATGAGGCGAAAGGGCTTATCAACGGTCAGTCGGTTCTTGTCTCCATCGTACGGACGCGGCCCGTTTCCGGCGACACTACACGCATTACGATACCGATAGCGGCCGTCAAGGTCGAAGCGGAGCGTACCATCGTCTTCACCGTCGATGCCGACGTGCTCGTAGCACAGGAGGTAACCCTCGGCGCGCTGCTCGGTGAGCGGGTCGTTATTTCTTCGGGGCTGACTCCTGAAATGCGTATTGTCGTCGATGCGCGGGGCTTGCGGGAGGGAGAGAAAGTCGAAGTGTCCGCCGGAGGCGGATCCTCCTCGGGAGGAAACTAGCCGGGTATGTTGCCGTTCTGGAAATTTTTCATAGAGAAGCGGCAGTTCACCATCCTGGTGATTGCCGCGCTTACCATCGTCGGTGCCGCGGCGATGCTTATGATGACCAAGGAGTCGACGCCGGAAGTGCAAATACCGGTAGGCGGTGTGACCGTCGTTTTGCCAGGAGCCTCCCCTGAGGATGTGGAGCGTTTGGTGACCAACAAACTGGAGGAGCACCTCGCCAATCTACCCGATTTGAGCAAGCTCACTTCATCCTCGCGGGAGAGCACCTCCGTCGTGGTCGCCGAGTTCAACGCTTCGGCCGATGTCCAAAAGTCGATACAAAAATTGAAAGATGAAGTAGACAAGGTTGTTCCCGACCTGCCGGCCGAGGCAAAGACGCCCATCGTAAGCGAAGTCAATTTTGTGGACCAGCCGATACAGCTCATATCGGTAAGCGCCGACCTTCCGCCCGCCCAATTCGCCGCGCTTGCGGAGGAGGTAAAGCGCGAGCTTCAGACGGTGAAGGGAGTCTCACGCGTGGATGTTTCGGGCGTACGGGACCGCGAGATACAGGTCGTCGTCCGCAAGGAGGAGATTGCACGCCTCGGAATCTCCTTGCCTCAGGTTGTGGGCGCTATCGCCGCCGCCAACGCCTCGCTCCCCATCGGCTCCATTACGGTGGACAACATTTCATACGCCATCGCGTTTCGCGGCAGCCTCGACTCCGTCGCTGATATCGGCTCGGTCGCCATCCTCAATGTCGGAGGGCAGGTTGTGTATCTGCGCGACATCGCCAATGTATCCGACGGCGTGCAGAAAGCGGCATCGTACTCCCGGATATCCGTAGGCGGCGAGCCTTCGCGGCAGGCGATGACGCTGGGCATCTTGAAAGTCCGCGGCGCCGACATCACGACGGTGACGAAGGCGGTGAAGGTCAAACTCGCCGAGCTCCAGAAGGGGATACTGGAAGGTAGCGACGTCGTCGTTTCATACGATGCGGGTGACGAGGTGGCGAAAAACCTTTCCGAGCTGACGCAAACAGGTCTTGAGACCGTGGCACTGGTCATGCTTGCGCTCTTCATCACCATCGGCTGGCGCGAAGCGGTGGTCGCAGGGCTTTCTATTCCGCTTTCCTTTCTCATGGCGTTTATCGGGCTCCTCTACAGCGGCAACACCCTCAACATCGTTTCTCTCTTCTCGCTCATTCTCGCTATCGGTATTTTGGTCGATTCGGGCATCGTTATCGTGGAGGCGATACATACCCGCACCCGCATCTACGGCGACAAACGGCGCGCCGCGGTCGAAGCGCTCCGCGAGTATGCGTGGCCGCTTATGGGCGGCACCATCGCGACCGTCGCATTCTTCGTCCCTCTCTTCTTCATTTCAGGCATCGTCGGCAAATTCATCGCTTCCATTCCGTTCACCCTCGTGTTCGTCTTGCTCGCATCCATTTTTGTGGCGCTCGGCCTTGTGCCCACGATAGCCAACATGATGGCGGCCAAGGAAGAATCCGCGCTCATGAAGCGCCAGGAGGAGTATGCAGAGCGCGCTCGCGTGTGGTACGCGACCCGCCTCAAATCATTTCTGGAGAACCGCCGCGCGCAGAATCGTTTCCTTATTTTGATGCTTGCCGGATTTATTCTGGCCCTCGCCCTTCCTGTTACGGGACTTCTCGGCGTATCATTTTTCCCGCAAACCGACGGCGACTTCCTCTATGTCAATATTGAAATGCCGCAGGGGACGGACCTCAATCGCACGGACCTCGCCGCGCGCACGGTAGAAGAGAAGCTTTTCGACGACAAGCGTTTCTCATCGCTCATCACGACCGTCGGCGCACTTAGCCCGTTCTCAAGCTCTGACGGTACGGTATCGGCCGATTCGCGGTTTGCCAATATTACGCTCAACCTTGTGAAAGAAAGGGAGCAAACGTCTACCGAAATACTTTCCGATGTGAAGGCTACGCTCGCGGATGTGCGCATCGCCGAGATTCGATTGGGAGAACCGTCGGGCGGTCCGCCCATTGGCGCTGCCGTTCTCATCAAATTTCTAGGCAAAGACCGCGTCGCCCTCAACAATACGCTCGTAAAAGCGCGTGAAGTACTCGAACGAACGCCCGGTGCGACGACGGTGAATTCGTCCAACAAGTACGACGGCACGCAATTTGTGCTCTCCATTGACCGCGGCAAACTCGCATTCGTCGGCCTTTCTCCCGCGGCCATAGCATCCGTGCTGCGGACGGCCGTGTCGGGGGTGACGGCAACTTCGCTTACGGGTGGCGAGAAGAACGTGGACATCGTTGTGTCGCTCAATCTCAATCCCGACGCTGTGGACCCGCACGAATCTTCCTACACTTCTATCGAAAGCCTGCGTCAGATACCCCTTATAACGCCGGCGGGACAGACCGTCCTTCTCGGCTCACTCGTCTCCGAATCGGTCGCACAGACGGATTCCACAATCGCGCACGAAAACAGGGAGCGCGTTGTGACGCTCACCTCGGATGTCTTGCCGGGGTACGGCACCGCAGGAGTCCTCGCCGCATTCAACAAGGAATTCACCGCGTCGGATATGGACGAGGGCGTGCGTATGTCGGTCGGCGGCGAGAATGAGGAGACGAACAAATCGTTTATGGAAATGGGGTATGCGCTTCTCGCGGGGATCATTCTCACCTTCGTTATACTTGTGCTTGCATTCGATTCGTTCCGCTTCGCGGGGTATCTGCTTCTGCTCGTGCCGCTTTCGCTCATCGGCGTCTTCGGCGGTCTCGCGCTCACGCTGCAACCGCTTTCATTCCCCTCAATGATGGGTGTCATCGCGCTCGCGGGCGTCATCATCAACCACGCCATTATTCTCATGGACGCCATCATTCAGCGTCTGAAAACGGGAGCGGGGAAACAATTCATCGATATTCTCACGGAAGCCGCGACTACGCGTTTGCGCCCGATATTCCTCACGACTATTACGACCGTCATCGGTATGGTGCCGCTCATCCTCGCGGCGGGCCTTTTCGGGCCGCTGGCACTCGCGATACTCTTCGGGCTCTCATTTGCGATGATACTCACGCTCATACTCATCCCCGTGCTCGTCTACCGCTGGCCGGGCAAATTGCCCGAAAACATCCTGCGCTAGAGACTTTATTGCTTTTTCCACCGAACGGAGTATCGTGCCATTACAACTGAATACAGGCCTGTGAGGGCAACACCTAAACCTCCGTAGGGGGCACGGTGGGGGAAACATTCACGTATAGAGAACCCGTCATTTGGGCACGTGAATGTTGTAGGGGGAAACTCCTACAGGGCCGCAAGGCTCACCCAGTGGCGGGCTTTGTGTTTGGGTGTATTATCATCGAACTTATAAGAGCACCCTCTATATATTATGAATATCCTCGCTCGTGCAGCATTTGTCCTCGTACTGGGGTTCGGATTTGCGGGAACCGCAGAAGCGGCGACTTTGTACAGTCAATCAATGACGCTTGCTTCCGGCTGGAACATAGTTTCGACTCCGCGAGTCCTGGACTCACATGCCTTTTCCGCAACGGAGAACTCGACTAATTTTGATATTTACGTTCTTGACGCCTCGCAGACATCCGGCTGGGCAACGATGGCGAATCTTGGGCAGACGGAATTCAAGCCGCTCTACGGTTACTTCATCAACAATAAGACAGGGGCAGACCAGACGCTCACATTCAATTACAAAGCGAGTACGACTCCGAACGAACGGCTATTCAGTCGCGGTTTCACTGCGACGGGGTGGTACTCTGTCGGTGTTGCGAATCCTACATACGGACTTCCGCAGGGAACTGGGAGTGGTGATACGAATAATGTCGCCAATATTTTATTTTCTCTCGGAACGAATTATAGCCAGGCGGTCGATTTCACATTGGACGCATTTTCAAGCGACCCGGATTCTGTCGCACTCGGTGAAACATGGGATGCACGAACGCAGCCTGACGCAAACGCTCTTCACGACCTTCGCGAAACAAAAGCATATGCAGTCTACATTACCAATACGGCGGGGCTGTATACGGGATTCCAGAATGATTCCGTGCCAGTTCCTACGGAATGTGGGGACGATATAGACAACGATGGTGATGGCGATATCGATTTCCCGAGTGACGGCGGGTGTACAAATACAAACGATGATACAGAGGAGGCCGTAAGTCTCGCCGTTACAAAGGCAGACAATTCGCCGACTGCGAATGTTTCGGTTGATAGCAGCAATGTGCTCTTGGCTAGCTATGACTTCGACGTTGCGGGCGATAATCTCAAGATTGAAGAGATTACGGTTAGCGCGACGACTTCTGGAAACGGGGGTCTCGACAATGGCAGGATTTTTGTCAACGGCGTGCAGGTTGGGTCAACGCACGATTTAATTGAAACTGGTACAGCCTTCACGCTCGGCTCGTCCATGATTCTGACGGCCGGACAAACTGCTACTGTGAATATTTATGCCGATGCGAGGACGGCTGCGGGGGCTTCAATCAGCGGCGGTCAGACAATACAGGTGGCTGTATCAGTCGACAATGCCAATACAACGGGCGTAAGTTCTGGTGACATCCTATCTTCCGATATTGGCCCAATAACGGGCAACGTCTTAACCGTCATTTCCCCAACGCTCACGGAGGCGACAGGAACATCGCCTGACAATGCAAACGTCATCGCGGGTAGCAACGATGTAAAAGTCGGTTCCTTCAACTTCACCGCAAGCGACTCGGGCTTCACGGTCCAGGAACTCAAGGTCAAGATTCCGGCCAACGCCGCGACCTCGGTCTCGGCTGTCACTCTCAAGTGGACAGGCAACACGGGCACTTCGCAGGCCCTCTCGCTCTCATCTGGTGCGGAGACACACTCGACAGCAACTTTCACTGGTCTCACTTTCTCTATCCCCACAAACGAAACGAGAACACTTGATGTGTACGTAAGCATTCCGACGATTGCAAACGGCGCGACCTCGGGCACTGCCATCACCGCGGTGCTTGACTGGAACGATGGTTTCAAGGCGGTTGATAGCGCAGGTACGGCCTCGACAACGATGGCATCCTTCGCCGACCTCAACTCCGCAGGCTCTGGCAAGGGTACGATGTACGTACGCAAATCCAAGCCGACTATCGCAGCGGTCACCCTCGATTCGACGTCACTTGTCACAGGATCCAATCAGGTCCTCGGTCGCTTCTCGGTCACGGCTGACTCTGCAGGTAAGATTGACTGGGGTTCGGTTATTTTCACTGTTAATAAAACGTCTGCTATTACGATTGGCGCTACGAGTACTCTTGCTGTATGGAGTGGTTCAAGTCAGGTCGTGGGTACCATCGCGACCACGACAGGCTCTCTCGTTGGAGACCTTGATGCCTGCGCCAATCAGACGACGTGTCTAATCCACTTCCGTCCGACGACTGTCGAGACGATTGAAGCAGGCACCTCCAAGACATACGAGCTTCGCGGAACTATTGGCGGGCTCACGACTGGCGCAAACAGCGTTAGCGTAAGCATTGCCAACCCGCAAACATCCGCGTCTTCGACAGATGTCTTCAGCTCGGCGGCTGGAACGCAAGGTGTAAGCAGCGCGGCATCCTTCGCCTGGTCTGACTGGTCTGACCTCTCCGATCACTCTTCGGATGCGACGGGAGCTTCAGCCTCTGACTGGACAGGAGATTACCTCGTGAAGAATCTTCCTCTCACGATCGGTAACCGCTCGGTCAACTTCTAAACCTATGAAATTCCGGACGCTTATTATGACTGCGGTACTCCTACTTGTACCCGCATCGACATACGCGCTCGATGGATTTCCGGCTTTCCCGATGGCGTTCTGGGGTACGGTGACGACCAACGGTACGGCTGCGCCCGTTGGAAGCGTTGTACGCGCCTACTACGGCTCGACGCTTGTTGGCACAGCCACAGTGCAAGAAGCGGGAGTCTATGGGTACACCGAGCCGACTAAGCAGAAATTAATCGTCGCAGAAGGTACTGGCGCAGTCACGTTTAAGATTCAAGCCACAGGATTCAATAGCGGTTCGGAAACCACTGGTGATACAGCTATTACGCAAAGCTCATTCACTTCTGGTCTTACCGTTGAGAAAAATCTCGCATTCATTATTACTCCACCTTCAACAAGCGGTGGCACTGGAGGCGGCGGAGGAGGTGGTTCTTCACCCGCTGGCGGCGGTGGCGGCGGCGCACCTGCCCCCACGCCTACTCCGGCGACGCCGGCTTCAGCGAAAGGGGATGCGACAGGCGACGGAAAAGTGGACGTTCTCGATTTCAACTCGCTCTTGATTCAGTGGGGGAAGGTTGGTACAAATTTCTCGGCCGACTTGGACAAGAGCGGTACTGTAGACATCTTCGACTTCAATTTATTACTTATTAACTGGTCAAAATAATATGAAAAAGATTGTATCGTTCGTGTTCAGCCTCGCGCTCGTTCTTCCTGTCGCAGCGAGTGCGGCGTCATTCGTTGTTACGCCGTCAACGGGCTCATACACAGTCGGAGATACCATCATAGTCAATGTCTCGGTAAACCCTGCGGGAAGCGCCATTTATACGGCCATGCTTGATGCGCGCTTTTCACCGACTACGCTTGAAGTCGCGTCGTTCACTCTCAACGATTCGCTGCTTCCCCTGAAACAAAGCGGATATGACGCGCTTAACAACGCAAGCGGCGTATTGACCAAAACAGGAGGCTACACAGGAGGTATAAGCGCGACAGGAGCCTTCGGGATAGTTGTGCTCCGTGCAAAAGCGGCGGGAACGGGAACATTCACCGTTGCCGATAGCTCAAAACTGCTCGACTCGAACAATACCGACCAGCAAAGCGGGGAGCAGACGAATTCGTACACAATTGTTACGAAGCCGGAACCGCAGGTCGTGGTCGCGCCGCAGACAACTGTTCAGGCAACAAGTGAGCAGAAAGCACCTGCGGCAAAGCCGGCCGCCTCCAAAAATACTGCGGTCATTGCCAGTGCGACAGGGAGTTCAGCGACATCGACTCAAGTAGCTGCTGCGGCCACATTCGGAATGGGCTCGCTGCTTGCGTGGATTCTCGGCATCCTTGCCCTTCTCGCGACCTTCGCAGGCGGATTCTTCGCGGGCCGATACCGTGTTCGCTAACCCTACAGGCGGCAAGGTTGGGATATCCTGTCAGGCTCTTTTGCCTGAATATTCAAACGTTTTGCAAAACGTTTGAATGAAATACGGGTGTGCAAAAGCGCTGTGCAATCCGCTTCGGATTTGCTACGCTTATCCAATGGCTGAAGAAGATTGGGAGCCGGGAAATCCTTGGATACTCAATAAGATATTCGACGTTGCCGACCGCATACTCGATTCGCATGAAAGTGCCAACGTTTTCATCATACTTCTTATCGTGCTCTTGATACTTCCGGTACTTGGCATGGGAATCCTTCTCACGAGAACGGTGGCCCCTCCCACACCACAGCAAGTTGAAGTGCAACAATAGCCCTACGGGAGCCTCTCTATTGTCGCGGAAATTTGGTATCATAAGGCACAATGAGCGAGCAAGATATCCGTGCCGAGCGGCAGAAGAAGCTTGAAATCCTCCGCGCCGCGGGTATGGAAGCATACCCCGTCGATTCCCACCGTGATACGAGCAACGCCGATGCGCTCGCGTCTTTTGATGAATTGGAAGAAAGCGGGCGCAAAATCCATCTCGGCGGGCGCGTGATGTCGCTGCGCGGGCAAGGCGGCATAATGTTTGCCGATATTTTCGACGGCACGGGACGAATCCAGCTCGTCTTCCAGAAGGCAGATATCGATGAAAAGGTATTCGACCTCTTTGCGAACGCAGCTGATGTCGGGGATTTTGTGGAAGCTTCAGGCACCGTATTCAAGACGAAGCGGGGTGAGCGCTCACTCAAAGTGGAAAAATGGCGCATGCTCTCCAAAGCGCTTTTGCCGATGCCGGCTGAGCATTTCGGTCTCAAAGACGAGGAATTAGTGCTGCGTCAGCGGTACCTCAATATTCTGCTCGATGAGGAGGTGCGCAAGATGTTTATCCGTCGTGCGAAATTCTGGCAGTCCGCACGCGAGTTTTATCTATCACGCGGGTTTCTTGAAGTCGAGACACCTGTACTTGAGACGACTCCGGGCGGCGCGGACGCGAGGCCGTTTAAAACGCATCACAACGCGCTCGATATCGACGTCTATCTCCGAATCTCATGCGGGGAGTTGTGGCAAAAGGAGCTGCTCATAGCGGGGTTCCCGAAAGTATTTGAAATCGGCAGAATCTTCCGCAACGAGGGGCAGTCGCGGGAGCATTTGCAGGATTACACACAGCTCGAAAGCTACGAGGCCTTTGCTGATGCAAAATCGGGAATGAAGTTCTTACAGGAGCTCTACCGCCACATCGTCAAAGAAACATACGGACGCTACACGTTTGAAATAGGTGAGCACACCGTCGACTTTGCGGAGGAGTGGCCCGAGATAGATTTTTGTACCGCTGTACAGAAGGAGTTCGGTATCGACGCTATTTCATGCACGGAGGAAGAGGCGATAGTGGCCGCAAAGGAGGCGGGCGTCACGTTCGGCGAATCACCCAATAAAGCGCGCGCAATTGACCATTTATGGAAAAAAATCCGCAAGGGAATCGCGGGACCCGCATTTTTGAGGGGTGTGCCGGTCTACCTTTCGCCGCTCGCTAAACAAATGATACAGAGTCCGCAGAAAGCGGATCGCGTGCAGATACTCATCGCAGGAAGCGAGGTGGGCAACGGCTACAGCGAATTGAACGATCCGCAAGACCAACGCGCCCGCTTCGAAGAGCAGCAAAAATTGCGGGATGCCGGCGATGATGAAGCGCAGCGCCTCGACGAAGATTACATCCGCGCCATGGAGTTCGGCATGCCACCCGCCTTCGGCTTCGGGGTCTCCGAGCGCCTCTTTTCTTTCCTCGAAAACCGCCCCGCCCACGAAGCGCAAATATTCCCGCTTATGCGGCCAAAAGGGGATGCTTGACGCAAGCCCTAAAACGTAGTATAATTGCAATTCTGCTGTAATTTCGCAGCAGTGTACAAGGAGAGAAGTCGTGTCAACAAGAGATGACGAAGCACTGGAAAGAGTGCTGGCAAAGTTCGTCCAGCATAATCTCGAACAGCGTCGGTCAGAAACTACCGACCAGCTGGATCGGGTTGCGCGCGCGTTCGGCATGACCACCAGCGAAGTCAAGCGAGTGGTTAAGCCCGTTGTCCAAAACTTCTTGGACGACATCCTCAACGTATAGTCGCAACTGCGACTAACGGGAGAAGGACTACTTGAGACCCGTCCTTGGTATGACGGAATTCTCCGACGTTCGTGGGTTATGTCGTGATGGAACCCACACCTTATGTTTGCGATTAGATTTCGTAAACAAATAACCGGCCGCTGCTTAGGCCGGTTTTTGTTACAATGGCTGTATGAAAACAGCGGTGTTTGGGGGAGGATGTTTCTGGTGCACAGAAGCGGTTTTTCAGATGCTCAAGGGTGTCGAAAATGTCGAGCCCAGCTATGCGGGCGGGACTACGGAGAATCCTTCATACGAGAAGGTCTCAAGCGGCACTACGGGGCACGCGGAGGTCATCCGCGTCACCTACGACCCCGCAATTATTTCATACGAAGACTTATTGACCGTCTTTTTCGGCTCGCACGACCCGACGACGCCCAATAGGCAAGGGAATGATGTGGGAGAGCAATACCGGTCGGTCATCTTCTTCCAAACGGAAGAAGAAAAACAAGAGGCCCGAGCCAAGATACAAGAGATTAACGGCAGTCTTAAAGACGGGACGAGAGTCGTCACACAACTCGAACCGTTGCAGGAATTTTTCGCTGCGGAGGACTATCATAGGAATTATTTTAAGCAAAATGCCAGCGCGCCATACTGCCAACTCATCATCGAGCCGAAAATCCAGAAGGTGAAAAAACGTTTTGCGGAGCTAGTGCAACAGTAGAAATATGCCGCGCAAAGATTTTGAGAAGCTCGTAGGGCAAGGTTATGAAAAGCTGCCGCAGTGGGTGCGGGAGAAGATAAAAAATGTCGCTCTGCTTGTGGAGGACGAGCCTTCGCAGGAAGACAGGGAGGCAGAGGGCTTGGGCGACGATGAGACATTGCTCGGACTTTACAAAGGGATTCCGCTTTCTGCGCGCGGAGGGGAGTACGGCGTCGGCATGACGATGCCTGATACGATTACGCTCTATCAAGTTCCCATTGAGGAGGCCGCTCAAGAAGACGGACTACCCGTCGCACAAGTAATAGCGGAGACCATTTGGCACGAATTTGCGCATCATTTTGGCATGGATGAGCACGAGGTACAGGATAGGGAACACAAACGTGACCATCCGTAGGTGTGGTATATTTTGCGCATGGCAAAACTGTCCGAAATCCTGAAATCGCGGGGCTACGTATACCAGCATTCTTCCGAGAAATTGGGTGAAATTACGGACGGCCCGAAACGTACGGTCTACCTCGGCGTGGACCCCACGGCGGATTCTATCCACGTGGGCAATTTGGCCGCGTACATGCTTTTGCGCCGCTTTGCCGACGCGGGGCACAAGGTGATACTTCTCATCGGCGGCGGCACGGGCATGATTGGAGACCCCAAGCCCGATGTGGAGCGACCTCTTCTCAGCATTGAGGAGATAACCGCCCGCTCCGAGAAATTGAAAATACAGGCCGAAAAAGTGCTCGGAGGACTCGAAGTGCAGCTCGTGAACAATTACGACTGGCTCGGTTCGCTTGGACTCATATCATTTTTGCGTGACACGGGAAAATATTTCACCGTCAATTCGCTCATCAAGAAAGAGGCAATCTCGGCCCGCATGAAAAGTGAAGAGGGGATTTCTTTTACCGAATTCTCGTATCCCCTTTTGCAAGCATACGATTTCTGGCATTTGTTCAATGAATACAAATGCGACGTACAGATAGGCGGCTCCGACCAGTGGGGCAATATCGTCGCGGGCGTAGAGCTCATCCGCCGCAAGGAAAATAAGACCGCGTATGCGCTCACTATCCCCATCATCACCGACAAAGCGAGCGGCAAAAAATTCGGCAAAAGCGAAGGCAATGCGGTATGGCTCGACGCGGATAAGACATCACCGTACGCTTTCTACCAATTTTGGTTCAATGCGAGCGACGAAAGCGTAAAGGATTTTCTCAAGCTTTTCACTCTGCTGTCTGATGCGGAAATAGAAGCCGTTATGGAACTCCACAAGCGCGACCACAAGGAGCGGCATGCGCAAAAAACGCTCGCCCGCGAGGTTACGACGCTTATTCACGGCGCGGATGTATCTGAAACCGTAGAAAAGGTCTCAAGCGTGCTGTTTGATGATGCGGGCCTCGGCGGGCTCGACGAGGGTGCCCTCTCAATGCTAAAAAACGCAGCCCCCACGCACGAAGTCACGGCAGGTAATCTTATCGTCGATGTTCTCGTCGAGAGCAAGCTCGCAAGCTCAAAGCGCGAAGCGCGGCTTTTCCTGAAGGACAAGGCAGTAAGCCTGAACGGTGAAATGGTGACCGATGAGAAGCAACAACTTATCCCGGAAAACTTCACGAGCGGCGTCGCGCTACTTAAGCGCGGCAAGAAAAATGTCTGCGTCCTCGTGCTTGCCTAAGCAGAGAATTATCCACAGTTGAAAATGTGTGTGAAGCGGGTATAGTACCCGCTTCGTTCTTTGTTGTGTGCAGTTGTGTACCGCGTGAGGCCAAGAAGGCTTCTTCATCAACCCAACGAGGGAACTATAACTGATGAGAAAACAAAGGGACCCGCTTACCGCGGGAAGCCGATGCAGGCATGGTGCAGTGCTGTCACGTACGCACCCACCGGAGCAACAGCAGCAGGCCAGCGAGGATACGGAAAAGCGGTGCAGCTGCGGTGCCGTTAAGCTTATCTACGTCGAATCTGCGCTCCGTGCGGGTGCAGTTGTGCGTGATCGCACCAAGTGCCGCGCCTGCCAGCCAAGACAACAGCAAAGCTGAGCTCTGCTGAATAAGAAACGTTCTTTCCAAACTCGATGCGCCCCGTCTCGATTCTGCAGAGGAGAGGGGGCGCATTTTTTTATCCCGCCAATTTGGTAGAGTGTCCCGATGAGTAGGTTTAAGCTCCCCGGTAGTACAGCACAGCTGACTACGGGGCAGGTAAGTCCGAATGTATGAAATCAAATAATGTATTCAAACTGAAGAGCGAGTATCGGCCAGCGGGGGACCAACCTGCCGCTATCGAGGCTTTGGTGAAGGGTCTCAAGGAGGGTACTCGCGACCAGACGCTTCTCGGCGTCACGGGGTCGGGTAAGACGTTTACTGTGGCCAATGTCATTGAAAAGTGGCAAAAGCCCACGCTCGTCATCGCTCACAACAAAACTCTTGCGGCGCAGCTCGCCGCGGAGTACCGGGAATTCTTTCCCGATGCGGCCGTGCACTATTTCGTCTCGTACTACGATTACTATCAGCCCGAGGCATACATGCCCGTCACCGATACCTTCATCGAGAAAGAGGCGATGATAAACGAGGACATCGAGCGCTTGAGGCATGCCGCGACACAAGCGCTCCTTACGCGCCCCGATGTCATCGTGGTCGCCTCGGTATCCTGCATCTACGGCCTCGGAAGCCCCATTGAATATCAAAAGGTCAACATGAAAGTGACGAAAGGCGAGCAGATGACCCGTGCGACGTTTGCGCGCAAGCTCATCTCGATGTATTTCGAGCGCGTGGCAGGCGAGCTTACGCCCGGCACCTTCCGTGCGCTCGGCGCGGGCGTCGAGCTTATGCCCGCAAGCGAGCGCATTGTCTACCGCATCGACCTCACGGGCGGCAAGGTCGCAAAAATTGAAGAGATAAGCGCGATAACGCGCGAGATTCAACATAAGCACGACGCGGTTTTCATTTTCCCCGCAAAGCACTACGTAACGCCGAAAGATGTGCAGGAAGCAGCGCTCGCCGATATCGAATTAGAACTCGCCGAGCAGCTCAAGAAATTCAACGCTGCGGGCAAAATACTCGAGGCAGAGCGGCTGAAGCGGCGCACCCGCCAGGACGTATCCATGATACGTGAATTCGGCTTCTGCAACGGGATTGAGAACTATTCGAGACATTTTGACCGCCGTAAATCAGGTGAACCTCCCTACACACTACTTTCATACTTTCCAACCAATGAGGACGGTACACCCAATTTCTTGACCGTAATTGATGAATCACACGTTACGGTGCCGCAAATAGGGGGCATGTATGCGGGCGACAGGGCCCGCAAAGACACGCTCGTCGAGCACGGCTTCCGTTTGCCGAGCGCTGTGGATAATCGCCCGCTCAACTTTGGAGAATTCGAACAGCGCGTCGGGCAGACAATCTACACCTCCGCGACTCCCGGTAAGTATGAGATAGAACGAAGCGGCGAGCCTGTATCACAAGTCATCCGTCCGACGGGCCTCGTGGACCCCGAAATAGTTGTGCGCCCTATCGTGGCGCGCGGGGACTTCGAGGGTCAAGTAAAGGATTTCATACGGGAAGCCGAAATGGTGACCAAACGCGGCAGCCGCTCAATGGTCACCGTCCTTACCAAGAAAATGGCCGAAGACCTCACCGCATTTCTTGCCGAGAAAAAGATAAAAGTCCGCTACATCCACAGTGATGTGAAGACGATAGAGCGCATTGAGATTCTTACCGATTTCCGCAAAGGCACCTTCGATGTACTGGTCGGAGTGAACCTCCTTCGCGAAGGCCTCGACCTTCCCGAAGTGGAACTTGTCGCGATACTCGATGCCGACAAGGAAGGATTCCTGCGGAGCGAAACATCCCTCATCCAGACGATAGGCCGTGCGGCCCGCAACGTGCTCGGACGCGTCATTCTCTATGCCGATACGATGACGGGCTCGCTCGAGCGTGCGATAGGGGAAACGAACCGCAGGCGCGCCATACAGGAGGCGTACAACAAAAAACATCACATCACACCGAAGACCATCGAGAAACGCATCCACGATATCGTCGGCGATATAGAACGCACCCGCTCGCGTGCCGTGGGCGAACTCGCCGCACTCGATACGGCCGCATACGGCGGCGATGTGAAGAAGCTCATCAAAGATAAGCGTC
>Ga0209542_10006406_pt1 | contig 22915 bp, 21 predicted proteins | sample RifCSPhighO2_01_FD_184028 | JGI IMG/M metagenome (GOLD analysis project Ga0209542, IMG submission 184028) | Soil microbial communities from Rifle, Colorado - Rifle CSP2_plank highO2_0.1 (SPAdes) (version 2) | ecosystem: Environmental > Terrestrial > Deep subsurface > Rock core/Sediment ... | reverse complement strand
CAAAATAGTGCTGCTGTTTTCTTTATAATATAGAGGCGATGTCCAAAAATATGTCGGGGTTCCTTAACGCTTCGCCCGACTCTACGAATCGCTCCGACCCACAGTCTCGGACACCCTCGGTTTCCGACGGTCGCTTCGCTCCCTGCCTTCCGACACGGAGCGATTCTCCGCAATGGTCAAAACTATCGTTTCGCCCATTGCGGAGCCCGGCGGGCTTTTTTAAGGCCGTATTTTTTACGCTCTACCATGCGCGCGTCGCGCGTCAATAATCCGGCATGGCGGAGCGGTTTTCTAAAATCAGCATTAAAAAGTATCAGCGCCCGCGCAATGCCTTGGCTGATTGCCGTAGCCTGCCCGGCTAGGCCGCCGCCGGATACCCGCACGGAAACACTCATCTTGTCGGCGAGGCTCACTGTATCTAAGGGCGTCATCACCTCGCGCTGCATGCCGAGATCGTGGAAATAATCTTTATAATCCTTGCCATTCACTGAAACGCCATGCGATTTATTATATAAACGAACTCTGGCTAAAGCGGTTTTCCGTCCGCCAGTAGCTTCAAAATAGCGGGGTTTAAGGGCAACCTCCGGCTTCGCGGCGGCAGTTATTTTCCGGTCTTTTTTTATTTCTTCAATTTTTACAGTTTTTTTAACCATATGATTTAAGTAATCGCCAATCGCCGCATTCTTTTATAACGCAAAGCATTCTTCGGCAACATGCGTTCTACCGCATGCCGCAATACCTTCGCCGGGCTGCTTTCAACTGCCTGCCGCAATGTTCTCGTCTTTACGTGCCCCATGTATCCGGTATGCCGATGATATACCTTTTGTTCCAATTTTTTCTTAGAGAAATCTAATGCTCCGGCGTTAACGACGACAACCGTATCGCTGCCGGCGAGGCGAGGTTCGTAATGGGCAGTTTTTTTGCCTTGTAAAATACCGGCAATTTCTGATGCCACCCGTCCCAACTTTTTATTTTTAGCGTCAATAGTGTATTGTGCCATATTTGTCTAAATTTTTGAGCTCATTCGTAGCGATGAAAATTTAGCTACAAATATGAGCACCCCGCACATAAATTTAACCGGACGACTATTATAAAACCGATTATCTGTGTGCATATTTATTAAATTTTGATTATTCATTGTTTTCATAAATTTATGTGCGGGGTCACGGTTTGTTGCTAAAACTTGTGCGCCTGCGGCTTCAAATTTTAGACAAACCTAGACAAATTCAATAATGGCTTGCCGGGAAGCATCCCGCATCCGGCGAGCTCCTAATTTCAAAATCCTAAGATAACCGCCAGGCCGATTCTCATACCGTTTGGCAATTTCATAATATAATTTGGACGCGGCCGTTTTCGGCAGCTTGGAAAGCAATATCCTAAAACTAGCCAAATTTTGTTTTTTGGCAGTGGTTACCATTCGTTCCACTATCGGCCGAATCTCCCGAGCGCGAGTATCGGTTGTCTGGATCCGTTCTTTCATAATTAAATTGTTAGCGAGCCCTTGCAAAAATGATTTTCGCTGGCCCCGCTTTCTATGGAACTTACGGTTCATGCGGTATAGCTTGCGCTAGGATTTTTTTGATTTTTTAACCGTTTTCTTTTTGGCAGGCTTTTTTTCCTGTTGAGGAACCTCCGCCACTTCTTTCACCTCGATCTGAGAAGCTTTTTCGAAATGATCCTTTAGAATGTTACTGGCCTTATGAAGAGCCGCCGACGGCGTAATGCTGCCATCCGTCGTAATGGCAATGCGCAGGCGGTTATAATCCGTGCGGTCGCCCACCCGCATATTCTCAACCGTAAAACTGGCTTTTAAAACCGGTGAAAAAGCCGCATCCAGCGCCACCGAGCCAATTGGCAATTTTTCCGAACGCCGCGCTTCTACCGGCACAAAACCCAGCCCCCGCTCGACTTGCAGCTCTATTTCAAATTCCGCGGATTTCCCGGACAATTTCGCGATATGCACATCCGGAGTGATAACTTCCACCATGGCATTGGTCTGAATATCCGCCGCCGTGACATCCTTTTCTCCCTTCGCCTTGAGCGTCAGCGTTTGCGGCTCATCGGAATGCACGCGAAAACGGATTTTTTTAAGATTTAACCCGATCTCCACGATATCTTCAATGACATTCTCAATGGTAGTGAATTGATGGACGGCGCCTTTCAGCTTAAATTGAGTAACGGCGGCTCCCGGCAAAGAAGAAAAAAGGACCCGGCGCAAGGCATTGCCGACAGTTATGCCGTACCCGGTATACAACCCCTCAACTTCAAACACGCCCTGAGTATCGGTTTCGGAAATCTTTTTAATTGCTACTGACTCGCTTAAATAAGCAAATTGCATATAATGATAAAAAAATTAATTACTTTTTATTCGAATAATAGTCCACGACCAAGGCGACGTCAAATGGAACTTCGATATCTTTGGGCAAAGATACTATTTTTCCCTCCAGCGATTCTTTATTCAATGTCAGCCAAGCCGGGGTTTCATATTTTTTCAGCCGCTCGCCGACATCCTTTAACAAACCCATTTCTTTTGATTGCGGACGGATGCCGATGACGTCGTCCACTCGGACTAAAAACGATGGGACAGTAACCCGGCGCCCGTTAACAAAAATATGGCCGTGACCGACTAATTGGCGGGCCACCGATCTGGATGGAGCTAATCCCAAGCGAAATACCGCGTTATCCAGGCGGCGCTCCAGCAATTGTAACGCCAGCGTTCCGGTTACTCCGGTACGCTGAGCCGCTTTGGAAAATATTTTTTTAATCTGATTCTCCCGTAGTCCGTAACTGACCCGAATTTTTTGTTTTTCATTCAACTGGGCGCCCATTTCGGAAGTCGAGTGCCTCGCCTGGCCATGCAGGCCGGGGCGATGCGGGCGGCGGAGAGTAACGCATTTAGGAGAATTACAACGATAGGCTTTTAAAAAAAGCTTTGTGCCGAGCGCCCGTTCTTTTTTTTCTTGAGTATTAAACATAGTTTATAGTCTTTAGTGGTAAATCGTCTGATTACACCCGCCGAACTTTTTTCGGCCTAGGGCCATTGTGAGGAATCGGCGTCACGTCCCGGATGGAAAGTATCGTGAATCCCTGGTTGGCCAGAGAGCGGATCGCCGAATCCCGGCCGCTGCCCACGCCGGTGACAAAAACATCAATATTCACTAAACCGGTTTTTTTAAGCTTTTCGGCGATAGCGGCAACTACCTTGGAAGCGGCGAAGGGGGTCGCTTTTTTTGGGCCAGAAAAACCCAATCCGCCGGCGGAAGCCCAGCAAAGGGCATTTCCAGCCTCATCGGTTACCGTAATAATCGTATTATTAAAAGAAGCCCCGATATAAACCCGGCCGCGGTCAACCCGCTTAGCGGTGGTCGTCTGAGAAGTCTTCGCTATCGCCGACTCTAGCTTTTCTTTTTCCTTAAACGCCTCTTCTTGAGTTTGTACAATTACTTTTTTCTTGCCCATAAAGTATTTTACTTAAGGTCAATTTTTCTTTTACCGCTGCCGGCGGTTTTCCGGACATTGCCGCGGACGGTTCGTGAATTCGTCTTGGTTCTTTGGCCGCGAACCGGCAAATGCCGCAGGTGCCGACTGCCGCGATAGGTCTGCAAATCTTTCAATAAATTTATGTTTTGCTTGATGATTTGCCGGAGCTCGCCTTCAACTTTATAATGTTTTTCGATGTATTCTTTGATCTTACTTAAATCGTCCGGCGTCAAATCTTTCGCCCGCTTAGCGCTATCCACTTTGGTGGCGGCCAAAATTTCTTGGGCAAGCGTTCGGCCGACACCGTAAATATACGTCAGAGCGATCTCGACGCGCTTGTTATCCGGTACGTTGATTCCTATGAGTCTCATAATAATTTAAAAAAAATAATAGGTTATCCTTGCCGCTGTTTATGCTTTTTAATTTTGCACACGATAAAAACCCGGTTGCTCCGGCGGACAACTTTGCAATCTTTGCAAATTTTTTTAACCGATGATCGTACTTTCATAAAACTAAAGTCTTCGGACAATTCTGCCGCGCTTATCGTCATAGGGAGTCATCTCTACGGTAACCCGGTCGCCGGGCAGAATCTTGATATAATTCATCCGCATTTTCCCGGAAAGATGGCCGAGGATTTCCCGACCGTCGCCGAGAGTAATGCGAAATGAGGCGCCCGGTAATGCCTCTTCAACTACCCCTTCTACCTTTATGGTATTCTTGGAAGAATTGTTAGAATCGTTAGAATGCACTGTTACAAAAACTGATTAAAATTTTAGCACTAAACTAATTTAAAAGTCAATCCCCGAGACTAACGGGTACTGCTTATATATGAGACGGCGTAACTAAATGAAACCGTGGCGTTATTCTACCATTATTTGTATCTTATCGTGGGAATTTGGGGCGGTTTGCACCCAAAACGGCCAAAAAGAAACTGTGGCGGTGTCCAGGCCGCTCAACCCAAGGATCACTGCCCGGGAATCGGATTTTGATTTGCCGGCCAAGCGTTCGGCCAGACCGGTAACGTCAATATCATAAGCGAAAACCCCTTTAAAATCAACCGGGAAGCTTAAAATTCCTTTTTCAAAATCCCCCCTCGGTAATCCATACGACAAGTCAAAGCTGCGAATTTTATACGCCTCATTATCCAAATCCTTCCTGGCGCGCCTGGTTAAAAGTTCCTTAACGTCGGTTTCTTTAAAACCGATGATAGTCAGTTGGGCTTCGGTAAAAACGCTAAAATTTCCATTTTGGTCGGCTTCTTCATTAACCTTTTGCTGAAGCAGTTTAAAACTGCTGGCGCCGTCAAGAATTTTAAATTCCGGCGGTATCTGGGAAAACAGCGTGGTTTTAATGTTTTCCTCCAGAGTGCTGAGAGCTTTTGTTTTGGCGTTCTTGATATCTTCGCCAGTTGGATAAGCCACTTCGCCGATAAATCCGCCCGCCATCGAGCCGGTGGATTCGCCGTAAAAGTTATTGTATTTAGCGGATCCTTTTCCAAATCCGGGAATATTAAATATTTTAACCGGCCCGATATTATATTCTGGACCGGGCTGATCGGCTACGACTTCCGCATCAATACTGGAAGGAATCTTATTGCCTTCTATAATTTTAGCTCCTGGAACCGTTATTCCAGTAATTAATTTAAAAGTTTTTCCATCGGGGGAAGTAAATCTGGTATTAACAACCAATGGCTGGGGATCAGAACTGTAATTATTGTAAACCGTTATGACGCCGGAAGATTTTTTCTCCACCTGGCGGCGGCCGGTAGCCGGAAAACGCAGATCCGCGTTTTTTTTCTGGGAAAATACCTGATTAGGGATTGTCATTTTTACCGGATCAAAAATTCCCGACGTCTGAGTCGTCACGGAATCTTTATACGACCACTCCGCAGTTTTAGCCGCAATTACCACAGTCGCTTTCGGCAATACCTTAACTCCGATAACCGCAATTCCGCCGCCAGCCGCAATAATCAGCGCCCATAAAGCCAATCGGCGATTTATTTTTATTTTAGGAAAAGACCAACTCGGCCAAGAAATCCGCGGAAAAGAAAAACGCAGCCGATGGAAAATACCGCCGTCCTTGGGCTTTCGGAAAGAACGGCTTAAATCCGACTCCAGCTCTTCAAAGCGGCTGTCTAGCTGCTTTTCCACCCCCTCTTCCGGTCCGGATTGGAATACTCTGGCGGTTAATTTTTTGCCCTTTCCCCGAACGATTTTTGGCGCAACGATGTCCGAAAACTGGCGCTTATTTTTAGTAAAAAACGGATTAATGGCCCGGAGGCCGCTCATTTCCGCAAGTTCAATAACGTGGTCATCCACCGATTCAATGATAATTTTCTTTTCCAGGGCATCCGCTTCCCTTTTCAAGAGATGAAAATTACTCAGCGATTCCCCGATATGGGAAAAACGGGGAACATTTAAAACTACTTCGTTTTCCGGAGCTTCAATGATCTTTTCAACAATAATCGCAACTTCGTCGCTTTTATTAATGGTTATTTTTTTCATCCCGTTAGAAAATTAAATAAAACGCCTTTCCGGCTAAAGACTTCCGATAGTGCTCCACAAAATTATTGCTATAAGTAAACATGAGTATTAATTTTCTAACGGGATTCGTTCCTTTGCCTAAGTCAACAGCCAGCGAACCCGGCGATTCGCCAAATGGCTCATCGCCGAGTTATGGGGCAAAAAATTAACTTCGGAAACGGCCGCCAGGAAAGTATTGTTATTTTTTATCTGAACTGATTTTTTAAATTGTACCGCAAATCCGAATTTTTCGGTAATAAATTGTGTGGATAACGGCACCAGCTGCAACCGGCGGTTAAAATAACTCTGGAAACGGTCCGAAAAAATTATTGGTGGGATGCTGAAAAAAGAATTGATGTATACCGGGGAATTTTCGGAATCGGTAACCGACTCTAATCCCTTGGCAAAAACTCCGAGCTCATCGGCAACCATCGCCTCAAAGCGCCGAAGGAATACCGGAGACGCGTCTCCGGCGATATAACGGTCCACAACCGCCCGGGTCGTTATCAAATCTAATTTGTATTGCTGGGATAAGGACGCGTGCAAATTTTTCTCTCCCCACCCGAAACTATCCAGATGCCCCAGGCGCTCGGCGCTGGAAGAAAAAATTACCGACTGGTCCGGAAAGAGATTAGCGATGAAAAAATCATCTTTATCCAAGGATTTAGAGATAACATTGCCGATAATGCTGCCGGTTTCCGCGATTAAAACGACACTTTCTTTAGGCAAACTATCGCGCAACTGCCGCATAAAATCGCGCGGCGTGAATGTCTGGCTGAAGAAAATCTCGACGAATTTCGATTTAAAGCCCACCGGATTAATAATTTTATGGCCGTCGAGCTTTATGCCCCGAATCCGGACGTCGCTTAACAATACGTCCACCTCGTCAATGCCCATTTTCTGCGCCACCCGAAAACGATTTCGGTCGAAAAACCTCCAAATCGCCTGGGAAATTAAATTATCCATATCCGCCTCGTCAATAACTTCTTTCGGATGGGTACGGATCAAAGAAACGGATGAATAAATCGAAGTCGCTAAACCGGAATCCAAACTGACAATAATCTTGTATTGTTCCAACTTCCTGATTTTCCGGAGCAATAATTTAGCTTCTTCAATAACATTAGCAATGGTAAAATCCGGCACTTCTCGAATCCAATTTTTTACAACGGTAATTTCTTTTTTCTTCTGGTGGCAATGGAAAAAAGTGACCTGGACGTAGTGATTTAAGATTTCAACTAAAAGATAAGGCTCCCCGCGGTCAAAAAACCGAGAAAATGCGCCCTTTATTTTAGATAAACTCAACACTCTTTAGTATAACACATTTTGACCCCGCACCGAGCCGAGCACTGCAACGCCAACCAGTTTTCCTTACTACCTATAAAGTATTAGCAAAGGCGTAGCCTGATAGGCATATCATTGCCTTACTAAAGGCGTTGTAGAAAACGGAAGTGCTCGATCTGGTGACGGGGTTTGACATTCGCGGTAAAAAGTGCTGAAAATAATGCGCTGCCGAACTAATTAACCGTGGCGCGTATCCGCCTTACTCCGGCGCCTACTGCTTCCTGTTTAATAATTTTAAACTTGCCAATTATCAGCGTATTCGTTACGTGCGGTCCGCCGCAGAACTCTTTACTGAAATCCCCTACCGAATATACTTTTACGGCGGCAGGATACTTCTCTTTAAAAAAATAAAGGGCGCCCGTTTTCTTAGCTTCTTCAATCGGCAGCTCCACACAACTCACCGCTAAATCTTTTTGGATTTGTTTGTTCACCAGATCTTCCACTTGCCGCACTTCTTCATCGGTTAATTTGCGGGAGAAGGAAAAGTCAAATCTGGTTCGCTCGGCCGTGATATCCGAACCCATCTGCTTAACCTCGTTTCCCAGCGCCTGTCGGAGCGCCGCCTGCAATAAGTGCGTCGCGGTATGGAGGCGAGTGACTTTCTCCACTTCTTCCGGCGTGGCCGCTTTTAATTCTCCGGTGTCCAGTAATAAACCATGGCCACCGAACTTCTTTTCCAAACCGGCGCGGGAGATAGCCTGATGTTTTTTAAATTGAAAATCAAAATCTTCCTTATTTAATCCGACGAGCTTATCCGGAACTAATTCCTGCAAAAGCTCAAATGGCAAACCGAAGGTTTCGTAAATATAAAAAGCGTCCTGAGCCAAAATTCGGTCATAGCGTTCGATTTCCTTGACGCCAAGCGCCAACGCTTTTTCAAACTTGGTTTTTTCGTCCAATAATACCGCTAAAATCTCGTCGCCGCGATTTACTTCCGGATAGGCATCGCCGAATATTTCTCTCACCACTTCAACTGCCAGCGTGAAAAGTTCAGCGTGGATGTCATATTTAATCTGATACACTAAAACCCTCCGCAATAACCGGCGAAGGATATAACCGGCTTCTTTATTAGATGGCCGCAGGCCATCCGCCACCAAAAAAATTGAAGCTCGCAAATGGTCCGCCAGCACTCGCACTACTCGGTCTTCCAATCCCGGCTTGGCGTCTTGGATTTTAGAAATCAAAGGATGGAATAAATCGGTCTCAAAAACATTATCCGCGCCCTGGAGCATGACCGCCAGCCGCTCCAGCCCCATGCCGGTATCCACGCCCGGAATTTCCAGCGGCTTAAAAGATTTATCGGGATTTTGGTAATATTCATTAAAAACCAAATTCCAGATTTCCACGCCGTCTACGTAAATTTCCGTGGTCGGGCCGCAAGGCCCCTCGCTGCCGGTCGGTCCCCAAAAATTATCCGCCCGGCCGCGCCTAGCAATCTTAGATTCCGGAAAGCCGATCTCTTTCTGCCAAATGCGGAAAGATTCTTGGTCCTCGGCAATTTCGCCATCGCCGCCGAAAACCGTAACCGTGACTCGCTCCCGGCTGATGCCAAGAACATTAACGATAAATTCATATGCCCATTGGATAGCTGATTTTTTAAAATAGCCGTCCTGGCCGGGCAGGCCGAAAGAAAAATTACCGAGCATCTCAAAAAAGGTCAGGTGGGTTTTGTCGCCGACTTCGTCAATATCCGAAGTGCGGAAACATTTCTGGGCAGAAACGGTATTTTGGGAGCCAAAATCCTTGAGCGCGTCGGCTTTTCCGGTGTAATATGGCTTAAACTGCTGCATGCCGGCAGTGGTCAGAAGCACCGAAGGGTCATCGGGTATCAATGAAGAAGAAGGAACAACCGCATGCTGTTTTTCTTTGAAGAAATTAAGGAATTTTTTTCGAATCTCTTGAGAGCTCATGCCAGGAAGTAGAAATGCGGCCGTTAATTTCGTTGCCAGGCAGCAGCCGCATTTTCACTTCCTGGCATGATATTAAAAATACTAGCATAGAAATTGTTGAACACCCAAGATTATCTTCCTACCGGCACCGGCGTTCGTTCCGTCCAGCGCGGAACGCCGCCTACTTCTCGATCGGAAAATCCGCCCAGCACCTTTGCAAAGGTGCTGGGCGGAACTATGCTTTTCCGAGCTGCGAAGTTGCCGCACGAAAGATAATCTTGGATATTTTATTTAAACAGAAAAGTGTTTTCGGATATTCGGGCTGGCGATGGGAACAACTTCACTTCCCTAAAGGGAAGTATTATTAATATAGGCGATATCCGAAAATACTTTCCTGTTTATTTCAATAAAGAAAAAGCGCCCCGCGTTGCGGGGCGCTTTTAAGCTCCTGTGTTATCTTCCATGATTTCATTATACACTTTCTATCTGCCAGTTGGCAACACCCGCTCAATCAACGGCTTGTTAGCACGCTGAACTTTGGCGGATTCTTCAATATGCTTATTAATAATATTCAGTGACTGATTTGCTTCAGCCAATTTAATCCTGGCATTTCTAATCGCGGAAATTAAATTATCAATATTAATTTTTCCGGACAATAAATCAGAAGTTTTAACTAAATCCTTTTCTACCGAATTAAACAGAGTAAAAAGATTCGGATAGGCGTCCGGATCTAAGCCGCCTTCCTTAGCGTTACGCAATAGGGCGTCAAATATTGATTTCAAATTTTTAACCTCCACGTCCACTCTCTGTCCACCCCCTTTAATTTCATCAAGGCGGACCAGCTGGCTTAAAGCGTTCTCGGCCGCCGCTATTGCGGCCGAAGCCTGGCCAAAGGCATTGCCGTACTGATTTTCGGCGTACGATTCATCCGCCTGCTTGGCATTAAACTTAACTCTGGAAATAAGGCTTAAAAAATTATTGCCGCGGATATCGTATTCGGCAACTTTCTTTTCTAAATGCGCCGATAAATCCTTCGCCCGCCCTAAAGCTGATCCCGCTTCCGGTTTGCTGATTTGGCGATTTTTAATTGCTAAATCCAATAAATCCTGGCGAACGGCGCTTAATTTGCTCTTTAATTCGGCGCCGGAAACTAATTCCCGGACATCATCAATCAATAGAATTAAATGGGGGGCGCCGCCGATCAATTTCTCTAAACTGGAAAATAATTCCGGCGCCACTTCACCAAGAAGCATTTTACTTTCCAGCTGCAAAAGCAGCGGCTCCTTTATTTCTAAAAGCAGGGCGGCGGCCGGACTTTCCACCGGCAATTGTTCCTGAATTCTCTCCAGTCCGCCCAAATTCCAAATTTCCCGCAAGGTCGTTTGGGAATAACTGTTAAGAATACGGGAAAGCCTGCCCGCGAAACGCTCTGGATTATCTAGACGGACCGCCAAATCAGAGACTATCCCGCCAAGTTGGCGCTGAGAACTTCCCAGCCGGTCGCGTACCCGAGTATCGCTTCCTATTTTTAACTCTCCAAATAATTTATTATGCCTTAAGGATCGGCCGACAATTACATCTAATAGCCGGTCCATGGCCGAATCGTCGGTAGTATCCCGCAGAGAAGCTGCCAGCGACGCTAAACGATTTAAGGTTCCATTATAATTCTCCAGCGCGCTGACAAATGCCTCTCCGTCATCCGGTTTAATGTCTTTCAATGATTTCAGTTCCGCCGCTTTTTCATTTAAAATATCCAACTCCAGATAAATCTTTTTTACCAGCGTAAACGTGAACGTCCGCTGGGTGGACCGGCGCCAAGACTTCATAAAATAAAAAGGGTTGGTTTGGAGTATGCCGGAAGTCTCTATCCCCAAATCCTCAATCTGGACAGCTTCAGACTCAATAAGATGAGCCAGCGCCGCATCGCCGGCTTCATGCTTCTCTCTTTCATGGGCAAAACTCAATCCGGGAACGGCAATCACACCGAACAGCGCGGCGCCAAGCCCTAATTTAACCGTAAATATGCTTAATTTATTCATATATAGACCTATTGGAGAATAGAAAAGAGCCTATCAAATAGGCTCTACCAATTACTCTTTTAATCTCATTTTGACCTTATTCAGTTGTACCGCCACTATAACATACTCAGACTAAAAATACCAGCCGGCTTATGTCGAACTAATACCCCTCAATGGTATAGGATTTTCCGTGCTGTTTAATGCGAATCAGGGCTTTGGCTTCAATCTGGCGGATGCGCTCCCGGGTAACCTTAAACTCCTTACCCACTTCTTCCAGGGTATGGGTGATGCCGTCTTCCAGCCCAAAACGCATCTGCAAAATTTTCTGCTCCCGGGGAGTTAAGTCTTTTAAAATATCTTTGATCCGTTCTTTAAGCAATGCCTGGGAAGCAATTTGCGATGGAGTTAGACTGCTCAAATCTTCGATAAACTCTGACAGCGATGACTCCCCTTCGTCATCTTCCCCAACCGGCCATCCAAAAGAAACCACTTCCTGGGAAATCTTTTGGATGTGATGGACCTTCTCCACCGGTAATCCCATTTCAATGGCAATTTCTTCCGGCAACGGTTCGCGGCCAAGTTCCTGCACCAGCCGGCGTTTGGCTTGGGTATATTTAGAAATCGTCTCCACCATGTGGACCGGAATGCGGATAGTCCGCGACTGGTCGGCTAACGCCCGGGTAATCGCCTGGCGGATCCACCAGGTGGCATAGGTGGAAAACTTAAAACCGCGCCGGTAATCAAACTTGGTAACCGCCCGCGACAAGCCGATATTGCCTTCCTGGATCAAATCCAAGATGCTTAAATGCGGACTGCGGTTGACGTAACGTTTAGCAATGGAAACTACTAATCGCAAATTCGCCCGGATGAATTTTTGCCGGGCCTCCTTATCGCCATGCTCAACCCGCTTGGCTAAATCTTTTTCTTCCTGGCCGGTCAGCAGTTCGGTTTTGCCGATCTCTTTCAGATACATCTGCACGGAATCCGGGACATCGCCTTCTATATAAGTGGCGCGATTCAGCTCTTTTTTACTCACCTCTTCTTTGTCTTTGGGCAATTGGATCAGCTGGCTGGTTTCCACAACCTTAATGCCAATGGTTTCCAGCTTGGAATAAATATCTTCTAGAAAAGCGACATTATCCTCAATTTTCGGGAAAAAATGCAGTACCTCGGTATCGGTCACAAATCCCCGGCCGCGGCCGCGCTCAATCAACTCGGCGAGTTTTTCATCATTAAGAATATTGCCTTTCTTTAACCCGCTTTTTCCTTTTAAGCGCGCCGCGGATTTTTTTGCTTTCCTCGCTTTGCCACCTGCCTGCCGGTAGGCATGGTTACGCAGTTTTGCCGCCCGCCGCGGCCGCCGAAGACGCTTCATTTTCTTAAAAGATTTTGATTTTTTAGAGTGTTTCTTTTTTCTTTTCATGTGATTCTTTATATAAAAAATAAAACTATCGGCAGCGCCGAAAAGTTAATCAAGTATATGTACTATACGCTACTCTGCAGTTCCTTGGAAAGAGCGGCGTATTGCTGCATTGCTTCCGCGAGCTTAAGCTCATCACCGCTTTTTTCTAAACGATCGATAAGATCGCCGATCTCTTTCTGCTTTTCTTTCAAAAATTCAATTTTAATCTGGCGCAAAAGCAATTCTTTTTCTTTTTGAAGGTCGCCGGCTCCGATAGTTTGATTTTCAAAACTGAAACGAAGGCTGATGGCATTCATAATTTCTCCTAAATCTTCTTGCTTAAGTTCCGCTTTGCCGGAAAGAAAATTATTATAAACGGAGGCGTACTCCGCCGGAAAATACCGCATATGTTCTTCCAGCGCCCGGAGATCGCTCTTCAGATGGAGCATGATGCCGAGTAGCCGCTGGGCAATCAAACTGCGCCGGGAAATCTTTTCCGAAGGCATTATTACTGTTTCTTCCGCCTTCACTTGAGTAACCGGTGATTTAATTAATTCCAGTTCTTCCAATAGCACCGCCTCGCTCACGCCGCTCTTCCGAGAAAGCTCTTGCAGCCAGTGATTGCGGTCAATCGGGCTGAATATCGCCTTAATCTTGCCAAGAATCGTCCGGAGATTATTTTTCCGGATTTTACTGTCAGTAGCCGGCGACAGATATTTATGGAAATAATATTCCATCGCCGAAACTCCGCCCCGCACCAATTCTTGGACGCGCCCAGGATTAGATTTCACGAAATCGGCCGGATCTTTAAGTTTCTTATCGTCGATAATCAGCAACTTTACCGAAAAATCATTCGCGCCGGCAAGGTCAATGCCGCGCTCAGCCGCTGCCTGTCCGGCTTCGTCATTATCAAAACTCAGCACCAATTCATCGGCCAATCGCCGCAATACCGTCAGATGATCCTGGGTTAGCGCCGTGCCGGAAGTCGCCACGACATTTTTAATTCCGTCCTGCCACATCATCAAAAAATCCATCTGGCCCTCAACCAGCACCGCCTGATTCGCCTGGCGGATATTATTTTTAGTTTTATGCAATCCGTAAACGATTTTTGATTTTTGGAAGATCGGCGTTTCGGGACTATTCACGTATTTCCCGATATTCGGATTTTCGTTTCCCGGCAAAATCCGGCCGGTAAAAGCCACTGCCTTCCCGACGTGATTATAAATCGGGAACATCAGGCGGGAACGGAACCGGTCCCAATAAGTTCCCCGATCCGTCTTCATCGTCAAGCCGGCTCTTTCAATGTCCAGAACATTATAGCCGTTTTTTAAAAGCGCGCGGGTTAAACCGTCAGAAGTGTCAAAAGCCAATCCCAGGCCGAATTCATTTATCGTTTCCGGCATTAGTCCCCGCTCTCTGGCATACGCCAGAATTGCGGAAGAGTTAGCGAGATTTTTTTTGTATATATCCTCTGCCGCGGCCATTACGGAATAAAGCGCGTTATGCGATTGGAAATCCCGATTGCCGGTGGTCTTCAGGTCCACGCCGGCTTTTTCCGCCAGCACTTTCAGCGCATCATAAAACTCCACATTCTCATACTTCATTAAAAACGCAATGACGTCGCCGCCGGTGGCACAGCTGCCGAAACAATGCCAGGACTGCCGGTCCGGCGAAACCATAAAGGAAGGGGTTTTCTCTTTATGAAAAGGGCAAAGCGCCTTGTAATTTTTACCGGACGGCGTCAGCTTGAGATACTGGCGTAAAAAATCAACAATCTCGAGGCGATCTTTAATCAATTGGACGCTGTTGTCGCTCATAAAATACCTTTTTATAATACAATGGTTTCTGCTGGAAAAACAAGAAAGTTCTCGCTCACTGCTTTAGCTTTCGCTTATTAGATTTATATACTGTACTTTTTTGATTTATAAGTGATATAGTTTAAAACAGCATATTGAAAATACAGGCGGCAAACATGTTCATAGATATAGTGCTGTTCGGCATGGCAATATTTACCTACGCGACATTAGCCAATCAAAGCCTTGTCCAAGCGCTGAAAAAAGACCGGGCGCCGTGGCAATTTTCAAACTGGTCGTATCTTATAGACGCGGCCATCATTCTTGCCCTCTGGCTTCCTCTTGAATTCGGAATAGTGAAATATTTTCTAGCAACTTCCTCAGTAGCCGCTTCGCCGGCAATGCTACCCTTCTATACCGCTCTGTATAAAATCTTGGCTCTGCTTCTGGCGCTATCTTGGTTTCTAATTGTCCGCCAGTTTCCTATGGATTTCCGGCTTTCCGCCCGAAACTCCGACTGGAATCCGGCAATAAAACATTTTCTGGCATTGGCGCCGATTCTTATTACTATCGGAGTAGCAACGAACTTTACCGCCTTTATCGGCTTTGCGAAAATCAATCTTTGGTCGTTGCTTATTCCTTTTATTGCCTTGTATGCGATAGCCATTCCGGAAGAACTGCTCTTTCGGGGAATGATCCAGCATATTACGGAACATTTCTTCGGGAAAAAAATCGGCCTTGCGCTGGCGGCAATTATTTTCGGCCTGGCGCATGCCAACAGCGGCGACTTCCGATACGTTATCCTGGCAACGATTGCCGGCTACGGCTACGGGCTGGTTTATCAAAAAACCAAAAGCATTTTCCCGGCGGCGCTGGTGCATGCCGGTGTGGATATCGTCTGGGTGCTCTTCTTTTATACCGCAACTCCGAAATGATAAACTTTATACGCTCCACTATTGTGGAGCTTTTTATTTGACTTAAGAAACTGAAAATACTATTATAAACTCTACGTATGAAAATGTGCGTACTCTGTAAAAAAAGCTACCGCTTGGGAGGAACCCGGATTCTTCTTCGCGGCCACTATAATCCAACCTATACTTCACGGAAACAACCCAATCTCCAATGGATGCGGCTTCCGGGGAAGCCGGGGCGTTTTAAGGTTTGCGTTCAATGCCGGAAAGGATCAAAGAAAAAAGCCCGCTAAAATTAGCGGGTTTTTATTTGTCGGGCCGCGGGGAATCGAATCCCGTCATACCCTCCTGGGCTTGTATCCATTTTAATAAACCAATGATGGCAAGCCCGCTTCGGCATGAGCACCGAAGCCCCCTCGGGTGCTCGCCCCGCACTAAATTCATCAGTCAGGGTACCCGGAATCGAACCGGGACTACACCCACCCCAAGGGTGCGGACTACCACTATCCGATACCCTGATATTTTTAGTGCGGGGTGCGCTGCCGTTACGCTACGGCCCGAATATCTAAAAGCATAAACAAAATAAAAAAATAAAACCACCCTTTGTCAGGGTGGTTAGGCAACGTTAGCAGTACTCGCGCTTTTCGGCATTTCGAAGAATCTCCCGAAAATTAAAGCCGTAATGCGTATCGCTTTTGTAGTTAAGCAGATATTGAAATGCCTCAAAGTCTTTATCCGTACCTGTCATTTCAAGAACCTGATGCGGAATCTCCGGCAGCAGGACAAAGTCCTTTGCCGTCGCTAGGCAATGCGCTATTGTTTGCTCATTATCGCCGCGCTTCCTGAGATTTTTCAAGAGTACCTCGTCCGAGGCGGGCTTCAGCACTACAAAGAATGGATTTAATTCGAACCGGTATTCATAAAGCGCGCGAGCGCCGGCTGGCGTTATCGCAAAGATGCCGTCCGAGTTCCGCAGCACCCGCCGGATCTCCGGCCAGGAACAGCCATAAAAATTTCCGGCATACTCATCGTGTTCCAGAAATTCATCGTTATCGATTCCCTCAAGGAATTCGCTTTGGGAAATGAAATTATAGGATTTTTTATCCTCGTCATCTCGCGGTTTCCGGGTAGTGGTATTTCGCACCCTCCGAATATTATACAAATCTGCCCACGTACCTCCGGTAATCCCATTGATCAAATGTGTTTTCCCAGCCGCGCGCGGTCCGACCAGAACCACAAGTTGGTGCTTCCGGAATTGGGAAAGAATATCGCCATATTTTTCTTTGAGCTTTTCATATTCGGAATCCCATTGCGAGTCAAAACCGTAAAAGAATCGGAAGTTTTTTTGCGGGTCCCATTTCAAGCGGTCCTGAATTTCGCCCAGTACGCCTTCGGAAATCCCGAACACTCCGGTAATGCCGCAGCCTTTTTGGATATTCAAGCAAAACTCCAGACTCGCTTCCCGACTGATAATCCCGCCCTCAAAATGGCGGTATTCACCGCACATAAATGGATTAACCGGCGCATATCCTTTTTTCCAGACAAAATCGCATAACGCCTCACTCTCCTGCCTCATCCGAGTCGGATGAGCAACATACATAATCGCTTCCCTGCCTTTCTGTTTCATTAAACCTCCTTTTAAAAAACTGATTTTATAGTACGCAAATAACCAGTGATTTTCAAGGCAAAAAAAATAAAATCTCGCTCAAATTATTCCCGGCTAAAATCCAGGTGGGTTAGCTCAGTTATAAGCCAAGGCCTATAACGATTCGCCATCCCTAAAATAACAATTTGTTCCGGAAAACGAGCGAGATTTTATGACCACCGCAATGCGGGGGTCACTTTTATTATAGCATAATGGCTCATAGATTTATTTCTCGCCAACGCGATGCTCCGGCTTTAACAAATACGATTCGCTCATCTACGGAAAGGCATCACCCTAGCCATGCTTCCTGGGTATCCCGATACCTTTCCGATTCGCTCAGGTATTTGTGATAAAGCCTCCGCAATGTTGGCTTAAAATAAATCTATTCGCTTTAATTTAATCAGACATAACAACATCCAAGATTATCTTTCTTGCGGCAACTCCGGAGCCGCGATTTGCTTGGTCCGCCTTTAGCGGAAATCGCGGCGAGGGGTAAGCGAACCCCGTCGCAGGAGCGGGGTTACGCTGGTGCCGGTAGAAAGATAATCTTGGGTGGTGATTAACTTAATAACCTACTCTTTTGTATTGTCCAGGTTAACGTCGTACAAAATTCGGTCACGGATGTTGCGATAGCTCCAGATTTCCTTTTCCGAAAACCACACTTTAATCTCGTATTCGGCGTCGCTCTGGCTGGAGGAAGCGTGGACAAGATTCCGGACCGCCCGATTGTCTTCATCGGCAAGCGAATAAGAATCAAGGGTAAAATCACCTCGGATGGTGCCGACGTCGGATTGCAATGGTTCGGTAGAACCGACTAGTTTACGGGTAATCGGGATCGCTTTATTGCCTTCTAATACTATGGCAACTATGGGACTAGCTGATAAAAACACCACCAGGCGATCAATAATCTGTTGGCCAAGCTCGCGCGGGTCATCATTCACTACTTCTCCGGATTTTTTCTTGCCTTCAATGGAACGCTTGCCTAAAGCAACAATCTCCTCTTCATTTTTAACATAATGCTTATGCGCTTGTTCTTTGGTCGGAAGCAAAAACTTCAAGGCAATAATTTTCAAACCAACCCGCTCAAAACGGGTGATAACTTCGCCGATTAAATTACGCTGTACCGCGTCGGGTTTCAACAAAACCAACGTCCGTTCTTTGGTGTTCATAGTAAAATATCCTATTACTTTTTCTTTTTTAATTCAATCCCGAGCTCTTTTAATTGTTCTTTACCCGCCGCTGACGGCGCATTCATCATCAAATCACGGCCATCACCGGTTTTCGGAAAAGCGATTACCTCGCGAATATTCGGTTCATTAAGCAGTAGAGACGCCAGCCGATCTAATCCCCAGGCAATGCCGCCATGCGGCGGCGCGCCGGAAATAAAGGCATCGTACATATGGCGGAAACTGTCTATATCTTTAGAACTGATAATGGAAAATACCGCTCTCAGCGCTTCCGGTTTATGATTGCGGATACTGCCGCCGCCGATTTCCAGACCATTCAATACGACATCATATTGCGCCGCCTGAATCTCGCCGATGCTTTTTCCGGCTAAAAGATTTTCCAGATATTCCGGCTTGGGCGCCGAGAACGGATTATGAGTGAAGGTCCAGCCGCCATCTTTGGATTTCTCAAAAAACGGAAAATCAACTATCCAGCAGAAAGCCAATAAATTCGAATCTTCCTTACTTTTCCGCAAATCCGGGCGATCCGTGCCATATTTTTTCATTGCTTCGGCGTAACTAAAGCGCGGAAAAGGAATTTCCTGGATGGTCTTTTCCGGAAAAACCGTTTTTACCAGATCAGTTAATAATTGCTCATTAAGCGCCATCACCTCTTCCTGGTCCGTAAAACTTATCTCCATATCCAACTGGGTAAACTCCGGTTGGCGGTCGCCACGAGTGTCTTCATCGCGGAAACAGCGGGCAATCTGGAAATATTTTTCCAATCCGGCTACCATCAAAAGCTGTTTATACTGCTGAGGCGACTGCGGAAGCGCGTAAAACTTGCCCGGCTCCAGGCGAGACGGTACTAGATAATCCCGCGCTCCCTCCGGGGTGGACTTGGTAAGTATCGGGGTTTCTACTTCAATAAAATCCCTGTCGCCAAGAAAACTTCGGATAAACGCCGTCATCCGGTGGCGCATCCTAAGATTTTTCGATAAGCGGGAACGCCGAAGGTCGAGATAGCGGTATTTCAATCGGACTTCTTCACCGATTTCATAGCCATCGGTATCGATGGATATCGGCAGTTCTCCGGCGCGATTCAAAATCTCAAGCTTATCCACCAGCACCTCGTGAGTACCAGTTAAAATTTCGGGATTGACCATGGCTGGTGGCCGCTTATTTACGATACCAGAAACGCTAATCACCCACTCCGAACGAAGGGTGGACGCTTTTTCGTAAACTTCTTTGTTGCCGCCGATAAACACTAGTTGGCAACCCCCGCTCCTATCCCGAAGGTCAATAAAAATAATTTTCCCATGATCCCGCCGCACCGATACCCAACCGGAAAGCTCCACCAGTTCGCCTTCTTTTTTAATAATTTCGGAAATTAGCGTTCGCATAATAGTATAATACACTAAATATTCTCTAGTTGCTTTTCCAATGTATTTTTTATCCCGTCAAACGCCGGATGCTCGCCCGCATCAACCGGTTCCGTGGAAGGAACTTTTTCATTAAAAGGATTGATAAGGGAACCAAACTTATGCATTTCGTAGTGCAGATGCGGCCCGGTGGATAATCCGGTGGAACCGACATATCCGACGACTTGTCCCTGCGCAACGTGAGCGCCGACTTTAATGCCTCGCGCTAAACTGGAAAAATGGCCGTAGACAGTAGAATACATTTCATTGTGCCGGACTTTCACTGAAATGCCGTAATACCCATTCCACCCCGCCTGCACCACCGTACCATCGCCAACCGTCACTGCCGGCGTTCCTTGCGCCGCCGCATAATCAATGCCGCGATGCGCGGTAATTTGCTTTAAGATCGGATTAAACCGATTATAGCTGAAGCCGGAGCTGATGTATTTATATTGAAGCGGCGCTTTTAAAAATACTTTCTGTAAAGAATTGCCCTGTTCGTCATAATATCCTTCTTTCGTTTTTTCTCCGGTAAAATAAAAACCTCGGAACTCTTCTTTGTTATTAATAAATTGGGCGGCAATAATCTTGCCCGGATGGCTGTAGGTTCCGTCCCGATATTTTTTTTCGTAGATTACCTTGAAACTATCCCCTTTCTGGATCTGCGCCGCAAAATCAATCTGCCAGGCAAACATCTCCGCCATTGCCAGCGCCAGCCGCTCATCCAGATTTTGGCTGACTATGGTTTCGTACAAAGAACTTTCAATGGTGCCGACGGCGGTCGCTTCTTCAATTGTATATTCAATCGAGACTCGGGCCGCCTCCCATTGCTCCTGGGAAGTAGTGGCGGTATTTTGAACTGTTAATCGCTCGTCGGCGTTAATTTCATATTGCAATTCTCGGAGCAATCCGGAACCAGTATCAAACACGAATTCCAGTTCCTTGCCGGCGGTAATTTGGGATAAATCATAAACAGGCTTGGTTTGCTCCAAAAGCGCCAGCCGCGTTGCCGTCGCCACTCCCGCCTCCTGCGCCAATACGCTAAAAGTGGCACCGGTTAAAATATCTTTTTTAACACTGAAAGTCTTCGGCTCCGCCGGGAAAAATGAATTCGCGTAAAAAAATAAAAATGCCGATCCGGCGATTCCAGCAACTCCCAATAATATCTTGCCTAACATAGAACCTATTCCAATAATAGCTCCCAAACGCGATACTTGCCAATTTTATTTAGAGTAAGAAACGAGGAAGAAATCGTAGCCAAAGCTACCTTTCTGACGAGTGACGACGCTATAAATAAAATTGGCTGTATCCCTTTGGGTTGTTGTTAAAATGAATTATCTCGTCGTCGCTCCTCCTCGGAGTAGGTAAACCTACACCTTCGTCGTCATTTCTTGATATAATTCATTTTAACTAACAACGCGTTGGAGATTATTATTGGGATAGGTTCTTAATTATACTAAACCATAATATATGAATATCGAAGCTAAAGAAAAGCGGATTGTCTGGGGGCTGATTTTTGCTTTCCTTATTTTTTTCGGAATCTTTACGGCGCTTCGGCAGTATAATTTCCAAACCCAGGCGTGGGATATGGGTATTTTTACCCAGACCTTCTGGAATACCGTCCAAGGCCGGTTCATGCAAAATACCCTGGAAGAACTGCCAAATCATTTCGGTATTCACTGGAGCCCAATACTGCTCTTACTTGTCCCTGGCTACGCGCTTTTTCCAAGCCCGTATTTTCTTCTGTTTATCCAGACGCTAGCAGTCGCCCTTGGCGCCTGGCCGCTGTATTTATTATCCAAACGAATACTCGGACCAGAATGGAAAGAATATCGGGTACTGAAAAACGCACCAATAATTATCACGGCCGGATATCTTTTATACGCGCCGCTGCACTGGCTTACTATTTACGACTTCCACGAAATTACTTTTTTGGTTCCCCTGCTGATTGCCGGTTTCTATTTTATGGAAATCCGGCGCTGGGGATGGGCAAGTCTTTTTCTGCTTCTGGCCGCGGCTACGAAAGAAGATGCGGTTATTGCTGTGCTCTTTATGGGCATTTACCTGCTGTTAAAACGCAGAGTTCCGGAAACAGCGCAGAATTCTTCAATGCCCGCTTGGCTGACCAAAGAACGAATGTTCGGCATTGCGGTAATTATTTTTTCTTTATTATATTTTATTTTTGCAATAAAAATCGTCATGCCGGCATTCGGCGGCGGGCTGCTGCGGCTCGACCGATACTCGCACTTTGGCAATACGTTCCCAGAAATCATAACTACTATTATTACTCAGCCGCTATTTGATCTTAAAACAATATTTACCGCCGAAAAAATAAGGTACGCCGTATGGCTATTGCTGCCGGTTTCTTTTCTGCCATTTTTTTCCTGGCGAACCTTGATTCTCCTGATACCCGGTCTGGCGGAAAATCTGCTGACCAATTTTCCGGCCCAATTTTCCGGATTTTACCAGTATGACGCGACACTCATCGCCGGTATTTTTATCGGCGCTACTCTGGGATTAAAAAATATCGTTGATAAGAAATGGATGGCTAAAAAAATAGCGTTGGCCGCGCTTATCGCCGCCATATTCATCGGCTATATCATGCGCTCGCCGGTGAATCCAGTGTTTTTCCCAACTAATCTTTTTAAAACTAATCCGCAATGGGATGCTCTGCGAGCTGTCCTGCGGTCAATCCCATCTTCGGCTTCAGTTTCCGCCAATACCAATTTGGTGCCCCACCTTGCCAACCGCGAACATATTTATACACTTGACCAAGAACCGTTTCCAGCCGATATAATAATTGCCGACCAGACTGATTCGTTTGGATTTTCCGACACCCAAAGTTTCGAAAATTACCTGATGAATTACCTTAATTCCGGACTTTACACGTTCCAAACGATTGAAAATCGTTATGTGATTATCATTAAAAAATAAAAACTCCCGCAGCTGCGGGAGTTTTTATTTTTATCTTCCGAAACCTCCTCGGAAACTTGGCCGTCGCTTTTTGTTACAGTCGTAACAGAATAAGCGTCCATAGGTGCCATCTTGCCGTTTAGTCGGCTCGAATGGCAACTCTTTGATAGGCGTACCGCACTCTGAACAGGTAAGATTTAAACCTGAAACATCGTGGATTTGCCTCTGCGGCCGATTGCCGTTATCCATCATAATATTCGTCGCCTGGATCGCAATTACTACTAAATGATCGTAAGGCGAACGACTTAAATTATATTGCAGAACCCTCGCGGATTCTCTCTACTTCGCCTCTCTATTAAACGATAAAAGTAAGTATAGCGGAAAATTATCAAATGTCAATCCGGCAGCGGGCAA
>Ga0209542_10006405_pt1 | contig 22916 bp, 16 predicted proteins | sample RifCSPhighO2_01_FD_184028 | JGI IMG/M metagenome (GOLD analysis project Ga0209542, IMG submission 184028) | Soil microbial communities from Rifle, Colorado - Rifle CSP2_plank highO2_0.1 (SPAdes) (version 2) | ecosystem: Environmental > Terrestrial > Deep subsurface > Rock core/Sediment ... | reverse complement strand
TTTATGGTATCAGATTGCACTGGTCCAATCTCAACTCCGTTATCTACAACAAACGTCGGCGGAGTGTTGTCTAACGTAAAAACTGCGGATGAGTCGTCAACGATCGGGAAATCGCTGGGGGTCACCCCCGCGATTTCCATCGCCCGCGCCATCGTGTTTGTTGCGTTTTCCATTTCTTTCCTCCAAAAATTTCCCTCGCGTTCGCGAGGGATTAAGTCCTAGGCCCGAGCACCGAAAAAAAACCTCCTTCCTTTTTTATTTTTTTGCTGTTTTCAAAAACCAATCACCACGCAAAACAAGTTCGCATGATGACTAATCATTATACACCCCATCTAAAGATTTGTCAATAGGTGCTGACAAGGGTAAATATAGTCAATACGCGGCTTAAATTAAGCAAAATAACGAAAGATTGACATATACCTATATTATTGTTATAATTGCACCGCTAGCCGAAATAAATAAGGAGGTGATTAAAATGGCTAGGGGAAAAGATCGGGAAGAAATTCAGAGGAGGTGGGATTTACTGATCAGGGCTTCCAAAAGCCCAATCTCCGTTCGGGTAGTAGATGCCCCCTTCGATGTCTTGGAGAGAGGGGGTCTCTCCCATGCTATTGCCGCGGCATTTCTTACCATTTTGGAAAGGAATGGTTATGTTAAAAAGCATAACTACGGCGGTACTAGGTTGGTTAGTGTCGATCTCCTAAAGGAGAAGTTGGGAGAGGACATTTTAGGTCCCGAACCCAAGCCCACGGCGAAAGTGGGCCATCCTACTAAAAGAAAGGCGGTGGCGCCTAAAGATACAGAAATCGCGTCTGCGCCAATCGCGCCTGTGCCCGCAAGTAATGCGGTAGTAGCGGGAAACGGAGTCCTGCTCCTCGCTGACTGGTGTAATATCATGATGGAGTTTGCTGGTAACGACAAAAGCGGAAAAGTGCCGGTTTTTCCCGTGCCGTACGAAATTTTCAAAAATATTGCGAGATCGTACGGATTGGTTGTAATGTCGGTGGCATTTGTGCCACCGCATATAAGCCCATTGATTCAAACCGAGATATTCAGGCACGGATTCGATGTTATGTCTTGCCCGCCGGTTAAGGATTGGGGGCCGGATAGCGTGGATATGAAATTGGATGAGTGGGGCAGATTATTGCTAAATTTGCCCGGCATACGAACATTGGTAATTATTTCGAACGATAAAGATTTCAACCCGCTGAAAAATTTTGCGCGGGATCAAGGAAAGAATCCTGTCACAGTACATTTGCAATATCAAAATAACATAGGCGTACTTATTACGACGGACGACAACAATCATACATATTTAGCCGGATCTGCGCCTGTAGGAAGCCCTAGTATTCCATCGGGCGAAAATCATTTCGCCACAGTAGTGAATTTTTTAAAAGATAGAGGAGAAATCAAGCAAGAGGATGTTAAATTCTTGACCCTCTTACACATTTGTTTGGATTTCTGTGGTGTAGCTATGGAAGATGACAGGAAATCCCTTAGCTCTTTAGCTTCTGGAGCTTTTAAAAAATATAATCACGGCGAGCCGCAATTCATCCTAGGGCAATATATAGATGCTTTTAAGGTCCTGATCTCTGAAGGGATGATAGCGGAAAACGGGAGGATAGTGCGGACATCTCCTCTCGTAGCCAGAATAAGGAGATATGAGAATAAATAAGGAGGCATAAAATAACCCCGCCAGTCGCGTACTGGCGGGGTCTTATTTTTTTGAGGATTGTTTTATTTTTAACGCGCGTTAGAGTATGATGACAGCGCGGAATGTTGAAACCAAATTCAACTCAACATCAAAAATATTCGTTTTTTAATATTCAGCGTCTGATTTATAATATCAATATGGGAATAAACGGAGAAATAGCAAAAATATTTTTGGAGCTTGCTTTTTTATATGAGATGAAAAACGACAGGTTCAGAGCTCGCGCCTATGAAAGGGGCGGTATGGAGCTCGAAAATTTGGCGGAAGACGCGGAGGATATTTATAAGAGAAGCGGACTTGAGGGGCTTGAAGATTTGCCCGGAATCGGCAGGGGCATGGCCGAAAAAATAGAAGAGTACGCGAATACGGGGCATATAAAAGAATACGACGATATGAAAAAAGATATGCCGGTTGATATCGAAGGACTCTCGGCGGTGCAAGGGCTTGGCGCGAAAAGCATTGCGACGCTTTATTCTTTGCTTGGAATAAAAACCGTGGAAGATTTGGAAAAGGCGGCAAGAAGCGGCAAGATACGGGAGCTTAAAGGTTTCGGAGAAAAAACTGAACGGAATATTCTCGAGGGAATTGAGTTTGTGAAGAAAAATACTGGTCGTATGACTTTGGGATACGCGTTGCCCGGAGCAAAAAAATTTATCGATGAATTCCGAGAAATGAGCGAGGTTACGAATATTTCAGAAGCGGGATCTTTGAGAAGGCGGGCTGAAACAGTAGGGGATATCGATATTTTAATTTCAAGTAAAGATCCCGAAAAAGTTATGGACAGGTTTTTGGCAATGAACGACACCGTGAAGGTATGGGGAAAGGGCGATACAAAAGCTTCAATTCGAATTAAAGGAAACTTCGATATGGATTTAAGAGTGGTTTTGGATGAAAGCTGGGGCGCGGCTCTGCAATATTTCACGGGAAGCAAGGCGCATAACATAAAATTGAGGCAGATAGCGATAGACAAGGGCTTCAAATTAAACGAATACGGGCTGTTTATAATAAAAGCGGGTTCGGCTGTCTCGAGTGAAGAAAATATCGGAAGCGAAACGGAAGAAGATGTTTACCGCGGTTTGGGGTTAAGTTACATTGAGCCGGAGCTTCGCGAGGATACCGGCGAGATAGAGGCGGCGCTGGAAAATCGCCTTCCTGAAATTATACCGTACGGTTCGCTGAAAGGCGATCTTCAGGTGCAAACGGATTGGACCGACGGCGAAAATTCGATAGAAGATATGGCAATAGAAGCAAAAAGGCAGGGGTTGAAATACATAGCGATAACCGATCATACGAAAAGTTTAGCGATGACCGGAGGTTGCGACGAAAGAAAATTGTTTCGGCAGATGGCGGAGATAGATAAACTTAATTTGAAATCCGAATTTCGAAATTCCGCGTTCAGAATTCTGAAAGGCGCGGAGGTAAATATACTGAAAGACGGGTCGCTTGATATTTCGGACGAAGTTTTGGCAAAGCTCGATGTTGTCGGGGTTTCCGTTCATTCGTTGTTCAAAATGTCAAAAGATGATATGACGGATAGAATTGTAAGAGCTATTCAAAATCCCAATGTGGATATTCTTTTTCATCCGACCGGCCGGCTGATACAAAAAAGAGAGGCTTACGAGGCGGATATGGAACGGATTATAAAAGAGGCGGTAAAGACGGGAACATTGCTGGAAATAAACGCCTTTCCGACTCGGCTTGATTTGAAGGATCATCATATACGATTAGCAGTCGAAGCCGGCGCTAGGTTTTCAATTGATTCCGACGCTCATAGTAAAGCGCACTTTAAGTATTTGGAATTCGGAATAGCGCAGGCGCGCAGAGGGTGGGCAACGGCGAAGGATGTTTCAAATACGCTGGAGGTTGAAGCGTTTTTGAAGGAGCTGAAAGGCAAAAAAGTTTAATGTTAAAAATAAGATATCAAACGCCGCGTATTTTGTTTCTTACGCGCAATTTGATTTTTTATTTTTAATCTTTATTCTATGATTGAAAAATCGGCGGGCGCGGTTATTTTTCACAAAAAAAGGAGCAAGATTGAGTATCTTTTGTTAAAACACGAACTCGGCCATTGGGATTTTCCAAAAGGGCATATCGAGGAAGGAGAAAGCATAGAAGGCGCGGCGCGCAGAGAAATAAAAGAAGAGACGGGACTGGAGAATATTCGATTTTTTGGCGGATTTAAGGAGCATGTTAAATATGTTTACAAATGGGAAGGTGAAGCAAGGTTCAAGGTTGTGACATTCTTTCTTGCCGAATCGAAAATAGTGAAGGTCGTGATTTCAGATGAGCACTCGGAATTTGCGTGGGCTTTGTATAAAGACGCGATAAAAATACTGAAATTCAAAAATCAAAAAAACCTTTTAGAAAAAGCGAATGGCCATATTTTATCCAGCGCGGTTCTGTGATTTTTGGGCGCGGGCGAAGCCGGGCATTTTATGCTGGGAGTTGACATATTATACGGCGAGGAAACGGATTTTGCGGGTATAAAACTGTAAAGAAGCAAAAGGTTGCGTAATTGCCCGAAGATGCTAAGCTGGCGACATAAAAGGAAACATTGATCGGGCGTATAAAGGTGCCCCAGCAGTATTGTTGTCGGTTGTATGTTTGCGGCGGATAGCGAATAAAAATTTTCGCGGTTCATTCAAAATCCGGAATAAGGAGGCAAAATATGTGCGGCATCGTAGGTGTTGTAAACGAAAGCAGGGAAGCTGGACCGGATATTTTTTTCGCTTGCACCGAAATGCAACATCGAGGAAAGGAGAGCGGCGGGATAGCTGTTTTCGACGAAGAGGCGGGCTATATGGATAAGCATATAGGCATGGGCGATATGGCGCAGGTTTTCATGGGTAAAAGCGCGGCTTCTTTGAGGGGAAAAATAGGGATAGGGCATGTCAGGTATTCAAATACGGGTTCGAGTAGTCTGAAAAACGCCCAGCCCGTGATCGGATTTTTCCGCGGAAAAGAATTTGCGTGCGGTCATAACGGAAATTTGGTAAACACGAAAGCTTTGATGAATGAGTGCTCGATGGTTAACCGTTTTTTTGACAGCGACTGTTCGGATACCCGCGTGGTGGCCGGTATGATATCTCAATCCAGAGCGGCCAGTTTTAAGGAGGCATTGCTCGAGGTATTGCCTAAGCTGGAAGGCGCTTTTTGTTTTCTGTTTCTTTGCGACGGGAATCTGTACGCGGCGCGCGATCCCTACGGATTTCATCCGTTTCAGCTTGGCAGAAGAGGGCGTGACTGCATATTAGCTTCGGAAAGCATGGTGTTTGACCATTTAAGCATAGAGAGCCCTTCGCGGGTCGAAAGGTCCGCTGAATTCGAGAGAGATATAAGCCCGGGAGAATTGTTTATAGCGGGCAGATCCGGAGAATATTCGATGATGTGGAGCGAGCCGAAAAATCTTAAATTCGACATATTCGAATACATCTATTTTCTGCGGCCCGACAGCAAGGTTTACGGAGTGCGCGTGGAACTTGCGCGAAGGATGATGGGGCGTTATCTCGCGGAAGAACAGCCCGCGGAAGCGGACATAATTGTTCCGGTGCGGAGTTCGGGGAGCGCGGCATCGAGGGGATACGCGGAACGGATGCGCGAAATGGGATACTTGTGCAAGGAAGAGCCGGAAGGATTGTTCCGACCAAATGTCGTGGGCAGGGTGTGGGTGGAACCATTTCAGGAAATCAGAGAGGAATATTTAAGGCTGAAATTCAACATCATTCCCGAGCTTATAGATGGCAGGGATGTGATTGTCGTAGACGATTCCATTGTGCGAGGCAATACTATAAAGCGCATAGTGAAGCTGATGCGCCAGGGAGGAGCAAGGAAAGTGCATGTAAGGATTTCCTGTCCTCCGTATATGTGGCCTGATATCTACGGCAACGACACATACAAGGATTATCAGAACGACCGTTTGGTCGCGCTTACCCTAATGGGAGATGCGGCGGCGATCGCGAAAAGCATAGGCGTTGACTCTCTCGGATATTTAAGTTTGGAAAAAACAAAGCGTGCGATACTTGATGTAAAAGAGCCGGGCAGTATTCTCGATATGGATAGTTTTTATGACGGGGTATTCACCAAAAAATATCCGGCAGGAACCGGAGATTATATTATCAGATAAGCAACATAAAAAGCCCGATAAGGGCTTTTTACATAATAAGATGACAATGCGAGGATGATGTAGGGTTATTTTTTAGCTGTCTCAACCAAATTTTTGAAAACCTCCGGCTCGTCTTGCGCCAGTTTAGCCAGCACTTTTCTATCTACCTCAACATTATTTTTTTTGAGTCCGTGAATAAGTTTGGAGTAGGAAAGGCCGTTTTGTCTGGAAGCGGCATTTATCTGAATATTCCAAAGCTGACGAAAGTTTCGCTTTTTTTGTTTTCTGCCAACAAACATACTTGCCCACGCGTGGTGGACTGCTTCCCTTGCGAGGCGATACACATTCTTTCGTCTCCACATGAATCCCTTTGAGTGCATCAGCAACCTTTTTCTTTTTTTGGCGCGTACTCGACCGCGTTTTATTCGCATAAATAATGATTATTTAATACTTACGATTTAAGATTTAACTACGCGCGGAATATTTTTCTGTCAGGATTTGGTTAGACCTCGAATCGTAAATGTAAAATATGTATTAATTTTTAACATCGCTATGCGTAGGGCAGTAATTTTTTGATAGCTTTCGCCTGCGCTCCGACCAGCTGAACCCATCGTCTTTTGAGACGCCTCTTTTTTCCGGTATCTTTTGCGTTGAAATGGTTCTGTCCGGAAGGTCTGAACATAACCTTTCCGGTAGGTGTTATCCTAAACCGTTTCATTACGGATTTGTTGGTTTTCAGTTTCATATTGCAGTATTTTATTTTCTCGATATCATCATAAATATTCCCATGGGGAACCTTTTTGGTTCCTGATCCGTCTTGTAGGGTTCTTTTATGAGCGATAAGAATTTTTCGAGTTTTTGATTGGCAAAATCAGAAAGCGCTTTTTCCCGCCCCTTCATTATCATTTGAATTCTTACCTTATAGCGTTTTTTAAGAAATTTGTCCACTTGCTCCGCGCGCATTAGAAGGTCGTTCTCGGAAGTGCGAACAGTAAACCTTATACCTTTCACTTCGTTTTTTTGACCCTTTCGACCCTCCTTGTCTTTTTTCTGCTGTTGGTAAAGGTATTTCCCGTACTCCATTATTTTAGCGACTGGCGGTTTTGCGGTAGGAGATATTTCTATAAGATCAAGGCCTTTTTCATTTTTAACGCGCAAAGCTTCCTCTATACTAAGAATTCCAAGGTTGTTTCCTTCGTTGTCAATTACACGAAGCTCACGCGCCTGTATCTCTTCGTTTATGCGATTGCGGCGTACGGGTGTTCGATTGTAGCTGTTATAGCGTCTTTGCAATTAGTTTATTTTAACAATTCTCAAATCTTCGCGAAAGCAAAAATCTGTGGAGATGGAGGGAGTTGAACCCTCGTCTGGATTATGCATTAAAACATTTCTACAAACATAGCTTGTTTATGCCGCGTTAAGCGCGGGTATTACGGCGCTTAACACATGCGTTCGAGGCGTAAAATATGAAACAAGCAAAAATTTCGCGTCTCTAGCTCCTTTGTTTTCGAATGGCGGTTGGAACAGACACGCTATTCTATCTTGATGTGTGACACCTATTTCGCCTATCAAGAATCAGCTGATAGATGGTTTACGCTATTTAAGCGTAAACTGGTGAAGGGGTCAAAACGCCCGCAAAGGCATTTCTTACCTTCGTAAATAAGTTTGCACTTATTATGTGAATTCCTGAAGTTTTACGAGATTCAAGAATACTCGGTTTGCATATTTTAAAATTGTAACCCATCGAAGCCAGTCATCCCCGAATTTCGCCCGCGAAATAATTCATAAACGAAATTCGAGCGGCTGTGAAATTTATGGCGTTATTAAACTCCAGCTACAGTAGGAGCGATGTATGCGCATTATTCGTATTTCATGGTTTTTCTAATCTCTTTATCCGATTCTTTCTTTTTTAGAGTTTCTCTCTTTTCGTACTTCTTTTTCCCTTTGGCAACGGCTATTTCTACTTTTATCTTTGTTTTCTTAGTATACATCGAAAGTGGTAGTACAGTCAATCCTTGAATCTTCGATTTCCCTATTAAATGAGCTATTTCCCGCCGGTTTAGAAGCAATTTTCGTGATCGCGCGGAGTCGTAATCTTTGGGCATATTCGCCGGCTGGTAGGGCGATATATCGGCATTCAAAAGATACGCCTCGTTGTCTTTTATGGTAACAAAAGCGCCCTTTAAGCTTATATGGCCGAGCTTTACCGATTTTACTTCGTATCCCGCCAAAACAATGCCCGCTTCAATAGTTTCGAGGATATTGTAATCAAAGTATGCCCTTTTGTTTTTCGCGATAGTCGGCATATATTATCTATTAGCCATTTTAGCCGTTTTTTGATATAAAATAAAGAAACCGTTTAACATTTTACATCAACTAATGATACGCGAAAAAATTAAGCAAATATTGAAGAAAGCGTTAAAAGACGCGTACGAAATAAAAATCGAGTATCCTTCGGATGAAAAATTTGGCGACTACGCGACAAACATAGCTTTTGTTTTAGCAAAGGCGGAAAGTAAAAGCCCAAGAGAGTTTGCGGAGAGTTTGGTTTCCAAGATTTCAGGAAATAAAAAAACAAGAGAAATTTTTGAAAAAGCGGAAGCCGCCGGATCCGGATTTATAAATTTCACCGTATCAAAAAATTTTTTGCAAAACGAACTTAAGGAATACATTGCACGCCCAACGCCGCGTATGAACATAGGAAGGGGGAAAAAACTCAACATCGAATTTCTTTCCGCGAACCCAACGGGTAAGTTTCAAGTCGGAAATGGCAGGGGAGGATTTTACGGAGATGTTTTAGGAAATGTGCTGAAGCTGGCGGGTTACGCCGTTAAAAAAGAATACTACATAAACAACGCTAAATCCAGCAACCAGATACAGGAACTCGGAAAAACAGCTCTTGGTGCGGGGGATAAATACTTGACCGACTATGTGCTAGAAAAGATAGAAAAAATAAAGCCCGCTATATGCGCGGGGTCCAGCCCCGCGCATATAGGCGAGGCGGGGTACCTGCTTGCGGAGGAAATACATAAAGACAGCAGAAAGTTTTTGGAGGAAAAAGCGGGGATTCATTACGATGTCTGGACAGAGGAGCAAAAACTACACGAAGAAGGCAGGTTAGAGGAAGCGCTTAAAATTTTAGAGAAAAAGGGCTTGATATATGAAAAAGAAGGAGCAAAATGGCTTAGAACTACTGACTTTGGGGATGATAAGGACAAAGTGATTGTTCGCTCAAATGGAGAGTATGGATACTTTTTAGCTGATATCGCTTATCACCTCGACAAGAAAAAACGGGGCTTCAAAGTTATCATAGATGTTTTTGGCGCGGATCATCAGGGTCATGTTGAGCCAATGAAAATAGCGATGAATATTTTGGATTACGACGGCAAATTTGAAGTGCTAGTGACTCAATTAGTGCAGGCAAAGGGCGGCGGAAGATTTTCAAAGCGCGCGGGCAATGTTATACCGCTGGAGGAGCTCATTGATGAAGTGGGCGCGGATGCGGCAAGATTTTTCTATCTTATGAAGTCAATTGATACGCAAATCGAATTTGATTTTGATTTAGCGAAGGAACAGTCGGAGAAAAATCCAGTTTATTATGTGCAGTACGCGTATGCCAGAATGAACAGCATTTTAGAAAATTCAAAAACCAAAATTCAAAAACCAAAATTCAAAGGTCAAAATTTTAACTTGCTGAATCACGAGTCCGAATTAAAGCTGATAAAATACTTGATCCGCTGGTCCGAGGTTGTGGAAGATACGGCAAAGGACTTTGAGGTGCATAGGATAATCGGCTACGCGACCGGATTGTCTTCGGTATTTAATGGATTTTACCGTGATTGCAGAGTTATTTCGGACGACAAAGATTTAACGATAGCTAGATTAGGGCTGGTTATTGCGGCAAAAAATGTTTTGAAGGAAGTGCTGGAGTCCTTAGGCATAAGCGCGCCGGAGTATATGTAATATGAAATTCAAACTAAAACGCGAAACAATTTCAGTAACATTCATACTTTTGGCGATTGTATTTTTTGCCGCGTTTCTCCTTTACGCATTCGAAAAAAACGAAAACGAGTTTATAAATTCTTATTGGGATGCTTTGTGGCTTTCTGCCGTAACGGCGAGTTCCGTAGGCTACGGCGATATTTATCCGATAACAGCCGGAGGAAAAGTAGTATCGTCACTGCTCGGATTTACCGGTCTCATACTTATCGGTGCTACAAGCGCGCTTTTCACGGCTTACTTGTTTGGAAGAGGCAAGCGGTAGTATGTGCGGGGTTGGACCCCGCACATACTCGTGGAAATTAAAATACTCCGAGATTGCCGGAGTATTTGATATTTTTAGGTGAATTTTTGAGCCAAGTCCTTATCTAACACATATAAACATATTTCTTTAGCGCCTTGTTCGGTATAGCCAAATTTACCAACAAGATTTTGTATCATGTAAGTGATATGCTCTCTCATGCGCGTATCGAAAGTCGCAAAATCTTTCGTTCCAAACATTTTGACTGCCCCTCGGAAGTTCTGGTTTTTGATAAATGGCTGTAGGACTTTTTCTTTGAGATTTCTAACATACGAGGCAAATAGTTCTTGGTATAGATCCGTTTCCATTATAGGATTATGCATAACAGCTACATATCTTTTCTGGATATAGCGCGCGAATTGCAGCGCTTCGGAGTCCGTCATTTCCCTTCCCGCAATACGACTCCCAATGAGTTTAAGGTAATCAATCGTTACTTCTATTTCTTGGTTTGTGTATTGGCAAAGCACCCTAGTTCCCGGATCGTAACTAATAGCGCATAGATAGTTCAGTATATCCGCGGAGATCCGCTCTTTATTGTAGAAATAAATGGCTTCTTTCACTTCGCCCAAAACAGCGTAATCGTAGGAATTTATAAGGGAAGCGAGAAAGTTTTTAGGTATATGCTCGTCTCTGCGATCTCGTCCTATTCTATGTTTGAAGTAATGATCGACATTATTCATACTTATCAGGTGCGATTCGGCATTGTAGCGGCTAAAGAATTCTCCGAATAATCTGATAGAATCCCTTCCGGAAAATCCGTGGTCGCCTTCGTTTTCTCCCTCGGCAATTATTGCTCGTCTCATCAGAGCCGTAAATCGTTTTCTGTGTTCTTCGGAGAGCCATTCCGGAATAACTCCGCCGTACACCATCATTCTCAAGAGGAGGCCATTTTCGTCGCAGTATCTTTGGTATTTAGTGAGGTCGGGAAGCCACTCCTTGAGGGGTTTGCAGTCCGGGTTCATTCGCGAGGCGATGATTACCCTAGCAAAATTTTCGAGAACCCTCGGGAGAAATTTTTGGTCTATGGATCCCCCGAAAATGCTTCGGTATATTTTTACCTCCGTTGACGGTTCCAAGACAAACGGAATCTTGTTGTATTGAATCCTTCCCTCGAAAGATTCCATTTTTTTATCTTTTATGACGGCCTTGTCTTCGGGGTTCATTAGCGCGAAGAAGAGAGAGTTTATCTGTTCTTCTATATCGCCGACTTTGTGCACGCCTTCGCTGATGACATTATGAAGCTCAACAAATCTGTCCTGATTATAGAGCTTTACATCCATAAGCACATATATGCCATTATTTGTCTTTGCTAGGGGAGAGAAAACATACCTTACGGTATTTGGTCCAAAAATCTCCTCAAGCCTTTCTTGAATGCTAGTGTTAGTGGACACGCTTCCGATTTGCTTGCCATCAACAACGCGTGAAACCTGGATATCGCCGGGGTTAAATATACTGATGCCTTCACCCAACCGTCTGTTAAATCTGTAGGTCCTTACCCTGACCATGCCTAATACTTTTCCAATTAGTTCGAGTCTTTCCAGTGAAAGCGTAAAAATTGATTTACAGATAGTGCATAATTCTTCCCTCAACAGCCATTCGTATTCTTTATCGTTCAGTATCGCAGTTTTAATGTCTCCTTCGGGAAGTAATCTTTTAAGGAAATCGGCGCGGTATGCTCGCGGGATCGCGAGTATCGGGTGGTCATGGCTGGGACAGGGGACTATAAGGGTTTTCCGGACTTCACTTTCGAGAAAAAGGCCTTCATCTATCTCCCAAAACATTTCAAACATTTGCCCATCTTTTGTATTCGTATAGGCCTCGAATGTCCTAAGCAGGTTGTTCAGGAAAGTGCTTTTACCGCATCCGGAAGGGCCATCATACGCGTACATACGGTTCTGTTGAAATCCCTGCTTTAAGCTTTCTACTTGTCTCACAAACCTGTTTGCGAAAAGTCTGTCCGCGAAGAAAGGATTTTCCGTTCCTCTGGTAAAAAGTTTTGAGCAATCATATTGTACGAAACCTATAGATTCAGGGTCGCCTGGATGTTCGTCAATCCCTTCGCCGACATATTTTTTAACCATATCGTAGAATAGTTGGAAAATATTCCTTAGAACTCTCCTCGGCTCCCGCTCTACAAGGCGCAGATATTCGTCAAAATTCAAAATTGGTTTTTTTTCCGTTTTTTCAATTTCCGATTCAAGAAATGAAATAGCATCCCTAGTGTCAGGCATTGCGCGTCCTCCTATTTTATTTTCGCGTATCAAAGAACTTTGAAATGGGGAGGATTTTCCCCTATTTTTTGAACTCGAAAGCATTAGGCCCCTTAAGTTCAAAAAATAAGCGAATTTTATTTGAAAAGCCAGCCATTCCATTCGTTTTCTGATAAGGACAGGCTGGCTTTGGTAATTTAATCGTCGTCGTACACTGTGGCGGGAGTGATATCGAGATAAGTTCTTATCACACTCCGCCCTTGGCAAGTATAAAGAACCCTAGCTTTTAAGTATGTTCTCTTAGCTGTTCGATCCCACCAGTCCTTAGGTTGAATTTCTTCGTATTCTGTTGTTTCGAGACTCACTCGTTTTCCCCAGAAAAATTCAAGACCGATGAGAACCGAGTGTATGTATCTTGCAATAAGCGTCCTTCCTTCGTATATATGGTTAAGGTAAAGGTCCCCGTCGGTGGATTTTTGTTCGTCAATTTCTATATTCGGCGGGTGATAGAGCTCATCGTTCAAAAGCTTTCGGTAGTACCTGCCATCTTTGCTCTTAATATAAAATTCAACGACATCCCGCTCTTCACGACTCGGGCGCATACCAACAACAAATAACTTGTATTTGTCCACGAAATCCTGAAAATCTTCATCAGAAAGGAAATTTACTAGAAGGTAGTCATCGAGATATTTCCGAGCTTCAAATAGCGCGTTTCTTCCGTAATCCTGCCCTAAATTTTTATCGTAGCGTTTTCTTAGCTCGGAGTCCTGAAGATGTTTATATTCGGGAGAGAGTCGGCCTTTGGTTGCGAGATGCTCTATAAATTCAAAAAGGTGTTTCCCGGCGGCATACGGGTTTATCCCAAGTCTTGGAGTTGAAAGAACTCCGGAATTCAGTACGGAATAGTCGGTTTCATGGGTTTCTATTCTTGGATCCGGCAGGAACAATCTCTCGTGCCATAAACTCGCCCAGCCCTCGTTGGCAATTTTCGTCCTTATCTGGGGCTGAAAATAAAGAGAAGTCCTCCTTATAACTTGGATAACTTCGATCATCCATTTATTCTTTTCCCTGTTTAAGAATTCCGAATGCTTGATCAAGTATTCGATGAGGTCTTTCGGTTTCGGTCCGCGATTTTTTTCCTTCCATTTTCTGAAAACATCGTTAAATTCCGGGAATTTGCTTCTGAAATCGTTATCTTCAAAAAAAGCGGATTCCGCTTGAATTTTTCCGCGCTGTTCAACGCAACGATTATACCTTTCTATTTCATCGCGGTAGAATTGAGGTTCGGTAACTTTGGTCTCCTGCCGTTCTTTTAGGAATGGGCCTAAGTAGAAGTTTATCTTTTCAGAAAGTATTCCAAAAATTTCCGGAGCGTCCCGCCTGTCGATATCCTGCAGTTCAGCATGGTAGCCAACAAGATTATCAATGGCTTTTGTGAATTCTATGACATAATCAACCCATCTTTTTTCCAGTCCCAATTGTTCGCGAATGCTGTTTACGAGCCGTTTATCGGCTAAAGCTTGACCGCAAAAGTCATCGTCCCAAGTCCTTCTGAAAAAGATGTTGTTTTGGTCGAAATCAATATGGCCCAGGACATGATAGAAAATCATTACATTAAACCAGTCGGCGTTGTCCTGATTGTAAAAAGAGATGGGGGGGCGCGTGTTAATGACGGTTTCATACGGGTTATGAGGGAAAGCTTCATATAGCCATTTGTTTCTCAATACCTGTATATCTTGTAGCCAGTAATCATAGAGCGTGGGAATCATGTCCCTCGGCGATAGCTCAAGCATATCTCGGTTCGTGACTATGTATTCGAGCGTGTTATCTGTAAAGTTTAATCCCGCCTCCCTTGCCTTCCGTTTGCATTCCTCCATTTGCTGTTTCATCGGCTGATCCAAAAGTTTCATCGCATCCTCCTTCGGCTATCGCGGTACGGGGCGTAAGCGGCCGTGATTTTTTAATCTTGAGCAGTCATTACTTTAAGGGCTTCGATGTTCATTTCTTCGGTTATGTCGCGAAGTGGCATTATGTGCATTCTAAAAATGTCTCGCATTTCAAGAATTCCTGCATTTTCAAGATATTGTTCAAAGTTTGTTTTCCTGTCGCCAAAGTGAGGATGCTTAAAAAGACAAACTCCCATACGATTGACATACCGTAAAATCTTTTGCATTTCAGGAAGCGCAAGCCTGCCGTCGGATTCAAAATCATCGCCGTCAGTACCTTGGAAAATGTAGATGTTGTATTTTGATTCGAGATTTTCGCCTTCAACAATTTCGTTAATTTTTTTGTACGCGGAAGCAATTACCGTACCGCCTCCAGAATCGAGTGTAAAGTATTGCTTAGCGGTAACTTCCTCGGCTCTCGTATCATGGACAATAAATCGTGGGATGACTCTTTTTTCGAATTGGACAAGTAGCCACGCATAGATTAAAAGATGCAGTGAAACTAGCGAGGCGGTTGGCGGGCCCCACATTGAACCGGAAAAGTCCCTTGCAAAGAATACTACAGCTTGAGCTTTCCAGACCCTTTCTCGGGAAAGAACTCTGAACACTCTATCTTCGGGCCAGATTATCATTTTTGTCGGATCAAGATCGTCTATGTTTATTCGGTCCAAAAGAAGATTTGTCCTGACGATCCGTTTGAGAGTTTCCTTGTTGTCTAGTACCTGGCCAGAACCCCTATGCCTGTCGGTAAGATCGTATTTATATTCATCGGTCGGGACTTTCTTGAATTTATCTTTAAGGTTTGGAAGCTGGAGTTTCTCCGTCAGTTTTTTGCCAGTTTCGTAGGCCTCCTCTTCGAATCCATGATCTTCAGATTCGTCACCCGCGCCAGGGCCGGGTCCATCGGCATCACCGTCGCCTTCATCACCGCTTCCACCGCCTCGTCCACTCATAGGCATTTCGCCTATAACATCACCTACCTCTCCCTCGCCGTGGCCGATAACCTCGCCAATATCATCATCCACGACTGGAATATCAAAACCGCTCTGAATCATTTGCTGTATGATTGTGGGCTCAAAATCCCCGTGTATAAGTTGCCCTTCCTCGGCGTAGGGCACATTAATTATCCGTCCAGGGGCTACAAGTACTTTCCTGAATCTTATCTTTTTTGGGAATCCGTCCCTTTCTCTATCCTGGTCCCTTTTAATGAGATCTCCTAAAGATTCAAGAGACGATATATTAGCTCTAAGTATTCGGTCAGGTTTTATTCCAAGTTTTTCTTTTGTGGCTAATTCCATTCCTAAAATATCAAGATTGGTCGTTGATTCGTTTTGCATGGCCGAACCTCCATCCGAAAATTTGAATTTCAAGGTACATTCTATAAGCCGTGGAGCGTGTTTTAATTACTCCAAAAACTTATTTCCTAGAAAACATTTCGAAATGTTTTCTAGGAAATAAGTCCCTCCCGTGAGAGGGACTTCGGTTTCCATTTAGTATCGATTTATAAATTAGCTCTCGTCCACTTTTTCACAAAAGTACTCAATTGTTTTCTTAGCGCAGTTTTCGCAGTAGCCGAGTTTATTAAGCATTGTATCTATCATCCTGTTATAAAGCCGGACATTCTCATCGTTGGTTCGGTTTGCCAAAGCGCCAACCAAACTTCCGGCTCCGGCAACATCGGATTCCAGTCGCACATCAGTCACGGCCTTAACTAGGGTTTCGTTGGTCATAAAATCGTAATTCGGATCTGTCGGAATTCTTTGGGCGTAAATTCTTCTGATTGTGCCGCGGTGTTCTTCCCTTCTTTCTTTAGAGGAAAGTCCCATTCTCGACTCGACACTATCAATGTAGCGTTCGTCTATTTTTAGCGGCCTTTGCTGGCCGGTTTGAGGATCTATATAGTGCCACATCTTGTCGGGTCCGATTTGTTCGGAATCTATGCCTATTATCATGTTTACATAAGCCAAGACCTCTTTGCGTATAGCTCCGGGATCATCGCGATAGGCATCAAAGATTGAAGTTCTAATCCCTTCCCTATAATATCTGCGGGCAATTTGCAGATCGCTGAGGAATTTTTCGCGGTGAACTGCTTCTTGGACATAGTCGAAGACGACTTTTTCAAAGGCCTTGAAAACATCCAAAGCAAAAACGCACTTACCCTCGTTCGTTTCCGGGAAAGAACGAAGAATCTGGATAATTCGGCCAAGGTCCCGATGCGTGAGGCCTATTTGACCCCAGCGTTTTGTGACATCGGGGTTCGCATTCATCGCATCCTTAATCTCTACCAATGTTTTTACATTTTTTTCGCGAGCCACTTCGCCGGCTTCAAGCTTCATCATTTCTATAGGAGTAAGTTTATCGCTGTGAGGAAGTCGCGTTAGAACCACGCTGGCATCCGTAGCGCGGATCAAATTGGGATCCTGATGCATATCTTCGCCGGTAATGGCAAGTCTGCGTTCGGAGCCCACGGCGTACATGGTTAGTTCGGTTTGGAGTCTATAGTCGGTATTGTGCGAAACATAGCAGATTCTGCACCGGTCTTTAATGGGGCTTTCCTGCTTATCTGCGATAAACTGGTTATAGACATCGTTGTTCGAGGTCCCGACGATTAAAGCATCAATGGGCCATTTGTAGCCGTCAAGCTCAATGTTCCTATTCTGGATAACCTGTAGATAAATCTGCACAAGGTCTGGTTTATTTCGGAAAATCTCGTCTGAAAAATGTATGCCGCCTCCGGCAACGCGCGCAATGGCCCCCCTCCGCACATTGTATTTGTATGGGTTCGAGGTATCGGAAAGATTCAGCAAACGCGATAGGTCTTCTTCTCCCAGAAGATCTGCGGCGGAAGAGGTGATCTTATCTCGGGCGGAGTATTTTCCTGTCACCGTACCCAAACTTTCCGCTATCGGAACGGGAACGACCTTTACAAATTCGAGCATCTTTTCCATATCGCCATCACAAAAAAGCCGAATGTCATTCAAAATGTACTCGGAGCAAGCTCCAAGGGGACGGTAGTTATTGTAAGACAGTTCTAGTTGCTTTCCATGGAATCCAATTCTAGCCAAATATTCCATTCCTTCATTACGCGATTCGAATAGGTTCATAGCCAAAATTACAGGATCTTCAAAGGTTTGGGACTGAATTATATGAATCCGACCATATATTTTGAGTTTGTCCAAGTTGATGAACTCAAATGTAAACTTTCTGTTTTCCGGCCGCGTGAGGAATGAGCGAAATCCGGAGCATACATGTTCAACTGTGAATGTTTTTCCGTTGCCCGGCTCGCCAACAAGGACAAAAGCCATTTCCTTTGACGATCCACCCTCCGCGGACTCTTTAACGAAGTTTACAAAGTCGTTTATTTCGTCAAACCAGCCAACGATATGCCTTTTACCCTCGCGGAAAAAAGCAAAATCGTACGAGGTTTTGCCGGCGCGGGTAATTCTTTTAACGCCTCTTTCCAGAATCATTCTCGAGACGCCTTGAGCGGCGTTTTCGAATTTTCTAGTGCCCTTAAGGACTTCCCGAAGATGAAAATCAAGCTTTTCCGTATCCCGAACTCCTATAGTTCCGATCATCTCGAATTCCTCCTTGTGTATTTTTATGACTTTCGCCAAATTTTTGAAAGAGCAAATATCTGTGATTTTGCCCTAAACTAAAAAGGGCAAGCCAAATTTCCTCCTTTTATCGTGTTGACCTAATCCTTATTAGGGATAGAGTCGAACATCAGAGAGGAACTCTGACTTGCCCTTTCCTTTCCATAAGAAAAATATAGAAAGATTTCTGTATAACTCCTGCTGGAAGTTATGCCTTAGTCGTATATGATAAGTAATTTTGCGTCAAGTAAAACTGTGGATAACTTGTGGATAAGAACGCCAACGAATTGATAAAAAGAAAAATTTGTGTTTTACTTAAGTTTGTGAATTATCTCTATGTAAGCAACTACAAAGATTTGCAAAATAAAAAGGAGCGGTTTCTATACCGTCTCTTTGAAATGTTTCCCGGGCTTTTAATATGGGGAACATTTGGGCTTGCCGTGCTCGTTTCCTGGTGGGAACCGATATGGGCTGCATTTTTTATAATCTCGTTTGATATTTATTGGGTTTTTAAGATTGTTTATCTGGCGATTCATACTCGTTCAGCGTATAGGCGCATGAAAAAACAGATAGGAATCGATTGGACGAGGAAACTTGAAGAATTGGGCGATGACGCGATAAGCCGTAAAGTTAAAATAAAAAGCTATAAGGACTTATGGCATTTGGTAATTCTCCCATCGTATAAGGAACCCTACGAAGTGGTGAAAGGCGCGATTGATTCGATAGCAAAATCGGAGTGGCCTAAGCAAAATATGATACTGGTTATGGCTGTTGAAGAATCAGGAGGAGATGAAGGGTACCCCGTTGCGGCAAGGATAAAGGAGGAGTATAAGAGTATTTTCCCTAATTTTTTCATAATTAAGCATCCGTCAAACCTGCCCGGGGAGTCGCCCGGAAAGGGATCGAATGAAAGGTGCGCGGGGGTCTGGGCAAAGGATAATTTTATTGATAATAGAAACATTCCATACGAAAATGTAATAGTTTCATCGCTTGATTCGGATACGGTGGTGTACCCGCAGTATTTTACATGCCTTGCGTATCACTATTTGACTTGCGAAAATCCTTTACGATCCAGTTTTCAGCCCATTCCTCTTTTCGTGAATAACATTTGGGAAGCTCCGGCGATATCGAGGGTGATATCTTTTTCATCTACATTCTGGCACGCTATGAACCAAGAGCGCCCGGAAAAACTTCTCACATTTTCTTCGCACTCTATGTCGTTCAAAGCGCTTGTGGATGTGGGCTTTTGGCAGGCGAATGTAGTTTCGGAGGATTCAAGGATATTTTGGCAATGCCTTTTCTATTACGACGGGGATTACAAAGTAGTGCCGCTTTATTATCCGGTATGCATGGACGCGAATGTCGCGAGAAATTTGCTAAGGACTTTGATAAATGTTTACAAACAGCAAAGACGGTGGGCGTATGGGTCTGCTGATATCGCGTACTTTTTATTCGGATTTATGAAAAATAAAAAAATGAAAACATCCCAAAAATTACACCACGGTTTTTATGTTACGGAAGGGTTCTATTCTTGGGGAACGAACGCGATTTTAATTTTTGTTCTTGGATGGCTTCCGCTTGCTTTGGGGGGAGACGAATTCAACACGACTCTTTTGTCTTTTAATTTGCCGCGAATAACGCGCTTTCTTCTAACAATCGGCATGGTAGGCATTATATCATCTGTTTTCTTGAGTTTGGTGCTATTGCCGCCAAGGCCTCCGGAACACGGAAAGCGAAAATACATAGTTATGGTGCTTCAGTGGCTTTTGATTCCGGCGACATTGATAATATTCGGCGCTTTTCCCGCGATAGAAGCTCAAACGCGCCTTATGTTCGCGAGGTATCTTCCTTTTTGGCCAACAGAGAAGTTTAGAAAATAATATGTGGGATTCCCGTCTTCCCACATAAATTTTCCTTCCCGTATTCCCGCATAGGCGCTTTACTCAAAATGTATTTCTCTTTTGAACGCTTCGTATTTTTGTCGAAGAAGATCATTTTTTTCAAGCTCCGGGTCTTTTATGAGCATATCTTCAACTTCATTTCTTACGGTTTTCACGAATTCTAAATCCGAAAGCGAAGCCATGGCGAGATCGGGCATTCCGGATTGGCGCGAACCTATAAAGTCGCCCGGTCCTCTGATTTTCAAATCGTTCTCCGCGAGTTCAAAACTGTTTTTAGCGGTTATCAGCGCCTTTAATCTTTGGCGAGTGGTTTTTGAAGAGGATTTTGCAAATAGAAAGCAATATGACTGATGCTCGCCTCGACCCACCCGTCCCCTGAATTGGTGAAGCTGGGCAAGCCCAAATCTTTCGGCTCCCTCAATAAGCATGACTGTTGCGTTTTGCACATCTATTCCGACTTCAACCACGGAAGTGGATACGAGTATGTCGGACTCCTTGTCCTTGAAGGCCTGCATTATTTTATCTTTCTCTTTTCCTTTCATTCTTCCGTGAAGCAAGGCTATTCGAAGATCGGGAAATATTTTTGTCTGGAGCCTTTCCTGTTCTTTTGTCGCGGCTTTCGCATCGAATTTTTCCGACTCTTCAACTAGAGGGCATATCACAAATGCCTGTCGGCCTTTGAGTATTTGGTTTTTCACAAAAGCATACGCCTGGTTTCGCGCGGCTGGGGCGACTATTTTGGTGATTATTTCTTTTCTGCCAATTGGCATTTGTTTTATTATCGAAAGATCCAGATCTCCGAATAGGGTAAGGGACAGGGTGCGGGGTATTGGAGTCGCTGTCATGCTAAGCAGATGAGGTATATTCGCGTTACGCGATGCGCGCGGGTCGCGACCCGCGCTTTTTTGCATTGAGTTTTGGATGTTTCCGCGCGCGAGCGCCATTCTCTGGCGCACGCCGAATCGGTGCTGTTCATCTATTATTATCAGGCCCAAATTTTTGAAGCGCACGGTTTCTTGTATAAGGGAATGTGTTCCAATGACAAGATCAATCTTGCCCTCGAGTGTTTCTTTGGCAACTCTTTGTTTGGAGATTTTGAAAGGTTCATATTTTATTTTTTGTGAAGTTTTTTTATGAGCGGAGCGGGTGAGAATAGCTATCGTTACATCATATTTTTCAAGAAATTTAACAAGACCTTTGAAATGCTGGTCGGCAAGTATTTCCGTTGGAACCATAAAAGCGACCTGGTACCCGGCTTTTATGGTTTGAATCGCGGCAAGGGCGGCAACTACTGTTTTTCCCGATCCCACATCGCCCTCAAGGAGCCGATTCATTGGGTGGGGTTTCGCGAGATCCTGCAGTATTTCCCAGGAAACAGAGCGTTGGGAATCGGTGAGTTTGAACGGCAGAGAATCCACGAAATCTTTGGCGAGCGAAAGGTCGAATTCTATCTGGGGCGCGGATTCCTTTTTAACATTCATTTTTTCTTTCAACGCGACAAGCTGGACAAGAAAAAGTTCCCCGAAGGCGATTCTTTTCCTCGCGTTCTCCGCTTCTTCAAGAGTATTCGGGAAGTGTATCGAAGTTAACGCGTTTGGCAGGGGGGGGATATTGTTTCTTGCCAAAATTTGAGGGGGCAAATATTCGGGAATTTTTTGGGCGAGGGGCAGAAGCGGCTTGATGATGTATCTAAGCCATCTTGAGGAAACTCCGGCGGTTTCGGGGTACACGGGTATCACGCGGCCGGTGTGCCTTAACGCGTCCGTATTATTGCCCGTATTGGCGCCAGTCAATTCGTATGATGGGTTGGATAGAAATAGAGCGTCGTTCGAGAATGTGGTTTTGCCGGATAGCGAAATATTCAGTTCAGGGCGGAGGGAATTCATCAGAAATGGCTGATTGAACCATACCGCTTTTATCGCTCCAGAAGAGTCCTCGATTATCGCCTCCGTTATATTCATCTGTTTTCTTGGGGTTTTTGAATTCTGGATGTCCAAAATTTTTCCTACGACCGTAACGGTGTCATCCAGCCCTACATTTCCTATGGGTGTTATTTTTGAAAAATCCTGATATCTGTGCGGGAAATGAAACAGAAGATCGGCTACTGTTTTTATGTCGAGGCGGTTGAGCCGTTTGGCATAAGCCGGCCCGATCTTTTTTATTTGAGTTATTGGAGTATTAAAATTCATCATATTTCAAAGTATCATGTTTTAACGCAAAAAGCCACGCGAGTTTCGCGCGGTTTTGCGGTTACCTAATAAAAAGGGGATTGATCAGCGGAAGTTGACTAAGCGGCCGTAGCTTGTTAGCGTGAACGGCCCATGTCGTATATGTCGGTAGTGAAAGAATGGCTTAAAATAAGGGCGCCAAACCTATTGACAAAATACTTATAATATGCTATAATACAAACATAAAGAATAAAGAACTCGATATAGCTATGTGGGATTCTCGTCTTTCCACACAAGCTAAATCAGAATAGATATAATAGCCGAGGATACTTGACAAAATACTAGCAATATGCTATAATGCTAGTAGCAAAATAAGACAATGTGTTGCTTGCGGAAGGAGAGAGCCGCCAGCGACAAACTCCAAGAATTAGCGATATACACCAAACGACTCTCTCACAAGGAGAGTCGTTTGGTGTATGGGGGTGGGAAGAAGGATAAGTTGGAACAAATACCAAAATATCCTTCTCCTCATCGAGGAGACAGCACTTTGAGAGAATACAAATTTGGGTCAGAATTGTCCGCGAACAATGGCGGACAGCTCTGACCCAAATTCGGAGGAGGTTTGTATGTTTATATTGTTGGCAGCGGTGGCGGCGGCGGTGGCGGCGGTAGCGGCAGTGGCCGCGGCGGTGGCGGCGCGGGACAACGCCGCAAATCCCTGGGTTAGCGGCGGCCGGGTTTCAGGGAGTCCGGTCAGGCCGCTGGTGGCCATCGCGGTGGTGGCCGCGGCGGTGGCGGCGGCGGCGGCGGTAGCGGCAACGCTACCCTAGTAAAAAGAAGGGGGGGGAAGGGAGAAAATAAAGAATCCCGACCCCCCCAACACACTTGAGTCCATAATCAAAGAGATTTTGAGGATTGTGAACTGAAGCGTGAAGATAGAAGCACCTTGAGAGAATATATCGGCGGGTCCGAAGCGGAAACG
>Ga0209542_10006402_pt1 | contig 22923 bp, 24 predicted proteins | sample RifCSPhighO2_01_FD_184028 | JGI IMG/M metagenome (GOLD analysis project Ga0209542, IMG submission 184028) | Soil microbial communities from Rifle, Colorado - Rifle CSP2_plank highO2_0.1 (SPAdes) (version 2) | ecosystem: Environmental > Terrestrial > Deep subsurface > Rock core/Sediment ... | reverse complement strand
GGCGGCGGGGCGTATTTATTCGGCATTTCAAGACGCGGCGGCTCTGCCGCCGCGCCCTGAGACATTCGTACAGGAGGTCAATACCATGTGGCCTCGCCGTTTCCCGAGAGCGGTATCGTGGGGCCGAGGTACTTCGGCTGCCGGCGCACGAGGACATCAAAAAGCGCTTTCATCGAAGCCGGAATTTCGCGGACGTAATTGCGGGCGGAATTCTCGCCGCCCTCAGCCGTAAGACCGTAGGCGGCAATTCCCAGATGCCGCGCAATCCACAGAGCCCGCGGCAGATGGAAATCCTGCGTCACAATGGTGATCGAAAGCGTCTCAAAAACATCGCGTGCGCGATACATGCTGCTGTAAGTGTCGAAACCCGCGTGGTCGAGGAAAATATCCTGCGTTGGAATTCCCGCATCGAGCAGATACTTTCGCACTGGTGTCACCTCATCATGCGAGAGCGCGCCGTTGTCTCCGGTCACGAGGATCTTCGACACCTTCCCTGCTTTGTAGAGCGCGATCGCAGTATCGGCGCGCAAGGCCAGGACCGGCGAGGGCACTCCGCGCCTAACTGATGCGCCGAGAACGAGTGCGACTTCCGTTTGGGGAACCTTGTCGATCGAGGCGAACATGAACGGCTCGACGGCGAGACGCATCGTCATGGGAATTACCATGGCTATCGCGACAAGCGCGAGAACAACGACAATGGCAAGCCGATAATATGCGCGGATTAATCCCATAGAGAGAATCATAGTAGCATTTTCGGGCACCGAAAACGCCGCCATGTAAGACTGGCGGCGTTCGCTTCCCAGTGCCCTTAAAAACCGTTACTGCACCTGGAACAAAATCGCGTTTGTTGTTCCCGAAGTGTTGCTCACCGAAACCTGAATTGGGCCCGGCAACACCTGCTGGATGTTTTGCGTGCATACACTGCCGGGGGTCACCAAGTCGCACGGTGCCACATACGAGGGAATGGTGTAGTAGATCGTCGTTCCGTTATTGAAGGACGGAACGTGCTGCGTGCCGCCGATGCCAAAGCGGACCGTGTTGTCGAGCGCATTGAATCCGCTTCCCAGAAGCATGATCTGAGTTCCGACACGGCCGGACATCGGCTGGATAGAGGAGAGCGTAACGTTGCCATTGGTGCCAAAGCCGACGGTGACAGTCTTACTCGAAGTATCTTGCTGACCGAAGCCATTGCTCACGGTAAACACAACCGTGTAGGTGCCGGGTCTGTAGTAGGTGTGCGTGAACGTCAGCGTATCGGTGCCTTGCGCGTAGCTCGTTTGCGGTGCTACATAGGGCGCGGGGTAGATATTTTCGTCGCCCCAAATGACCGAGGTCGTGACGTAGGAGCTGTTGCGGTTTTTGACCTTGACTTTCCATGAACCCTGTTCACCCGTATCGAGCAAGGTCGGACCGCTCACGCTCGTGATGGAGGGTGCCTCCCCCGAGCCCGACGTAACCGTGAACGGCAACGCGTTGCTTGTCTGTCCGCTAGAGTTTGTGACCGATACATTGTACGTGCCTGCAATTACCCCCTGAGGTAGATATCCGACAAGTTGATCCGGTACGTCGAACCTAAGCCTGTGCCCGTCTGTGGAACTAAGGCCGGTGATGATGTTACCGCCAAAATGGACGGTGTTCCCTGAACGGCTAAAACCGTCTCCGTAAATCGAGATCGTCGAACCAATTTTGCCCGAATTCGGATTAAGATACGAGAGTGAAAGGACTCCCGCATTCGGAGGGCAGTAGTTGTAACCGTAGGGGTATTGCCCGCCGTAGGTGTTCTGGCCGTAATAGCCGTAGCCGTACGAAGAGTTGTTTTGCGAATATCCGCAGTTCGGATTGTAATTGTTGTTGTAGTTGTAACTATTGTTGATATTGGTACAGGTGTAGGGATACGTGTAGTAACAGTTGGTGCTGTACGTATTGTTGTACTGCGTCCCGCCGTAGCCTTGTGCGTAGGGGGAGTTGTAGGATGGAGGAGCAGTATAGTTATTGTTGTAATTGTATCCACTCGTGCCTCCACAGCTTACGTGCGAGATCGCGGCGCGCGTCGAAGCATCGACGGCACCTGTCAACGGCAGACCCTGCGACTGCTGGAAATTGCGGACCGCTTGCATTGTCGCCGATCTAAAATTGCCGGTTATCATCCACGATCCAGCGCCCGGAAAATTCTGACTCACGAGAAATGTCTGGAGCTGTGACACCTGCGCTCCCTGCGAGCCATACGAGAGGTCGCTCACAAGATTCACGCAGCCCGCGGAGTATGGCGCTTGGTATGTTGGGGTCGGGTAGGTCGTGCCGTAGGTATAGGTTGTCGGGGGGTAATAGACCTGTGCCGAAGCGATGCTGGCGCCGAAAAGTGAGACCGCAACGATTCCCGAAGCGACTATTTTGTGGAATGACATAGCTAAAATAAAGCTTAAAACCTTGACTTCTAATGCAAGTTAATGGCTGATGAATCCACTATGCACCGAGTGGATTTTTTATGCAAGCGGTGGATTTTTTAATCGAATTTGATCGGTCAAAAGGAGCGTGCCGAAGATAAGCGGCACGAGCGAGGTGAGTTGCCAGACGTTCGGAGGTTGATGGAGAAAAAACCAGGCGAAAAGAAGGGTTAGGAATGGCCCAAGCGCGCTCAACGCCATGATGTTGGTAATGGGGAGCCGATGGAGCGCTTCAAGGAATAGGATCTTTTGCAATCCGAGGAAGAAGACACCGTTCACTACGAGCAAAAAAAGCGAGGAGCGAATATCTCCGATAGAGGTATGCATGCTCAGAAGATACGCGAGTGCAAAGATGAAGGGAATAGAAAGAAGCGTCCGCAAGAACAAAATGGTCTCACTTGAAGCAATGCGTCGAGCTTTTTGCTGATACAGATTGCCGATAGGCGCACACAACGTTGCTCCCAAAATAAGAAAATCACCCATATTGATCCCGGAGAAATTCGGAACAAGCACGATGACGACACCGAGCACCATCGATACCGCTCCGATGATGTGCGCCGTGGAAATGTATTCCCTGCGCAAGATATTAAAAAAGAAAAGTGTGCTGAAGATCTCGAATTGAGAGATCAATGCGGCGTTGCCGGCAGTTGTCTTCTGCAAACCGATAAAGTAGAGCAGATAATACAGAATGGCAATAAAGAGCGTGATAAAAAACAGGTATTTCCACAGGGTTCTGTTCCATACCTCGCGCCATGTCTTTCGATACCAAACAATGAAACCGAAGAAAACGGCAGCGAATACGGCACTGCACCCGAGCGAAATGAGGCTGGGGAGTACTGCGTAGGAAAGCGTTGTAATAATGGGAAAGAACGCCCATAGAACTATTTCCGAAAAAAGATACAACTCCCCTTTCTTTTTTTCGGTCAAATCTGGCATGGGGCCAGTATACCAACCTTACCTCCGGCGAAATGTGCGGCGCGGGCCGCGCGAGGGTGAAGACCCGCGCGGGCGACTCCCGTATCCGGAGCCGCCTCTCCGAGTAAAGCCTCCCCCCTGCGGGCGGGAAAATCTTCGCGGTCGGTCGTCGTTGACATACGATTGATCGGAGGCTCGCGCAGGCGGAAGTGCTGGGAGCGTCGAGATGGGAACGGTCTTTCTGATGAGGTGTTCGATGTCACGAATATCGCGCTTCTGGTGCGGCTCGGCAAAGGAGATGGCGTGGCCCTCTGCGCCCGCGCGTGCGGTGCGCCCGATGCGATGCACATAATCTGCGCTGTCCATGGGCAGGTCATAATTGAGGACGAGTTCTATTCCCTTCACATCAATGCCGCGTGACGCGATGTCGGTCGCCACGAGCACGCGGTAGCGCCCGGTCTTGAATCCTTCGAGGGCTTCCTTGCGCTGCGAAAGCGAGCGATTGCCGTGTATCTCGGCGGCCTTGTGCCCCATTGCGAGGATCGCGCGCATCACCTTTTTGGCCCCGTGCTTCGTACGAGAGAACACGAGCGTCGAGCCTTTATAGTCGCCAAGTATCTTTTCCAGAAGCCGCGCTTTGTCTTCCTTGCGTACGATAAAAAATTCCTGACTCACGCGCTCCACCGTCGTGCCGGAAGGTGCCACCTCGATGCGCAGCGGGATCTTCATATGCTGGGTGGCGAGCTGCATGATCTCTTTTGAGAGCGTCGCGGAGAAGAGCATCGTCTGGCGATTGGTAGGTGCGGCGGAAATGATCTTTTTCACTTGCGGCCAGAAACCCATGTCGAGCATGCGGTCGGCTTCGTCTAAGACGAGAACTTCGACTTTGTCGAGCTTGATGGTTTTTTGTGCAAGATGATCGAGCAAGCGACCCGGTGTCGCGATGACAACGTGCGGATCACGGCGCAAGGCCGAGATCTGCATTCCCATCGAAGCGCCGCCGATGAACACGACGGTGCGCAAGCCCAAGGGCCGTGCGATTTTGGCAAGTGTCTCGTCCACCTGCAGCGCAAGCTCGCGGGTCGGGACCAAAATAAGTCCCCGGCCTTCGCTTCCTGCCAAGCGCTGTAGAAGCGGGATGCCAAATGCGAGCGTCTTCCCTGTCCCCGTCTGCGCGACGCCGACGACGTCCTTACCTGCGACACCTTCGGGAATTGCGCGGTACTGAATGGGTGTGGGCGTCGTGAAATTGAGTTTCGCGAGTATGTCCAAAATCTTCGGCGCGATGCCGAGACCATTGAACGTATGCTCCGGCATTTGCGGAGTGGGTGTAGGAGTCATCTGAAAATACCTTTAAGGGTAAAATTAATATTTTGAGGATACCACGAAAATCCCATAATTGCAATGTGAGACGCGAAGGGAGAAGCTGATATCATTGGGCTTATTGTCAATCGTTTAACATTGTAGGAAATATGACATGTAAAAAATGTGGGGGTGCGACCGCAGGGTATAAGTGTGATGTGTGCGGAGAAGAGTCTTCTGCACATGTCGAGAGCCATAAATGCGGAGGTGAGCATTGTGTCGCGAAGTGCACCGCGTGTGCGCAGGCGGAGACCAAGTGCACGTGCGCATAAATCTATCCGAAGGTGTTATCCGAAGCTGTCATCTTCGGCGCCCATTACTAGTTGAACTTGACCTCGAAGTTGTACATTCCCATGGCACAGATGCCACGAACGGTTGCTCCCGGATTTTGTGCCGCGAGTTCGACGTCTGTCGTCCCTGTAGGAGGTAGCATTTTGCGGTATCCGATACTCGGTACTGTCAGTTGAGACGTGCAATCAAACGTGCCGTTCGTCTCGACCCGCAGTACCGTCGGTATGCCTGCCTTTGCGGAAGTAACTTTGGGCGAGTATTGCCCCTTGGCGTTAATTTCCACGATCTGCTTTCCATCGACAACAGAGACGTTTTCTACTGATGCGGTCGCACTTTGGCCATCTCCGGGAATCATCACAACAATAACGCCGCCGATGATAGCAATGGCAATAAAAGTAGATATAACGATTGATTTCACCCCGTTAGAAATTTGTTGTGTCATAGTTGATTAGGTTACTGTGTTCTCGCCGTTAATTCCGTGAATTTCTAACGGGGTTCATACTAGAAGCTGAACAGCGGATTGATTATACCCGCCGCGACAAGACTGTTAATGATATTGAATACGCCGAAGAAGATCACCACGAGCCCCGCTGCCTTGAAGAAGGTACCGGACTGACGTTTACTCTGTATGCCAAGCGAGCTGAAACTCAAAAGCGCAAGCACGGGAAGCGTCCCGAGGGCAAATGCAGACATCGTGAGTGCCCCCGTCCAGAAGCTGCCGGTCGAAAGCGCATAGAGCTGCATAGATTGCGTGAAGCCGCACGGCAGAATAAAGGTTGCTGCTCCGAGGAGAAGCGGGGTGAGCGTGTGATTCATCCGCTTAAGCCCATGAACGTGATCGCCGATGAATTTGGGAAGCGTCGGCTGAAGCTTCTTCGCCCACGGGAACACATCGAGCAAATTGATCCCGAGAATGAGCAACACAACGCCAACAAGGAGACTCAAGACGAACGTGCCGGTGCTGCCCAATTGAAATGCGGAACCGAGCGCGCCTATGGCACCGCCCAAAACGAAGAACGAAACGAGTCGTCCGACATGGAATAGCATCTGCGGACGGACCTTGTCTCCCTCTTTTGCGAAGTTGGCCGACATTGACAGGACGAGACCTCCCACGACGGCCATGCAGGTGGAGACGGAAGCGATAAGGCCGATGACAAATGCCGTGCCGTATGTAACGTTTGCGGTCGTCACAAGATTTACGATGCCGAGCTTCTGCAAGACGATGAAGAGCGCGACGAACGCCGCAGCAATGGGGAGTGCGTAGATAAACTCTGCCCAACTGATTGTACGCTTTTGCTGTTCAACGGAGACCGCATACCCGTGCACCTTGAGCACGTCTGTCAGTTGGTGTGCAACATCCTCCGAGGACTTATCTCCAAATTCGCCCGTCACTTCGACGTGATTATACTTGAGGGATGCCTTTGCTTTCGTTACTTCCGGCAAGTCCGTCAGCTCGCTTTCGATAAGCACGGGACATGCGGAGCAATGCATTCCGGTTACATGTAGTGTGAGTGTTTTCACCCCGTTAGAAGCCAGCATATATTTTTATTAGTGTGTTAGACGTCTGTATGTTGGTAAATTTCCTCGAAGCTTCTAACGGGGTCCATACTAGAGTTGTTTAGCCTTAAGCCGGAGTGCATTTCCAACGACGGAAAGGCTTGATAGTGCCATCGCGAGGCCAGCGAACACCGGGCTCAAAAGCCAGCCGGAGATAGGATAAAAAATGCCGGCGGCGAGCGGGATACTAATGATGTTATATGCGAACGCGAAGAAAAGGTTTTGCCTGATGCCACGCATCGTCATTTTCGAGAGTTTGATCGCTTTGACTAACTTCGAGATGTCCCCGTGTAGCAGCGTTATTCCCGCAGATTCTATTGCCACGTCTGTCCCTGTGGCCATTGCGATACCGACATCAGCCTGCGCGAGCGCCGGAGCGTCGTTCACGCCATCGCCAGCCATCGCCACGATCTTTCCGGCAGATTGTAATTCCTTGATCTTGTTGAGCTTGTCTTCGGGGAGTACTTCAGCGAATACCTCGTCAATACCGACCTGCTTTGCAATGTAGGCGGCAGTATTTTTATTGTCGCCGGTGAGCATAACGACTGTGACGCCGAGCGCATGAAGACTTTTTATCGCCTCAACAGCTTCGGGTTTTACCGCATCCGCGACGAGAACTGTCGCTAGCACGCGATCCTTTGTTGCGAGAACGATGGGCGTCTTTCCATCTCGCGTTTCTTTCTCAAGTGACACGAAATCGAACGATATGCCGAGATCTTTTGTAAGTGCCGCATTACCGGCGTGGTACAGGGTGCCATCGATCGTTCCCTTGAGTCCTTTCCCTTTGATGATCTCGAAATGCTGTATCTCTCGGATCGGTACTTTTTTAGCTTTTGCGTACGCAACGACCGCGTGAGCGATCGGGTGCTCGGATTTATTTTCGAGCGAGGCGAGGATCGACACTATTTTTTCCTCTGTTTCGTCCGAAAGATTTTTGATCGATGTAAGCTCCGGTCTGCCCTTTGTGATGGTCCCCGTCTTATCAACTACGACAACGTTCACTTTATGTAGCTTTTCGAGTGTCGCAGCGTCTTTGATGAGGATGCCTTCTTTGGCACCTTTGCCCACGCCCACAATGATGGCCAGAGGTGTTGCAAGTCCGAGTGCGCACGGACACGCGATCACAAGAATGCCGACAAACGATACGAGCCCGAATGAGAGCGCCTGCGCAAAGCCCAAATACATGCTGCCGAATAAGAGCCAGCCTCCGAGTGTGAGTACCGCGAGTACGAGAACAGTAGGAACGAAAATGCTGGAGATCTTGTCTGCAAGCGCCTGGATCGGGGCGCGACTTCCTTGCGCTTCCTCGACCATCTTGATGATGTGCGCGAGCAGTGTCTCTGAGCCGACTTTTGTCGCCTTGAAGGTGAACGCTCCCGTTGTGTTGATCGTCCCCGCGATCACGTTACTCCCAATATTCTTTTCGACTGGAATGGGCTCGCCGCTGACCATGGACTCATCGACGAATGACGAGCCGTCCGTAAGTACGCCGTCTACCGCGATCTTTCCTGCAGGTTTTACGACGATAAGATCGCCATGCACAACCTGACTGACTGGGGTTTCTTGTTCCTTGCCATCACGAATGACTAATGCGGTTTTTGCCTGCAGATTGAGCAGCTTTTCGATAGCATCGCCCGTCTTGAGTTTCGATCGCACTTCGAGATATTTGCCAAGCGTAATGAATGCTATGACGACGATCGTAACGTCATAGTACGTATGCTCGACATTGATGAATTGCCGTAGCGGCTCCTCAAGCGCGGTAACGACGATACTGTAGATATAAGCTGCGGTCGTACCAATGCCGATAAGGGTATCCATATTCGCCTTGCCCCAGCGGAAGAAACGGTACATGCCGAGCAGATATGGCTTGCCGACCACAAAGAGCATATAGGTCGCCATGAGCGGCAACAGATGATGGAAGAATTCGGACCAGGCGTACGGAATGGCCGGAAGTGTCTGAAACGAGGCAAGAATATCCCATGCCATCACGAAGATGCTGAAGATCGTGAGCGGGATAGCAGAAAGCACTTTGGTTCTCATTTCCCCCACTTCTTTAAGTTTTTCCTCCTTTGATTGCTTAAGCCCGAGATGAGCCGCGTGGTCGTCTTCGGACATTCCCATGGAAGCCGCAGACATTGTGGAGTGATCTGGAGTGGGAAGGATAAGGGAGTAGCCAAACTTCTCTATTTTCTTCGAGAGCTCGTGAGGGTTCGTCTTCTGTTCGTTAAAAGATACCTTTGCGGTCTCGGTGCCGTAGTTCACCTCGGCAGAATGAACGCCGTCTGTTTTCTTGAAAGTTTTTTCTATGGTTGCGGAACACGAAGCGCAATGCATTCCTTTGATTCTGTAAGTCTCTGTATGGCTCATAGAATTATTTGCGCTTGAGGCGGTAGACCTTGAGTATCTCCTCTCTCGCCTTGCCTTCCTTGCCTTTCTTTATCTGGTCAATGGCGCAGGTGCTCAAGTGGTTTTCCATCATTGCATCTTCAATACCCGAAAGGGCCTGCTTAACGGCTGATGTCTGCGTTATGACGTCAATGCAATAGGTATCTTTGTTGACCATTTTTTGTAAACCGCGCACTTGCCCTTCAATACGCTTAAGTCGGTTCTGTATCTTTACTTTATTTTCTGCTTTCATACAAAGCCAGCCTATACCCCCTAGGGGTATCTGTCAAGCTGCTGGACTTGCCACATTGCTTCTGGAGGTTCATTGTGCATACACATAAGAAGGTATGGGAGATCAGAAAAGAAGTTTAAAGCCTTATATAAAGCTTTTCCCGGAAGAATTCCGGGCTGCTTGTGAGGCAAAGCTCGCATTCAAAAGTGCGCTGGAAGCCGACGAACGCCTCGAAATACCTTCGCGGATATGGTTCGCATTTTTACTGCCATCCGATCTACTATCAACGATACGTCTGCCCCGTGCGCTCGAACACGCTCAGAAACTAAAGGTGGCGATGTCGAAAACGATCGCCCACCCGAAACGATTTCTTAAAACACGTGGTCCCCTCTATGCGTCGAACGACTGCGTCACCCTCGCATTGCTGGAAATTCTTTTTAACCTTAAAGCAGGGCAGGTCACGCTTCCTCAAGCACGATACCGTGAATGGGTCGAGGTTGCCGAGTATTTCGGATTATGGAAATTACGTTACTGCCTCGAAGACGCCCTTTTCAAGAAATTCGATCCGGATAATTTCTTGCTCTTTGAAAGTGTCGTCGATAAGAAGATGTTCATGGATCAGCATGTGGTCCTTGCGATACACGGTATTCTCAAAGATGCACTCAAGCGTGCGGGCCTCTTGGGATTTGATATACAGAACAGAAAAAAGAATATTTACGGCGTGTACCAAAAGGTCGCGCTGAAAAATATCAGCGTCAACGAGATCTTCGACATCCACGGCTTTCGGATACTCACATCTAGTCCGAAAAAATGTTACCAGGCAGTCGAGATACTTCACCGATTATGGCCACATGTACCCGAGCGTTACAAAGACTACATTCAGAAACCCAAATCAAACGGCTATCAAAGCATCCATACAGTGCTGTGCTGTTTGGAGAAAAAACTCATTGAATTCCAGGTGAGAACACGGGAGATGGATGTGATCGCCGCATCCGGTCCGGCAAATCATGCAGAATATAAGCGTGCGCACGGCATCAAGTCCGAGTCTTCCTAGACTTTGGCTGCCGTACTTCCGCATTGTGGTTTTCTGCCATTTTCCAACACAACCCGAACATCTCTCGCATACTCGCGGCAATGAGCTTGCTCTTCACAATGACCGCAAGCTTCTCGGGAATCGAGAAGTATGCAACTTTATCATCATAAATATTCACTTCGATCTCTATGTTCAAAAGCGATTTCGGCAGCAGACGACTTTCACGTAATTCTTCCGTATCCTTCTTTTGCCTCGCACGCGCCATGCTGGTATCCGGGAAGATAGCTCTGATCGGGATCTTTGCGGCTTTGCGACGCTTGTAGTACTTGGCCACGTACTCGGGAAGGATAGCCTCAGTAGTATCGACCGAGGCAAGTGCGAGAATCTCGGTCTTGCTGGTCAGCGTATCTTCGTATGCCGCCACAATTCCTTCCGGCCCCTCATAGAAAGCGATCTCAGGCTTCGTAAAGGAAGGATTCATGTACTCCTCGAAATGTTTGAGATGTTTCTTGAAGTTGGAAATATTCGCCTCAAGTTTCATCTTGCCGTTCTCAAGGATCTTGACGAGCACTGCCGGTTGCTCAGGCGTAAAGAAATCCTTCTCACGCGAGAACTTGCTCACGAATCCCCTATCCAAAAGATTGGTTAGCATGACGCTCACGTCGAACGCGGGCAGTTTGGTGTCCTTGCTGAGAGTGGCGATATCTTGGGTCCCCAACTTCAAAGACGCGAGGTATACCTCGGCCTCATTCGCGTTGAGTCCCACGTCTTCAAGCAATTTCCGGAGCATGCGCTCACTCTAGACATTTCATGAAAAAAAGCAACACGTCCAATCAATTCTCCATCCAGGAAGCATCCGGTGCCTGCATCTCAAGACCAGTCGCTAGCCCGCTGAAGCTCTTTTCCAATCCCCTCTCTTTGATCAGCTCTGCTAAATATGTATTGTGTATATTTTCTAAGGCGGCAAAAAAAGCATTGATCTCATCTCTGTCATGGAGCATGCGGAATGATACCCGTATGGCATTATAGTCTTTCAAGCACTGCAGAACGGGAAATCCCTGTTCGCTTAATTTCTTGGTGAGGTACGCGCCGCTCGTTTGCACGTGCTCAATCACGCGCGTTGCTCCTCCTTTTTGAGGAACTTCGGTCTTATAGCGGTAGACGATGTTCGGCAATGCGACAGTCGCGATGCCGTCGTAGCCAGCCTCGCGACGATGGAGCGGGTACATCACTTTCAGGCCAAATTGCTCCCGTGCACGTTGCGACTCAGCATCAGCATTCGATATCGATACGGGAAACGGGACTTCCGGATTGCTGAAGAGCGCTTCCGAATATTCCGCCGCTCTCTCGATGAAATAACGGGTCAATCTGCTGTTACGTTCGGCGGTGTACCTTCTTAACGAGCTTCCTTCAGGGATCGGCTCTAAGCTCCATGGATTCACGTTCCCAGAAAGTTCTTGCATGAGCATTGCCATTGCCGCTATAGGCGCAACACTATCGGTCGCTGAACGTGGCTGAAGTGCCTCGACTGGATTTTTACGTGTTTCCGCGTCGAGCGAATCAAGCCACGATGAAATTCCTTTGGGATACCGCGTCCGAAGGATCAGCGCCGCAACGTTATCTATGCCCATTTTCGAACCGCTGTTGAAGCCGAAATCGAACCCCAATTGCTCAAGCTTGTCCTCTCCGGTGTCGTTCCTTCCGAAACTCTGGCATAAATCGGCGCCAAGAACCGTACTCGGATATGTTTCCTTGAGGCGTGCTGTCAATTTCCTGATCTCACCCGGATCACCCTTGCACAGGGCATCTCCCAACCGCGTCTTGAGACTCATCGGTATCATACGCGGTATTTTCCCCGTTTCGACCTTGCTCCTGAATTGAGCGAACATCTCATCTGCGTTGTATGTTTTCCCCGATTGTCGGTCGTTGAGATACACGATGTCATCTGGTCCGATAACGACACCTCGTTTTGTGAACTCCCTCGTAATGCTGTTGTATTCCTGATTGGGAATGATGACCCGATCGCCGGGCCCGATCTTTATCAATTTGGTTAAAAGATCCGCGAACGCGATGGTCGCGCTTCTGTAAAAGGCGACTGAATATCTGTCGCTTACGCCGTAAAAGGCTTTTGCCTGCGCCGTCGCGAAGTGCAGTATCTCTTCGTAAGTTTCCTGTTGCTTACCTTGCTCGCTCCATTTTTCCGCCGCTGCCATGAGCGTCCGGTTCGCGAATACGGGATCCGTTCCTGCGGCCGGATCGAAGTGCCTTCCCGCATCGGCCAATCGGGCAGGATCACGTCCGTACTCCCGTTGATATGCAGGAATATACAGCGGCTGTTCGGGGGCAACGAAACGGTCAAGTTGGACATACGGGCCTCTGCGAAGAACATCTCTGGGTAACGTGGCATTCGCGTATTCGATAAGCAGCGTGCGCAACGGACGCGTATCCTGCGTTCCTAAACGGGGGATAAAGAGATGCGGATCGTCACTCGCCAATACATCGCGAATGGACGCGGCGATGATGGCGGTCTGTCGCGGCGATCGTGGAGCATCCATTTCCACGAATAGTTCCCTGAAATTCTGCTGTATCGTTTTGTTCGCCACGATCTTTTCCGGGTCGGCGATGCGTAGTAGCGCCGCCATCGGATGCACGTCGTTGTCTTTTGCCATCTGCTCTTTCGAAGGCCACTGCGTCAAGGCTGCGATGTCATGTGAGATGCGATCAATTTCGGACTTCAGTGCCTTTATCGGTTCATCCGTGACATCAGATTGGCCGAACAACGCAATCCTTTGAGGAGCGTTCAAATCCTGTATTTTCTTTTCAATATCGGGGTCGTACGATGCCCGACGCGAGGGATGGGCTTGTAAATACTCGTGTACCAACGCGATGAGATTGCCAACCTGTCTATGGAACGCTCCCTCTGCCTCACTATGAAGTTTTTTCTTTTCTGTGCTGTCGGGAAGTTCGCGTATATTCTCCAATCGCGTCGCGGCGAGTGGGATCGCTGCAGTAAGGTTTCGCGATCGGAGTGCGAGTATCTCCTGCGGGTAGTTGTTTAGGCCGACGATGGCTTCCGCGACCAAGCCCCGTGGCGCATCGGGCGTAATGAGGAGTCCGAATTTATCGCCGTCGAACGGCGTGTTCTTGCAATCTCCGACGACCCAGGGATTGCTTGCCGCGTCTTTCAGCAACATCGTCTGAAAGAGCTGGAATGGATCGGGTGGGCCTTTGTTCGGATCGTCGTACATGACATGGAATTCATCCGACTGGATAATTCGCGCGAGTGTGCTCCTCGCGTCCCTGTCGATCTTATCCCGTACCTCGTCCGATCGTGTACTTTGGCAGACAAGCTGAGTAATATCCGCGTATACGGAGATGAAATTGCGCATTTTTTCGAAAAAATTGTTCTCGCGTGTGATCTCCCTGCCGGGAATTTCTTTTACTCGCGCACTGATGACTTGATCGAGTCTCTCAGATGAACCATGCCCACACATGAACATGAGCCTTGTGATTGCGGCTGCGTCGCTTCCGTACCGCATCTCTTGCCCGGATGACACGCTCAAACCCATCTGTTGCACGTCGTAGGCATCCTCAAGATCAAAATGTTTATGTGTGCGCTGGTCTCCCACGAACTTACCGAGCCATAGTTCGCCGCCGCGTCTGCATGCCGGACTATTCGGCTCTGCCTGTCTATCCTCTTGTACGGGATTCAACCCCGCCTGCGCGACCAAACTCTCGCTAAAAAAAGCTTCTTTTACCTCGGACTCACTCACCCTGAGAGGTTCGCCGTTTGGCGAGCGCATCCTCAGCTCTGTCGCCATCGTTTCTAAGACACTCGGTGAAACACCCCCCTCGAATAATGCTTCAAAAAGCACCTGGGTCGGCGTGTGGTTCTTGAACGTCTCCAACTTTCTTCGCATGCCAGAATAGTCAACGGGGTGGACACCGCGTCGTGGCGCATGATGGTGCTCCCATTCGTTCAATTCGTAAAGATAATTGCTGATCCGGTCTCGTATCGTCTCGGCACCCTTATCAGGTCGGGCGGGCGCGTTCGAGGGCCTGATGCTCGGTGGTGGCCCTCCTTCGAATCTACCCCGATTCTTCTTCGGCATGTATAGGATTATAGCCCGCAAATTGGGGTCTGTAGCCTACAGTGGGGTAGCATTCCGACCTAGCCCCTTGCCTAAAACCCGAGTTTTTCTTGTATGTCGTAATTCATGTTTTTGCAGTCTTCTCTGCTATAACAGTTTCGCCACGCATCGAGGGAGAAGCAGCCTGCAGCGCGCACTTGGTACTCGCCAGCTCGTCTTCGACGTCTTTCTTCTGCCTCTTGAGCGTCGAGAGATAGAAATCGCCGCGGATAAGGCTGGGCAAAAGGACGAGCAACGTCATGACGATGCCGCAGATGATAGCGAGGAGGAGTACGAGCGCCAAGGAGCCTGCGATCTGCCAGTCCAAAAATGTCACCGTAACAACGCTGATATTCTGCAGTACGAAGATCACCGAGACTACGCCGAGAAGAATGCCGAGGATAAGAGAAAATATCATACTGAAAGTGGGTGTTAACTGTTAACGAGTATGTTCTTGAAGACGGACGAGATATTCGCTCATTACACGGTGAATCGCGATCAAGTTGGGATGGACGAAACCCGAACCGATCTCCATCTCACTGGCTCATCTATACGAATTAGCTCGTACCTATTTTACCCTGAATCCCTGATGTTCGCGCGCTCCGCGCGCGTGGTGGCTTTGTACCGCATCGTACGCCCCGATGCGGTGCTGACTCTCTCGGGCGCGAGTACGCGCCCTCGGCCCCCGTCCCCGCCGTCTCCCATTCTTTCTTATTTTTCGCGGGGGGAATGCAAAATTGAATGGCGGCGGGGTAAGACTTAGGAGCGGTGTTGCATAAATACCCCATGGGGGTATCATGGGGACATGAAAGCCGATGTAAAGAAAAAAGTGCTTCGTCGTCTTAGTTTGATTAAAGGCCAATTAGGGGGCCTATCTAAAATGGTAGATGATGAACGCTACTGCGTAGATATCATTACTCAATCCAGCGCGGTAAAAGAAGCCCTTTCTGGCGTCGAGGATCTGATGCTTGAAAATCACCTCGCAACCCATGTGGTCGAACAGATGAAATCGGGGAGGAGTAAAAAGGCGGTCGAGGAAATTATTAAAGTGTATAAGCTCGCGCAGAGGAAAAAATAGTATGAACAATAAAACCGTTCGATGGGTGCTTATCGGGCTTCTCATAATTCTCGGTTTTTATCTCGTGATTGACCATGGTCAGCACCTCGCGCCATATTTCCCATTTGTATTTCTGCTCGGCTGTCTCTTTATGCACCTATTCGGGCACGGAGGGCACGGCCATACTCACGACGATCACCAGAACAAAAATTGACATGCAGAATCCGGGAATACAAACAAATTGGTATGTAGTCACTGGAGGCCCGAGTTCGGGCAAAACGACGACAGTCAATTTGCTGCAAGCTCGCGGATATAAGACGACCATTGAACATGCACGGCACTACATCGATACACAGAAAGTCGATGGTAAAACTGTGGAGGAAATCAGAGCGAATCAGCTTACATTTCAGCGTGGTATCCTCGATATGCAGATTGAACAGGAACAGGCACTCTCTCCATGCGATGTCATATTTCTTGACAGGGCGATACCGGACGCGCTCGCGTATTACCGTTTCCTCGGGCTTTCCCCTGATGGAGAACTGGAGGAGACGATTCGCAAGCATTCCTATAAAAAGGTATTTATCCTAGATCCGCTTCCGCTTGTTTCAGATTACGCTCGCACCGAGGATGCAACTGCCCAAAAGAAGATTCATGCGTTGCTTGCGGAGGTGTATGAATCGCTGCCGTATCCCGTGGTTCATGTGCCGGTGTTGCCACCAGAAGAACGTGTCGATTTCATTTTGAAAAATATCTAAGACATTATGATGAATAAAACTCAGTCAAAACAAATACAAATCGTGAAAGCCTCCGGAGAGACCGAACCATTTGCTGAGTCAAAATTACGCAATTCACTCAAAAAAGCCGGTGCATCGGAGGAAGCCGCTGACGTTGTCGTACAGGATATCATCGGCAGACTCCACGAGGGGATGACGACGAAGGATATTTACTCTCGCGCGTTCTCACACCTGCGCCGCAAGGAACGCCCGACTGCAGGTCGTTACCATCTGCGAATGGCGCTAACGGAATTAGGGCCGACCGGCAGACCGTTCGAGCGCTTTGTTGGTGAGCTTTTGAAATCCGAAGGTTTTGATGTAGAGGTATCACGGATAGTTCATGGCGTATGCGTCAAACACGAGGTCGATGTCGTCGGCACAAAAGGTGACCGACACATTATGGTGGAATGCAAGTTCCACAATCAGCCAGGACTGCGTTCCGACGTGAAAATCTCACTCTATGTACAAGCTCGATTCGAGGATGTCGAGCGTCAGTGGAAGAAACAACCCCATCATGGAGAGAAATTCCACGAGGTGTGGCTTGTAACCAATACGAAGCTTACATCCGATGCGACCGATTACGCATCATGTGTCGGTATGCACGCACTCGGTTGGAATTATCCTGCAAAAGGCAGTCTGCAGGAATTGGTGGAGCAACACAATCTTCATCCGCTCACGTGTCTCACATTGCTCAATCGTTTTCAAAAGCAAGAACTGCTAAGGCAGGGTTTTATTTTGTGCAAAGATATTTTGGATAATCAAGACACGCTACGAAAAATAGTTGGGAATCCTAAACGCGCAGATGAAATAGTACAAGAGGCACGGGAATTAATAAAAGCCATATGATAAAACCAGAGCGGCGATCTTTCAATAATTTTATGCAGGTTGGCCTCGTGGGTTTTACGATGCTCGGCTTTTTACTCACGTCGCTTAAGTTGCCCGAGTACGGCCTCATTGCAAACTTAATCTCGGAAATCTTTTGGCTCTACAGTACATACAAGGCGTGGAAAGAAGCGAATCAAGTAGGCATGTTCATAAACACACTTATCGTAACTGCCATCCTTATCTTTGGAATTATCAACTATTGGCTTTAATCCTGTGCTCTATGAACCACAAGCACCACAATTCTAAAGAAACCAATTACACCTGCCCCATGCATCCGGAGGTAGTCAAAAATGCGCCGGGTAAGTGTCCAGGATGTGGTATGGATTTGATTCCTAAAGCGACGACAAAAGGAAATGCCGATGCTCACGCCGGGCATGACATGCAAAAAATGAGTCACATGGATCATGAGTCGGCAATGACCAACCCGCAGATGGCAAAAAAGATGGAGGCGGATATGCGCCGCAGATTTTTTATCTCCCTCATCCTCTCGATACCGATATTCCTTTATTCGCCGGTCGGTATAAACTTTTTTGGTCTCAATCTTCCAACGCCGATTCCGGTAAGTTGGATTCTCTTAATCCTCACAACGCCAATCGTTTTTTGGACCGGCTCAATCTTCATCACTGGCACGTACTACTCACTCAAGGCCCGCGTCTTGAACATGTCGGTCCTTATAGCGACCGGCGTCCTCGCGGCGTATCTCTTCAGCGTGCTCCTCACGTTTATACAACCTGAAAGCGAAACGTTCTATGAAGCGGCAGCTCTCCTCGTCACGTTCGTGCTCTTTGGTCACTGGATGGAGATGAAATCGCGTCGCGGTACGTCGGATTCGCTTCGCGCTCTTTTTGATCTTGTTCCTCCAAAGGCAACGGTCATTCGCGGAGGTAAAGAGATTAGTATCCCGAGCGCAGAGATAGTGCAGGGCGATATCGTCCTACTGCGTCCTGGCGACAAGGTGCCAGTGGACGGCCAGGTAACGGAGGGAGAAAGCTCGATAGACGAGTCGCTGGTCACTGGTGAATCGATTCCGGTCATCAAGAAGACTGGCGATAAGGTCGTCGGCGGGTCAGTCAATCTCACGGGCGCGGTGCGTTTCAAGGCGACGAAGGTCGGTTCTGACACCGTACTCGCGCAGATCATCAAGATGGTTGAGACCGCGCAAAACTCCAAAGCGCCCGGCCAGCGGATAGCCGACCTGTGGGCAGGGCGGTTGGTCATAGTTGCTGTTGGCTCTGGTGTAGCGGCCTTTATCGGCTGGTATTTCTTCGGCGACGCGGGTCTTCTCGGGGCGCTTACCTTTGCCGTTTCCACTGTCGTTATTGCCTGCCCTGACGCTCTCGGGCTTGCCACACCGACAGCGGTCGCTGTAGGTACTGGCCTCGGCGCAAAGCACAATATCCTGATCAAAGACGCAGCGACGCTTGAGAACACTTCCAAACTCACCGCTATCGTTCTCGACAAAACAGGCACGCTGACTGAGGGAAAACCAAAAGTCACCGAAGTTGTCTCGATAGCTCCATACACGAAAGAAGATGTGCTTGCTTATGCTTCCGCGGTAGAGCGAAGTTCCAACCATCCCATAAGCATGGCGATCATCGAGGAAGCAAAGAAACAAAACGTGGCGATTGAGAAAAAGGTGGAGAAATTTGAATCACTTGGCGGCCTTGGTGTCCGTGCTCTTGCCGACGGAAAAGACGTTATTGCAGGGACTGAACGTCTGATGAAGCAAAGTGGCATTGATCTTGTGCCGCTTCAAAAGGAAATTAACAGACTGCTTGATACTGGAAACACCATAAGCATTGTTGCAATTGATGGAAAAGTTGCAGGGGCCATAGGCGTCGCCGACACAGTGCGCGATTCTGCACAAAGAGCAGTGTCTAAGCTTAAAGAGATGGGCTTGGAAGTGGTTATGATTACCGGCGACCACGAGCAGGTCGCCAAGGCGGTCGCAGGACAGCTCGGTATTGAGCGCTATTTTGCACAAGTCTTGCCCGAAGAAAAGGCGAAGTATGTGAAGAAACTTCAGGACGAAGGTAAGAATGTCGCCATGGTCGGCGATGGTATTAATGACGCACCCGCTTTGGCGCAATCCGATATCGGCATCGCCATCGGGGCAGGCACCGATGTAGCGATTGAGACCGGAAATATCGTGCTCATGAAATCCGATCCGTACGACATCGTTGCCGCACTCCGCTTGAGCAAGGCGACAGTTACTAAGATGAAGCAAAACCTGTTCTGGGCGGCGATTTATAACGTGCTGGCAATTCCCGTCGCGGCCGGTGTCTTTTACACCTCACTCGGTTGGTCCTTGCGCCCAGAAATCGCTGCGCTTCTTATGTCTGCCTCTTCAATTATCGTCGCCACAAACGCGGTACTATTAAAGCGGGTTGAACCTCGCCTAAAAGAATAACTATGTGTTTCTCAGCAGCAGCGAGTTTTGCAGCAGCAGGAGCGCTTGGCGTAGCGGGCGGTTTGACGTTGACGCAAGTCAAGAAGAAGTCCGAACTGCCTTTTGCCAGCATCCCGCTTCTCTTTGGAATTCAGCAAGCGATCGAGGGAGCGGTCTGGGTTTCTTTTGGCGCTCCTGTTGTGAACACCGTAGCGACTTATGCATATTCGATGTTCTCCCACGTACTGTGGCCGATTTTCGTTCCGTTCTCGGTTTTGATGATAGAGACAGACCCGACTCGGAAAAAGATTCTGCGGTTGTTTTCATTCATCGGCCTCTTTGTTGGGCTGTATCTTTTGTATTTCATCATTGCAGACCCAGTCACGGCGCATATTACTAAGAACAGTATTGCCTATCATTCGCCACACTTGTATGTGTATCCCATAATGGCTCTCTACCTCATCGCGACATGCGGAAGCTGTCTTGTGTCGAGCCACAAAATCATCAAGATATTTGGAGTCGTCCTGTTCATTTCTTTTGCCATCGCGGCATGGTTCTTTACCGAAACGTTTTTCTCGGTCTGGTGTTTCTTTGCCGCCATTCTCAGCATCATCGTGTACTGGTATTTCCGAAGCAACTCTGCGGGCCCAATGCCCGGTCGAAGCGGGGTATCATTAAAAAATAATAACTAACAAAATATATGAACACATTTCGCGCAGTAAAAATTGGATTGGCATGGATAACTTCGACGTACGTCTTATGCTATGTCATTTTGGGCCTCATACCGGCCTCGCGGCCTTCGCTCTTGCCGTATATCCTACACTTGAACGTTGGTCCAGTGGAAAACATTTTCACCCTCGGCAACTTCATTGTCGGCCTGATCCTCCGGAACATCATTGTGGGGGCTGGAATCTGGTGGATCGGATTTCTTTCCAATTACATTAAGAATTAACTGTAAACGTATGGATAACAAAATAGTGCTATGGGTCGCGGGCGCGCTTATCGTCGGGGGGATCGCAGGATTCTACCTGGGAGGAGCCGGGGCAAGTCCGATTGGAGTCTCCCAAGATGACATGCGCATGTCAGCAGGCATGATGCAGGACAATGGCGGCATGATGATGCAAATGGGGCAGATGATGATGCAGGCGGGAGCTATGATGCAGAGTGCGTCTTCAACGAGCACTCAAATGTCGCAGATGGGCGGGCAGCTACAGCAAATGGGCGGGCAAGGACAAACTGCTGGACAGCAGATGTCGGATCATGGTGGCAGCGTCATGCAGATGATGGGACAGTAAGTATTAAAAAATTATCAAAACAATTCTAAAAATATGAAATTCTCAAAATTGATGCATGTAGCGAGTGTAATCACCGGGTTTATTGGAGTTATAGTTTTCCTCATTGTCGTGTTTGGTAGTGCTGATGCAACCTTCGGTATCACTAAAATGGATGCGCTCGCTTGTAGTGCCATTCTCATCCTAATTGCGACGTGGACCCAGGTGGCGACGATCCATCACATGATGCTTGAGAAGACTGGAGAAATTATTTAACAGATTAATCTAAATACCTATGTCGTGTAAAAAATGTGGCGGCGAGACGGAAGACTTTAAGTGCGATATGTGTGGCGCTGAAGCTAAAGAGCACGATGATGCGCACAAATGCGGCGGCGATCACTGCATGCCGAAATGCAAAGCGTGTTCGGAAGCAGAGACCAAGTGCTCGTGCTAGATTTGCGAGTTTACTATATATTTAGCGGCTAGAAAAAATATACACCATGAACAACAGACAACTATACATCGGCGGTGCGATCATGGTGATTCTTGCCGCTATTGCAACTATCGCGTGGGTTAAGCCGGGGCTAGAGACACCGCCTGTCGCGCAAAGCCAGATCGTTGAACTCAAAAACGGTGATGCCTATGACCTCGTCGCTTCTCCAGTTACAAAAGATATTGGTGGGAAGACGTATACCATGCTTGCGTATAACGGCTCGATCCCGGGCCCGCTTATCAAGATCGCGCAGGGCGCGGAGGTGACGATCAATTTCGAGAACGACACGGGCATGAAGACGCTGCTTCATTCACATGGCGTACGAATGGATAACGCATTCGACGGTTCACAGACTACGCAGGAAGAAATGGAACCTGGCGAAACATTCTCGTACAAATTGAAATTTCCCGATGCCGGAGTGTATTGGTACCATCCGCATGTTCGCGAAGACCTGCAACAAGAACTGGGACTGTACGGCAACTACTTTGTTGTTCCAAACACTGAAAACTATTGGTCGCCAGTGAACCGCGAGGTTACCTTGTTCCTCGACGACATCTTAATCGAAAACGGAAAGATCAATTTGAGCACGAAAGGAGCCGATCGTACGCTGATGGGCCGGTTTGGTAATGTGATGCTCGTAAATGGCGAAGATGGCTACAAGCTCGATGCCAAGAAAGCTGAGGTCATACGTCTCTACGTCACCAATGCTGCAAATGCACGTCCATTCAACTTTGCAATTCAAGGCACGAAACTCAAGCTTGTGGGAGCCGACGGAGGTGCATATGAAAAAGAGAGTTGGGTGGATAGTGTAGTTATGGGGCCTTCGGAGCGAACAATCGTCGAAGTTCTTTTCAACACATCAGGAACGTATGCGATAGAAAATCAAACGCCCGAAAAGACGTATAAGCTCGGAGAGGTGGTTGTCTCGGACGAGTCCGCGACGCCGTCTTATACGGCGGAGTTCGGGACGCTTCGCTCGCACCAAGAAACGATCGCAGGTATTGATCGTCTCCGGTCGGTATTCAATAAAACACCGGACAAGCGTCTCTCGCTCACCGTCGACATGATGGGTAGCATGGGCGGCCACATGATGCCGGATGGCACGATGATGGGCGGCACGATGATGGGCGGCATGAGTATGGGGGGAATACCAGAAGGAGGTATTGAGTGGGAAGACTCTGATATGCAGATGATGAATCAAATGTCGAATGCTGACATGGTCGATTGGAACATTGTCGATCAGGATACCGGCAAGAAAAATATGGACATCGACTGGACGTTTAAGCGTGGTGAGCCAGTAAAGATCCGTATCTTTAATGACCCAAAATCAATGCACCCAATGCAGCACCCCATCCACTTCCATGGTCAGCGGTTTTTGGTGGTTGCCCGTGATGGCATGCCTCAAACAAATCTCGTGTGGAAGGACACCGTGCTCATAAAAGCCGGGGAAGCGGTCGATATTGTGCTCGACACTTCAAATCCAGGGGTCTGGATGGCACACTGCCATATTGCTGAACACTTGGAGGCAGGAATGATGTTTAGTTTTAAGGTTGAGTAGATGCAGGGAGCCGCCGTGATTTAAGTCTTTCACGGCGGGGATTTCGCGCGCGCACGGGTGGGAGAGCCCGCGCGTACTCGCGCGGGCTCTGGGGCAAGCGCATCGGCTTCGCGCCTTCGGGCATTTCCGCTAGGGCGTCCACGCCCTT
>Ga0209542_10006400_pt1 | contig 22927 bp, 24 predicted proteins | sample RifCSPhighO2_01_FD_184028 | JGI IMG/M metagenome (GOLD analysis project Ga0209542, IMG submission 184028) | Soil microbial communities from Rifle, Colorado - Rifle CSP2_plank highO2_0.1 (SPAdes) (version 2) | ecosystem: Environmental > Terrestrial > Deep subsurface > Rock core/Sediment ... | reverse complement strand
GAAGTCAAGACCATGAACTTTGCCATATTTTTGAAGATATTCCATGTTTTTTCCTGTGCCACATCCTGCATCAAGAATTGTGAAATTTTGTTGAGGTGAATTCTGTTGAGGCGAAAGGTTCCTCTCCAGCATGGACAAAGCAACATTCTTTCTTCCCAGAAACCACCAATATTTTTCTTCAAGGTTGTACAAGACTTCGTATTCTTCTTTGATCATAAAATAGCTTTTCCCTACAATTTTTATAAAAGTTGCTCCGGTTGCTTAAAAACACGCGCATCTTTCAGAACTTCTTTCACATAGGGATCAAGATCGTCTTCAATGTGGTTGATCCATTTGTAGTTGGAATGTGTCTCATCCATAAATACTTCAAAGTTATCTTTCAGTGGCTTCACTAGATACACCACTACTATACAATGCGTTCCGCTATTGACCCCAAAATTTGCTTTATCAGAATGATATTCGTAGCCACCCATTTTTCGGATTATTTTTACTTCTGAGCCAATCTCCCGTTTTGCTATGCGCTGCAAGGCTTCTTCTAACGTCTCATGCTTAAATATTCTGCCGCCCTGAACCCACCATCTCCCTTTTTCCGGCTCCTGTGTTCGGTACGTAAGAAGCACTTTTCCCTTGTGATAGAACACAAAATCAATGCAGGGGATAGGCATGTGTTCGAGAATTTCTTTGTATAATTTTTCTGGGATGAATGAGGACATTTTTGTAAAAAGTAGCTGAAATATTAATAAGCTTTACTAATAAATATGAACAATGTAACATAAGCTTTATAAAACAACATTTTGAAAATAAAGAATGGCTAAAATCCACGCTATTCTTGCCGATATCGATGGTACTTTAACGGAGGGTGGAAACATCAAAACAGCAGATCCTGCTCTCAAAAAAGCAATCAAAGATGTTCGTGACTCTGATATTTTATTTTCCTTAGCCTCAGCACGTCCCTGGTTTGAACAAGAAGCGTTTCATCATCTTTTAATTTCACCAGACTTCTACAAACCTGGAGAAGGCATTTCTTACGAAGCCTCCTGCGTACGCCTTTTAGGCAAGACGGAATGCTATCAGCTGGGAGGGCTTTCCAAAGAGCAGATCAAAGAAGTAGAACAATTTGCTTCTGAATTACAACTATTCACGGAAATGGCGCATCAGGCTAACAACGACAAATATGAAACTACTACCGGATACGTTACTCCAACTTTCATCAGTGAAGGAAGAACAAACACTGAACTATTAGAGCGAACTTACCAGAAAGTAAAACCAATTTTAGAAGAAAAATTTCCGTTCTTAGACATTGTTATGTCCGCTGATGCTATTGACATTAACGCCAAAGGCGTAACCAAAGCAAAACCAGTGCAGAAATACTCAGAAATCACTGGAATTCCTTTAGAAAACATTGCGGCCATTGGGGATTCAGGGAATGACCTGCCTCTGCTTGATTTAGTGGGAAAAGCTGGAGGCTTAGCCATCTATGTTGGGAAAAAGCCGGAACAAGAGGCAGCAATCAGACAATATGCTCATCACTTTATCCCGGAACAGAAAAATGTAATGGGAACAGTAGAAGGATTGCAATATATTGTAAGAATCAATGGAGGAAAATAAAATGACACAAAAAAACGATTTTGAAATTGAACCTGTTAAAATCGCAGATTTCGAACCAACAGGATTCTCAATCAGTTTATCAAGATCTAAACGATCAGATGGACTATTGTTAACGCCGACAGAAGGACGCTGTGCCGCCAATCCCGACAATGCAAATCAACCACGCAACAGAGAGTGGTATTTAGCAAATGTTATTGCGCCAATGGTCGAACGAGAGGAGATTGATAATGGCACCAAAACAAAATTTGATGACCGAAAATTGCGGTATGACGGAAGTATACTTTCCCTTGCTGCTACCTCTCTAAGTAATATGAATCATTTATCTCCTTCTTTTGGCGTGACTCACTACAAAGCTTTTTTAGCTGATGTAAACCGCAGCGACGAGGAAAATCGTAAACTCCAAGAACGAGGAATACAAGAATTTGGAGAACGATGGGCGTACTTCGCGCGAGCGCCGGGCGTGGCTGTTCTTCCCATCAACCAAGATGGAACTATCTTCATCGGCGAAAGAGCAAATAAGAAGTACAGCGGATTCCTCAATGCAGTTGCAGGACATCTAACGTACAAAGACGAACTCTCCCAGGTAGATATGCGAAGTGAAGCTTACCGAGAACTGAAGGAAGAATTTGGAGTCCAACAAGAAGAAGTATCAAACCTGCGCTTCGTAGGCTTGTATTCTCATCCAGCAAAAGGAGATTTAGACTTTACCTTTCTTGCTGACGTAGCCAAACCAGAAGAATATTTTGCTTCCGGCGAATGGAAGAGCTCAGTCAAAGAACGGAAACATAAAGACTTGGTCCGTTTAGCAACCATGGATGAAATTCAGGAATTGCTATACACCGGAAAAGTTCCCGGTTCAGATCGAACACTTCAGGTAATGTACTCGACCAGAGGAGCATTGATGAGTGTTGATTCGAACGAGATTAAAAATTAATTTCTCTTTTTTTAATATTTATTTTTCTCTTTCTCGGCTTCTTTCAAATCATGCTCCACCATCAGCCGAACTAACTGCTTAAATTTGACCTTTGGCTCAAAACCAATGGAACGTAACTTGAAATTATTGCCAAGCAGGACTCCGGTATTTCCCGGCCGGGCAAAACGCGGATCAAACTCTACATGATCATCGGGATTCAGACCAACCACAGAGAAAGCTTCATCCAACCACTCCCGCACCGAATGCAGTTCTCCTGTGCACACGATATAATCATCCGGATTTTTCTGCTGCATAATCATCCACGCCGCTTCCATGTATTCCTTCGCATAGCCAAAATCAATCTTTGCATCCAAATTACCGAGAAGCAAGGTATCTTGCAGCCCTTTGGATATTCTGGCGACGGCTTTGGTTATCTTCCTTGTGACATAATCTTCTGTTCTTCGGGGAGATTCATGATTGTAAAAAACACCCGTGCAGACAAACATCCCAAACACATCGCGGTAATAACGGCACATCATGTACGCAAGCACCTTCGCAGCCGCATAGGGACTCTGTGGTCTGAATGATGTCTCTTCCGTCTGTGGAATCTCCGTAGCCTTGCCAAACATATTTGAAGAAACAGGCTGGAAATATTTTATTTTTGGATCTATTTGTTTGATGATTTCTAAAATTCTTCCTACGGCCGCTCCCGTGATGTCGCACGAATAGCCGACGGACGCATAACTCCAGCTGACATGATCCTGATCCGCTTCATTATAAATTTCATCAGGGCGTACTTCATTAATAATTCTATAAAGAGATGTCACATCTGCTAAATCTCCTTTATGGAGAATGATCTTATTTTGGTTAATCAAATGCTGGATATTGACCGTATTTCCCGTAGCAGATTTTCGAATTAAACCGTGCACTTCATAGCCTTTTTCTAAGAGGATTTCTGCTAAATAGCTCCCGTCCATGCCCGTACTCCCAAAAATTAATGCTTTTTTCATGGTTCTGGTTTGTTTTCTTATTATTTTTCTATTCTACAATTTTAAATTTAGGAAGTGGAACAATCCACTTTCCTCCTTTCTCCCGCCATTCCTTTTCCCGTTCATAAAATTCATTGAAAAACGCATACGGCAGCACCAGGAAATAATCCGGTTTCCTCTGCCGCGCTTCTTCCTCAGAATAAATTGGAATCATGCTGCCAACGGTATATTTTCCCCACTTAAATTGGCTGCGTTCAGACGCCCCTTCAATCAATTCTGGCCCTAAGCCGTAATATTGCAGAATCACATTTCCCTTCGTGGAAGCACCGTAAACCCACACTCTCTTTCCTCGAGCAGCTTCCTGCTTAATGAAATCAACACATTTTTTTTTATTCTCTTCCAAACGGTTAAAAAAATCAAGATACACTTTCTTGCTTTCAAATCCTTTCTCAGAATCGCGGACTTGTTGAACTCTTTCCGCTGCTCCATGAGCAGACTTTGTTCTGCTTCCGATCTTCCGCGCATACACCCTATAACTCCCGCCATTCACTTCATTAATTTCGACATCAATAATTTCCAGTCCGTTTCTGTTAAACAAATATTCTAACGATTTGAAAGAATAATATTCGAGATGCTCGTGGCATACATTTCCCACATCATTGCTGTCGAGCATATTTTTCAAGCACATCAGCTGGGCAATAAAGACGCCGTCATCCGCTAAAGCCTTCGCAGCATCAGCAACAAATTGATTCGGATCTTCCATATCATAAAACATGCCGATAGCCGTTATTACTTTTGCTTTTTTGCCAACAACGTTCCAATAGTTATCTAATGTCCAAAAATCATGGATTAAATGTGTTAAACCTGCTTTTCCTTCCTCCACAAGATTATCTGCCGGCTCAACGCCAACGGTAATAATTCCAGGAGTAGTGTAGGTGCGCAATAATGTTCCATCGTTTGACCCTATATCAAGAACAACATCTCCTTGTTTCAGATTAAAAAACTGTTCTGCTTTTTGCGTGATGTCGCGCAACGCTTTCTTCATCGTGTCCGTAACTCCTGATTTGTACCAGTAAAATCGGGAGTATAACAACTCTTGCGGTGCCGTATGCTTGAGCTGAACCAACGTGCAATTCTCGCAGAACACTAACTCCAAAGGAGCTTTAATCCCTGTATACACTTCATCTTTAGCGACAAAATTATTGACATACTGTTCTCCAAGAGATAATAATGGTGACAACTGCGCTGAACCGCAGACGCGACAAGTAGTTCGGGTACTCGTTTTTGATTGGTTCACTGCCTGTTCTATTGAATGCTGTTCTATTGCTTGTTCTGCCAGGAATACCTTTCTCAACAATCTCTTGAACCTTTGCAGATAATTTGTTTCTTTCATTGTAGAGTGAAAAATTTCTGCCCCTAATTCTTAATAAATCTTTCTGTTCTTGAATTCATTTTTTCGTCTTTAAAAACAACATTCCTGTTAATGAGATAATTAAGTAGGGAAATTACGCCGGCAGCAATAATAATGGAAAAAACATACCTAATGTTCCACAGTTCACTCAGCATGTATACGGAAACCCAATTTAAAGTGCTAATAAAAAGGATGACCATCACAAATAGAAAAAAATGCCCTTTCTTCTTGAAGGTAACCAGCGAATGATAGATGAACAGGAAGAACAGTTCAAGTGTTAGGGCGACAGCAAATGAGAACATGTGCCAAAAATGAAGATATTCTGTGAGGCCGTACGTAACCATAAGATTCAGCAAGAGACTGACGCCTCCGCCAACTAAGAAAGTCATATATCGAGATAAATCTTTTCTCAACTCAATTAACGTTAACTTAGGATAAGAACCAACCATTTTTCCAAAAACCATTTTTCCAAAACTTGTCTCTTTCAGCTTGTGAAACGTAATTTCAACACCTTAACACCATATTGAATACCAAACCGCAATACACTGGAGAGGCTCCCGCTTAATTTGGAAGTTCCCTTCGTTCGATCTTTATAAATATAGCCAACTTCGGTTATCGTAAACCCGTTCTTTACGCATTTATACGCAAATTCAACGAAATATTCGCCAAACCCTTTCCTGGACCAGCGCGTTTCTGGCAGCACCTTGCTCCTGACTGCAACAAAACCAGAGGTATAATCACGTACTTTAAAGCCAAGGACCAGGGAAGCATAGAGATTAAAAACAGTGCTTAACGTGGAAAGTAATTTTGATCTTGTATCTTTTCCGCCGAGCGCATAGCGTGATCCAATAACAACATCATAGGTTTCCACTTTTTCCAGCAGCCGCGGGATGTCTTCCGGCGGCAATCCCAGATCGCAATCCATCCAGACAATTATATTTCCCTGCGCTGCTCTTACCCCATCATCCAACGCGGAAGCCAATCCTTTCTCATTCATCCGCCGTATCAATCGTACTTTGGGATGATTATATTCTTCCACTATTTTCCATGTTTCATCAGGACTGTTGTCATCCACAACAATAATTTCTTGGAGGCGGGAATCTACTGCTTTTGAAATTCTATCAATAGCTTCAACGATATTTTCCCGTTCATTATACGAAGGAAGCACTACCGATACATCACAGGGAGTTTTCATTTTCTATGCTCTTTATAGATTTGCTTGATGATATATTTGCTTGATTGTTGTGGCAATGTAAGTAATTTCCTCTTCCGTCAAATGACTTGAAGATGGAAGATAAAAACCATTCTTTTCCAGATATTCAGTATTTGGAAAATCCCCTTGCACCGGCAAATGCGCATAGGCAGGCTGCTTGTGCATGCCGATGAAAAATGTCCTGGTTTCAATGCCGCGCTTGTGCAATTCCTCTCGCAACCGCGGCATCGTCAAGGGAAATTTCTCCGTAACAACGACACCATACATCCAATACACATTCTTCGCCCACGGCTCCTCAGCGGGAAGAACGATCCCCGGCACTTCTTTCAGTAAAGAATTGTACATCTGAGCATTTCTGCGCCTGGCTTCTACTAATTCTTCTATCTTCTCCAACTGCGCCAAGCCGATAGCCGCCTGCATATTCGTTAAGCGGTAATTGTATCCGACCTCCTGATGTAAAAATCGAGGTTCGCCAAAAAAGTGATTTCGCAATTTTCGAGCACGTTCCGCCCACGATTCATTATTAGTGATAACCATGCCGCCTTCGCCACTCGTGATAATTTTATTTGCATAAAAACTGAACGTAGCAATGTCTCCTAAGGATCCTGTTTTTCTGCCTTTGTATTCGGCGCCATGCGCTTCTGCCGCATCCTCAATAACAATTAAATTATGTTTTCGCGCAACCTCCATCACAGCATCCATGTCAACTGGATGGCCATAAATATGAACAACCATGATCGCTTTGGTCCGAGGAGTAATTTTCTCCTCAATCTGCGCTGGATCCATATTCCATGTTCTCAACTCTGAATCAACAAACACCGGTATCGCTCCCATTTGCACAATAGGATTGCATGAACCAATCATGGTAAACGAGGGAAGAATCACTTCATCGCCGGATTTGATGCCTGCTGCTAACAATGCCAGATGAATGGCTTTCGTGCCATTCGAACAGCTTACCCCATACTTAACCCCACAATATTTGCTAAACTTTTCTTCAAATTCCTGAATATACTTTCCACTAGAAGAAATCCAGCCTGATTTAACAGCGTCAATAACATATGCTAGTTCATTTCCTTGGAGTGTCGGCTCACAGACGGGAATAAATTGCTTCATGTTCTTGTTTCTCCAACAAACCGCTTCTCTTCATCTCTTCCACGATATGGGCCTTGTTTTAATTCCACCATTTTCGCATCATCAAGGAGAGTCAGCCCATGGCCGGTATTAAGAACGATAGTATCACCTGTTCTAATAATTACTTCTGCCACTTTGGCATCATTGTCCCGATCATCATATAACTCAATTTTAACTCTGCCCGAGACTACATAAAAAAATTCCTGTACGGGAAAGTTTGTTAGTTTTGAAAAGGGAAGATGAAAATGAGCTTTCACAACTTCTCCTTTTCTGCGATTATGAATCCCCACTTGAAATGGAAACTCATTGGGCGTAACAAAAGTCATGCTCTCTCCTTTTGCATCCATTTCCGCAAGGCATTCTGCTCGCGTAATGATAGCTAAAATTCTGCCGTTATGTTCTATCTGTTCTATATTCGCGATACCCCTCTCCATTTTCATCTCTAGTGGAGAAACAGTTTAAAAACCTTATGAATACGAGGTATTCTTTTATCCCTTCTTCAACGCAACATAAAAAACAAATGGTATCGCCAAAATCGCAAAAAGAACATCTAGATACATCATCAAAAATCCAAAGCCATTAAGAACTGTTCCAAATCCCTGCGGGGTATAGGTATCAACTGCTTTTTCAGGGTACTTCCAGCCTACGGGATAAAACCAAAAGACGTGCGTCTGGTCAATAATATCATATACTCCGGTAGGAACAGTTAGGGATCCTTGATAAATATTAAAATTATGAGTCGCTTGTATCGCATGGATTTTTTGCGTATTCTCTCTAAAATAAGCGGAGATCTCTTCGCCCGTATTATAAATCCGCTGGAAATCTTCCGGCTTCCAGCCGCAGTTTGACCCTTTATCACATTCAATGTAATACAGAGGAACAGTTTTCGCTTCACCGGGAATTTTTTCAAGGTTATTTGTAATCTCTGCAAATTGCATGCCATCGACGTAATGCTTATCATTAAACACCCAGGCATGAATTCCGCGGTAAATCCGCGGATCAATAACGACCACAGCATCTTCTGGAATATTCTCATGCACATAGTCGCGCAACGAGAGAGTAATCGAGAGATCGCGTTCCTGGATAATGTTCTGAACGGCCATAACCGTCATAATAAGAACAAAGATAATAACGATGTTGGAAAAATATTTGAACGAAAATTTATGTCGTACTTTTTCGGCAAGGATCTCTAGTGCAGGGCCGGCAAAGATACTTAACACCAGTGGAACAAGCACATAGTGGCTGGAACTTCCCGTTTGGCCAGCGACATAGAGATAAATAAAAATCAGCGGCAAAAGAAGTGTCCACGCCTCATATTTATGCTTGCGAAATAAAAGAAAAAAACCAAGCATGCCTGTGACAAAAAGTACGCCGTCTAACGCAAGAAATTTTCCTGCCAAGCCGCGAGATATTTCACCCAGCCTGGTAAAAGTCCATGGTTTCGCTTCCATCCCCTGATGCGCCGTTTCGCCTATGCCCAGAACGACAGAAAAGTAATAATCAGTGATCCCGGTTTCTTTATAGGTAAAATAATTATAGATAAGAACCGGTGAAATGAGAAGCAATATAACCAGGAGACTTAAAATAATTATTTTAGCCATCTTTTTGTCGACGGAAACTTTTTTTTCATCTGAAACTTTCAAGAATGATTTCTTTTTATATTCATGAAAAATCCACACCACAAAAAAGGCAAGAGCAAAAAGAATGATGATATTTTTCATCAAAATGGCCAGCGAGAGAAACAAGGCCGTCAAATAGTAATTATGATGGCTTCCTTTCAACGCCCGGATAAAGAAAAAAGAGCTAAGCAGGGCAAAGAAATAGGCAGCCATGTCCATCTCGGTATTATACGTTAAAGCATAGCCTGACACCGCAAACAAAAAAGACGACATTAATGCTGCCTTCGTGGAAGAAAACAATTCTTTGGAGAGGAGATACACCACAAGCACCGCCAGGGAACCAAAGACAATGGCCGTAAGGCGAACCGATACAGAGGTAATCCCGCCAGATATCATATATCCAAGATCCGTGAGATAAAAAAATAACGGAGATTGTTCGATAGTACCCAGCCTTTGCGCGGAGATGATATTTAATGGGATAATAGAATAAATCATTTCATCCGTGCCGACATCAGTATGATACGCTGCAATAATTCTTAATACAAAAGCAAGAAGAAAGATCATTAATAGGATAAAATTAGTTTTCGTGATCTTCATTTGTTTAATACCCATCCATTTTTTAATTTGGGGAAAAAACACACCCCGTCTGCGTCATTTTCCCACCTGCTCCTAAACAACAGTTTGTAATTTCGCGAACTTTGCTGCAGTATTCCTCTCCGCCTTTCTCGCATTTCCATTGAATACACTTGTTAAAACCATCTTCCCCAATATTTTTGCGAGCGTTAAATGAGAAAATGATCATCAAGATCAATAGCCCATAGAGTACAAAAAGCAATCCTTTTTGGGCAGGGGATAACGTTGATTCCATCTTTTTCTTTTCCAAATTTTTTCTTTATAAATTATGTGAGTTATTTGAGTTTAAATGAGGTGAGTTTTGCTTATTTTTGTTTATGTTCATTTATTTTAAAAATTAATCTATTAATTCACCTTCAACGCCACAAAACTTCCCTCCACTTGATGCGCTGGTGTAAATAATCCTGAACTCAACAGTTCATCATAGCGCTGCTGCAATAAGGTCGTTTCATTTTCCGTTTTGGCAAGATACTTGGCATCCATCCTTCCATTGATAACAAGATATTGGTATTCATTCTTCTTTAAAAAGGAATGAAGATCAGGGATTTCCTTCTGTAAGATGCCGGTCCTCACATCAATTACCTCCTGGCACCAAAGACAGCTAAAGGCGCCAAATCCAAGGGTTAATTTATCGCGAGGAGAATAGAGAAAAACGGGAGTGTTATCTGGAAGAGACGCAAACCATTGACCGTACTGGAACGCTTCCTGGGGAGCGACAAATGAGCCGGACGTGGGCCAGATCGCCGTGTTTGCCGTAGACTTCTGATAACCAGACGTTACTAAAAGACCAAGAATAACCCCGACGATAACAAATCCTTTTAATAACTGCGATTTGGAAAAGAAAGATTTCAGAAAAGAAAATCCTTCTGCGGCAAGCAACGCCACAGGAATCGCCAGGAGCATCCACACCCGGAACGGACCGCGAGCCACAGACACGGGAAAGGTCTGCCCGTTCACTCCCCAGAATGCAAAGATCAGCCAGAATAACGCCACACAGCGCCACGTGTTTTCTTGTTGAACAAGCGAAGAGCGATATTTCCACAGAAGAAAGATAACTCCCAACAACACTAAGAGGGAAAGAACAACCCCAATGCCGATAGGATTGTTGATCATGTTATTTTTCTGCGCAACAAAGAAATCATTGAAGGTATAGGCTCTTGATCCGCTTCCTCCAGGTGAAACAAGAGACCCTATGAAACTTAAGATGTTAAATTTTCTGGCAACGGCAACATGGACATCAGTGCCGGCAGCATAGGATGTTCCTACATTGTAATAACTGGCAAATCCTTGCAGTCCGTATTTTTTCAGCATCGTCCCCCACCAGACCAGGGAAACAAGAAATCCGCCGATGAGAGCTGTTGCATGCCGAACAAAAAAATGTCTCTGCGTAACAGAAATAACAACAATATAAAGAACAATCATCGTTGAAAGTTTGAGAGGCTGATCTATGTTCTGGCTCACCCAAATGCTTGCCACCAGCAAAACGGCAAGGGGCCACCATTGTTTCTCCGTACGCATCTTTTCAAAGACATACATCGTAGGAAAAAACAGAGTAATAACTAAACTATGCGCCCAAATAAAGTGACTAAGGTACGACGGAACAACAGCTAAGATAAATGTCGCAAAAAGAGCTTTGCTATTGTTACCGATAAATTGTTTCGCGAAAAGATAGAAAAAGATAAATCCCAGAGAGATAATCAGCGCGTTAAAAAATTTTAACGTCCATGTGAGATTAGCTGATGTCTGATGAAGAACTCCCATCATAATGTCATATGCCGGAGGATACGGATCGATGTACGAAAGCACGGAATCAATTTCCCTTTCTGTATTTTGCAATGGCGGGTCATATGCAGTTTTCTCCAGAGCTACATACTTCGCACCCACGGCATGCCCCCAAGGATCTTCATCTTCCAAATAAGGATACGAAAAAGCGCCTTTTGTATACATATACAAAGACAGCAACGAAATGGCCAACACGAGAAGAATAGCGAGTGTTGATTTTGTTACTTTAAATGATGGAGGAGATGATAAGATATGGAGATATGAATTTTTCAGATATTTTTTTTCTTTGATACACACGTATATTGGAAGAACAAGACTTAACACCAGGAATACTCTCCAATCTAACGGAAGATGAAGAAAATTAAGAAAGATAGAAAGAATAGAAAATATTCCCAAGCCTATGCCTATGTTGACAAACGCTCTTTCCAGAATACTATTTTCGAGAGTGATTCCTTTTTTTCGCAGCAAATACGTTGCGGTCCACCCTAGTCCCAAAGTATAGATAAAAAACAGGAATATTGTGACAATGCTGGCGGCCATGCCCCCATTAAAACGAATTGCGTTTTTAAAGGTTATTGAATTGAAATTAACTTTAATGGGGATGGATCTTTAATTAATAGGGATCAATCAATCCGGATTATTTACTTCAGATTATTTACTTCATAAGAATACAAGGTTATCCCTTTATGTTCGGTAGTGAAAGACTTATTATAATGGCTATTGAGAAATTCTATCATCCCGACATGAAATCCTTTCGTTGCAATAACCCAGAAATCGTCTTCTTTGTTTAATTGAATCACTAACGCATCATAATACGCCGGCTGTACTCCATCAGGAATCTTCTTCACACGATACTCCGGGCTATTATTAAAAGGGTTATTAGAAATATAATAATAAAACAAAAATTCTGAAGACAAAGAATCATCAATAAGAACGATGGTATCATCACGAGCATACTCTTCAAAGTCGTTCATTGCTTCCCGCCAAGGGGCTTTTGTTGTTTCACTATAATATGTAAACAGAGCAAAAAAATTCAACGCAATGATGGCCAATACTACAAGATATTTCAGATGCCGTTTTGAAAAAATAGTTATACTTTTAGCCATCAAAATGTATAATGCCGGGACCATGAAATAAGAATGCCTTATTAAAGAGAATGAATGTGCCAGAACATCTAAGAAAACGAGATAGAAGATGCCTAATATCAATAAAGTAATAATAACCACTTTTTCATTAAATTTCGTCCCAACATTTGTTTTTTTGTAAAAAATAACAGCTAGCACAAAACCAAATAACACCAGCAAGAGAGGAAGCATATAAAAAAAGAGACCCAGCTTTGCGAGCACAAAAGGCACTCCTTTTGCTGCAAGACCTGCGGGAAGCGCAGAATGACGGCTTACTAATTGTGTTACAAAAGGCTTGATTAAAGGTATAGCTAGTACAAGAATAATCGACAAAGAATAGAGCCAGCCCTTAAACAAAACCTTGTTCTTCTTAAAATCAGTCCTAAAATAAAAGATAAACAAGTGAAGGATCATCAAAAATAATGTTACGTAGTTAACATACATGGCAAAGGTCATGGTGATAATGTACGCGAAAAGATACTTTCCTTGGCGATTGCTGTTGCTGTCAAAAAACATCACTAAAAACAGCGTTGAAAGCAACGCCAGAAAGCCAAACAGGCTGTATAATCTTGCTTCCTGCGAATATACTACTTGCAGCATCGCTGTGGAGAAGAACAAGGAACTCAGCAGAGCAACCCGCACATCAAAAAGACGCTTGGCAAGAAAAAAAAGAACAGGGATGGAAAGTACTCCAAAAAAAGCCGAGAGAAATCTCACGGAAAATTCCGAATTCCCAAAATACCTTATCCAATAATGAAGAAGCAGGTGGTGGCCGTAAGGCGACCCCTCCAGTTGGGTGACCAAAGTAATTATCTGCGCGGGATATTCCTGCTGCGCTTCCAAAAGAGACACCGCTTCATCCATCCAAATGCTTTCTTTTCCCAAGTCATAAAAGCGGAGAGTTCCACCAAGAAGCACGAGCAGAAGTAAAATAAGAAAAATGCGTTTGGGAGCCATTTTTTGTTATTATTTTTTTAGGTTATACCGGAATCAAAAAGCGGCACTTCCTCCGCAGACCGGAATATTAACACCAGTGAGGTAATCAGCATTTTCAGAAACAAGGAAATAAATCACATTAGCAACGTCCTCCGGAGTAGCAATTCTTTTCAGAGGCGTTTGCAAGGAAATGATCTCCAGCAACTTCTCCGGAAGATGATCGATAAATTTTGTTTTTGTAACACCGGGAGAAACCATATTCACACGGATTCCTGAACTACCCAGCTCTGCAGCCAGGGATTTGGAAAAGCCTTCCAAAGCATATTTGGCCGTAACATACGGAGATAATTTTGCCGGCGGCATGCCCGCAACATACGAAGTTAAAATGTTGATGATATGACCCTTCTTCTGCGCCATCATCTGGGGAAGAACTGCCGTTGTCGTGTTGTACGCTCCCCTGACGATAACATCATTAAAAAGCTGAAATTCTTTCCATTCAGTTTGTTGCAAAGATCGGGGAAATGGTTTCGGACTGGCATTGTTAATAACAACATCAATTTTCCCGTATCTATTAATAATGAGGTGGATCATCTCAGCAACATCTTCCTGATTGGTTACATCGGCTTGAAGAGCTATTGCTGAACCGCCGCCGCCCGCAGTCGTGATTTTAGCCATTATTTCAGAAATCAATGTTTCCGCACTTTTTTTGTCTTCCCGATAATTGATGACAACGTTTGCTCCTTTCTCTGCAAGCAATCGCGCGGCGGCGGCTCCGATGCCCGTGTTTCCCCCGGTAATTAAAACTATTTTTCCCGCAACCATTTTTGATCTGCCTTCGTTTGGATTTATGTCCTTCAGTATACCTTAGCTAAATGGAGGTTGAACTTTTTCTCCATCAAGCACTTTCACCTTTGCTTCTCCATCAATAAGTATTTCTTTTTTATCATTTATGATTTTAGTATGAATGACCAGAATCCGCAAGGCATCAATCTTGCCTATAACTTCACCATGGATAAGTATTTCTTCTCCCATCCGCACGGGGGATTTGAATTGAAGAGTCTGAGATAAGTATAAACATTTTTTCCCTGGAAGATGCATGCCGACAAGTGTAGAGAATAATGAACCTGCAAGCATGCCATGAGCAACTCGTCCGCCAAATTGAGTGTGCATTGCATACTCTTCATCCACATGAAGGGGGTTAAAATCCTCAGTAAGAGCTGCAAAGAGGTTAACATTATCCTGCGTTATCATTCTTGTAAAAGACACTTTGTCCCCTACTTGGATAGAAGAAAATTCCCGATCCCGCGCTTCTTTTCTTGAACTGATCATGATTTTAAACTAGCCTCTATATTTTATCGACTCCATGCTGCTGAAGTGCTTCTCGTATATCTTTCACAGTTTTTACGGCAATGATTTCATCCATGGTAAATTTAACATGGAATGTTTTCTCTAATTCGGTAACGAGCATCAGTCCATTAAATGAATCCCAATTTGGAATGGTGTCCGGAGAGCTTTCTTCAGTAATTTCCGACGGATCGATCTGGAGCACTTGCGCCAGGATTTCCTTTAGTTTGTTCCAATTTTCCATAATTCCCTCCATTCTTCATTTACGTTTGCTCCTTTTTTTTGTTGCTTTTCTTTTTTACTTTGCTTTTTTATTTTTATTTCTTACCGGTTTAATTTTATTTTTTTCGTTCTTCTTGTCCTATGGCATCCTGTTCGGTGATGATTTCTATAAAATCAGGGCATGATGCTGCATACTCTGTCAGATCAAGATGCCATAACGAAGAGCTTTGTTCATCGCGATGGAATGAAAACCCATGATCTTTATAGAAATCCTTTGTCTGCGCATTTTTCGTTGTGGGAATGTATTCTCCTATAACCTGCGTTACTCCTGATGATTTTGCTTGCTCAAGGAGATGATGCAGCAATACCGTTTCAATCTGTCTTCCCAAAACCCGGCAGCTCATCAGAAACGTATCAATAACCGCCGAATCATGGCCGTACTTCATTATCGCCGCTCCCACGATACCGCTGTCCCCTAATTTATCTTCGGCCTGAATGGAGCAAACATAATATGCTGGATCGTTGTGAAATTGGGAAATGTCAGCTTCACTGTACCGGCGCGTCGTGAGATTAAACTGATTCGTTCTATTTGTTAACTGTGAGATTCTCGGTATTGTAAAGTTATCTGCTTGCTTGATTGTGGCTTTCATGTGCAGGTTTCTTAGAAAGTCATGCGCATCAGAAAATTGTTCCCGTAATTTTCTCCGCTGCCTTTCTTCGGCATAGGATTTGCTGCGTAAGGCATCTTCTTCCGTTAATTGAAATGTGTTAAATTCATTCAGCTGTGTCAAAGTTTCAACGTACAATGAAGGATCATCTGGAAGAAGGATCGTCAGCACTTCCGGAAGAGCGGATTTGACGAGAAGACAATTATGTTTATCATCATCGATAAAAACCATGCTGTCCGTGCCAATATTGAGTTCATCAGCAATCTCTTTTATATTTGCTGCTTTGTCCTGCCAATTAATCCTCAGGGCGGAAAAATGCTGCTCGCGAAGCACCATGTGAGGATGGTCCCTGAGAACCTGCAAGACATCTTCTGGATTATTTTTGCTATTGACAGCGAGAATGATTCCCCTGTGAAACAACGATAACAGCACTTCCTGAAATTCAACAAAGGCATTTCCTGGAGGAGTTGGGCCAAGCTTGATCTTGTCAAAGCCATCTTCTCCGATAATGCCGCCCCACAAGGTGTTATCTAAATCGAGGACAATGCATTTTCGCGGTTTTGCTGCCAGCGCTTTTATGTAGGAAAGATATTCATCAGCGAGAAAAGGAAACAACTCCGAATGAAGTTTCATGTCCGCAATATAATGTAAGCGTTGATCGCACGAATTCTTCTTTCCATGGGCACTTAGAAAGGCATCATAATCGAAGACAAAAATGCTCTTCTCATTCTTGAATTGCTTCTCCAACTGATGATTAAGCTCTCTCACAATAGTTTTCATACCGAGATCTTCTTTATTGTCTAAAATACCTAAAGGGGAATAGGAAGGGACTTCAAAGTTATGAATGACTATTATTGTATTCGGATGGGATTTTACAAACATTTGCGCAAGTTCCTTCAGGAAAGCTGCTTTCTCATTGATGATGTTTTCTTTTTCTTCTTTTGATTTCCACAAGATCCTTAAATGGTGAGGAATGAATGTCTTTAGATCGATGAAAAAGAATAAGATCTGCGGGTTAAATGCAGAAATATCGCTGGCAATATTTGCCAATTCCGGCACCCCTAAGTTGTACGATGTTCGATATTTCATTTCAATCGAAAGATTTTCACGAGAACAAGAGTTAACGAGAACTTTTGAAAAATTGTCAAGAGTAAAACTACTCACAAGAGCAATCTTAAGTTTATTACGTTCCATTGTTTCCATCGCAATTTTACTTTTGACGTATTTCTTCCATCACCACAGCTATTGCCGTTGCAAACTCTTTGGTATGCGACATGCTCATTTTAACCTGTGTTCTTTGAAAGCCTTCTTTCAGGATCTTTGCGATAGGAGAGTGGTTTTTATTACTTGTGATAATAATATCCTTACATGATAAGGAAATTATCTCGCTGCAGGCTTTTATCACTGATTCTTTTGCCGCAAATCGGGCCGCAAAGGATTGAGGAGGATTTGGCCGCTGCAGGCAATATTCGATCTCTTTTTCATGAAAAAGGTTATGATAAAAAGGTTCATTTTGATGAAAAGGCACGGCAGCAAATCGCTGCACTGATTCGATATCCGTCCCAACCCCAATAATCTGTCCGATAACTCGAGGGACTTCAGTTTTCATGTTCAATTTCACTTGTTGCAGTTCCTCATTTTGAAGAATTTAATTCTGCAGGATTTTCTGGTTTTTTAACATAAAAAATTCTCTTGTCAGCTCCTTCACCGACTTCGTACATCCTAGTAAAGCCAAAATGTTGATATACCAAGTTGGCCGTCTTGTTATTTTCTTTGACTTCGAGAGAATACTGATTAACGCCCATTGCTGCGTAAGCCTCATCAATCAACTGCATTAAGCGTAAGGCGATATACAAATTCCTATACCTTGGATCAACAAAAAACAAGATAAATTCCTGCTTGATAGGTACTTTTTTCCCTCCTGAAGGGTACAATTTCCTCAGCCGAAAAAGACGTTGCGACAGACCAAAAGCAAATACGGGATGGAAGAGTAAACGGGCGAATAAGGAAGTTATGTTCTTTGTGGATACTGCTGCGCCAACAATCTGGTCTTCATTATTAACGGCGGCAAACCCAAAACAATTCCCGCTCCGCAGACCGACAGTATAAAAAATTTGGGTGTACTTTTCCCCCATGTCATAGAGCAGCCCGTCTTGCAAGGATTGCAGATGAAGCCGGGAAATGGCTTTAACATCTTCGGTTCGCAAGGGACGATAGGTTATGTCTGCCATTTAATGTCTATCCTTTATCTTCGGAATCGTAACGCAACAATACGCTTAAAATACACCCAACCAAATCTCAGAAGAGAAAAAAACGTGCCTGCGGTCTTGGACGTTCCTTCCAAGCGATCGATGAACGAGTAAGGAACTTCTTTAATGGCATATCCTTTCTTGCCAGCGCTATATAAGAATTCAATACAGTATTCTCCATACGCAGAATCGGCAAGAGACATTTCGGAAAAAACTGTTTTCCTGGCCGCAATAAATCCGCTGGTGTAGTCTAGCACTTTAAAATTGAGTATGAGATTGGCAGCAATGTTGATCATCCTGCTCGTAACTAAACGGAGCGCAGGCCGTAAATCTTTTCCTCCTTTAACATACCTTGATCCCACCGCAACGTCATATTTTTCAAGTTGCGCAACCAAGCTTGGTATTATTTCCGGAGGCATGGAAAGGTCAGCGTCAAGCCATACCACATATTTCCCGCGGGCTTCATCAATTCCTCTCTGAATCGATTTAACCAGCCCTTTATCAGAAGTGCGGCGAATTACTTTGACATCTTTTCCCACGACCTGCTGGGCTATTTCCCACGTTTTGTCAGGACTGTCATCATCAACGACAATGATTTCCTTTCTCTGGCCGGAGAGAGAGCGGTGTATGCTTTCAATAAGAGGGATAATATTCTTTGATTCATTATACGTAGGCAGCACCACCGACACGTCAATAGATTCTGTTCCTTCCATCTTATTCCCAAAACCATCTAAAATACTGCTTCTAAACTAAACTCCAATTTCAAACAACAATTCTCATCAGTTATCTAAGCTAGACAACTGCTTTAAATAACTTTTGAAAGAGTGAGCGATTTTAGAATCACAACTCTTTTAAGCTAATCTTCAGCGGAGGAAAGATGCATTATGGTCAATCGCATGAAAAATATCATCATAACAATTCCGGCTTATAATGAAGAACGGACCTTGCCTAGAGTCCTCACAGAAATACAAGAAGTTCTAGCAAAAACGAAATACAAATACAAGATCCTCGTGGTAGATGACGGTTCTACCGATAAAACCGCGGAAATTGCCCGTAAATATGGTACCCTTGTTGTTTCTCATAAACGAAATAGAGGTTTGGCAGAAACGTTTCGCACAGAAATGAAAGAATGTATCAGACTAAATGCAGATATAATTATTCACACCGATGCCGATGGCCAATACCACTCCAAACATATCCCCCAGTTAATTGAGAAAGTAGAAAAAGGATACGATCTTGTGCTGGGGAGCAGATTTAGTGGAAAAATTCAATCCATGCCTTTCCTCAAGTGGATTGGCAACATTGCCTTCTCCAAAGTGCTTAGTTCTTTAATAAAAACAAGAATCACGGACTCCACGACGGGCTTTCGCGCCTTCACGGGAGAAATTGCCAGAGAGATACAATACATAAATACGTTTACGTACACGCAGGAACAAATAATAAAAGCTGCAAAACAAGGCTATAAAATAACGGAAATTCCCATCATCGCGAGGAAGACAAGAAAAAGCCGGCTGTTTAAGAATCCTTTCCAGTACGCGCTGAAAGCATGGATTAATATCTTCAGGATTTATCGGGATTACGAACCTCTGATGTTCTTTGGAAGAATCGGAGGAGCGCTACTGGGAATGGGCGTGGTTATCGGATTTTGGCTCGTGTACAGGTTTCTTACACTTGGTTACGTTGGAAGAACTCCATCAACAATCTTAAGTGTGCTCTTAATCCTGGTCGGATTTCAAATCGTCCTTTTTGGTTTTTTGGCAGACATGATGAGACAATAATCTAAAAGGGAGGTTAAAAATGCGTGAAAATGAGGTAAAAATAATTGTAACATTAGGTCCTTCTACAAACACGGAAACTGCCTTACGCAAAATAAAAGACAAAGGGGTCAGTTTCGTTCGAATTAACATGTCTCATTCTTCGCTTGATGATTTGTATTACTTTATTCAATTAGCAAAGAAAGTCGGTATCCCGTTCATTATCGACACGGAAGGATCACAAGTCAGGACCGGTAATCTTACCACTTCTTCGATCATTCTGGAAGAGAATGATGCCGTGAAGATATTTACGGAAGAAAGAAATGGAACAAAAGAAGGATTCAACTTGACCCCAATGCATATTGTAAAACAACTAGAAGTGGGCGACCTTATTCATGTCGACTTTGACACGGTAACATTGTGCATCGCAGATGTTTCAACACTAAATCAGGGATATATCACTGCAAAAGTAATTACCGGAGGTGATGTCGGAAAAAATAAAGCCGTCATTGTTGATCCCGTTTCGCACAGAAAGATGGCTCTTCCTACTTTGTCAGAGAAAGACCACAAATCAATTCAAATGGGCCTGCAGGAAGGAATTGGCCACATCGCTGTTTCTTTTGTCCGCTCGGGGAAAGCCGTTGATGAAGTCAGGCAAGCAACGCAAAATGCGATGAAAATTATCTCGAAAGTAGAATGTGTTGATGCCCTTGAAAATCTTGATGAGATCATTAGGAAAACTGATTATATTCTGATAGACCGCGGTGATTTGAGCAAGGAGATTCCTATTGAAAAAGTTCCTTTTACACAAAAAATAATTCTGCAAAGAGCACGAAAATGGAACGTGGGAGTGTTTGTCGCAACCAATTTCTTGGAAACAATGATTGAAAAAAAGAAGCCAACGCGCGCGGAAGTCCATGATATTATTACGTCTGTTGTAGACGGAGCAATGGGGCTCACATTGGCGGCAGAAACAGCCATTGGCAAATATCCCATGGCCTGCATTAATACTCTTAAAAAAGTGATCCGCCATGCCCAGTTGGCAGTGAATCTTGAAACAGTGAGAGAAAAAGAAAACAGTTTTGTAAACAAACTAGAAGAAGCAAACTATTTGCTTAATTTTGATATCTCCTCTTCGCTCATTGAAGCGCATGGGGGGAAATTAGTCGATCGCATGGTTAAAGAAATGCCCTTGCAAAATTATCTGCAGAATTTGCCTCGTATCCGACTGGATGAAGAAAGGCAGCGGGACGTTGAACAGATTGCCATTGGAACATACAGCCCGATAGAAGGATTCATGGGAAAAGAAGATGTAATGGCCGTGCTTGACAATATGCGGCTGGCAAACAGCGTGGTCTGGCCGCTGCCGATCATCCTTGACGTCAGTGAGGAAAAAGCCAAAGAATGCATAATGGGACAAGACGTAGCTCTTGTTGATGCACAAGGAGAGATTATGGCGCTTCTTCATCCTAAAGAGATATTTTCTATAGACAAACAAGAGATGGCGCGAAAAATGTACGGAACGGACGATGGAGAACATCCTGGCGTAAGAATGGTTATGCAGATGAATCCATTTTTGATTGGAGGAAAAATCACCCTCCTGCGAAGAAGGCAGAACGAATTCAAAGAATATGAACTTACGCCGCGGCAAACAAGGTATTTATTTGAAGAGCGGGGATGGGCAAAAGTGGTTGGGTTTCATACACGGAATGTTATTCATCGCGGGCACGAATTCATCCAATTGAAAGCGCTGGAAGAAGAGCACTGCGATGGATTGTTTGTCCATCCCGTCGTGGGAAAGAAAAAAACAGGGGATTATACTGCCCGGCAGATCATCAAATCCTATGAGTTAATGATCAAGCATTTCTACCCCAAGAACAAAGTAATCTTCGGAACATTTTCAACATACTCGCGCTATGCCGGGCCAAGGGAAGCGTTGTTTACAGCGCTCTGCAGAAAAAATTTTGGCTGCAGCCATTTTATCGTAGGGAGGGACCACACCGGGGTAGGAAATTTTTATCACCCGAAAGCTGCGCACAATATCTTTGACAGGTTCCCTGAAATAGGCATCAAAGCGATTTGTTTTGACAATGTATTTTATTCAGAAAGATTACAGCATCACGTGCATGAAAAAGAGAACTCTACATATCCAGAAGAAGATAAACTGCACATTTCCGGCACACAGGCGAGAAAACTGTTTGAAAATGGCGAGCTGCCACCGGAATGGTTCATGCGGCCGGAGATTGCCAAGATGATTGCGGATGGAATTAAGAATAAAGAAGAAGTGTTTGTGAAAGAATAAATAAAAAAGTATACGCAATATTACTATGGACCTCGCTCAATTCCTCGGCTGGACTGCCACATTTCTCTTTTCCATAATGATCATTCCACAGATGATAAAGACAATTAAGACAAAAGATACCCGCGGGGTAAGTCTTTTACTTTTCATTATTTTTTTAATTGCAAATATCATTGCTTTAGTGTATGCAACACTTATTTCTCAGCCGCCGCTTATTATCAAATATGTAATTGCAATAATTACTACTTTAACATACATTGTACTTTATGTTGTCTATTATCAACGGAAAAAAAGAGAAGAGATAAAAATTCAAGAAACCGTTACAGAAAAAAATAAAACTTAAACACTAACAAAAAAATAAAAAAGAGATAAAAAAGAAGTGTTATGGCGATCGTCCTTTGGTTCACCGGCTTAAGCGGATCTGGAAAGAGTACTTTAGCAGAAGCGCTTAAAAGAGAGTTAGAATCCCATGGAAAAACTGTAGAAATTCTTGACGGCGATACTGTTCGTGAAAAACATCAGGTCAAACTTGGCTTTTCCCGAGAAGATATCAGAGAAAATAATCGTTTGATAGCGGAACTGGCTGCAAAATCTACAGCGGAAATTGTCTTAGTGCCAGTCATCTCTCCCTATAAAGAAGACCGCCAAATGGCAAGAGAGATTATTGGGGGGAATTTTATTGAATTGTTCATACATGCTCCTCTTCAGGAATGCATTCAAAGGGATGTAAAGGGCTTGTATAGAAAAGCGTTGGCCGGAGAAATCGATAATTTCATCGGCATTTCTGATGCAAATCCGTACGAGGAACCATTGAATCCAGATCTCACGATCAACACCGCTGATCTCTCTGTAGAGGAAAGTGTAACTCTCCTCATGCGCCAGTTGCAAGAGAAGAAAATATGCAAGTGAAATAGTGAATACGAAATCATCACTTTCTTACAGCATCTTCTTGCAACAATAATTTTCCTTGAGCATACAATTTTCGCACGAATTCAATGGCATGGAGAAACGCGTAGAACCACAACGTGTAAT
>Ga0209542_10006399_pt1 | contig 22931 bp, 17 predicted proteins | sample RifCSPhighO2_01_FD_184028 | JGI IMG/M metagenome (GOLD analysis project Ga0209542, IMG submission 184028) | Soil microbial communities from Rifle, Colorado - Rifle CSP2_plank highO2_0.1 (SPAdes) (version 2) | ecosystem: Environmental > Terrestrial > Deep subsurface > Rock core/Sediment ... | reverse complement strand
CGTGCGAAAACCATTGATGCGGCGAATCCGAGGCGGCTGGTGCGCGCGATCGAGATCGCCGCGAAACTTGGGGCAGTTCCGCCGTTTAAGAACACTCCGCGCGAAGACATCAGCCCCCTTTTCATCGGCCTCACACTCCCTCCCGATGAGCTCAAAGTAAAAATAACTACTCGCTTATTCGCCCGCCTCCAGCCAAAGGGCAGTTACAGCGGGCAGGCGCGAATTAGAACATCTATGGTTGGAGAGGTTCGGTCGCTCCACGCCAAGGGTCTTTCGTGGAAACGAATGGAAGAGTTGGGGCTTGAGTATCGCTACGTTTCTCGATACCTCCGAGGGTCTATATCCAAAGCGGAAATGATCGAAAAGTTGCGGTCGGAGATTTGGCAGTATGCCAAGCGCCAGATGACGTGGTTCAAGCGAGATAAGAGAGTGAGGTGGTTCAAACTGTCTCAAATAATTGCTATCAAAAAAGATATCCGAAGGTTTCTATCACTCTGATTTTATGCTAGCATTTCCCTGTTGGGCCTGTAGTTTCAATGGTAAAACATCGGTCTCCAAAACCGAGGTTCCGCGTTCGACTCGCGGCGGGCCCGCAAATTAACAAGCAAAGCGAGTATAATTTCCCGGGATTCTTAAGCGACACTAAAAGATCCTGGGCTTGTCGGACTTGTCGAAATAATCCGCCGCTTGGCGGATTATTTCTTCGATTCCTTGTGAGTCGTGCGCTTCATGCACCACTCGCAAAACTTCTTGAGCTCGATTTTGCGCTCAACTTTCTTTTTGTTTTTCTCGCTCCAGTAGTTCGTACGCTTGCAAACGGTGCAGGAGAGTTTGATTAGGCGATCTTGGGACATGTGGCTGATGTTCTTAACGAGCGTAGCGAGTTGTAGAACATCGCCATCCCGAGGAATTCTTATTCCGAGGGACATTCGCCCACTCATATACTAGTGTCCGAGAGCATAGCAGAAAGCGGAGAGAATGTAAACAATCAAATTCGAGTCTGAATTCGGGTATGATTCGAGACTATACGTAGATGCGTTTGATGAGAGGGTTGAGCCGAGTGACGACTTCGTACCACGAGGCATCCAAGGATCGAGCAAGTCCTGCCGCAGAAACGGGAAGCTCATCTTTTCCCCCCATGACAATGACTTCATCTCCCACGCGGACACCTTTGACAGCGCTTACATCGATCGTGAGCATATCCATCGAGACGCGGCCAAGCACACGGCACTCCTTCCCTCGAACCACTACAGAGCCGATGCTCGAAAGCGCGCGGGGGTAGCCGTGCCAATACCCCACGGGAACAATAGCGATGGAAGAGTCTTTGACAAGTGTTTCGGTCAAATCGTACCCTATGCGACTTCCCTTCGGAAGTTTCTTTACCTCCGTAATGAGTGATTTCCAAACGAGCGCGGGCCGGAGCTCGATTCGCTCCTGTAAGACTTCGCGAACTTCCGGCGCCGGCCACAGCCCATAGAGACTCATGCCCACCCGAACAAGATCGAGGTGTGATTTTGGAAAGAGCATAACTCCCGCGCTCGCGGCGGCGTGCGTAATCGGCGTATATCCGGCTTTTTTGAAGGCGCGCATCCATTTCTCAAACTCGAGCATTTGCCTTTCCACATCCTTGGGAAAGGCCGGATTTTTTGCGGCGGCGAAATGGGTGAAGAGTCCCTCAACTTTTAACTTTGGACTTTCAACTTTTAACTTGCCAAGGATTTTTGGCAGGTCTGCCGCCAAAAATCCTTGGCGATGCATACCTGTGTCTACCTTGAGGTGAACCCTGAGCGGCTTTGAAAGTTTTGCATTCCCTATCGCGTTAAGTGTTTCGAAAGTAGAAACGGTGAGAGAGATGTCATCCTCTGCCGCCTCGTTCAAAAGTCCCGGCATCGTATAGCCAAGGACGAGGATGGGGAGCTTCACCCCCACCCTGCGAAGAGTCCGCGCCTCGGTGATCGAATCAACGCCAAGAAAGTCGGCGCGAAGCTTCTCCATCTCTCGTGAAAAATCCACGAGCCCGTGGCCGTAGGCGTTTGATTTGACCACGGCCATCAATTTCGTCTTCTTTGAAATTAGATCTCGAAATACGTTGAGGTTATGCAAAATCGCCCGCCGATCAACCTCAATCCACGTTCGAAGACCCCTTTTTTCACTCACAAGCGAAGTCATGGATGCGCCGGGGTGGACTCGAACCACCGAAGGCCAAAGGCCGTGAGATTTACAGTCTCATGTAATTGCCACTATACGACCGGCGCAACAAAAGGATAGTAGCAAATTTCTTGCTACCTCTCAATGCCTCTCGGTTATCTGAGATAGATTCCCGCGCGCAAGGAAAAGATACGGAAGGAAATGGAAGAAGAGAATTATTTCTTCGCGTGCGCGGTCTCGCCGACGATCACATCACTTTTAACTCCTTTGGCATGCCCGTTTTTCCCGTTCCGCCCTTTTTTCACGTCGAATTGAATATCGTCGTTCTTCATCGAAAGTGAAACGAGGCCACCCTTCTCAAGACCTCTTGAAATGATGAGGGACGCGACGGGATTGAGAATCTTATTTTGAATGAGCCGCCGCAGGGGCCTGGCTCCATACTGCGGGTTGTACCCTTCCTTCGCGAGATAGTCATAGACTTCGGGCGCGACGGAAAGCGAGATTTCTTTGGCATGCAGGCGCTCTTCAACCTGTCGAAGCTGAATGGCGACAATCTTTCCGACCGCCTCCCTGCTCAAGATATCGAAGATGATAATGTCGTCGAGGCGATTGAGGAATTCAGGGCGGAAGTGGTCCTTCAGCGCCGCGGTTACCTTGCTCTTCGCGTCCTCATAATCAGTGGACTTGCCTTTCACCGAAAAGCCGACCTTCTCCATTTTATCGATAAACTGGGCTCCGATGTTCGATGTCAGAATCACGATGGTATTGCGGAAGTTAACCGCTCGCCCCTTCGCGTCGGTGAGTCTGCCGTTGTCGAGTATCTGGAGCAGAATGTTGAAGACTTCCGGGTGCGCCTTCTCGATCTCGTCGAAGAGGACGACCGCGTACGGCCGGTGGCGAATAGTCTCGGTAAGCGTCCCTCCCTCCTCGTATCCGACATAGCCCGGCGGCGCGCCGATGAGCTTCGAAACGGCGTGCTTCTCCATAAACTCCGACATATCCACGCGAATGAGCGCGCGGTCGTCGTTAAACATAAACTCCGCGAGCGCTTTGGTAAGTTCAGTCTTCCCCACACCGGTCGGCCCGAGGAACAGGAACGATCCTATTGGACGATTCGGGTCGGAGATGCCGGCACGGCTTCTCTTGATCGCGTCCGAAACGCGCTTCAGCGCGTCGTCTTGTCCTATGATGCGTCCCCGGAGCTCGTCTTCGATGCGCACGAGCTTCGAGGCTTCCTCCTCGATCATGCGCATGACCGGGATGCCCGTCCACTTGGCGACAATTTCGGCGATATCGTTGCCCATAATTTCCTCCTTGAGAATGCGACGAGAGCTCTGAAGTTTCTTTAGACGCTTGACGTTTGTTTCGAGTTCGCGCTGGAGAAGTGGGATGTTCCCGTAGCGGATTTCCGCGGCTTTCGAGAGGTCGGCTCTCGCCTCGGCGTGTTCCGCGTCAATGCGAAGTGTCTCCAACTCTTTTTTCGCCCTCTTGATTTCGGCGAGCGTCTCCTTCTCGTTCTTCCACTTGAGTTCAATTTCCTCGGTTTTCTCCTTCAAATCGGCAATCTCCGTCTCGATCTCCTTAATTCGCGACTTCGCCTGTTTGGACGCCCCCGCTTCCGCTCCGCCGACGTGACGAGACGGGTCGGCCTCCTTTTTGAGCGCCTCTTTCTCAATCTCAAGGCGCATGACTTTGCGTCTCGTCTCCTCAAGCACGGGCGGCATGTTTTCGAGCGAAATTTTGAGCGATGACGCGGCTTCGTCGATGAGATCGACAGCCTTATCGGGAAGATAGCGGTCGGTGATATAGCGGGCGGAGAGGTTTACCGCCGCGACGATCGCTTCGTCAGTGATATGCACCCCGTGGTAGAGTTCGTACTTCTCCTTAAGACCGCGCAGGATCGCGATCGCGTCTTCAACCGAGGGCTCGGCGACGAACACGGGTTGAAAGCGGCGCGTGAGTGCCGGATCCTTTTCAATATGCTTTTGGTATTCCTTAAGCGTCGTCGCGCCGATAGCTCGAAGCTCTCCTCGCGCGAGCGCGGGTTTCAGCATATTCGAAGCGTCCATGGCGCCTTCGGCGGCACCGGCACCGACGATGGTGTGGATCTCATCAATGAACATGATCACCTTACCCTCGGATTTTTCAACCTCTTTCATGATGTTCTTGAGGCGCTCCTCGAATTCGCCGCGATACTTGGTTCCGGCGATGAGAAGTCCGAGGTCGAGAGACACAAGCTCTTTATCTTTCAACGATTCGGGAATGTCGCCCTGCGCCATACGCAGCGCGAGTCCTTCGACAATGGCGGTTTTTCCCACACCCGCCTCTCCGATGAGGATGGGATTGTTCTTGGTGCGGCGGGAAAGAATCTGGATGATACGGGAAATTTCCTGGTCGCGCCCGATCACCGGATCGAGTTTGTTCTCTCGAGCAAGAATGGTGAGATTGCGAGTGAACTTCGCCAAGAACTTATATCGTTTCGGGCTCGCGGTGGCGACATCGGTCAGGCGTCCCTGTCGAAGCTCCTCGAGAACTCGAAGCAGGCTCGCCTTCTCCAGTTTGAAGCGGGCGAGGACTTCGCGCGCGGTTCCGCCGACGTCGAACACCGCGAGAAAAAGGTGCTCGGTCGAGACGAATTCATCTTTAAGCGACGCGGCTACTCTGCTCGAGTTCTCGAGTATCTGCGCGAGCTCCGGCGTGAGGTAGATCTGGTAGGACGGCGAGAGCACGGGAGCGCTGTCGGTCCCTTCTATGGATTCGAGGATGGAATCGGTAAGCAGTACCGTATCTACTTCAAGTTTCTCCAAAATCGAAATGACAATGCTCTCTTCCTGCAAAAGGAGCGCCGCGAGAAGGTGGAGCGGGTTCACATGGTTCTGTCCACGCTCAATAGCGAGCTCATGCGCTCGCCGAATGGCCTCTTTCGCTTTCGTGGTGAAGTGATGAAATGGGGGCATGATAGTGAAAAATGCCTAAAATATCTGGCTTTACAATACTAGCATAAAAAAACGCGCCTCCAAAAGCTCTCGGCAGTTCAATTCGGCGGTACCGCTACTTTCAAGGCAAGTTCGAGCACTCTCTGTATCGGCAAAAACGCGTTACGATTGGAATTTTGCGCACCGACACCAAGCCCGATGACTTCCCCGGAGAGATTCAAAAGGATCGAGCCCGCGACAAGCTCCGCCGAGCGTATATCCGTTTTAATGGAGACTGTTTCTTTGTGCGTCTGCGGCGTCGTGGTCGACGTGTCGGACGGTTTTGAGACGGTTCGCAAAATGAGGTTCGAGATGATACCGGTGGAAACTGAATTGGTTTCGTCTCCGGAGAGCGCCACGACCGTCTGGCCAAGCTTCAGCTCGCCGAGGCCAAACTCCGGCGTCTTGAATCGGTAGACTCCCTTTTCCTTATCTTGCAAAAGCACATGGAAGAAGATGAGTCCCGTGCTTTGGTCTGAATGGACGATGTTCAGCGGGAAGACGCGCCCATCAGGAAACACTCCCTGATAGCTCTCCGCGATGGCGTTTCCGAGACTGTCGGTCTTTCGGTACGCGACGCTTATGTCGGACGCGAGCAGGCCCTCTTTCGAGACGACGAGCGCGAGACCGGCGAACGTCCCTTGCCCTTCTCCGGTAACTTCTCGAACGCGCACAACGCTCTCGGTGTTCTTGTCGATGGCGCTTATGATGGCATCATCCGATTTGACCACGATGGTCTCTTTCGTCACGACCGACGCGCTCTGCGCGGCGGGCTCGGTTACCACGCGCTCTATTGTCTTCTCGACCACGCGGTTGATGGTCTCCGTCACCGCGGGAGGCGCCTGATCCATGAGAGAAACAGTCACGATGCCGGTGGCGATCGAGGTCACGAAGGAGACAAGCAGGGCGAGAAGAATAAGCTGTTGTTTATTGAGGCCTTCCATGTAGTACGAATTACGAATTTGTGCCCACCCGACTGAACGATTTCAGTTGTTTGGGCGGGCGAATATACGAATTAAGGGCCGGATGCCTCCCCATAGTACACAACTGCAAGGAGGCATTCAATGTTCGAAGGAAAGCAACTTTCCAAATATACTGGAAGTCGCTTCAATATCCTTCTTGGTTGTACCCCGCCCAAGAGTAAAACGAAGAGAGGAGAGAGCTCGCTCTCTCTCACCATCGAGCGCCGCTACGACGTATGATGCCTTTTCATCCTTGAGGCACGAGCTTTTGGTGGAGACGGCGATGCCTGCGGCATCAAGCTGCAGAGTGAGGAATTCGGTGTCGATTCCGAGGAGCGAGATATTCAAATTGTTCGGCAACCTCTCCCCCTCTTTCATACTCCCATTCACTACCATGATCTCATCTATCTTCTTATTCGCGCGAATAAGAGAATAGAGATGGTCCCGCAATTTCCTCATGCGCGTTGACTCCCGTTCACGCTCGGAAGTTGCGATCAAAAGCGCTTCGGACAAACCCACAATCGCGGGGATGTTTTCGGTTGTTGCGCGAAGACCCCTCTCCTGCCCTCCGCCGAGAAGGGTTGGAGTAAGCGCGGTGCCCCGTCGAACGTACAGGGCTCCGACCCCTTTTGGACCGTAGATTTTGTGCGCGTCGAGAGAAAGTAAATCTACGCCAAGCGCGTTCACGAGGCAGTGTAAATACAAGGGGGCCTGGCAGGCATCCGAATGAAAAACGGGATACCGTTTTCCATTCGGTGAATTATGAAGTATGAATCTGGAATTACGAATGGGGGCGAGTAATTGACCTATCTTTCGAATAGGCTGTATCGTCCCTATTTCGTTATTCGCGTACATAACCGAGATGAGCACCGTGCTTGGCCGGATCGCCGCGATTATTTTCTCCGGCTTGACGATACCGCTTTGCTCCACCGGAACGTAGGTTACTTCGACTCGTCCTTGCCGCTCTAGTGCTCGAAGCGGTTCGAGGACGGAGGCGTGTTCAATATTGGTCGTCACCACGTGCGGGACTCTTCGCCTCGAGGGGGCCGCATCGACTGCGCCGAAAATCGCCAAATTGTTTGCTTCCGTTCCTCCGCTTGTGAATACGATCTCATCAGCGTGCGCTTCTAGGGCGCGCGCGACAGAGGTGCGAGCACTATCCAATGCTTTTTTTGCCGCCACTCCTTCGGCGTGGATGGAACTTGGGTTGCCGAATCCGCCGGCTGGCGGATTTGTGAAAAACGGCTCCATCACTTTTTTCACGCGTGAATCAAGCGGGGTGGTTGCGGCATAATCGAGGTAAATTCGTTTCCTTGACATAGGTAGAGGGACATGATATCAAAAGGTTCGAAATGTTCAACATATAACTATGAACTCTGAACAAAATACCATCACGGTGTGCACACCAAACGCAGGAACACTCGCTTGGGAATTTCCACAGGGTGTTACTTGGAAAAGTCTTCAGATTAAAACAACTGTCGAGGAAACACTCCAACTGCTCATGACGACTCTGATGCCGGCTCTAGCGGTTGAACCAGAAGTTGGCCTTGCCCTCCTTAAAGCGACAGAAGGAATGGTAAAGGCACGGCAGACAGAACAGGTCAGAGAGTTGCTTGTGCAACAGTTGCGTGGGCGGACAATCTTAGCAGGCTAGTTTGGGTGGGTAACTGATAGGAATTCAGACAGTTCGCAAGGGGCGGGCTGTCTATTTTTTACTGGATAAAAGAGCGATATTGACGTATACTTCCCTCCTATGGTGCTTGATACGAACACACTCCTCACGATCTTTGCCGGCGGTATGGTTGTTGCCATACTTCTTGGGGTCCACACCGAATGGAAGGTGTACCGGCTACTCAAAGGCAAGAGTGGGAAGAGTCTGGAAGAAGTGATCATACGGAATGCTTCCGATATCGAGAAGTTTCGGAAGTTTCGCAAGGAACTTGAGGTATACCTGGAGTCCGTTGAGAAGCGTCTTTGCAAAAGCGTGCGCGGCATCGGGACGGTTAGGTTCAATCCGTTTAAGGGAACGGGAGAAGGCGGGAATCAAAGTTTCGCGACTGCCTTCCTCGACGAAAAAGAAAACGGCGTGATCCTCTCGACACTCTACACGCGCGAGAGAGTGGGAATTTACGCCAAGCCTCTCAAAAATGGGAAGTCAGAATATGAACTCACGGAAGAGGAGAAGCACGCATTACGGGAAGCGAAGGAGAAGTTGCGCTCCTAAAGACACAAATCACAGTACACAAAAACCAAACAAACATACCAAAGCACAGTATCCAAAAAGCCAAACAACATTACAAATCACAGTAACCAAAAATCCAAACAGAAGATGAGTTTGTGTTTTGGGAAGTTCGTGTTTTGTTTGGATACTGGGCGGGTCTGTGTTTTGTGAAGTTTCTGAAGCTTTGTCTGGACTTTTTGTAGTTTGCGTTTTGTGTTTTCCGTGACGACCCACAAAATTACTATGACAACTGACATTCCAAAAACTGAAAAAGGAACGAAAACTCCGCGGCCACCGGTAGTCGCGATCCTCGGACACGTGGACCACGGCAAGTCGACCCTCCTCGATTACATTCGAAAGACAAATGTGGTTGAAAAGGAGGCGGGAGGCATCACCCAGCACCTTGGCGCGTATGAGGTAGCGCACAAGACTAGAGAGGGCGTGGAGCGAAGCATCACCTTTCTCGACACCCCGGGACACGAGGCCTTTAAAGGAATCCGGAGCCGCGGAGCTACTGTCGCGGATATCGGGATCCTTATCGTATCCGCGGAAGAAGGCGTGAAGCCGCAGACCGTCGAGGCGCTCCTCGCCATAAAGAAAGCGGGTATTCCCTATCTCGTCGCCGCGACAAAAATCGACAAGCCCGAGGCGAATGTGGAACGCACGAAGCAGAGTCTCGCTGAACATGAGATTTATGTGGAAGGCTACGGGGGAGACGTGCCCTTTGCCGCGATTTCAAGCAAAACCGGCGAAGGAGTGAGTGATCTTCTCGATCTTATTCTTCTCGTCGCGGAACTTCACGATATCGGCAGCGTAGAGGGCGCGCCGATGCGCGCGTTCGTAATCGAATCGAACGTGAATAAGAAAAAGGGCATCTTCGCGACCGTCATCGTTAAAGAAGGGGTGCTCCAAAAGGGAGGGTTTCTGGTGGCGGAAAACGCGTTCACCCCCACGCGCCGCATTGAAAATGTGCAGGGAGCTTCCATTGAAAAGGGCGAGCCGGGTATGCCGGTCGTCATCGCGGGATGGAGCGATGTGCCGCGCGCGGGTGCCGCGTGTCGTCTCGTGGAGACCAAGCGGGAAGCCGAGGCTCTTGTGCAGGGTGAGGAGGAAAAAAGACGAAAGAGACCCGACAACACGGCGACGACGGTTCTTGCGGAAACGGCGCTCCTCCCCTTAGTCATCAAGGCGGATACGGCGGGAAGTCTCGAGGCAGTGGAAGCAGAAGTGCAAAAACAGGCAACGGAGAAAGTCCCGATTAAAATCGTCGCTCGGGGTATCGGCGCGATAAGCGAGAGTGACCTTAAGAGCGCGAAGGGCGGAGGTGAGATAGCGATTGTTGGATTCAACGTCGGAATAGACGGGCCGGCAAAGAGCATTATCGAGCGCGGGGGGATTACCGTGCAAACCTTCGATGTGATCTACGCGCTCGGTGAATGGGTGGGTTCGTTAGTCAAGAAGCGCACCCCGAAGGTGACGGTAACGGTGATGAAGGCAAATGCTCGCATCTTGAAGATATTCACGACCGAGAAGGATAGACAAGTTATTGGCGGCAAGGTGCTTGAGGGAATGCTCGAAACGGGAGATGAGTTTACTATCTTTCGTCGCGAAGCGCTGATCGGCAAGGGGAAAATTCGAGAACTCCAGCGATTAAAGGAGAAGGTTTCTTCCGTTCCGCAAGGCGCCGAGTTTGGCGCGTTCGTCTCGACGAGTATCGATATCATGCCGAGTGACCGCATTGAAGCAGCAAAGAGCGTGGAGCAGTGATACACACTAAAGGCACGCCGCAGCGCCCCTCGACTGTAGAGTGTCCCATTCCTCTCTCGCTATACAGAAGCGTATCTACAACTTCCCCATTCGTGTGCGCTATTCGTTAACCGTATTTACTATGAAAACGACAAAAGCCGAAAAAATGCGTGAGGCCATTCGCCATGCCGCCGCGGAGTTCATGGCGGAAGCATCGAACCGAACATCGCTCGTTACGGTGACGAATGTCCACTTGGCGAAGCGAGGTGACTCCGCGACCGTTCTTATCACCGTGTTTCCGGACGATAAGGAAAAAGAGGCTTTGGAATTCGCGAGCCGACAGGGCGGAGCCCTCCGCGACTTTATCTCGAAGCGCATCTCCCTACAGCGTGTCCCCTATATCTCTTTCGCGCTTGATGTTGGAGAAAAGAACCGACAGAAGCTCGATGAATTATCGAACTCCTAGAAAAAGTTCGCAAATTGCTTTATTGTTAGGGTGGTACCTCATGGCCACGTGGCGAAGATAGTAACGCGGCGGTCTGCAAAACCGCAATGCGGGGGTGCAAGTCCCCCCGTGGCCTCCTCTCTTAATAAAGACGAGGGAGAATAATTTGCGTTTGGTTTCGGAGAGTATTGCGCCGAGGTGACGGAATTGGTAGACGTACGAGACTTAAAATCTCGAGACCGTAAGGTCGTGTGGGTTCGATTCCCACCCTCGGCATCGGCGCTCTGCGACGAGGCGGATTCGCAGTGAGGAGCAACGTGTAAGATTTCGCTCACAGTCGTGAAAAAGATTTCTCTTTCTTCCACAAGCCTTAAGCTCATCGCCCTCTCGACGATGCTCGTTGACCATGTGGGATTTCTTTTCTTTCCCGATCAGATTGTCTTTCGGATGATCGGGAGAATGGCTTTTCCCCTTTTCGCGTTTCTTGTCGCCGAAGGGTACGAGCGGACCAGCAACCTGCGAAAATACTTCGTGAGGCTACTCGCCTTTGCGGCTATTTCACAGCCGGTATACATGCTGTTTCGATTTGCCACGGACGGGACGACCAACGATCTGAACATATTCTTCACGCTCGCCGCGGGCCTCTTCGCGGTCACACTTTGGGATAAGCTGCCACTCGCCTCCTCCATCCCCGCAATCGCCCTAATCGCGGGTCTCGCCCAATTCCTCGGGTTCGACTATGGAGTGTACGGCGTCATGAGTGTTCCCCTTAGCCGTCTTATCCTCTACCATCGAAAATGGGGAATTGCGGTATTATTGCTGCTTCCACAGATTCCGGTACTTGTTCGCTTTCTATGGGGGGTCATCTCCATCCAAACGTATGCCGCCATGAGCGTGCCGCTTATTGCTCTGTACAATGGGCAGCGCGGACGCGTACTTCCCCGTCTCTTCTTTTACGCCTTTTACCCGGGGCATCTTTTTGTACTCTGGCTCATTTGGTATGTTATTCACTAAGCACTCTTAACTTTAGCAATAGTGTACGTTCGTACACTATTGCTAAATGCGAAAGATCTTGAGTAGTATCGTTACCTGCGCGAAATGCCTCGAGAAAGCGTCTGAATACGCCCCACTAATTAAGAAACAACATAATTGAGAAAACAACATGTTTCCAGCACAAAAATCTGATTTCAATCGAAAGACTCGCGGGGTGAGGAAAATCTGCAAAGAGTGCGAGCCCGCGCAGGTGAACCATACCGTCATCCGCGTATCTTCCTACATGAGTCTCTTTATGAAGCCCATGCTAAAACCGTTCGATTATCTCACCCGAGTCCTCCTCCCGCCTCGATCCTTCTCATGGTTTGATATCGTCGCTCCGGCACTCCTTCGCACACTTGCCTTTTTGCGCGTTGGGAAACTCGATACCGAAATACGCGAGAGCGATAGCGATCGGACGCGCTGTTTTTGGGTTGAGGCAAAGCGGCGCGGCATTCAAATGCTCATGTACCGCGCCGGTCCGGTGAAGGATCTCTTTATCGCGACACACGAAGGAAGAACCATATGCTTCGACGGACTCCCCCGCCCCATAGGTCCCGAAGCCAAGTCACTCTACTGGATGGATAATAAACCGCTTATGCGGAAACGTTTTAGCGAGGCGGGAATCCCGATTGCCAGCGGCGCATCGGCTTTTTCCCTAGGGCAAGCTCTCGACATATTCCGCTCGCTCAAAAAGCCGGTCATCGTGAAGCCCTACAGCGGCTCGCGGAGTCGCCATACCACAATCCACCTAGCGCATGAAAAAGAGTTCATTGCCGCGTTTAGGAGCGCCAAGGTGCTCTCCCCTCTCGCGCTCATCGAAGAGGAGCTCTCCGGCTTCGTGCACCGCGGCACGCTCATCGGGGGGAAACTCGCTGCGGTGATTCGCCGAGAGCCGCCGCATGTGCGCGGCGACGGCGCGCACACCACGCGCGAGCTTGTTGAGATAGAAAACAGACATGAAAAACGAAATGGTCCGACGTTCCACCCTATCGTCCTTGACGCGGAGGCAAAGCAAGAACTCGCTCGCCAGAACCTCGGGCTGGAGAGTATTCCCCAAAAAGGGCAACTCATCTTTCTCAATCAGAAAGTGAGCCGCGGCATTGGGGCGAGCACGACCGATCTTACCGACTGCGTGCATCCCGAGAACAGGAAACTCCTCGAAACAATAGGTGAACTGCTTCAGGACCCCCTGGTCGGCGTTGATTTTATTATGGGGGATGTCCGCGTCCCGTGGCAGGAGCAACCGCGAAGTGGAGTCATCGAGTGCAACTCGCTCCCCTTCATCGATCTTCATCATTATCCTCTCGAAGGGGAACCGCGTAATGTCGCGGGCGCGCTTTGGGATATCATCTTCCCCGCTTCAGCTAAGGTTTAATTTCTGAAGAAATTATGCTATAACGTAGCGGAGCATTCCCGCCCATAGCTCAGCTGGTAGAGCAGATCCCTCTTAAGGATAAGGTCGTAGGTTCGATCCCTACTGGGCGGACAAGAAGCGAAGATGCGAAGTATGAATACTGAATTAGGAATCAGGTAGCTCGCATCTCTCAGCTTTGGGGTCCAGTATTCATATTTCGTACTTCATACTTCACAAAAGGGCGGGTGGCGAAATGGTAGACGCGCTGGTTTTAGGAACCAGTGGAGCAATCCATGGAGGTTCAAGTCCTCTCCCGCCCATAACGAGTTTTTGAGTTTGGGACGGAGCAAAGCAACTACTTGCTTTGCGCGAGAGGACTTGAAAAGGTTCTCCCATATTTTTGAGCTTTTCTGAAAGCGAGAAAATGGGAAACCTGAACAGAGTCTGTAAGACTCAAGATTCCTCTCCCGCCCATAAAATAAAGAGCGAAGCGAATATATTTTGAGTGGCGGAGAAAAGCGCGGGCGCTTTTCGGAAAGGACTTGAAAAGGTTCTCCCATATCCCGACGCTATGTCGGGATGGAAAACCTGTACTGAACGAGTAACGTTCAAGTCCTCTCCCTCCCATAACGAGTTTTTTGAGTTTGGGACGGAGCAAAGCTCCCGCCCGTAGAAAAATGGCTTTCAAAATCTGAAGAAAAGCTTAAATACAGGGCTATTCCAGCACTTCAGGGTATTGACTTCCGCACGAAAGTGTGATAGTATGCCCATCAATGAACCGTCAAAGTGGCGGTCACGCCCTTTGACAAAACCATAACCAAAACAACCAAACGACTCGGCCCAAACAGCCGAGTCTAGAAAGACATGCATGGCAAAACCCAGCCCCACTACAACAACAGTCGAACCCGAAACACCAGCCGAGGCCAATGAACTTGTGGGTATCTTCAAGAGGGTGTTTAACGTCAAGCTTGACCTCAACACCTTTGCAGGGTTACTCGACCCACAGATTGACAAGCTTGTTGACTCCGCTGTAGAAGCGGCCGACAAAGCCGTAAAGAAAGATAGCACTTTCCGACTTCAGGTCTTCAACTATGGTCTGGGAATGTTGTCAGGAAAGGTTGAATCGGCAGCCGAACACGTCGGTGAACCGATGAAGACTACCTTAAGGAAGTTTTCGGACTTTCTGGATGGCTTCAGAGAGAAGTTCTACGGGTCAGACAAGAAAAAGAAAACATCTACTACAGGTCTAGACGATGCGCTTGTCAAAGCCATCGTCAAAATCGATGAGGCCTTCTTGAAGCGTTGTGACGATGTCCTGGGTTCCACCGACGCTTTTGATCCCGGAGCGATGGAGGCTGTGCTGAAACAGCTTGAGGCAGAAGCGACTGCGAGGGATAAGCTTAAGAGAATTGTCCTCGAAGGTCCAAAGGAAAGTCCGGGCCCGGAAAAGCCGAAGGTGCCTCTCACTAAGCGCCTCGACGAAACGGCGCGCTACCTGGACAAGGCTGCAGAAAAAACGCTGGGACCTGTAAACCATGAGTTGGAACAACAGGTTGCACGTTGGAAGGCGGCAAATCAGGCATTGGAAAGGAAAGTTGCGGCAAGAGGACCACAGCGCCGATCCCTTATTGGGATGGCGTGGCACTGGCTCTCAAAACCCTAAGAACCAAAATAACTTCGAAACGAAAGGAAATTAAGAAATGAATGCAATAATACGGTTCTTCAAGTTACTGCTCTCCGGCATAGGTCAAGGATTCAGATGGATTGGGGTGGTCACACCGGCAACGGCGGGGCCATACCTTCGCGCTCTCGAGCGCTTCACTCTGTTCGCAATGGCGATTCCAATGCTGTTTATGCTGTTGGGCATTGCCACGTACGAGATGTCCACGTCTGTATCTTGGCTCGCTGGGACGGAGCCGCTATGGAGGATATTGGTAGCGATGGGGGGTATCGCGGGGTTAATCCTTTCTGCCGCTCTTGGACTCATGGCAGCTCCTCTCGGATCCGTCATCAGTACACTGACCACACCGAGTGGAGGGACAGCGAACGCGAGAACAACTGAGAATGATCTACGCTGGTATCAGTGGTTCTCACCCATCGGGATTCTACGGGAAGTTCGAGGAATCGGATCGGAGCTTATGGAGTCCATACGAAAGGCGATCGGTAGATACATGGAGGCAGTGCGCTTTGTACTGGTAATCGAAGCCGTTGGGTTTTTCTTCTACGCGGCACTGCCACGACCAAGTGTTACATTGCTTGTGCTCTCCGTTTTGGGGGTGTCGGCAATATGGCTCAATCGAGCCTACAAAAACATCTGGAGTCGGCTGGCACAAGCGGGAATGGTAGTAGTCCTGTTACTATACTTGATTGCTCATCTCTTCCCAAGCCTGAACCCGTTTGCTTATTACTTCAAAGCGTCGCCGGAAACGCTGACATTCAGGCAGGTAGAAGCGCGAGTGGGACTCTGGTCAAGGATCCTCAACGAAAACTTGAGCAACCCCTTGAACAATCCAGCATTCTTTATCTTTGCCGCACTTGGCATAGCGATTGTATTCTGGATTGGATCGGCGGTGACCAAGGCGATAAAGGAGATGTCTGCGCGTGAAGCAGGAAATCATCACGCGACGGAGGCCTCGACGGATCATCACGCGGGGCAAAAGAGGAGTTGGCTTATGCCAGCACTCTGCGTCATCGCGCTTCTCCTTGGAATCTGGATGCTCATGAAGTTCCGGGAAAGCAACGTACGGGTCGTCGAGGTCGTGCCCATCGAACAGGTACGGGCACGAATGACTTCTGTGCCCGCGGCGGAACCGGCGCAAAGCATGGGCGCGAAGGTCGCGCCAACGCCAACTAAAGCCGCGGCACCGGAAATCTGGTGCGGGCTGAAAAATCCGGAGAAGCATATCCTACAGCTCACGAACGAGCTCTGGAGCCCACGAATACCGAAGCCCTTGGGAAAGTCGGTGAAATTTGCACCGGCAGGGCTCGGGCTCCAGATCAGGATCAACGGGACGGAGATTCTGGAGCGAAAGCCGGGCGGAACGTCGTTTCCGATCCACACCCGATTCATCGAGGTGCGGATAACGAACGCGGTATCCACTCTCACCGACCTTGTGGCGGGAGTGGGACCGAAGGCCTAGTGGCCTGGAATTGAGACGCAACGGGCGGAGAGAAAGGCAACTGATTCAATCAGTTCACCTACTCTCCGCTCTTTTTTTGTATTTCACCCGCGATGTTTTAGAGCGGAATGTGAAATACAACCCCACACCATCCCAGGGCGAAGCGCGTGCCCGTTTATCCTTTGGTGCTGGGGTGATACTGTCTTTCGTCAGTATTCACACATATCCTGCTTTATGCGGGACAGCTCCCTTCGGGGTTTAGCAATAGTGTACGTTCGTACACTATTGCTAAATACCGAATGACGTGAACTAGAGATGGGAATAACTGGTAGAACCTTGCATAGAACAACTGCAAGAGGCGGTGGTGTGGAAGGAGTAAAATTCTCTACGGCACGGCGACAAATGAATAAGGGCCAAGTACCCTTGAACAATTGTTGTCCTCTTTAGCTTCGCTCACTTTATTTTCGGTATCAAGACATACTTGATAATAGCGGGCGCCCACGCCGGCATTTCCCTGTCGAAGTAGAGGGTCGAGGGTGATCGTCACTGCCCCAGGCATCGCTAGGATTGTTTTCTCACTTATGCTGATCCAATTGCCTTGCCCGTCAGCGCTTTCAAGATACTTAACGCGAAACGGCACCCCGATCTTAAGCTTCCCCGCGTTCCTTATGCTGGCTTTCAGAGTATACGGGCCCGCAAGGTAGGATCCTCTCTGCCCTTTCGCGCTCTTGAGGCCAGTAGCCGAAAATGAAGACACGACAAGATCGGCTACGCCCACGTTCACTTGCAGGGTGGCGGTTTGTGCCGCTCCGCGTCCGTAGCAGGTGATGACAAACGATCGAGAAGCTGTTATGGAACCCACTGCCGACCCTGACGGCGGAAGCGGACCCTCCGCGAAGTTGCCGACGCACCCAAGGGCGGTATTTGGAGCCGTGCTCCAGATAATCGTGAAATCCGTGTTTGCACCTACGACGGCGGGAGATTTCACTCCCTGGCCATCTACCTGCACTCCGACCTTGAGGCCGACCGATTTTATGATCGCAAGTGACGTAGGAAAGGTCGCGGCTTCCGTGAGTGCGGGTAAGGTAAGGGCAACGAGCGCGAGAGCGCATCCGCCACGTAAATATTTTAGGAGAAATAGCATTTCCTTGCGGTGCCAACTACCGAGCCACGAAGGTGTACGGCCCGATGATTCTCATGTTGTTGTCCTCCTTTGCCTCGTTTACCACTCCAGTCGAATCGAGGGTAATTCGGAAATAGTAAGGTCCACCCGGAGTTGCTGCGTGACTATACTCATCTACTACCCCGGTTTTATTAGGGGCAATAGGAGTGTCAATGAATCCTTCCTTCAACAACTGCCAGCTGGTACCTGCTTTGGTAGGCGTAGTAGTTTGCGCCCATTCATATTTGGCGAATACAAATCCACCTGACGCAGCGGGAGTCTTTCCGCTATTTTTTGCCGTTGCCTTGAGCACGATGCCACCCGACGCCGCTCCCGTGCCGGGAGTTCCGGCATAATAGAGACCTTTATTCGACTTGGCGGGAATGGCGCGGCGGGCCTCCACGGGAGGATTGGCGTTTGGATTTGCTGGAACAGCGGGAACCGCAGGGGTAGGTCCGACAGCTGTGGCGCTACCGGTAAAACTAGAAACCGTGAGATCTGGCTTAACGACATTGACTGTTAAGGCGACTGTCTGCGACTGTCCAACACCGAAACAGGTGAGTATGAACGCGCGCCTCGCTTGTCCTGCCGGAATGTTCCCGCGCAAACTGCCGCTCGCGGTAATAGCCGCGCTCTGCCAATTGCTCCAGCACCCTTTCCAGCCCGTAGGTACTGTCCACACAAGCGTAATCGGCGTACCCGCCGGTACGTTCACCACATTCCCCTTTGAGACCGCCGTACCCATCTGTACCGAAAGCGTGACTTTACCTGCGGGGCTAGAGGGAATCGAACCAAAATCCTCGGCGGTATCCGCACTAGCGAGTGCGGGAAAGACAAACATCATTGCCGCAACCGCAAGCGCCGATGTTCGAAAAAACGAAACTGACGTAGACATGGATGGTGAGAACAAATCAAATAAAAATAAGAGAGCGACCGCTATGTGTATATGGTAGCACAGGATACATCGCTTTGTCGGAGTGTTGTCCACACCCAGTGCAAGTAAGTAGAAAGTAGATAGTAGTAAGTAGTGAGAGAGAGATAGCCCAAGCCCACACTTCTTATTCTCCCTTTCCTAAAGGGAGTGGCTCATTCTGATGATGCCGAGGGATTTCCAAAATCCTCCGTCCTCGAAGACTCGGACACCTCCTTTAGAAAAGGAGGAATTAAGGCCACTATTCGAGGGATGCAGAAAGTTACCGCGAGGCATTGACAAAGCTAGATTATCTGATATAATGCTGGATATGAAAAATATGACCAACATTAAGACATCAGTGCGCGCGCTTCTTACGCTTGCGGTGCTTATTGGGTTTGCCATACCTTCAAATCTATTTGCCTACACGCCAGCTTATGTGCCTGCGGTATCAGTCGGACCTAGAGGAATTGGCGGGGGTTACAGTTCTGGCCGACCAGTGGCTTCAGGCGTCTCTGTCTCCTGCGCCCCTTCGTCTCTTGCCGCGAACGTCGGCCAAACGGTAACCTGGGTTTCTTCGGTGTCGGGTGGTTCCGGCGCGTACCTCTACAACTGGAATGGAACCGATGGGCTTTCAGGAAATGTGAGTACCACGCTTAAGGCGTACGCGACAAATGGAGAGAAATTGGGAACGCTCACGGTGACCTCTGGCAATCGGGCGATTACGGTTTCTTGCGGAACGGTACTCATCCAAGGATCCGCGACTCCGGGGTTCCGGGAGCCTGGATTTGGCGCTTCCTGTTACGCCACTCCGGAGCGAGCGGCTCCGGGCGAGAGCGTCACTTGGCTCGCGATCCTTTCGGGAATCACCGCCTCCACCACCTACATGTGGGATGGCACGGATGGGCTTAGCGGCGATCGCCCTCTGGTGACAAAAACCTATACGACACTCGGGATCAAACCGGCGATGCTTACCGTCACGAAGGGTAATGAGCGAATTGTGGCTCCCTGCACCAATGCGGTCACCGTCGCTCACAAAATTCCCGTTATTCAAAAACCTACTACGCCGATTCCCCCTACACCGACACTTCCCTCTTTGCCGAGACTTGAAGGTCTTTGTACGATCTCAACAAAGGAAGCGCGCGTAAATGACGAAGTAGTTTGGCGCGCGTCTGCCGTGGGCGGAACCGGAACCTATGACTTCCTCTGGACAGGAGACGAGGAACTTTCAGGCGAGGCGAGCACTACCCGAAAAGCGTACGAGAAAGAAGGTGTCAAAAATGCCAAAGTGGTGGTGACCTCGGGAGAGAGCATACTTACGCTCTCCTGCCCTCCACTTGAAGTGACGAAATCCCGCCTTGGTCTTCTCGCCGCGCTCCTCCTCTCATGGATCACGGGGCCCTTCCTTATCATCCTTGGTCTCATACTTGCGATTTTTATCGGTATTCTCTTCGCTCGTCGAAAAAAGAAGCAAGATGAAAAAGAAGAAGAGCGAGATCACGTGGCGTAAAACTTCAATATCAAAGCTACAAACGAAAAAGCTAAGTCTTTCCAAGACTTAGCTTTTTTGTGGAGATCCTCAAGATTGGGCGCCCCGACGCAACGTCGGGGCATCTCCCAATCCTTCCATGAGTCTCCGAGGGTGAAGGATTGAGGAATCCGAGGCGATGGGTAAGGAGAAGCATTGGGCGCCGCAATGAGGACATTGCGGCATCCTCAAAAATCATAGTCGCTTCGCTCCTTGATTTTTGGGACTTGACATTTGTCGATAAGTTTGGTATCCATGTGTTGGGCCAAATGAGGCAATTTTCTTTTCCAACTTCCAAACCACGACAAAAGCTCTTCAAAAAGATGCTTACAACACAGAGTAGCATGAATACTAACGTAAATGAAAGACCGACTGATCCACTTCCTTCTACGGCTCCCTTTACCCAACCTCCTGCACGTCATGCAAAGTTTTCGGACGCCGAGATTATTGCTGACCTGAAGGCTTGCGGAGCTCGATGCAACGTGTACGAACCTGGAGCATTCCATTCGCCGGCGCACTCCGCACAACCTCCGCCTCCACATCGAGGGCACGCGATAAGGTTGACAGTTCTTGTTTTCCTTGGACTCGCAGTCGCCGTGTTTATATTCAGAGACCGTTGCGTTTCCTGGTTCAAGAGACAAACGAGTGCGACCGTATCGAAAGTTTCTCCTCACATTCGCGAGTATGCGAAAGAAGAGGCGGATCGATTTACTCGAGAGTTTCCTCAGCACTACAATACGGAGCCCCCTGAACTTGGGGCGGGTCATCCTGGCGAAGCTGAAGAAGACGCGGAGCGCCTACGCCAAGAGTCAGTTCTTCAAGAGAGAACGGCGACTGGTCCGCAAGACACCACCGGAAAGACGCCGGAAACGAGAGCGTCTATCTCGGTCGTCAACACGGAACTAGAAGTTGAGGTTGCGCAGTTGAAGCGGCTTGTGGCGAAAGCTCTCGTCTCGCTGGAAGCCCGTAAGTTGGAGCCTTTACCTCAAGGAACATTGGCTCACACGAACCTCGCGCAAATTGTGGAAACGTTATCCAGAACAAGCGATGCCAAGCTCCTCGAAGCGGAAGGGCGACTCGGAGGGAAGATCGCGGAACTCGGCGAAGGTAGGAAAGAACTTCTTGCCACGCTTAAAGCCTATGAGGAAGCCCGCGCGACGGAGCGCTTGAAGCTTCACGCGGAAACGCAGTCGCGAGTAGCCGACTTAGTGTCTGGAGCGATTGTCGCTGAAGGAGGACGTCTGGAGACAAACCTCTTCGAGAGACTAAAATCCTCTGAGGCCGCGTCGAGGAAGGAGGACGAGACTCGCCGTTTGGATTTCGAGGTTGCACTCACGAGTCGTGCCGCCGCAGAGCAAGGACGGTGGCAGACGAATCTCGCTGTCGAATTACAAGCGATGGTTCAAAAGTCTCTAAGGCAGGCTTCGGAGGCAAGTCGAACAGAGTTCCTCGCGATTGTCGAGGAGGCTTCGGAACGAAACCGGGAGTCGCTTGAGAAGTACGTGGATACCAAAACTGCCTCGATTATGGAAGGGGTGCAAAGCTTCTTCAAGAGCTTCACCAAATGGACGCGAGAGATGATGGAGAAGCCGCAAATTATCACCACTCTCCCGCCGGCTGAAACGCCGATTCTTCCGGAATCGAACACCCGTGTGGAAACAAACGTGGCGGATGGCACCACAATCACATGGCTCCGCTCGACCGTAAAGCCCATCCCCCTATCAGTGGATGAGCTTCCAGACGGAACGACAGTTTTCGTCATCGCTGGAACAAGGAAGGACAGGGGATCCTGGAAGGAAACAGTGGTGATCAGGGCAGGCAACAGCATGGACTGGGAAAGGTTTTGAGTTGCACATTGTCGGGTCGCGCGCGAACGAAAGTTCGCGCGTTTTTTATTGCTTATCCATCGAAAAGTAGTTAATACATTGGGTCATTTGTGCACCTCGTGCGGTACCAAGCGCACCATTGACAATATGGGTTAAAAATGCTAGAGTGCTTCCAGAGGGATACAGAGGGGTCAGTAAAAACTGCAGTCAACCATCAACCAAAAAACTCAACTCCCCGTTCTATGACAACAAAGACAAAGAACCTGCTTGGGCTCATCGCTCTCGTGGGTATTCTCCTCATCGTAACCGTATGGCGGTGGCCGTCTGAAGAATCCGACACACCAACTCCAGGAACAAGGACAAACTTGGCGGCACGAACAAGCGGCGTCGCGACAAATGACACCAATGGATTCCCGCGATTCACTGCTCCACGGAAAAATGGGTCGAACGGTCTCGCCGAGAGCAATGCACTTGCTACCACTATGGGAACGACAAATCCTCAGGTGGCATCGAGTACCCGCATTACGACCGACCACATCGTCGGTACGCCTCCGTCGCCAGTGAAAAAGGCGGACACAGCAGGAGACACCAATGCTCCTCCCCTACTTGCGACAAGCTCAACAAGGGGGGCCGCCATGAGTCCAGGAATCCCGAAAATCGACACTGATGGGCTCTTGTTGGAACCTCCAATTCGCGAACCCGAACCAGACGCCTTGGCGAACTCAAGTTCGCAAAAGGCACTGGAAGGAATTCGGGAGGCTCAAAGAGTGGAACGGGAAGCCTTTGAGAAAAGGATCCAGGACATCGAATCGGAGCGAGAGAAAGAGCGCGGAAACATGAAGGCGCAGTTGGAGGACGCCGTTAGGCAGGGTGCGGAGGAAGCGCGAAAACAACTGGCGATGCAAACTAACGCGTCAAGTCCATCTGCCCCGTCTCCAGATGTGGTGAGGCAACGACGGGAGGCACAAGCCCTTGGAAAGCGAATCCTGGAGCTTGAGGAACAGCTTAAAGTCCTCGCCACGCAGCCAGCAGCTCCACAGGTGCCAGTCGGGATGACCAATCAGGCGGTAGTGCAGGCCCAAGCCTCGACTAACGCTCCGGGAAACAGCGCGGTGGCAGTTGCGGTAGCGACCCCACCACCTGCGCCAACCCCAAGCAGCGCGCCAACGGGGATTACACAAGCTGACCTGGATGCCACGATGACGAGGATGATGGCAGCCTTTAAGACAAATCAGCTGGCTCAGGCGGCCGCGTCGGCGAACACTCCGCCTGCACCCACGGTTGGAAATGCGCCAGTAGGTACCACCTCTCAACCGGCGGCACCTGCGGCAAGCCCCGTTACGCCAGTAGCCCCTCCCGACACCCGATTCGTTCGGATGCCGGAAACCAATCGGATCATCGTCGACGCCAACTGGAAGACCTCCAGTGGAGACGGAGCCTACAGGGAGGCGATTACCGTTGAGGCGGGCACGCTTGGAGCACAACAGCTCGTGCCCCAGG